>Ga0137415_10007525_pt1 | contig 10786 bp, 9 predicted proteins | sample CZODoug3_1_1_16f_FD_183082 | JGI IMG/M metagenome (GOLD analysis project Ga0137415, IMG submission 183082) | Vadose zone soil fungal communities from Angelo Coast Range Reserve, California, USA - CZODoug3_1_1_16fungal (Hybrid Assembly) | ecosystem: Environmental > Terrestrial > Soil > Vadose...
CGAAACCGCCGGCCATGATCAGCATGCCGTCTTTGAGCAAACCCGCGAGCGCCGATGGCGCATCGGCGTAGACCTTGATCATGAACCCGTCTCTCCTCTCCCGCTAAGCTGGCTGTCGCGCCCTCCCTACCCTCCCCCGCTTGCGGGGGAGGGTAGGGAGGGGGCTCGGATTGCAATCACAGCTCGCTCGAATTTGGAAGGGCTATCGCGAAGTCCGATCATGCTGAACAATTCTCTTCCGCCATCGCCGGGCCGTCCCGGCCTTCTGCGCCGTGTTCTGCCGCAGCGAGGGCGCAGGTGTCGGGCATGGCGATGGGACGTGCGTGACTGAACCGCGGAGACGCACTCGATACACGCCGAAGCATGATCCGTGCCATAACAGCATAAGGCGCGTCCATGCCGAGAATCGAGGACATCCCCCGGCGGTTGAATGCGCGGCGCATACGAGCAGTGCCGGCCGACAGGATCACAGGATCACCTCGTAAGCCCCGGAAACAAAATGCAAATTCTTGTTATAATAGTCTATAATAAGAGCCCGGTGCGTTAAAGGCTAGCTGACATCCGCGATTGGAGGGCAATGCCCTCTTGGCCATTGATTGCGATGCAGCTTACGGTGGCGATCCAGGGTAAAGCAGACTATGACGGCTGCAGCTGAGCGCCGCAGCAGCGCCGTATCGACCGGGCCGTCGTACCGAGCAGCGACATGCGCTATTATCGTGATGTAATGAAAGTATGCCCATGAACGTCGCTGTCACTACAGCCGCCGAAGGTTTCCCGCGCCGGGCGTTCACCGTCGAGGACATCAGCCGCATGATCGAAGCCGGCATCATCCGCGAGGATGAGAAGTTCGAGCTGGTCGAGGGGGAAATCGTCATGATGGCGTCCAAGGGGATCGCACATGAGCGGATCAAATCGGCCCTGAATATCGCCGTCGTCCGCGCATTGCCAGATCACCTGACAATGGGTGTCGAAGTCACGCTGCGGCTTACCGATACGATCATGCTTGAGCCCGACATTGCGGTTTTTCCCAAGGAGCTGTTCAAGAAATCGTCGGCCGGATTCGCCCGGCTCGATCCCGGCGAGGCCTATCTCGTCATCGAGGTGGCCGTCTCAAGCCTCGCCTATGATAAGGGGCTCAAGTCGCGACTTTACGCGCGCCACCGCGTCAGGGAGTTCTGGGTCATCGACGCCAATGCGGGCATCACGTGGGTTCACACCGGCCCGAGCGGCGACGAATGGTCGTCGGTCGTCAAACGCGGGCCGCAAGACACGCTCACCATCCCTGCGCTGCCTGGCTTCGCGATCAGACTCGCCGAGATCGACTGACGAATATTGCGGGACGCGAGCGTCGAATCAAATCGACCGGAATCCGCTCTGAAGCATTTTCTCTCACCTACACGCAGGGCGCAGTACGGCGTCGGAGCATTTCCGCGCCGGATACGTCATAACCCGGCGCGGATCATCTCAGGCCTAGCCCCGCAGAGAGCCGTACACGTGTTACTGCTCCAACGGGTCCTCTAGAACCACGGTCGATGCAAAATTCGCCGTGTTGTCCGTGGTCGCGGGATCGGGACCGCGACCCTGCGCGAACGCAAGATCTTCGACCCTCCGTCCGTGGAGCAAACCGGGAAGGCCCTGATTGCCTTCGATGCAGCGCGGCTCGGTGTAGAGTCTGTTCTCTTCGTCACTCTGTCGCGAGAACTCCTGCTTGACGGTCCAGGGCCTGGTCCACACGGTCGGATCTTCGATCGTGACCTCGTAGGCGAGGGTCATTGGTCCCGTGCGCGTCCAGCGCTCAACGAGATGCAAGTTCTCGCGCGACCCAAAGACATCGGTTTTCGGACTGAAGTTGGTCACGTCGACCACCAGCGTGTCGCCCTCCCAATGGCCGCGCGAGTCGCCGTACCACTGGCGGATGTTGGCCGGCAAGTGGGGGCTGCCGTTCATGACGATGTTGCGCTGCCACCCTTGCCCCTGACCCACGTCGTAGAAGATCGAGATGCCGCCCGGCGTCTGCACGATCCGGCGGAAGCTGCCGGTCGCGGCCCCAAACTCCGGCAGGCCGCCGGTCAGGCAGCGGTCCGGCAACGAACCGTCCTCCGGACCGTCATGGCGATTCATGCGCGCCGTGTTGTAGCGAGGAGGAAGTTCCGCTATTCGCGGCGACGGAGTCGGATCGTATTTGCCGCCGCTACAAGCCACCGACTTGCTCCGGCACGTCTCGGTCGCTTGCAACAACGCAAGACGGAATTCCCGGTCGGCGCCGGCCATCTTCTGAGCCTCCGGCGCCAGCGGCGGAATCCGGCCGTTGGCCGGATCGACAATCATCGACGTGCGCGCGCCGGTGCGCTTCTGGGTCATGAACAGCGCGTTATAGGCGCCGGCGACGTCGAGTTCGGTCCCCCGCTCGACACGCCTGTCGCGGCGCAGCAGCTCCGACCGCTCTTTGTCCAAATCGGCGCGCTGAACCTCGGTGAAAAACTCCTGGTTCGCAAACTTGGGAGAGCGCTGCAAAGGCGTATCAGTTTCGTCGGTCCAGATGCCCTGGAGATCAGGTTCGCCCCAGGGCGTTGTCAGCGTTGGGGCCGGCGGCGTGACGGAAGCCGCCGGAGCCTGGGCCGATGCCCGTGTCATGGGCACCGAAACGAGGGCGCCGGCAGCGGCAGTGGCAATCGCGACCGTTAGCATTGAGCTTGACAGCCGGTCACGCATGATGGTCTCCCTTTACCTTCAATCGACTTATTGCAGCGGATCGGCCTCAAACTCAACACCCTTTATGCTGTCCCTGGTTTTCGGATCAGGACCCCGTCCCTCCGCAAAGGCGAACTCTTCGGTGCGCCGGCCATGCAGCAGACCCGGGAGGCCGAAGTTTCCTTCGATGCAGCGAGGCTCGTAATAAATTCTGTTCGCCTCATCGTTCTGCCTGGTGAACTCTTGCTTGGCCGTCCATGGCCGAGTCCACACGGTCGGATCCTCGACGGTGACCTCGTATGCAAGCGATGTTGGCCCGGTCCGCGTCCAGCGCTCGATGAGGCGCAGCTTCTCCCGCGCGCCCTGAAAATCGGTTTTCGGACTGAAGTTCGTCACGTCGATCACGAGCGTACTGCCCTCCCAGTGGCCACGCGAGTCGCCGTACCACTGGCGGATGCTGGCCGGCAAATGGGCACTTCCGTCCATGACGATGTTGCGTTGCCACCCCTGGCCTTGCCCCACATCGTAGAAGATCGAGATGCCGCCCGGCGTCTGCACGATCCGGCGGAAGCTGCCGATCCCGCCTGCAAACTCCGGCAGCCCGCCGGTCAGGCAGCGGTCCGGCGGCGTGCCGTCCTCCGGACCATCGTGGCGATTCATGCGTGCGAGGTTGTAACGGGGAGGAAGTTCCGCAAATCGCGGGGAGGGCGCTGGATCATACTTGCCACCGTTACACGCCGCCTCCTTATTTTTACACGTCTCGGTCGATTGCAACAGGGCAACGCGAAATTCCCCTTCCACAGCGGCAATCTTCTGAGCCGCCGGCGTCAGCGACGGAAGCCGGCCATTTGGCGGATCGACAATCCTCGACGTGCGCGTGCCGGTGCGCCTCATGGGCGTGAACGTCGCGTTGTAGGCGCCGGCGACGTCGGCCTCGGTCCCGCGCTCCGAGCGCCTGTCCCGGCCGAGAAAGGCGGATCGCTCCTTGTCCAATTCGGCTCGCTGTGCGTCGGTGAAAAATTCCTGGGTCGCATACTTGGCGGAGCGCTGCAGGGGCGTGTCCGATTCATCGGTCCAGATGCCCTGCAGATCGGGGTTGCCCCAGGGCGTTGTCAACGCCGGGGGCGGCTTGCCGGAACCCGCCGGAACCTGAGCCGACGCCGGCGTAGCGGACATCGAAATGCCGGCGACAGCGGCCGCCGCAAAGGCGACGGGTACCATCGAGCTTGAGAAGCGGTCCCGCATGACGGTCTCCTCCCTGCATAGCGGTGTGTTTGTTATTGTAACGGATCCTCTTCAGCACCCAGAGAATCCGCAGCGGTGTCCTTCGTGGCCGGATGCAGACCTTGTCCCTCCGTAAAGGCGAGCGGATGCTCCAATCGACTTCAAAAGCCGGATCCGCATCTCGTACCTCCTGCTGCCCACAGCCCCCCTCCCTACCCTCCCCCGCTTGCGGGGGAGGGTAGGGAGGGGGAAGCTCGACACCAGGGAAGGAGCACATCGGCCAAGTGCCGTCATTATCATCGGGCCCGAGGCAACTGTCCAGCGGATTGGATGCAGATTGCAACCGGCCTCTTCGGCGACGCCCTTAACTCGTTACCCGCAAACCGCCGGCGCCGGTGGTAGGAAGAATCGGGTCTCGTCACTGTTTAATGCGAGAAGGGCGACAGCGATGCCAGGCAATGTCAACCCACAGACCATCGTCGAAGCCGAGCGCCGTATTCGGCCCTATATCCGGCACACGCCCGTGGTCGAGGTCGCCGGCGCAGACTTCGGTCTCGGGTCGGGAAAAATTCATCTCAAGCTCGAGCTTGCGCAGCACTCCGGTTCATTCAAGGCACGCGGAGCCTTCGCCAATCTGCTGATGCGCGATGTGCCTGCCGCCGGCGTGGTCGCGGCATCGGGCGGCAACCATGGCGCTGCGGTGGCCTATGCGGCGCACAAGCTCAAGGTCAGAGCCAAGATATTCGTGCCGGAGGTTTCCTCGCCGGCGAAGATTGCACGCATCCGCAACTACGGCGCCGATTTGGTGGTCGGCGGCGAACGGTACGCCGACGCGCTGATCGCCAGTGAAGCTTGGCGGATGCAAAGTGGCGCGATGGCCGTGCATGCTTTCGACCAGACGGAGACGCTGCTTGGCCAGGGAACGATCGGGATGGAGTTGAGCGATCAGGTTCCCGATCTTGACACGCTCCTGGTGGCGGTGGGCGGAGGCGGGCTGATCGGCGGCATCGCAGCATGGTTCTCTGGAAAAGTTCGCATCGTGGCGGTCGAGCCCGAGGCGGCGCCCACATTGCATTGCGCGTTCGCAGCCGGTCGGCCCGTCGATGCCAAGGCCGGCGGCATCGCGGCGGATTCGCTGGCGCCGCGGCGGGTCGGTGAACTCGTCTTCCCGATCGCCCAACAGTTCGTCGATCGCGTGGTGCTCGTCACGGACGATGCAATCGCGCAAGCGCAACGCGCGCTCTGGGAGGTGGTGCGCATCGTTGCCGAGCCGGGTGGCGCCGCAGCGTTTTCAGCGCTGCTGTCAGGCCGCTACCAGCCGAGGTCCGGCGAATGCGTCGGCGTCCTGGTGAGCGGCGGCAACACGGTCGCGGTCGATTTCGACCGCCACGTATGATTGCGCCTTGGCATGAAGAGGGCGGGCGGTACTGGAGCAAGACATATTGGAGCAAGACATGGACAGCGCGGTTGACATCGTCCCCCTCCATCCGACCCCGACGGTGATTTCGGCCCTGACCGAGGCCCTGGTAGAAGCCGTCGCCAGCGGCGCCTCGGTCAGCTTCATGCATCCGCTGGCGCCGGAGGCCGCATCAGCCTTCTGGACGAAGTCGCTTGCCGCCGCCGCCGCCGGCGAGCGCGTGGTGCTGGGAGCCATGGATCAGGGCGAGCTTGCCGGTACGGTGACCTTGCACCTCGACACCCCGCAGAACCAGCCGCACCGGGGCGAGATCGCCAAGTTGATGACTCGCGTTCACCGGCGCCGCCGCGGCGTCGCGCGCGCCCTGATGGTCGAGGCCGAGCGCATCGCCCGTGAGCGCGGCCGCACCCTGCTCACCCTCGACACCGCTACCGAGGATGGCGCTGGACCGTTCTACGAGAAGATGGGCTTCATCAAGGCCGGCATCATTCCCGATTACGCGCTGATGCCGTTCGGCGGGCTTTGCGGCACGATCATCTATTTCAAGCGGCTCGGCCCTTCCTCCGAATAATAATAGTGATTAGTTCATACATGAACTAAGGTTGCATGAACGATAAGGGCCGCTACACGCGGCCCGTTTGCCGGAAGTCCTTAGCCTATGCCGAAGAGTCTGCTGTTCATCCCCGGACCGGTTGTCGTCTCCGAACCCGTACTGGCCGCGATGGCGAAGCCGCTGATCAATCATCGCGGTCCCGAGTACGCCCGCCTGCTCCACCGTATCGCAGATCGCATGAAGTCGATCTTTGCGACGAAAGGCGACGTGCTGTTGATGGGGGCGTCGGGAACGGGCGGCCTCGAAGCCGCGGTGACGAACATGTTCGGCCCGGGTGACACGCTCCTCGCGTGCCCGACCGGCGTCTTCGGCGAGCGGATCGCCATGATCGCGCAGATGTGGGGTTGCGCCGTCGAGATGCTCGAGACGCCCTGGGGCGCCGGTGTCGACCCCGAAGCACTGGCGGCGCGGCTGCGGGCCGACCGCGAAAAGAAGATCACCGGCATCCTGTTGACGCACAACGAGACGTCCACCGGCGTGCAAATCGATCTCGGCGCAATGTCGCGCGCGATCGGGGATCATCCCGCCTATGTCGTGGTCGACTCGGTGAGCGGCTTGGGCGCGAGCGAATTCAAGATGGACGAGTGGAAGCTCGATATCGTCTGCGCCGCGTCGCAAAAGGCGCTGGCGTGCCCGCCGGGACTGGCGATGGTCGCGGTGAGTGCGCGCGCATGGGAGAAGATCAAAGCGAACAAGGCGCCGCGCTTCTACTTCGATTTGCGCAAGCACAAGGAGTTCTTCGACAAGGGCGAGCCGCCGTGGACGCCCCCGGTCTCCGTCGCCTTTGCCCTCGACGTCGCAATCGATCTGTACGAAAGGGAAGGCGGCCGCAACGTCTGGGCCCGTCACGCGCGCTACACGCACGCGCTTCATGAAGCCGTCAAGGCGCTCGGGATGGAGGTGTTCTCGCGCGACGGCGTGCATTCGGTCACCGTCACGGGCATTCTGACGCCCCATGGCCTCGACAACGCGACAGTTTTGACGAAATTGCTCAACGAGCACGGCGTCGTGATCTCCGGCGGACAAGGCAAGATGGCCGGAAAGATGTGGCGTTGGGGAACGATGGGCGCCTTCTCCGAGGCTGACTTGCTCGACGCGCTGCGGGCCTTCGAAACCGTTATCCGGCAGATGGGCTACGCGTTCGCGGATGGGGCCGGCGTGAACGCCGCGCGCGATGTATTCGCCCGCTCCAGCAAGAAGGAGCTCGCCGGGGTCCGCTAAGCCGGCGGCGCGCCAAGGCGAGAATAGAACCCAGACCGCAGCCCACGTGATCTCCAACGCGATCTCCATGTACCAGCCCGATCATTTCCGCATCGACGATCTGCCCCCAATGCATGCGCTGATGCGCGCGCGGCCCTTCGCGGCGTTCATATCGGCAGGCCCGGCGGGCCTTTTTGCGACACATCTGCCGACCGTGCTCAAGAGCCATGATCCCTACGGGATCATCGAATGCCACTTCGCGCGCGCCAACCCGCACTGGAAGGACCTCGCGCAGAGCAGCGAGGCGCTCATGATATTCCAAGGGCCGGAGGGCTACATCACGCCCAACTGGTATCCTTCGAAAACTGAGCACGGAAAGGTCGTGCCGACGTGGAACTACGCGGCCGTGCACGCCTATGGTCGTCCCGAAGTAATGCAAGACCCCCACTGGCTACGCCGCCACGTCGCCGAGCTCACGGCTCAGCAGGAGGAGAGTGAAGCCAGGCCATGGGCGCTCTCAGATGCGCCCGATGCCTTCGTCGAAGCCATGTTGCGCGGCATCGTCGGTTGTCGCTTCGCCATCACGCGGCTCGAGGGCAAGTGGAAAATGAGCCAGAACCGCGGAACAAAAGATCGCGAAGGCGTCGGCAGAGGCCTCGCCAAGCGAGGAGAAGGCGACGATCTTGAGATGGCCGAGATCGTCCTGCGGGAAATCCCGGCAGGCGGTTGAGCGGAGTTTCATGAAAGCGTCGCAGCCGCCGCTCGTCAGATCATCGAGTGCCTTCTCGATTTCGTCATAGGCATAGACCAGCACGCGCGCGGCGCGATGCCCGGCGACCAGTCTATCGGCGACTGGCTGGCTGGTATTGCCTTGCTGCACGCCGATCACCAGGCCTTTGAGGTCGGCGATCCCATGCACGTTCGGATGGCGCCCGACGTCGACAACGAGCGATTGGCCCGAAACCGCATAGGGGGCGCAGAAAGCGGCGATCTTGCGCCGTCCGGGCGTGATGGTGGTGCCCGAGGCGATGCAGTCATAGCTGCCGTCATCGAGACCGCCGAAGATGCCGTTGAAGTCGGCGCCCTCGTAGGGCACCAGCTGCCATTTGCGGCCGAGTATTTCGGCAATGCGCTTAATCAGCGCAATATCGAAACCAGCCGGGCCATCCTTGGTCATGAACTCGAAGGGCGGGTCGGGAAGCGCTGCTCCGACCCGCAAAACCGGCGCGGTCCTCACCATATGGGTCACTGCGCGCTCGCCGGACCGCTGGGAGCGTCGGCGTTCACGGCGTCGGCGAATTTGCGCACGAGCCGCACCAGCTCCTCGACATCGCGTTCATCCCACCCGGCGAAAATGGCGCGGCCGATCCGTTCGCGCGCCGCATCCACGGCGTCGGTCATGGCTTTGCCCTTCGGCGTCACGATGGCCTGCCGGACTCGACGATCGGCGGCGCCGGCCCGGCGTTCGACAAGGCCGAGGCTCTCCAACTTCGCGACCTGCCGGCTGACGGTGGTGTAGTCGCGCCCGACCCGGTCGGCGAGATCGACGACCCCGATCGGACCGAGCCGCTCGATGCCGACAAGCAGCGGAAACAGGGCGCGATCGAGCGATATGCCGGCTTCCCGAACCATCATCTCGTCACGCTGGGGGCGGTTCATGACGCTGACGATGTCGATCAATGCTCCGTGCAAGGTCCTGATCCGTTCGGATATATGTGCATCTTGCACTCTTTTTCTTGACGGCATGCCGATCCTCCTATTATGTGCATATTACACATAAGGAGATAGCGATGACAGAGGATTTGGCAGCCGAGGTGTTGATTTGCGGTGCCGGCGCTGCCGGCCTCACGCTCGCGATCGACCTTGCGCGCCGGGGTATATCCTTCCGCCTGATCGAGAAGATGGACGATCCTTTCCGTGGCTCGCGCGGCAAGGGCATCCAGCCACGAACCCAGGAGATCTTTGAGGATCTCGGCATCATCGACCGCATCGTCGCGGTCGGCGGCCGCTATCCGCCGCAGCGGGAATATCGCGACGACGGCAGCTACGCCGAGTCCGCTGTCGTGGAGCATGAGGACCCAACGCCCGCCGAGCCCTATCACATCGCGCTGCTGGTGCCGCAATTCCTGACCGAACGCGTGATGCGCGGGCGCCTCGTCGAGCTCGGACACCGGCCAGAGTTCGGATGCGAGCTGGTCGGGCTGGAGCAGGACAGGGACGGCGTGACGGCCCGGCTTGTCGGCAAAGCCGGCGAAGAGGTCATTCGGGTGCGCTATCTGGTCGGCGCCGATGGCGGCCGCAGTTTCGTGCGCCACGCGCTCGACATCGGCTTTCCGGGCAAGACGCTTGGCGTCCGTGCCGTTGTGGCCGATGTCGTCCTGACGGGCCTCGGACGCGATGCATGGCACCGCTTCAACGAGGGTTCGATGGATCGGCAGATGTCGCTCTGCCCGCTCGCCGGAACCGCGCTGTTCCAGCTGCAGGCGCCGATCCCGCTCGAAGGCGACGTCGACCTCTCCGCCGAAGGGCTCTGCGCAATGGTGGCCGAGCGCACCGGCCGCGATAATATTCGCATCCAATCGGTGTCCTGGGCATCGGCCTTCAACATGAACGCGCGGCTGGCCGATCGCTACCGTGTCGGTCGCGTGTTCCTGGTCGGTGATGCCGCTCATATTCATCCACCGACCGGCGGCCAGGGTCTCAATACCAGCGTCCAGGACGCCTATAATCTCGGCTGGAAGTTGGCGGCGGTTGTGGCCGGCGCCCCCGATGCCCTGCTCGACAGCTACGAGGAAGAACGCCGGCCGATCGCAGCGAGCATGCTCGGTCTCGCCACCAAACTGCTCGATGCCGCCAAGCGGGGCGAGATGCGGCGTGGCCGCGAAGTCCACCAGCTCGACCTTGGTTATGCGCAGTCATCGCTCGCGCTGGAAAAACCGGAACGCAGCGGTGGCCTGCTCGCGGGAGACCGCGCACCTGATGCGCCGATCCGCGGTGCTGCTGGACAGTCGACGCGTCTTTTCGAGTTGTTCAAGGGCCCGCACTGGACGCTATTGGGCTATGAGGTCGAGCGCGATGTCGTGCCGCCGCGCCCGAGGCTGCACATCCATACACTCGGTCGGCGCGGCGATATCTTTGATGAAAGCGGCTACCTGCGCGACGCCTACGCTGTGACATCCGGTGATTGGGTGCTCGTGCGTCCCGACGGCTATGTCGGGGCGATCGTCTCGTCCAGCCAGATCGGCGCGCTGGAGACATACCTTCGGGACGTAGGTCTTGAGCAAGGCCGGCTTTAGTACAGCTTGGCGGCTCGGCGGCGGCAGGATGATTGAAGTCAACTATATGATGATCACGGCCGCGGGGCGGAGGGCGATCGAGGGGTAACATAAATAAGCGGGGGCGACCCGAAGGCCGCCCCTTGATTGCCGCAGAATGAACCACTCAATCGCTCAGTTAGTGGCGAAACAGTAGAGCCTGCCAGCACCTCCGGTGTTGACGAGTGCCTGCTTGGTGCATCCCTGGCTCATATGCGCCGCATTCCATGACGTGTTCTGGCCGCCCGAACGGTCGCTGTGGCCGAGCATGGCGCGTGCGCGATCCGCCGGAATGTTCGGGTTCTGCAGCGGCAGGGCCATGGCGTC
>Ga0137415_10007526_pt1 | contig 10786 bp, 6 predicted proteins | sample CZODoug3_1_1_16f_FD_183082 | JGI IMG/M metagenome (GOLD analysis project Ga0137415, IMG submission 183082) | Vadose zone soil fungal communities from Angelo Coast Range Reserve, California, USA - CZODoug3_1_1_16fungal (Hybrid Assembly) | ecosystem: Environmental > Terrestrial > Soil > Vadose...
CTTCCTGCACCTGCCGACGGCGGTCATTCACTTGAAGCTCGCTCTTGATCACATCGGAGTGCGCAACCTCGCCACCTTGTTCGAGGTTCTGCGTAAGCTTGAAGAAGCTCTCGCCCTCTTCCGCGGCGTTCTGTGCCGCTCGTAATTTCCATTGGGCGGCGGCAGCGGCGTAGTAGCTCTGAACTGTAGTGACCACCAATCCGCGCGAAGCAATTTCAGCCCGAGCCCGAGCAGCCGCCGCTGCAGCGGCGGCTCGGCGCATATCTGCCAAACCGGCGATGTCCAGAACTTCGTGCACATTCCCTTGGCTGATGTACTCGTGCAGGGCATTGTTCGCAATGAACTTCACGGAATTGTCCGCGTTGCCTTGCGTGTAGATCGCGGAATTGTTGTAGTTCACCGATGGCAACAGAACGGCGCGCGCTTGCGCACGGTCCTCGTGCAACAGTGCGAAGTTGGTGACCGCAGCTTGGAATTGGGTACTGTTTTTGCGTGCGAGTTCCAATGCCGCTTGAAACGTTAGACGCAGCAGCTGGCTTCCGTTTTGCGACGTCATACCTTGCCTAGCCGTGGCGTCCGGTGCAGGTTGTGAAGGCTGCTCTTGTGGCGCTTGCCCATTGCTCTGCTGTTCCTGCGCTTTCGCCTGCAGGCCGACAGAGGCGCTCAGCGCCACAAAAGCCGCCAGCACTGTTGCTCCATTTACGAAGTTGGCACAAGAAAGTCCCATGAACTCCATCCGTATGAACGATGACTTCAAGCCGTTACGCTAGTTTCGTGATCGGAGTTTCGCCTTGCAACTCACTGGCATCGATCGTGACGATGAACCCTGCGGTTTCGGAGCTCGAATAGTACTTCCACAAGCGGTTAATTCCAGATTAAGTTTTTTTTATGTCTTGCAAGTCGACCTCGACAACGTGGTATCAAGAGGTCCGCTCATTTCTGACGCAGCGAGTATAGGGTTTCTTCGAAGCTTCTCCGGAAAACTGCCGCTTCCCGTTACTTGCCCTGCCCGCTGGTGATTTACGGGGGCAAAGCAGAGAACGACTTTAGCGGGGCGTACCGAAGCGGCGGACATGCGGCGCGCAGGAAAGAAGCCGATGCCTTTAACGTCCAAGGAATTTGTCCTCCCGGCCAGGCAGGGTTCCGCCCATAATCTTCGGGTCGGCTCGATCATGAATCTTCATTCGGCAAGACATAATTGGGCGGGTTTGCAGCGAACGAATAATGATGTTCTGGCGCAGCGCATGAAATTGTTTTTGCGCTCTCTATGCGGGACCAATGACAAGATTTGCGCGGTGAGCTTAGCGATTTGGGTGCTCTGTCTGGTGGCCATTCTTCCCTGTGCCGGGCAGTCGCCGGACACAACGATTGCAGGCACAATTACTTCGGCAGCCGGCATCCCCATCGCCAACGCAAGGATTACGATCAAGAATGTGGATACCAACGTGGCCACAAACCTTACTGCAAATGCCGATGGCACCTATACCTTGAAGAGTCTTGCTCCCGGTAGATATGAAATAACAGCATCAGCGTCAGGCTATTCTGCAGCGGTCACCACGGTCAGCCTGAGTGTGAATTCCTCTTCATCGGCGAACCTGGTGCTTCAGCCCGTTCCGCCTGGTGCTGCCGCCAAGACTTCTTCGAGCTCTGCAGTCAGCGGCGTCGTTGATTCGAACAGTGTCAGCAATCTCCCACTGAATGGTCGTTCCGCTTCCGACCTCGCGGCCCTGGAACCCGGAGTTTCGAGCGCGCGTACGCAGCAGACAGGACAAGCGCAGCGCGGCTTCGGCAACCAAATGACGATATCCGGGGGCCGGCCTCGCCAGAATGACGCTCGCTTGGACGGCATCAGCGTCAATGACTACGTGAACGGGCCGCCAGGGAGCGCATTAGGGGTCAGTCTGGGTTCCGATGCTGTCGAGCAGTTCTCGGTTCTTACAAGCAACTACCCGGCTCAGTACGGCCGGTCATCCGGTGGAATCATTGGCGCTTCGACGCGTTCCGGAACGGCGAATTTCCACGGCGACGCCTTTGAATACATACGCAACAGCGCGCTAGATGCTCGGAATTTCTTCGACACGTCGAAGCCCCCGTTCCGCCGAAATCAATTTGGCGGGTCCGCCGGAGGACCAATCTGGAAGGACCGAACTTTCATCTTCGGTGATTACGAAGGCTTGCGGCAATCCCAGGGGCTCACTCAAGTTACTACCGTTCCTTCAGCGGCAGCCCGCACTGGCAACCTCTCAACCGGCCAAATTGCACCGGACCCGAACGTCTTGCGTTTTGTAAATACTTTCTATCCGCTGCCCAATGCCTCACTTCTGGGCTCAGGAGACACGGGAATCTTCACCTTCGCCGGGCAGCAAGTCACTCCAGAAAACTATTTTACGACCAAGGTCGATCATAAACTTTCCGAATCGGACGCTCTCGCTGGCACGTATATGTTCGACAGTGGAACCGTCAGGCAGCCCGATGAACTGAACAACAAAAGGACCGGCTATGACTCGCGGCGGCAAGTCTTTACCTTGCACGAAGCTCACACCTTCAACCCACAGCTTTTGAATTCCTTTCAATTCGGGATCAACCGCGTGGTCGCGACCACGGGTTTGACATTCCTAGGTGGAAACCCCGCTGTTGCTGACCCATCCTTCGGCACCGTACCGACTCTGAATGCAGCGGCGATCATTGTGCCGGGGCTGACGTTCTTTTCTGGTGGCCTCGAGACGCCTTCGAGTTACCGTTTCCACTGGACCTCGATCCAAGCGTCAGACGACATCTCCTTTACGAAGGGGACTCATGCCTTTAAGTTCGGTGTAAATGTCGAGCGCTTGCGGGATAACATTTTCGCAATTTCGAATCGCGGAGGAGAATTTTCCTTCAGCTCGCTCTCTGATTTTCTGACCAATCAACCGTTCTCGTTGAGCGCGGCGATCCCGAGTGCGATCTCGGAGCGAGGATTTCGGCAAACGATCGTCGGAACATACCTGCAAGACGACTGGCGGTGGCGACCGAATGTTACCCTCAATCTCGGTCTGCGTTATGAAATGGCGACCGTTCCGACAGAGGTGCAAGGAAAGTTGACCGTTCTGCGTCACCTTGCCGATGCGCAGCCTCATCTAGGCGATCCATTGTTTTCTAATCCCACGCTTCGCAACTTTGAACCGCGAGTCGGTTTATCGTGGGATCCTTTTCACGATGGGAAGACTTCTCTCAGTGCGGGCTTCGGGATGTTCGACGTTCTGCCTCTGCCCTATCTGGTCCAGTTCAATGAGCTCAATTCCGCGCCATTCTTCAAGCTCGGAAATTCCACCGATCTGCCTCCCGGTTCCTTCCCAACGGAAGCATTCTCCATCGTGAATGCATCTTCAAATGGATTTCGCCAGGGATATTTTGACCCCAATCCGCGACGCAATTACGTCATGCAGTGGAACCTGACGATAGCCCGCGACCTCGCTACCGGTCTCAGCGCGAGGATCGGTTACGTTGGTTCGCGAGGCGTACACCAGATGTTCCGGGTGGAAGACGCGGACATTGTTTTACCTTCGCTCACAGCGCAAGGTTACGTTTGGCCCTCCCCGGTCGGAAGTGGTACGCGGCTAAACGTCAATGCCGGTCTCGTCAACGCCGGTCTCTGGCAAGGTAATTCGTTTTACGATGCGCTGCAGTTTAAGGTCAAGGCAAAGATCGGGCATGGAGCGCAGATTGAGGGCTCGTATACCTGGGGCAAAACCATCGATACTTCTTCGGGCAGTCTGGTTGGCGATGAATACTCGAATTCGATCGCAAGCCCTCTCTTTTTTGCCCCCAAGCTGAATCGGGGGTTGGCGGATTTCAACGTGGCGCAGAATCTGGAAGTGAATTACACCTGGGAAATCGGAACGCCCAAGTGGGCTCGTGGTATCAGGGAATGGCCTCTCAGTGGCTGGGAAATAGGCGGAGTTTTTGAAGCAAGCACCGGAGTGCCGTTTACTCCCGGTTTCGGCGGAGATGCTCTCGGCGTGAAGAGTACCGATCCCAACATCGATGTACCGAATTTGCTTTCCGTTCCGGGTTGCGGTTCGCCCATCAATCCCGGCAATCCCAACCACTACATCAAGACACAATGCTTCGCAGTACCGAATCCCATCACGCTCCGAGGTAATCTTGGCCGCAACACTGTGATTGGTCCCGGATTGCTGAATTTCGATTTTTCACTATTCAAGAACAATCACATCAAAAGAATTTCCGACACTTTCAATGTGCAATTGCGAGCGGAATTCTTTAATGTTCTCAACCACACGAATTTCGCTCCACCACTGGATAATCGAAATATCTTTGATTCGGCAGGAAGTCCAATCGGCAACGCGGGACTGATCACCTCTACCCAGACTCCCTCTCGGCAGATTCAGTTTGCTCTGAAAATAATTTGGTAGATGCACCTGACGCCACCTCTGCTGGCTGTCGGAAGAAATTCCTGCCTTTTCGCTCGGGCCCCAGCGCAAAAACAATCACCAAGGCCAAAATCGTGCATCCCTCGAAAACAGTCAAAGCCCATTGATAACCGATACGGTCTCGCAGTGCATATTCAATGGTGTTAGTGGGCGAGCCAAATAGTACTCCGAGCTGGTAAACAAATCCCGGGAACAGACTTCGTACCGCGTCCGGAGAAAGCTCGTTCAGGTGCGCCGGTATGACTCCCCACGCACCTTGCACGCCAACCTGCATCAAGAACGCGCCTATAGCCAGAATCGTTAGTGAATGGCCAAAGGCCCAAAGAGGGATCACCAGAGCGCACAAGCTCAGCGAACAGATGATGCTTCGGCGTCTTCCCAGCCGCTCTGAAGTGTGACCTACAGAAATTGTTCCCAGCAGCGCGACAACGTTGTAAAACATCGCCAGATAGGCCACGACATTCGGCGAAATGTGGTGCGCGGTTTTTAGAAAATCCGGATAAAGATCTTGAGTGCCATGCGAAAGGCCGATCATGAGTGTCAGCATCAGCACCAGATACGAAAAACTCTTGCGATGATCCCAAACAACTCTGACGATTCCCCAGACACTGGGAACCCGGTGTTGTTTCCAGGCTTCGGACTCTGGAGATTTGTACGCTATGAGCATGGTGATGACGCCCGGGACCAAGCCTGCCCAAAACATTGCCCGCCAACCCCACGCGGGCAGGATCAATCGCGCCGCCACGGCAGCAAGCAAATAACCCAGCGGGTACCCGCCCTGTAGCAAGCCGGAAAGCAGGCCCCGCCAGCGTCGCGGTGCGCTCTCCATAGTGAGTGACGCACCAACTCCCCAAAATCCTCCCATGCCGATTCCATACAGCAACCGCAGGACAAGAAATATCGGATAGGTCGGCGAGAGACCGCTCAGAACTTCTATCAGGGAAAAGTATGCGACTACAGCCATAAGCGGCTTTCGCCGTCCGTAGCGATCCGCCAACGTTCCGAATAACAACGCACCTACCGGACGCATCGCCAAGGTGGCACCAATGCTCAAAACGATTGCGCTTTTTCCTACCTGAAAGTGCCCCGCCAGCGTATCAACCAGGAAAACCACTACGAAAAAATCAAACGCGTCCAGTGTCCAACCCAGGATTCCAGCGGCGATCGCGTAGCCCCGGCCTTTCTGAGGCAGACCACCGCCTTTCTGATCGTCGATTTCGGTAAGCATGGGTTCCTTGGAAATTCGCAGGTATTCGGGGGCTGAGTTTAGTTCGAAACCTTGCGGCCAGACCTGAACGCAAAATTAAATATACTTAATGCGCCCATTCTATTCGGCCTCGCCGTATTTACCAGGTGAATGCGTCGATGCGCGGACCTCTGACGGTCTTAATCAAAGCAGGTCGGTCTTGCAAGTATTCCTCGAGAGCCACCGCTCCCGCTGGGCCTTCCAGAATCACATCGATGCGCACCAGGCCAGGATGGATTGCGTGCAGCGCACCAAGGCATGCGCGACTTAGAAAGTCATCGCACCGAACTAGCATATCCAGATCACTCGTAGCGCCCGTCACTGGCGTCCCAGTCGCGAGCTGGTAGCCGACACTACCAGTCGGTCCCCAGACCAGATGGTTTCTCTTGCTGAATTCGCCGACCATTTTTAGAGCGCGTAGCAGCGGTAGTGGCAGAGCCGCCGAAGCTTCATGCCATACCTGTTCTGCGGCCAGCGATTCCGGAGTTCTGCACGCAAGAACATCGGCTTTTCGCAGGAAGGCAGCATGACGCTGTCCCCGGCTACTGCCTCTGATTCCTACCGCAATAAATCCGGGTGGTGCGTCGGCACGCCGCACCACCACAACCGAGGATCGCGTAAGTGCGTCTCGGACCCACGCAGGCTGGCCCAACGAAAACAATTCCGTGTCCTTTGAAATCCACAAAAGATCGTGGACTCTCACGGCCTCTTTTCTTCCCATTGCTTTTCTATTTCCTGTCGGACCCGACGAGACATCTTTCGCGTGACGTCCGCTGAGTGCAGATCGAGACGCGTCCGCGGTTCCGTCGGAACAGCGCGAACTCGTTGTATCGCTTCCAGTATCTCCCTGCGAACACTCTCGACTGATTGCGCATCAGGTAGATCAGGATTGTTCACTCTTAGAAGGCGATCCACGCCGCCTAGTTCGGCAAACGACCGCACATCGCGTGCCGTCGACGGAGCGATTCGGGCCAGCTCGGATACTTGCTTGGGGCTGCGGCGTGTTACTCGCGCGACCGACGCTTCGGACATCACGTGAATCTCGATGCGCTCATCATGCAACGCCAGAATTTCGCTGGCTTGCAATCCATGCGCCAGGAACGCACCCGAAATGGCCTTTCCAACAATTAGCGTGACGATCGGATGCCCAAGTTCACGGGCAGCGATATACGCGTCGACGGCAGCAGCCAGCGAAAGGTGAATTCCAACGGCTTCTTCGTGAAATCCAAACGCTTGACCGGGAACGTCGACGATCGCCAACAATGCACGCCGCATTCTCACTTCATCACTCTTAATCGCTTCCCAAATCGCTTGAGCAATTCCCCAGCCTTCCTCGAGTCCCACTTGGCCTTGGCGCGCCCGCGGAAATCGCGCATTAGGATCGGGAACCACGCTTATTGCCCGGACAAGTTCGTTACCCCACTGCACATCTTCAACCAAGACCGATTTTCCCTTGGCGACCGGAAGGTAATTTTCTGTGAGCGCATTGAACCATTGCAGCCCGCGGCTGGGTTCAGGGGGTGAGGCAGTCAATGTCATCCGATCCGCCACGGGGTATTCCTGTATGTCTTGCAGTTGCCGGGCCAAGTTACGGGTCCTTGCCGGACCCACACCCGCTGCTTGGACCGCTCCAGTGATCGTCTCTCCCACCGCGGAGGCCACGGCATGTACGGAATCGTCCACAAGTTTATCGATTTGGCCCATGTCGAATCTTCGCCGGCAGCCAATTGTCTGCCAGACCAGTATTCGGTCTCGCGAATCAAACTCGCTTGCGCCTACTTCTTGCTCGATAACCTCCGGACCATTAAGGCCCAACCTGCCGATCTCGGTGCCTATCAGAAAACTGCATAAAGCTGCCGCGATACCCATCCCTCCGAAACAACCGACTTGTCCCGCGATCACTCCAATCACCGGAACGAAGTTGCGCAAGGCAACGATTGCGGAGTGAATTTCGCTGATTGCCAACAAACCCAGGTTGGCTTCCTGCAGGCGTATTCCTCCAGTGTCGAAAAGCAACACCGGGAAAATGAGCGTCCCGGATCGGACCTGCTTAAGCACAGCTTCCAGTGCTCCGGCGATCTTGGCGCCGTTCACTTCTCCAACCGACCCGCCTTGGAACCCCCCTTCCAGCGAGAGCACGAGCGAATCTTTGTCCCTTATCTTTCCCCGTGCGATGACCAGCCCGTCGTCGCTTTGCGGAACTAATCCTTGCATCGGCAAATGCGGCGATTCTATCCGGGCAAATGGGTCGAGCAGTTCGCGGAAGGTCCCTGGGTCGAGCACCGCTCTCGCGCGTTCGCGAGCGGTCTTCTCCGCAAAGCTTTCCTCTTTCATTGCCGGGACTCTTCCAGCGCTTGTTCGAGGCGCAGCTGCACGGTGGGAGGCGATGCTCCGCCGTCGTTGATCTCAATCGCCGCTGCAACATCATGGCGCTCAAAAAACGTTCGAAAGATCGACAACCACTGGTCTTGGAATCCAGCGACGCTCGTTCGAACACGAACGGTTGAGCCTGCCGGACTTCCTGGTTCCATTAAGACCTCGAGATTTCCCGAAGCCACTACTCCCACTTGGGCCTTGCGTGAAAGCGACTGTCGCCCAGCGGGAAATTCAAAATGTAATGTTTCCAATGACTTTTCCCCTGCGCTAAGTAAGATTGGTTTCGATAAAATCCAGAAAAAGCACTCCCGCCAACAGGTCCGCACTGCCTCCGGGCGATGCTCGCAACTGAACCAACTGACGATCCAGTTCCTCCATCGCGCAAAACCCTTCATCGGTCGCCACTCCACCCAAATCTAGAATCCTCATGGCGCCTCGCTTCGCTAGGGTCAGCGCGGTAAGCCCTCCGCGGTGCAATAAGCACGTGTCGTTAAGCTCGGCAATAATTGCAACCAGCGCATTCAGTCTTGCGTGTTCTTCTGCCAGCCCCTGTAGTCGCGATTTTTTCAACATTGGCAAACCGATCTCCACGATGTGCCTGAACCCGCCTTCAGCTTCTCCGCGCGCTCCAAGCACGCCATATTGGCAATGTGCCTGCTGTCCGTGAGTCTGGATGTTCGAGGTATACGAGTCGGGTAGACGCGCGATTCGTGCTGCTTTTGCGCATATCTTCTCGGCAGTTTGCTCCTTGCCAGCAAGCATGGCTGCACCTGCGCATAATAAGCCCAACGTCCATATCGCGCCGCGGTGAGTATTCACACCGCCCGTCACTTGCAGCATAATTCTCTCGCCTCGCCGACCAATTTCAGACAGGCTTTCGCGCAGAGAAACACTTTCCTCCGCTTCGAACGCCCTGCTGGCTATCGCCGTGAACGTAGCATGTAGCGAGTGAGCAGAGCGATGCAGCATTTCCAGATCCATGTCCGCATGCGCGCCAGAGCCTCGCGTGTCCACCAGACCGGGTTTGGGTGTGAGACTAGCTTCCTCCAGCAACGCGCGAACGGCCGCATCCGCAAGCCAGCGAACGCCGGGCAGCGGCTCGCCCACTGTCGGATTTCGATGACTGAGATCGGCGCAGGGCATCACCAACTCCTAAACCTCGCGGGTGGACTATAAAGATTCCCGGACCATTCCACTAAGTCCTTCACGCTTTTCGCCGCCAGCAGCGAACGCCGAGCATCTGATCGCCTAATCCCTAAATCTTCCGGCAGGGCGACAATCCCGCGTTTTCTCAAATCAGCCCTTCGCTCAAACGAGCTCTCTCGGCCAAGTGCGGTCACTCCGGCGATCGCCGCTAGCGCGGCACGGCGTTCCCGCAAGTCCGGCACCCGGTATAAATATGCGATGCCCTCTTCCGTCACAACGTGGGTAACATCGTCGCCATAAATCATGATGGGCGGCAAGGCTAGCCCCGCGTTTCGGCCTACTGCTACCGCATCGAGTGTCTCTACGAACGTGGGCTGCATCCCGTCGCGGAAAGTTTGCACGAGTTGCACGACGAGTTTCCGTCCCCGTGTCTGGTCTCCAGTCTCGGACGTCATCTCCAGCCAAGCGGGTGTAGGATGGCGCCGGCCATGTGGGTCGCTTCCCATATTCGGCGCACCCCCAAAACCAGCGATTCGGCCGGCAATTGCTGTCGAGGAATTTGCTTGCCCGTCCATTTGCAACGTGGAGCCAATAAACAGATCGGCGGCATACAAACCGGCGACTTGGCTGAACGCGCGGTTAGAGCGCAGCGAATCATCGGAACCGGTGAAGAAAATATCCGGACGCTCCGCGACGTAACGCTCCATTCCAACTTCGCTTCCAAAGCAATGCACACTCTCAATCCAGCCGCTTTCGATTGCTGGAATCAGCGTGGGGTGTGGATTGAGAACCCAGTGCGTGCATATCTTCCCGCGTAGCCCCAGCGACTCGCCGTAGGTCGGCAGCAATAACTCTATGGCTGCGGTGTCAAACCCTATGCCGTGATTCAGCGTGCGGACGCTGTGCTTTTCATAGATCCCACGGATTACCAACATCGCCATCAAAATCTGAACATCGGTTATGAGCGCGGGATCGCGTGTAAATAACGGTTCGATCGCATACGGGCGGTCTGCCACCACAATGAGGTCCACCCATGATCCGGGAATGTCGACGCGCGGAATCGATTTACTGATCTCATTCACTTGCGCGACGACGAGTCCATCGCGAAACGCCGTGGCTTCAGCGATCACTGGCGTTTCTTCGGTATTTGCACCGGTGTAAAGATTTCCCTCGTGATCGGCGCTGTCCGCTGCGATGAACGAAACATCCGGTGTTAAATCGACGAAATATCGGCCAAAAAGTTCCAGATAGGTGTGAATTGCGCCAATCTGAATACGGCCATCCGATACCATCTCTGCCAAGCGAACGGCCTGTGGTCCGGAAAATGAGAAATCCACTCGGTCAGCGATCTTCCGTTCGAATAAGTCCAGGTGCTCCGGCCGGCTGAGCACGGATATCAAGAGGTGCAAACTATGGATTCGCGCCGGATTGACTTCCGCCAGCGTACGAGAAAGAAAATCCGCCTGCTTCTGATTATTACCTTCAAGACAGACGCGATCACCCGGTTCCAGCAGCTCTTCCATGGCCGCAATCATGTTTGCCTTTTGTATGACCCGGCCGTCACGATAGCCGGCCAGCCGCAAAAGGC
>Ga0137415_10007527_pt1 | contig 10785 bp, 10 predicted proteins | sample CZODoug3_1_1_16f_FD_183082 | JGI IMG/M metagenome (GOLD analysis project Ga0137415, IMG submission 183082) | Vadose zone soil fungal communities from Angelo Coast Range Reserve, California, USA - CZODoug3_1_1_16fungal (Hybrid Assembly) | ecosystem: Environmental > Terrestrial > Soil > Vadose...
GGGTGGCCGGGGAACAGCGCCTTGTCGCGCGCCATCACGTTGCGGCACATCCAGCGCATGTCCTGGATGCCGAGCATGACCGACTTGTCGATCGGAAAGTCCACAATATCTCGGGCGGTTACCACCGCTTTCACGCCGGGCAGCGCTTCCGCCTTCGAGGTGTCGATCGACTTGATGCGCGCATGCGGATGCGGACTGCGCTTGACCTTGCCCCAGATCATACCGGGCATGGTGGTGTCGGCGGCAAAGGCCGCGCGTCCCGTGACCTTGTCGGCGCCGTCGGGCCGAATGGTCCGCTGGCCGATCCACTTGTTGTTGGTGATGATGTTCATTGCCAGGACTCCTTGATTCCTTGCTCCCGCATGTCGGCTGCGGTCTCAAGAACCGCGCGGACAATCTTGTCGTAACCGGTGCACCGGCACAGATTGCCGGCCAGCCAGAACCGGACTTCCTCTTCGCTCGGCCGCGGATTGTGCTGCAGCAGCGCTTCGGAAGCGACCAGCATGCCCGACGTGCAGATGCCACACTGCAACGCCGCCATTTCCAGAAATTTTTGTTGCAGCGGATGCAGCCTATCGCCGTGGGCCATGCCTTCGATCGTCCGCAGCTCACGGCCTTCGGCCTCTGCGGCGAGCATCAAGCACGAACAGACCAGGCGATCATCCAGCGTGATGCTGCACGCGCCGCAATCGCCGGACGAACAGCCTTCCTTCGAGCCGGTCAGGCCGAGCGGCCCGCGCAACGCATCGAGCATGGTCTCGTACGGCTCGCACAGAAACTCCACCGGCTCGCCGTTGATCAAGGTAGAAACATGCAGTTTTGTCATGGTCTTCAATTCCCTCCGGCGGCGCGCCTGGCGGCGATGGCAGCCGTGCGCTTCAACAGCACGCCGGCGACCCTGGTGCGGTAGACAATGGTGCCGCGCTTGTCGTCGATCGGACGGCAGGCCGCGCTGCATGCGGCGGCGGCCGCCTCGAGTGCCGCGGCCTCGAGACGCGAGCCGATCAGCGCTTTCGCCGCCGGCTCGACCAGCAGCACGGTCGGGGCCACGGCGCCGAGCCCGACCTTGGCCATGGTGCAGACGCCATCTTTCAGCGTGAGGCTGACGCCGCAGCCGACCACGGCGATGTCCATTTCGGTGCGCGGGATCATGCGCAGATAAGCATCACCCGAACCCGGCGGTCGCGGCGGCAGCGTGAAGCTGACAAGGATCTCGCCTTGCAAAAGATGGGTGCGGCCCGGGCCGGCCGGCACTTTCTCTATCGGAATCTCGCGGCGCCCGTTCGGCCCCTGCAGCGTGACGATGGCGCCCGCCGCGATCATGGCGGGCACGCTGTCGCCGGCCGGCGAGCCGTTGCACAGATTGCCGCCCGCCGAGGCCCGCCCCTGGACCTGGGTGGAACCGATCAGGTTGACGGCTTCGAGCACGCCGGGCCAGACTTTGCCGAAGCGGCCGTGTTCGGCCAGCACCGCGCCCGGAACGGCGGCGCCAACGCGAAAACCGCCATCGGCGGTTTCCTCGATTGTGGTCATCTCGGCAATTTTCTTGATGTCGACGATCAGGCCCGGCCGCACGCTGCCGGCGCGCATCTGCACCAGAAGGTCGGTGCCACCCGCCAGAATGCGCGCCGCACTTCCGGCGGCGGCGAATGCGCTGATCGCCTCATCGAGCGTGCGCGGCGCCAAATATCGGATATCGTCCATGGTCGTTCCCGCCGTCTCCCTGATCTGTCCGTGCCCGCGAGAGAGGGAGCCTACAGGGTTAGCGGCGATTGGAACAGCCTCCGGATCCGGTTCAAGCGGCGGGCTCCTATGCGTAGAGCGCGCTTGCGCCTGCCATCGTCGTCCCTGCGAAACCAGGGACCGACGCCGCCGTCGGAGAGCCGCCGCCTGCTATCGACTCATCCCGGCTTTCGGGCTCTAATTCGCAGCGCACCTTGACTGCCGAGGCGAAGATGACCGGGCTCGAATTCACCGATGACGCCGCAAAACATCTCGAAAAAGTCTATCTCACCAGCGACGTGGTTGCGCAGCGGCTGGAGACGATCCGGCAGCTCGATTTGTCCGCCGGCGAGCGCGTCCTGGATATCGGCTGCGGTCCGGGCTTGCTGTGCGAAAGCATGGCGGAAATCGTCGGCGGTCACGGGGCCGTGGTCGGCATCGATATCTCGGCCGATCTGATCGCACGCTGCAACCAGCGAAAGACCTCGCCTTGGCTTTCCTATGCAATCGGCGATGCGACCAAGGTCAATCAGGCCGATGCGTCGTTCGATGTCGTCGTCAGCACGCAAGTCGCCGAATACGTTGCCGATGTTGACCGCGTTGCCGCGGAGGCATTTCGCGTGCTGAAGCCGGGCGGCCGAACGGTTTTCGTGGCAACGGATTGGGATGCCGTGGTGTGGTATTCCGAACATCCGGAGCGCATGGCGCTAGCCATGAAATCTTGGGAACAGCACTGTGCCCATCCGCATCTACCGAGATCGCTGCCACACAGGTTGATCAGAGCGGGATTTCGATTTGACGGTGCGGCCGTGTTTCCGATCCTCAATCTGAAATTTGACGATGATAGCTATAGCAAGGGGCTGGCGAGCATTATCCGGAATTTCGTTGGCCGCAAAACCGACCTTGCGGCCGATGATCTGGAGGCGTGGTATGCCGAGTTCCAAGGCCTGAGCGACGCGCGAAGGTATTTTTTTAGTAGCAACCGGTACATCTTCAAGGCATCAAAACAACAATGAAATGAACGGCGGAGTGGGGTTGCTCATCTCAACTGCCTCTCCCCACCGTGATGGGTATCCCACGGCGCGGGATCCGCATCGACCCTCCCCCTTCAGGCGGGTAAGAAAAGAAGTCCCCTCCGTTCGTCATTCTTCCAACCGAGTACCGCATGCAAAAATTTTCAACGGCACGCTTTTTTCCCGACGCTTTTTCTGGCGCCATTTTACTGGTGCTGCTGTGTGGAGCGCAGCCCGCATCGGCTCAATCGGCCGCCGCTCCAGCCAAACCGGTTGCCGCCCCGGCCCCACGCGGCGCGTCCTGTCACGCCGGCATGTCGTTCGATCGCTTCCTCACCGACCTGAAACAACAAGCGGTCGCCGCCGGCGTGTCGCAGCGCGCGATTGCGGAGGCCTCGCCCGGCCTCGTCTACGACCAGCGCATCGTCAACCGCGATCGCGGCCAGCGCGTGTTCGGGCAGGTGTTCACCGAGTTCGCGGGCCGCATGGCCGCACCTTTCCGGATGCAGCAGGGCCAGGCGTGGATCAAGACCTATGCCGCGGCGTTCGCCCGCGCCGAGAAGGAGTATGGCGTGCCGCCGGCGGTGATCGCCGCGTTCTGGGGGCTCGAAAGCGATTTTGGCGCCAACATGGGCAATTTGCCGACGCTGCGCTCGCTGGTGTCGCTGGCCTATGACTGCCGCCGTTCGCAGATGTTTGCCGATGAAACCATCGCGGCATTGAAGATCATTGATCGCGGCGATCTTTCGCCGACCGAGATGGTCGGCTCATGGGCCGGGGAATTGGGACAGACCCAATTCCTGCCGACGCATTATTTCAACTACGCGGTCGATTACGATGGCGACGGTCATCGCAATCTGCTGCGCAGCCCGGCCGACGTGATCGGCTCGACCGCGAACTACATCGCTAACGGATTGAAATGGCGGCGCGGCGAACCCTGGCTGCAGGAAGTGCGGGTGCCGCAGAACTTACCTTCAAGTTTTCCTTGGGATCAGGCCGATCTCACCATCCAGCTGCCGCGTTCGAAATGGGCGCAGTTCGGCGTGAGCTATCCGGACGGCAAGGCATTGCCGAACGACGAGTTGCCGGCCTCGCTGCTGCTGCCGATGGGCCGGATGGGACCGGCATTTCTGGCCTATCCAAACTTCGCCGCCTACACCGAGTGGAACAACTCACTGATCTATTCGACCACCGCCGGCTATCTCGCCACCCGCATCGCCGGCGCGCCGCCGATGCGCCGTCCCGCGGCGCCGGTCGTGCAGCTGCCATTCAATGAGCTGCGCGAGATGCAGCAATTATTGGTGCGCGCGGGCTTCAATGTCGGCAAGGTCGACGGCGTCATGGGCCAGCAGAGCCGCGGTGCGGTGAAGGCGATGCAGATCAAATACGGCCTGCCCGCCGATTCCTGGCCCACCGCCGAACTGCTGGCGCGGATGCGTGGACAACCGCTTTGACATATTCGTTGGTTGTCATGGCCGGCTGGTTGTAAGAGGTGTACCTCGCCGCGCGCGGCGTTTTCATAGATATTCCACAGCACGAAAAGAGCACACCATGTCTTTTTATGACGCTTCCGTTCCGGCCTTCCTGCAGATTCTCGGCAGTCTCACCAGCATCCTCACCAGGGCCGAGGCACACTGCAAAGCCAAAAATATTCAGCCCGACGTGCTGCTCGGCGCGCGGCTCTATCCGGACATGCTGCCGCTCAGCCGCCAGATTCAGCTGGCCTGCGATTTCGCGGCCAAAGGCTGCGCGCGGCTGGCGCACAGCGAAGTGCCGTCCACGCCCGACACCGAAAAGACGTTCGAGGAATTGAAGCAACGGCTGGCAAAGACGATCGAGTATGTGAAATCGTTCAAGCCGGCGCAGTTCGAAGGCGCCGACGCCAAGGATGTCACCTTTCCGGCTGGTCCCAACAACAGCATGACACTAAAGGGCCAGCAGTTTCTCTCCGGTTTTGCGTTCCCGAACTTTTACTTTCATGCCGCCACCACCCACGGCATTTTGCGCCATAACGGCGTGGAAATCGGCAAGCGCGATTTTCTGGGGGTGTGAAATTAGTTCTCCTTGTCATTCCGGGATGCGCCTTTTGGCGCAGACCCGGAATCTCGAGATTCCGGGTTCAGTCCTGCGGACTGCCCCGGAATGACGACGCTAGCTTTATCCCTCAGATTGGATCAACAGGTGGCCTATGCTGCGCCGGTACTGATTTCAAATGAATCATCCTACGTACACCCTGTTTCTCGACGGCGGCCATCTCGGCGGCATCGTGCGCGGCTAGCCTGCAAAAGCCGAATAGCTCGCGGCATTGCCGCGGTGTTAAAAATACCCACCTGCTTGTCATCTGCAATTTTCCGGAAACAACCATAATGAGCACGCCGACCAAACTGTTCGAGCCCTACAAGCTTGGCCCGATCACCCTGCCCAATCGACTTGTGATGGCGCCCCTGACCCGCAACCGCGCGGTCGCAGGCCTGGTGCCTAATCCATTAGCAGTCGAGTATTACGGCCAGCGCGCTTCCGCCGGCCTCTTGATCACCGAGGCGAGCCAGGTTTCGCAGCAAGGTCAGGGTTATCAGGACACCCCCGGCATATACTCCAAAGAACAAGTCGCGGGCTGGCGCAAGGTCACCGATCGCGTGCATGAGCGCGGCGGACGCATCTTCATCCAGATCTGGCATGTCGGCCGCATTTCGCATGTCAGCCTGCAGGACAATGATCAGGCGCCGGTCGCGCCGTCAGCGGTTCGCGCCAAGGGAAAGACATTCGTCAACGGCACATTCGCCGATGTCTCGGAACCGCGCGCGCTGACGCTGGAAGAAATCCCGGGAATTATCGAAAGTTTTAAGCGCGGTACCGCCAACGCGCTGGCGGCGGGTTTCGACGGCGTCGAGATCCATGGCGCCAACGGCTATCTCCTGGACCAGTTCGCCAAGGACGGCGCCAACAAGCGCACCGACGCCTATGGCGGATCGATCGAGAACCGCGCAAGGCTGATGCTCGAAGTCGCCAAGGCCGTGGCCGCGGAAGCAGGCTCCGAGCGAACCGGCATCCGCATTTCACCGGTAACGCCGGCCAACGATATCTCGGACAGCAACCCGCAGCCGCTGTTCGATCATATCGTCGATCATCTCAACGCGCTGAAGCTTACTTACATCCATGTCGTCGAAGGCGCGACCGGCGGCCCGCGCGACATCGCGCCGTTCGACTACGGCAGCTTGCGCAAGCGTTTCAAGCAGGCTTACATCGCCAACAACGGCTATGATTTCGAACTCGCCACAAAGGTGCTCGCCGCCAACGAGGCTGACCTGATCGCATTCGGAAAACCGTTCCTCGCCAATCCCGATCTGGTCGAGCGCCTCAAGCGCGGTGCCCCGCTCAACGCGCCGGACAAGGCGACCTTCTATGGCGGCGGCGCCAAGGGCTATACGGATTATCCGGTGCTGAGCGAGGCGCTGGACGCCGCGCAGTAGGTAACGGAGGCCCTCCATGTCGTCATTCCGGGGCGCGCGTTAGCGCGAACCCGGAATCTCGCGGTGATCATCTCTGGATTCCGGGCTCGCGCTGCGCGCGCCCCGGAATGACGAAAGAAAAAAGGGCCGGGATCGCTCCCGGCGTTTTTCACAAGCGCCAGCGATCGGCCTTCCTTGCGGGCGCGTTGCTTTGTTCTAATGTGCACGGCATGAACAAGAACACCGCCGAGGACATTGTTCGCCGCGCCACCGCTGCCTTCAATTCCGGTCAGCCCGACGACGCGCGCCAACTCTGTGAACGGGGTCTCGCCCGCGCGCCCGGCGATCCCATCCTCAATCATTTGCTTGCCGCCGTGCTGTTTTCCCAAGGAAAAATCCAGTCGGCCCGCACCCATGTCGAGACCAGCCTGGCAAAACGGCCTGACAATGCCGCAGCACTTCTGCTCGCGGCGCGCATCGCCCGCGCGGCAAAAGATTTTGGCGGCGCGCTCACGCGTCTGGATCGGCTGATCGCGATGGCCCCACAACGCGAAATGTTTCTCGAGAAGGCTCGAACGCTGGACCAGGCGGGCCTTCGACCGCAGGCGCGCGAGGCTTGGCAGGCCATTCTGGATGTCGTTCCACAAAGCACCGAGGCCGCCGCACGGCTGGGACGATTGGCCTGGGAGGATGGCGACTACGCCGCCGCCGTGACCTTGCTCGAACGCGCCGCGGCAGGTGACGCGACCGCCTCGGTCTGGTTCGATCTCGGCCTCGCCCGCCAGGATTTGCGTGACTACCATGGCGCCGCCACCGCCTACCGCAAGGCGCTCGAATTGAAACCGGATCTTGCCGAAGGCGCGCTCAATCTCGGCGTCGCGCTTCAGGAATCAGGCGATCTCGACAGCGCCATGCGCGCCTATGTCGAGGCCTATCGGCTGCGTCCGCAAACCTTCGGCACCATCGCGATGGCGCTGACGTCGGCGCCCCACGGCCGCCTGTGGATCGACGAGGCGTCGCTGCGCCGTTCACTCGGCGGTTAGGGTCAAACCGGAGGCATGCTTTTCAAGATCATGCTCGGCCACGTCGCGCGCGAAAACGTTTGCGATAGACGCCGGGATTCGAAAGCACGTCGGCGACGGTTTTGGCGTAGGCCGCCTGATGCGGTTCGTCGAAGCATTCGAATTCGAGCTCTGGTGCTTCGCGCGGGACCGCAAAGCACTGCGCCACCGGCGCGCCCCTCGGCAGCACTCCGGAAAAATCCGGCCGGGTCCAGATCGCCGGAAAGTTGATTCCGCCGTCGTGAAAGCGATCGGAATCCACCAGTCCCGAAATCAAGCGAAACGGCAGGTCGTCGCGATTGACCGGATGGGTGGCGAACAATGACCAGCCGGGCTCGAGCTCGATGGTCCAGAAACTGTTGAATTTGATGGCGGCCTGCCCGTCTTTTGCAAAGGGTGCATCGGGAAACTGCGCGGCAACATGAAAGCTTAAGGGCGCGCGCGGATGTCCCGATGTCACAGGCTCTGGAATGTTCCAGTCCCACGAGAACGAACCTTGATCGACGACGACGTCGCAGGGCAGCAGGATCATCACGCCATGGGCCATCGCGTCGACAAACGGCGGGCATTGCTTGACGGTGCGAATGTCCCGCCCGTGGATCTCGGAATGCGCCTTCGCGGGCATGGCACGAAGCCAATCCGGCAACGCGCCGCGCGCCAAAATCGGCCGCGGCAGATGATCCGATAATGCGGGGTCGCAACGAAACATCATGCGCATGGCCACCTCCCGGGCTCGTCATGCCCCGCCAACGGGTGGCCATTCGGCGACCCGTTGGCGAATGATAACCGCTTGCGGGTGCTTGGCGAAGCGTTGGATCTGGCGCGGTAGGTACGAACTCCCGCCCCATCGTCATTCCGGGATGCGCCTTCTTCGGCGCAGGCCCGGAATCCATACTCCCGACGGTGGTTATGGATTCCGGGCTCGCGCTTCGCGCGCCCCGGAATGACGAATGAAAAAAGGCCGGGATCGCTCCCGGCCTTTGATTTGTTGGCGTTCCCCGGATGCTGCGCAGCGCGCCGCACTTGCGGCGTGGTGCGCTGCTGATCCGGGGCCCATCTATCTGGCTACAACGTGGGTCCCGGCTCTGCGAAGCGGCGCAAGTGCGCCGCATCGCGTCCGGGACACATTGAAGGCCTCAGTTCGAAGCGCGCTTCGGCGGCGAGGCCGGCCACGACTTGATCAGCGTGTCGTAGTCGACGGTTTCGCCCTTCGGCTTCTCGTTCGCCAGCTTGCGCTGGGGCGCGATGTTGCCGTCCTTTGCCGACTTCGCGAACCAATACTCAGCCGTTTCCTTTTTGTTGAGCTTCGGCCCGCATGCACCCTGGACACCGGATTTCTCGAGGCGTTCCATCACCGAATCCTGCGCGGATGCCAGCGAGTCCATCGCCGCCTGCGGCGTCTTCGCACCGGACGCTGCATCGCCGATGTTCTGCCACCACAATTGCGCAAGCTTGGGATAATCCGGCACGTTGTTGCCGGTCGGGGTCCACTGCACGCGCGCCGGCGAGCGGTAGAACTCGATCAGGCCGCCGAGCTTCGGCGCACGGTCGGTGAACGACTTGTCCCAGATGTCGGATTCACGAATGAAGGTGAGACCGACATGGCTCTTCTTCAGGCTCACCGTCTTGGACACGATGAACTGCAGATAGAGCCAGGCCGCCTTGCGGCGGTCGACCGGGGTGGATTTCAGCAGCGTCGCCGAACCCACGTCCTGGTAGCCGAGCTTCATGCCGTCCTTCCAGTACGAGCCGTGCGGCGACGGCGCCATCCGCCACTTCGGCGTACCGTCGGTGTTCATCACCGGCAGGCCCGGCTTCACCATATCGGCGGTAAAAGCGGTATACCAGAACACCTGCTGGGCAATGGCACCCTGCGACGGCACCGGTCCCGATTCGGAGAAGGTCATGCCTTGCGCCTGCGGCGGGGCATATTTCTTCATCCAGTCGAGATATTTGACGATCGAATAGACCGACGCCGGGCCGTTGACATCGCCACCACGCTCGACCGACGAGCCGACCGGACGGCAGCCTTCCATGCGGATGCCCCATTCGTCGACCGGAAGACCGTTGGGAATGCCCTTGTCGCCGTTGCCGGCCATCGACAACCACGCGTCGGTGAACCGCCATCCCAGCGATGGATCCTTCTTGCCGTAATCCATGTGGCCATAGATCCTGGTACCGTTGATTTCCTTGACATCGTTGGTGAAGAAATCGGCGATGTCCTCATAGGCCGACCAGTTCACGGGCACGCCGAGCTCGTAGCCGTACTTGGTCTTGAACTTGGCCTTGTAGTCCGGATTGGTGAACCAGTCGTAGCGGAACCAATAGAGGTTCGCGAACTGCTGGTCCGGCAATTGATACAGATGCCCGTTCGGCGCGGTCGTGAACGACTTGCCGATGAAGTCGTTGACATCGAGCTGGGGATCGGTGACGTCCTTGCCGTCCTTGGCCATCCAGTCGGTGAGATCGACCGCCTGACCGTAACGGAAGTGGGTGCCGATGAAATCGGAATCGTTGATCCAGCCGTCATAGACATTCTTGCCCGACTGCATCTGGGTCTGGATCTTCTCGACCACGTCACCTTCCTGGATGATGTCGTGCTTGACCTTGATGCCGGTGATTTCCTCGAAGGCCTTGGCCAGCGTCTTCGATTCATACTCATGGACGGTCAAGGTCTCGGAAGTGACGTTGATTTCCATTCCCTTGTAGGGTTCAGCCGCTTTGGCAAACCACTGCATTTCCTTCAACTGATCGGCCTTTGACAAGGTCGAGGGTTGAAACTCGCTATCGATCCACTTCTGCGCGGTTGCGTCATCCGCAAACGCGGGTGCTGTGATCGTCACCGACGCCGCGATCAGCGCCGCGGCGCTGGTCATGGTCAGAAAGCGAGTCCTGGTCGAAAGACCGCTCTTTCTCAAGTGTCGCATAATGTTTCCTCCGTTGCAGCGACAAAACTAAACCCAGGCCCGGGTTGACCCCCGGATCTGCTCTTTTTCGCTTGCCTCAGACGGTGCGGAAAATCGCAACGGCCGAAACAAGCGAAATCACGCTAGCGAGCCACAGGCTCGACAATTCAATTCCTTCTCCGACCGGAAGCATCGCGATCGGATCGGTGCCAACGAGGCCGATCCACAAAAAATGGATCACGGCCGTCATGATCAGTGAAATAAACAGACGGTCGCCGCGCGTCGTCGGGATGCGCAGGATTCCCACGCGTTCGGCCTCCGGATAGGCAACCGCGAGCCATGTCATGACCGCGAGGGTCATCGACAGCAGCACGAAGAAGATCGCGGTCGGCAATGTCCAGGCCATCCATGCGATGTTTTCCATGGCGCCCTCCTACACCCTGCCGAGCGCGAAGCCGCGCGCGATGTAGTTGCGGACGAACCAGATCACCAGCGCGCCGGGGATGATGGTCAGAACGCCGGCCGCGGCCAACAGCCCCCAATCCATTCCGGCCGCCGAGACGGTACGGGTCATGACCGCCGAAATCGGCTTGGCATTGACCGAGGTCAGCGTGCGCGCCAGCAGCAACTCGAC
>Ga0137415_10007529_pt1 | contig 10783 bp, 9 predicted proteins | sample CZODoug3_1_1_16f_FD_183082 | JGI IMG/M metagenome (GOLD analysis project Ga0137415, IMG submission 183082) | Vadose zone soil fungal communities from Angelo Coast Range Reserve, California, USA - CZODoug3_1_1_16fungal (Hybrid Assembly) | ecosystem: Environmental > Terrestrial > Soil > Vadose...
GCGCCGACCAAGCGCACCAAGGACGTTCTGCTCTGGATGCTCTCGACCAAGATGATGCCGCCGGTCGGCGTGCTGGTTCCGATCTATTTGATCTATCGGGATTTTGGCTTGCTGGACACCCGCGCCGGGTTGGTACTGATTCTCTGCCTCGGCAATCTACCGATCGTGATCTGGATGCTGTTCACTTATTTCAAGGAAATCCCGAAGGACATTCTGGAAGCGGCGCGGATGGACGGCGCGACCATCGGACGTGAGCTGGTTTACGTGTTGACGCCGATGGCGATTCCCGGCCTTGCCTCGACGCTGCTTCTCAACTTCATCCTGGCGTGGAACGAGGCATTCTGGACCCTGAACCTTTCGACGCTGGATGCGGCGCCGCTGACGGTGTTCATCGCGTCCTATTCAAGTCCGGAGGGCCTGTTCTGGGCAAAACTGTCAGCGGCCTCCACGCTCGCCATTGCTCCGATCATCATACTCGGATGGTTCACCCAGCGGCAGCTCGTCCGCGGGCTGACCTTCGGCGCCGTCAAGTAGACCACGAAAGGCGAGAGACCATGGGCCAGATAACGCTCCAGCGAGTCCGCAAGTCGTTCGGGCCGGTCAACATCATCGAGGATGCCAACCTGGAAATCGAGGACGGCTCCTTTGTGGTTTTCGTGGGGCCTTCGGGTTGCGGCAAGACCACGCTGTTGCGCCTGATCGCCGGACTTGAGGACGTCACCGGCGGGCAGATCCTGATCGACGGCAAGAACGTGGTGGATGTGCCGCCGGCGAAGCGCGGTCTTTCGATGGTGTTCCAGTCCTACGCGCTCTATCCGCATATGAGCGTCCGCGGCAACATCGCGTTCGGCTTGAAGATGGCGGGGCTGCCGCGCCCGGAGATCGACCGCAAGGTCGAGGCAGCCGCCGCCACGCTCAATCTCACGCCCTATCTGGAGCGCAAGCCGCGCGACCTCTCCGGCGGTCAGCGTCAACGCGTCGCGATCGGACGCGCCATCGTGCGCGAGCCGAAGGCATTTCTGTTCGACGAGCCCTTGTCGAATCTCGACGCCGCACTCCGCGTCCAGATGCGCATGGAGGTGACACGACTGCAGAAGCAGCTCGGGACCACCGCCGTCTATGTCACACATGACCAGGTCGAGGCTATGACCATGGCCGACAAGATTGTCGTACTCAACGCGGGCAACATCGAACAATACGGTTCGCCGCTCGAATTGTACGAGCGGCCGGCAAACCTGTTCGTCGCCGGCTTCATCGGTTCGCCGAAGATGAATTTTGTGCCCGGCGAGGCGGTCGGCGAACCCGGCGTCGCCACGCTCGGCGTCAGGCCCGAGCATCTGAAGACCGGCAAGGAGGGCGAGGGCTGGCCCGGGACCGTGTCGGTCGCCGAGCATCTGGGCAGCGACACGTTTCTCTATGTCGACGCCGGCAAGCTCGGGATGCTGACGGCGCGCTGCATTGGAGAGTTCAATCTGAAAGCCGGCGACCGCATATGGCTTTCGCCCGATCCAGCCCGCGTGCACCGCTTCGACAAGGATGGTGCGGTGATCAGGACATGACTGGACGTCGCGCGGCTCCGCGATGAGAAAACAGGAAAAACAAGAAGATGTATCTGGAAAAATTCAAGCTGGACCGAAGAACCGCCCTGGTAACAGGCGCCGGCCAGGGAATCGGACTCGCCTGTGCGGAAGCGCTAGCGGAGGCGGGAGCGAAGGTCGTGATCGCGGATCGTGACCCGCAACTGGCCGATACCGGTTACGCGAGCCTGAAAGCAAAGGGCCTGGATGCCGAGATCGTCATCATGGACGTGACGGATTCGCGCCGCGTTGCCGAGGTCGCCGACGAACTGGCGTCCCGTTACGGCGGGATCGATATCCTGGTCAATAATGCCGGCATTGCACGAAGCGAGACCCCGGCCGAGAAGGTGACCGACGAACATTGGCTCAATGTCGTCGACGTCAATCTCAACGGCACGTTCTGGTGCTGCCGCGCCTTCGGCAAGCATATGCTGAACGCGAAGTCGGGTTCCATCGTGAACATCGGCTCGATGTCCGGCTTCATCGTCAACAAACCGCAGGAGCAGTGCTACTACAACGCCTCGAAGGCCGCAGTGCACCATCTCACCAAATCGCTTGCAGCCGAGTGGGGCGCCCGCGGCGTACGCGTCAACGCCGTGGCGCCGACCTACGTTACAACGCCCCTCAATGCATTCGTCAAAAGCAACCCGCGGATGTACGATGCCTGGATCGGCGGTACGCCGATGGCCCGGATGGGGGAGGCCGACGAAATTGCGTCCGTCGTCCTGTTTCTGGCGTCTGACGCCGCAAGCCTGATGACCGGCAGCGTCGTTCTGGTCGACGGAGGTTATACGTGCTGGTGAGCTTGCGCTGATCTGGAACGGGGTTGCAATGCGGCAGGCTTTCATCGGCGTCGACGTCGGAACATCGAGTGCGCGCGCTGGAGTGTTCGACGAGAACGGAAACCTGCTGGCGACCGCCCGGCACCCGATTACGGCCTGGCACGAGGCCGGCAGTGTCGTCGAACAGTCATCGTCGGAAATCTGGGCCGCCTGCGCGGCGTCGGTCCGCGCCGCGATGGTGGAGGCAGCCATTCCGCCGTCCGCGGTCAAGGGTCTCGGATTCGACGCGACCTGCTCGCTCGTGGTGCTCGACGCCGGCGCCAATCCGCTGACGGTAAGTAGCTCCGGCGACGATCGACGGAATGTCATCGTTTGGATGGATCATCGCGCGATTGCCGAAGCCCGCGAGATTAACGAGACGCAGGACGACGTGCTCCGCTATGTCGGCGGTTCGATCTCGCCGGAAATGGAAATTCCAAAACTGCTCTGGCTGAAGCGGCATTTGCCATCGACCTATGGGTCGGCGGGTCATTTCTTCGATCTCGCGGATTATCTTTCGTTTCGCGCCACCGGATCGACGGCACGTTCGATGTGCACGGTCGCCTGCAAGTGGAATTATCTCGCCCACGAACAACGCTGGAGCGAGAGCTATTTCGAGCGCATCGGTCTCGGCGATGTTGTCTCGGAACGTTACGCAAAGGTTGGCAAGGAGATTGTCGCGCCCGGTACGCCGCTGGGCGCCGGCCTGACCAAATCCGCCGCGCGCGACTTCAGCCTGCTGGAAGGAACGCCGGTCGGCGCCTCGCTGATCGACGCTCACGCCGGTGGCGTCGGCACGATTGGTGGGCGCGAGAAGTCGGGTGAGGCGGTCGATGTGTGCAGCCGCCTGGCCTACATCATGGGGACCTCGGCCTGCATCATGGCGACGACGGCCGAGCCTCGCTTCGTCCCCGGCGTCTGGGGTCCATACTATTCGGGGATGATTCCGGGATTCTGGCTCAACGAAGGTGGACAGTCTGCGGCCGGCGCCGCCATCGATCACCTCGTCAAATCGCATCCTGCCTATAACGAGGCCGTCGCGACCGCGCAGGCGGCCGGCCTGCAAATTCTGGAATATCTCGAGCGGCGCATCGTTTCGCGTGCGGCAAGCCTTGGCGAGGCGGCATTGTTGGCCCGCGACATCCACGTGCTGCCCGAGTTTCTCGGTAACCGGTCGCCGTTCGCCGATCCCTATTCCCGCGCAGTGGTCGCCGGGATGGATCTCGACACCGACATCGGTTCGGTGGAGCGGCTGTTCGTGGCCGGGCTCTGCGGGCTTGCCTATGGTCTTGCGGATGTCGTCGAAGCCTTTCGATCGCACGGCGTGGACAGTGACATGATGGTGATCAGCGGCGGCGCAGGACGAAGTCCGCTGGTTCGCCAGATCATGGCGGATACGACGGGTCTGACCGTTGCGGTCCCCGAAACGCAGGAGCCGGTCCTGCTCGGCGCCGCCATGCTGGGCGCCGTCGCGGCGAAGTCTTGCGGATCGATCGGTGAGGCCATGGCCTCGATGTCGGCGATCGGGCAGCTCAGCGAACCGACGCCGCCGGGATTGGCCGGCTTCCACCGCACCAAGCGAAAGGTTCACGGGCTGATGCGAAAATTGGATCGGGAAAGCCGCGATGCCATGGGTGGAATCGAATTCGAGCGGCGATGCTGAGGTGGATAGCTGAACCATGCTGCTGAGTTGCGGAGATGCGCTAGTTGATTTCCTTCCCGTCAAATCCATCGACGGGCGCGACGCGACCGTACCGGTTGTCGGGGGATCCTGCCTCAACATCGCTGTCGGCATGGCGCGTCTGGGCGCGCCGGCGGGGTTTGTGGGCGGCATCTCGACCGATCTATTCGGCCGCATGATTGCTGACCACGCGTCGGCCTCGCAGGTCGACCTTCGCTATGCGACGCGCGCCGATTGCCAGACGACGCTTGCGTTCGTCCGCGCCGTCGCGGGCGAGCCGCAATACGCCTTTTATGACGAGGCGACGGCATCCCGAAACTGGACCTATCGGCGCGGCTCCATCCCCTTCGACGAAATCGAGGCAATCCATGTCGGATCGACGACACTTGCCAGCGAGCAGGGCGCTGCCGAGGCGCTTGCCATGGTCAAGGATTCCGGCGGATCGGTCACCATCTCCTTCGATCCGAATTGCCGGCCCAACCTGGTCAGGCACAAGGCGCGCTACGTCGATCAGATGGATGCGTTTGCCATCGCCGCCGACATCGTGCGGATGTCGGATGTCGACTTTGAATTTCTGTATGGTGGTAGCGACTATTCGGGAAAAGCGAGGTCGCTCATCGAAGCGGGGGCGGGCCTCGTCGTTGTCACCCGCGGAATCAAGGGCGCGCAGGCATGGCATCGAGAGGCCGGCGCCGTTGAGGTCGCGGCGCCCGCCATAGATGTGGTGGATAGCATTGGGGCCGGCGACAGTTTTCAAGCGGCGCTGTTGTTCGCTCTGCGCGCCATCGGAAGGATCAAAACCGGACCGTTGGCGCAAATGAACCCCAACGAGCTTGGTCGGGTGCTGTCGTTTGCCGCGAGTTGCGCGGCCTTCACCTGTGGGCGTGCCGGGGCCGATCCGCCGCGCCAAGCTGACGTCGGCGGCGCCCTATCTCGTCTTTTGTCCGATGGGCTTGACTGAGACCCGACGCAATCCGGCTAGCCTCGATCCGATCAGGCGCGCCGGCTACGCGGCCACGACGCGCAACGGATGCAGATCGTCAATCTTCATCGTTTTGCGCGGATGGTGCCGCGGCGAGCGCGTGTTCAAGGTGCAAGCGCATTTTGGCGGAGGCCTGACTGAAATCTCCTGTTGCGATCGCCTCGATGATCGCGACGTGCTCGCGGCACCAGTCCTGGACGCGGCGACTGTTGAAATAGCTGCCGAATTCCAATAGCCGCCGCAGCCGGTTCTGGTGCTGGATCGCCTGGACGAAGAAGGCGTTGCCGCAAAACTCGGCGCACATTTCGTGAAACGCGGCGTCGGTCTCGAACAGTTGCGCGCCGCTGACGGTGGCGATGTCGGGATGCGAGATCAGATACAAATGCTGCAGGCGCATCCGCTCGATGGCGGCGAGATCCGGCTTGAATGTCGGCAGCAGGAAGCAGGCGGGTTCGAGCGTGAGGCGAAATTCGTAGCTGCCTCTCAGCGAGACCAGGGAATCCAGCGTCGGAAGAAAGGTCCAGCCGTGGCCCCTGTTCTTCGCGATCAATCCGTCCTCGGCGAGCCGCGACAAAGTGCGTGTCAGCGCGACCCGGTCGACGTCGTAGCGGCGCGCGATTTCGCTCTGGGTCACGGAATTTGGAACGACGTTGTCGAGGCGGTCGCGAACCAGCCGCTGGTAGAGTTTCTCGTCGGCGCTCGAAGGAACCTCGATCTCGATGCGATGCAAGGAGTCGAACGGCTTGCGCAGGAAGTATCCGTGGTTCTTCTGCGTCTCCACGATGCCGCGCTTGGCAAGAAGGTCCAGCGCCGAGCGGATTGGCGTGCGTGAGACGCCGACGAGGTCGGCGAGCTGCTGCTCGCGCAGATGATGGCCCGGCTCCAGTCGGGCGTCGCGGATGACGTCCAGGAGCTGATTGGCGAGCTGGAAATTGCTCTGACGGGAGGAACGCACCATGATTCGCGAGGTCTCGAAGATTCACCATGGAAGTACAATAGGTTGTCATTAGTACAATACCTTTGCCGCGTTCCAGGCAAAAATCAAGGCGTGCTGAAGCCTTAAGCACCGACTGCCTGCCAATCGCGCTTGACGAAGCCGGCGGCAATGATTGTACATTACGAGATAATAAAACAATCAGAGCGGAAGGTCGCGCCATGTCACGCGTGCGCATCGTTTGCGGAATGCTGCCGCTCGGCCTGTCCGGACAGCTGATCACGCACGCCGTGTCAGTCGTTCCGTCCGTCGCTGCCCGGCTGCCGCGCGCATCCACCGCTTCAACATTCGAAAAGACAGAGATCATGAAAGATATCACGGAGTGTCACGCGCGATTGCGGGGCCTGTTCAAGTGTCCTCAAGGTCAACGACATGTACAAGGTACGTTCCAACCGCGACCGCAATGACTGCACCTCGCGTGAACTGATGGGGCTGCTCGTCCTCGCCGACGCGATCGACCGCGTGGAGTCGACCGACGGCGAGGAGGTCAGGGAGGCGCTGGCGGCGACTGATATATCCCGGGCAGCCGCACCATCATGCCGTGGAAACGCGTCACGCTCGAAGCCGATGGGCAGAACGTCGATGCCGATCCGGTGCTGGTCCGGTACATCGGCGGCACGTTCGTCACGATCTTTCCCGCGGCGGTGGCCCTTGCCGAACCACTCTGGCCGATGAACGTCTTATCCCGTGCGAGGGGGCTATTGGCACCGGTCGATGCCTCCCGGCTTTTCCGATATCGTGTTCCGCGGCGAAGGTCTGGCTCATTTTCGGAATTCACAAAGCTAAGGAGGCCACAATGCCATCCGTCGATCTCAATTCCGATCTTGGCGAAGGTTTCGGGACCTATCGCTGCGGCGACGATGACGCCATGCTCTCCATCGTCACCTCAGCCAATGTGGCCTGCGGGCTTCATGCCGGCGATCCCGAGGTGATGGCGCGGACCTTTGCCACAGCGCGTGAACGCGGCGTCGCGGTCGGCGCCCATCCCGGGTTCCCGGATCTGTGGGGCTTCGGCCGCCGCCGCCTTCCGTTCTCGAACGGGGAGATCGAAAGGCTTGTCGCCTATCAGATCGGCGCCGCCACCGCGCTCGCGGCCTACGCGGGCCATCGCATTAGCTATGTGAAGACCCACGGCGCGCTCGGCAACATCGCCTGCGAGGAGCGCAGTGTCGCCGACGCGGTAGCGCGGGCGGTGCGTGCGGTCGATCCCGGCCTGGCGCTGCTGGCCATCGCGTTGACGGAGCTGGTCGCAGCCGGCGAGGCCGCAGGGCTTGAAATCCATCAGGAGATCTATGCCGATCGCGGCTACACTGACACCGGGCAATTGATTCCGCGCGGCCAGCCCGGCGCGATGATCGAAGGCGCAGAAGAAGCTGCTGCCCGCGTGCTCGAGATGGTGGAGACGGGCGCGGTAATCACCGCGAGTGGCAAGCGCCTGCCGACACCGATCCGTTCGATTTGCGTCCATGGTGATTCCGACCATGCGGTCGCGACCGCCGGCCGTGTCCGGGTGCGACTGGAGCAGGCCGGTATTGCGCTGAAGCCGTTCAGGCCAGTTGCGGCATGACACTGAACACCGTTGCCGATCCTGAATCTGCGTTGGTCGATCCGCGCTTCCTCGATGCGGGGGAAGCCGCGCTCGTCGTCGAGTTCGGTGATACGGTCGATCCCACCATCAACGACAGGGTGCTCGCGCTCGACGCTGTCTTGCGGGCCGATCCTCCCGCGGGAACACGCGAGTTCGTGCCGACCTATCGCTCGCTGATGATCCATTACGATCCCTTGCAGATCGACAGGGACAGTTTGGTTGCCGGCGTACGCCGCGCGATGGGTGCTGTCGTTGAAGGGCGGGGAACGGCCGCCACCTGGACATTGCCTTGTTGCTACGATCCGGCACTGGCCGAGGATCTCGACGAGGCGGCGCAGATCCTTGGGCTAACCCGGGACGAAGCGGTGGCGTTGCATGTGAAGGCGGCGTATCGCGTCTACATGTGTGGCTTCACGCCGGGCCAACCTTATCTGGGCGGTGTGCCGGAGCCGCTTAAGATATCGCGCCGTCCGACACCCAGGCCGCCGCATCCGGCAGGCGCGGTGCTGATCGGCGGCGGACTCTGCGTTGTGGCGCCGTTCGTGATGCCGACCGGCTGGTATGTCATCGGCCGGACTCCGGAGCGTCTTTACGCCGCGGAGCGCAAGGTTGCCTTTCTGATCCAGGCCGGCGATATCTTGCGGTTCGACCCGATCGATCTGGCGACCTTTCGGAATCTGGAGCAACGGGCGGCAAGCGGCGAAATCGTTGCCCGCAAGCGTGTCGCATGATGGCAGCTAGCTCGGAAGCGATCGTTCGCGTCCTGTCAGCCGGGCCGGGCGCAACGCTGCAGGATGCCGGCCGTCACGGCTATCTGCGTTTTGGCGTCACCGCCGCGGGCCCGATGGACCAGCTGGCGCATGCCACGGCAAATCTTGCCGTCGGCAATCCCGCAGGCTCGACGGCGCTGGAAGTTTCAGTGGGTGGTATCGAAGTGACCGCCGAATCCACTCCGCTCCACGTTGCGATAGCCGGCGGCGAATTCGCGCTCAGCCTCGACGGCAGGCCGCTGCCGCCTGCGGTGGCTCTCAACCTGGAGGAAGACGCGGTGCTGAAAATTCGCGCCGGGCGTAGCGGCTCATGGTGCTATCTGGCGGTGGCGGGCCGCTTTGTCGTGCCAACAGTGCTTGGCTCGCACGCCACCCACACCCGCACCGGCTTCGGCGGCGTGGACGGCCGCGCGATCGTCGCCGGCGATCGTCTCGGGTTAGAACCGTCCGGAGCGTCGGCGCCGTCGCCGAGCGCCATTGTGGCGCCGTGGCTCGACCGGCCCCTCGACACCCTTCGTGTGGTGCTTGGCCCTCAACATGACTACTTCGCCGACGACCAGATCGCAGCGTTTCTGGCTGGGCCCTGGTCCGTGTCCGCCAAGGGCGATCGCATGGCGTGTTTTCTCGAAGGACCTCGACTGAGGCACGCGCGTGACTACAACATCGTGTCCGACGGGATCGCCATGGGTGCGATCCAGGTGCCGGGAGACGGCCGTCCGATCGTTCTGATGGCCGATCGTCAATCGACCGGCGGTTATCCGAAGATTGCCACCATCATCGGTCCCGATCTCGGCCGGCTGGCCCAGGCGCGGCCGGGAGTCGCTTTCAGCTTCGAGGCGGTATCGATTGCCCAAGCGGTTGCGGCGCGTCGCGAACAGGCGGCCTTGCTGGCGCGCGGCATTGTTGTCGAGCCGCTGGTGCGCACCCACCTCAGTTCCGAATTCCTGCTCGGCCTCAATCTGATCGACGGTGTCGTCGGCGTCGACGCCTTCGGATGACCTTCCGGCAACCAGCACGATTCAATGCTATCCAGTGGAGCACCGTAAATGAATACTCATTTCAGCCGACCTAGCTGTCGCCCGCGCCTGTCGGCTGTGCATTAGATAGGCGAGACGCGCTCCTCCACTTCCTTCACGGTCATATCAGGAGATTACAATGCCTTTCGATTTAATCCTGCGCGGCGGTCGGGTGATCGACCCCTCCCAGAAGCTCGACGTTGTGGCGGATGTCGCCTTTGCCGGTGGCAAGGTGGTCATGGTTGGAAGCGAGCTCAAGGCCGATCCGGGCACCGACGTGCGCGACGTGTCCGGCACCATCGTCACCCCCGGCCTTATCGATCTGCACACCCACGTCTATTGGGGCGGTACCTCGCTCGGCATCGATGCCGAGGAGTTTTGCCGCACCTCCGGCGTCACCACGGCGGTCGACACCGGTAGCGCCGGCCCGGGTAATTTCGCGGGCTTCCGCAAGCACGTCATCGAGCCGAGCGAGGTTCGCATTCTCGCTTATCTGCATGTCTCGCATGCCGGCATCTTCGGCTTCTCGCATCGGGTCATGGTCGGCGAGAGCGAGGAGATGCGCCTGATGAATCCGGTCGACGCCGTCAGCGTCGCGGAGCAGAACCGCGACCTCATCGTCGGCATCAAGGTGCGGGTAGGCCTCCACGCTTCCGGCACTTCGGGGATCGTGCCGCTCGAAATCGCGCTTGAGGTCGCCGAGCAGGTCGGCATGCCGCTGATGGCGCACATCGATCATCCGCCGCCGAGCTACGAGGAGGTGCTCGCCCGCCTTCGTCCGGGCGACGTTCTCACCCACGCCTTCCGGCCGTTTCCCAATACGCCCGCCACCGTCCAGGGCACGGTGAAAAAGGTGGTGCTGGAGGCGCGCGAACGCGGCGTGTTGTTCGACATCGGCCACGGCAAAGGCTCGTTCGCCTTCAAGACCGCACGCGCGATGCTCGCCAACGGCTTCTATCCGGACACCATCTCCTCGGACGTCCATACCCTGTGCATCGACGGCCCGGCCTTCGATCAGGTGACGACCATGTCCAAATTCCTGTGCATGGGCATGCCGCTCCCTGATGTGGTCGCGGCTTCGACGGTCAATGCGGCGATGGCGCTGCGGCGTCCCGAACTCGGCAGTCTGAAGCCGGGCAGCGTCGGCGACGCCACCCTGATCTCGATCAAGCAAGGCCAGTTCGACTATGAGGACGTCGTCGGCGAGCACCTGATCGGTGACCGCAAGATTGTGTCCGAAGGCGTCGTCATTGGCGGTCGCTGGTGGCACCCGAAACCGTCGCCGAAATTCAAGCAGTTCGCAGCAGGCTAAGTCGTGCTATGGGTCAATGTGATCGCTCGACAATATGATCGC
>Ga0137415_10007530_pt1 | contig 10783 bp, 10 predicted proteins | sample CZODoug3_1_1_16f_FD_183082 | JGI IMG/M metagenome (GOLD analysis project Ga0137415, IMG submission 183082) | Vadose zone soil fungal communities from Angelo Coast Range Reserve, California, USA - CZODoug3_1_1_16fungal (Hybrid Assembly) | ecosystem: Environmental > Terrestrial > Soil > Vadose...
TAGATCGGGATGCCGGCCGGGACGAGCGGGTGTGACCGGATCCGGCTCACGTCCTCGGTCACGCTCTTCGCGGCGTCGCTGATCGTGAGCCAGTCGATGTATTTCGCCTCGGCCGAACCGGGCCCCTGGCCGACGTCGTAGAAACCGTCCGCACCGAGGGCCGCGGTCTCGAGGCTGTTCGCCAGCAGCCCCCGTATCACCTCGTCGGTGAAGAATTCCATACCGCAGTCGGTGTGATGGATGACGAACCACTCACGCGTGCCGAGCAGCTTGTAGGAGATGACCAGCGAGCGCAGGGCGTCGTCGCTGGCGCGCCCTCCGGCATTGCGGATGACGTGCGCGTCGCCCTCACTCAGCCCGGCGTACTGGGCCGGATCCAGGCGAGCGTCCATGCAGGTGAGAATCGCGAATCGGCGCGCCGGCGGCAGCGCGAGGTTGGCCTTCTCGCCGAACTCGGCCGCGTACTTCTCGTTGGCCGTGAGAACTTCATCGAGGATGGTCATATCCGTCTCCGTCCATCTGGTGGGCGCGCAGGTACCGCCAACCCTAGTTCGTCGATAGAGAAAATGTAGCCCCGGAGATCAGCGACCGGGCGAGCAACGTGGCGTCACTCGGTAAGGATGGTTCGATGGCGACCCGTACTGACCACGGACGGCCGCCGGCGACGCGGGTCGCTGCGGCCTTCGGTCTCGGCGACAGCGCGCTGACGCCTCTGAGCGGTGGGCAGAACACGGTCTGGCGGGCCGGGTCAGCGGTGCTGAAGCGGCTGGACACGGAGCCGGAAATCATCGCGTGGCAGGAACGGGTTCTGTGCGGGCTGGACGGTCGATCCGACTTCAGGGTCGCTCCACCGTTGCGATCGCTGACCGGAGATCTGGTCGTGGACGGATGGACGGCCTGGCGCTACGAACCCGGGCGGCGCCGGCCACGACACTGGGCCGCCGTCATCGAGGCGAGCGCCAGCTTCCATGCTGCCGTCGAGCACGTTCCGCGTCCGGAGTTCATCGCGCGGCGCGAGGATCGGTGGGCCGTCGGCGATCGCGTTGCCTGGGGCGAGGTTCCACCGCAGGACTATCTCAACACCGAACATATCGCGGCCCTCACTGCCGCACTGCGACCGATCGATGCACCTCGGCAGTTGATCCACGGCGATCTCACCGGCAACGTGCTGTTCGCCGAGGGGCTGCCGCCGCTGGTGATCGACCTGTCGCCGTACTGGCGGCCCCCGGCCACGGCAATCGCGATCATTGTCGCCGATGCGCTCGTCTTCGAGGGTGCGGACAGCGCCCTGCTGAGCCATGCGACCGACCAGGCCGACTTCCCGCAATACTTCCTACGGGCGCTGATCTATCGAGCCGTCGCGGATCGCCCCGGCGGGGTTCGGCCGGCGGATCGGGCCGCCGCCGACGATCCGTACCGGCCGGCCGTCGAACTCGCCCTGCGGTTGGCCGGGCACTGAGCCGGCTGGGCACACCGGCGCGCTTCGTTGCGAGCCGTACTCTCGGGGCCCGGTACGAGATCCGGGAGGCGAAGTGGTGGCGCGTCCGAGCGTCCGCAGCCTGCTGGCGCGGCTGTCGGTCCGTCAGTGGTCGCTGCGTGCGCGGCTGCTGGCGGGCGTCGTCGGGCTGGTTGCAATCGCTCTCGTCACGACCGGCCTGATCGGCACGACCTTGCTGCGCAGCTACCTGGTGCACCAGGTCGATCAGCAGCTGCAGGGCGGGATCTCCGCGGTGGGGCGTCGGCCGCTCGACCGGCCACCGCCACCACCGGACGCGACGCGGGACCAGCTGCCGAGCCAGTTCTGGTTCATCGACGTCGACCCGAACGGCAAGGTGCTCCAGCAACGCGGCGGTCCGCTCGCGCCGGGCGCGACGATGCCCGACGTGTCCGGGGTGAACAGCGCGAAGGTGCGCAGCGAGGCGGGCAAGGCATTCACGGTGCCGTCGACGAAGGGTGGTCCGGGATTCCGGATCCGGGCCGTGGAGCGCCCCGACGGCACGGGCGCCAGCACGGTGGCGATCTCGCTGAAGGCAGCTGACGCGACGGTGAACCGGCTGGAGACGATCACCTGGCTCGTAGCGTTGCTGGTGCTGGCCGTGCTGTTCGTGCTGGCCGCGGTGGCGGTGCGGGTCGGGCTGCGACCACTGGACGTCGTCGAACGCACGGCGGAGGACATCGCCGCCGGTGACCTGTCCCGACGGGTGCCGACCGGGCGGCCCGGTACCGAGATCGGACGGTTGTCCAACACGTTCAACGGCATGCTCGCGCAGATCGAGTCGGCGTTCACTGCCCGCGAGCACAGCGAGGCGACGTTGCGGCAGTTCATCGCCGACGCGAGCCACGAGCTGCGCACGCCGCTGACCACGGTGCGGGGCTACGCCGAGCTGGCCCGCAAGGGCGCCCTGGTCGGCGAGACGACCCGGCAACGGGCGATGGGACGTATCGAGTCCGAGGCGACGCGCATGGGCGGCCTCGTCGACGACCTGCTGCTGCTGGCCTACCTCGATCAGCAACGTCCGCTCATGGTGAGCACCGTCGACCTGGGCGCGCTCGCCGCCGACGCCGTGGCCGACGCCCGGGTGCGGGACACCCAGCGGCCCATCCGCTACGCCGGCCCGGGCGAGCCGGTGGTCGTGGACGTCGACCCGGACCGGATCGGGCAGGTGTTGGGAAACCTGCTCGGCAACGCGCTCATGCACACGCCCGACGGCACCGCCGTAGACGTTTCGCTGATGCGCGACGGCGATCAGGCTCGGCTGGTGGTGGCCGATGAGGGCCCCGGGCTGCCGCCCGATCAGGTGGCGCGACTGTTCGAGCGGTTCTATCGCGCCGACCGGAGCCGGTCCCGCGCCCGCGGCGGCAGCGGTTTGGGGCTGGCCATCGTCGAGGCGGTCGTGCACGCCAGCGGCGGCACGGTCACCTGCAGCAGCACGGTCGGCGTCGGCACGTCGTTCGACGTCGTGTTACCTCTGCACCCGATCTCTTAGCTGGCATCCAGGTTCCTTGCAGCTTCACCGCAGGTGGTTGCGGTGAGGTGATACCCGGCCGCGACGGTGCCGGGTGCGAGGAGCAGAGAAATGACAGATCGGAGGCGACCTCCGTACGAATCGAGTGCGGATGCGTCGCAGAGCGGGTCGCACGGTGGTGAGCGGCTACTCGTCGTCGACGACGAGGCCGATATCGCCGACCTCCTCACAACAGGGCTGCGATTCGTCGGCTTCGACGTCCGAGCCGCGAACACCGGCGCGGAGGCGCTGGCGGTAGCGGCCGACTTCCGTCCCCACCTGCTGGTGTTGGACGTGATGCTGCCCGACATCGACGGCTTCGAGCTGTGCCGGCAGATCCGCCGTGATCGCGAACAGGTCGGCGTCGTGTTCCTGACCGCGCGCGACCGGACCGAGGACGCGATCGCCGGGCTCACCGTCGGCGGTGACGACTACATCAACAAGCCGTTCAGCCTCGACGAGGTGGTGGCCCGCATCCGGGCCGTACTGCGGCGTATCTCGGCCGGTCCGACCGACGAGGTCGAGGACGGCGTCCTGCGCTTCGCCGATCTGGAGCTGGACGAGGTCCGGCACGAGGTGCGCCGGGCTAACAGCTCGATCGATCTGTCGCCCACCGAGTTCGCGTTGCTGCGCTACCTGCTCGAGAACAGCGGCCGGGTCGTGTCCAAGGCGCAGATCATCGACCACGTCTGGCGATACGACTTCCGCGGCGACGATGGGGTCGTCGAGTCCTACATCTCGTACCTGCGCAAGAAGATCGATCGGTTCGAGCCGCCGCTGATCCACACCCTGCGCGGTGTCGGGTACACGCTGCGGGTGGGCCGCGCGGCGACGCCGGAGGCGGTTCGATGAGGACGATTCGTCGGCGGGTGCGGACGCATCCGTGGCTGGCCGCGGGCATCGCGATCGTGGTCCTGGCCGGGGCGGGGTTCGGCACGTACTTCGGAGTGCGGGGCGGCGACAAGGCGTCGGCGGCCACCGCCACGACCACCCAGACGGTGAGCACCGGGACGATCAAGCAGAGCGTGTCCGCCACCGGGACGTTGGCCCCGGCGTCGGAGGAGGAGCTCAACTTCACCGTCTCGGGCAACGTCACCAAGGTGTCGGTGGCCGAGGGCCAGAAGGTGACGAAGGGTCAGGCGCTCGCGACGGTCGACTCGGCGTCGCTCGCGGCCGATGTCGCCCAGGCCGAGGCCACCGTGGCCAACGACCAGGCGAAGGTCGACGACGACAGCAGCAACAGCGCGAGCGACACCCAGGTCGCCGCGGACAACGCCGCCCTCACCGCGGCCAACAATCAGCTCGCGTCGGCCAAGAGCCAGCTCGCGGCCGCGACGCTGACCTCGCCGATCGACGGTGTGGTCGCGTCGGTCAACCTGACCGTGGGCGAGTCGGTGTCGGGCAGCAGCTCGTCGAGCTCGAGCGGCTCGGGCTCGTCCGGTTCCGGAGCGGGTGCCGGTGCCGGAGCGGGCGCGGCCAGCAGCAGCTCCTCGACCTCGTCCGATCCGCAGATCCTGGTGATCAGCACCAACTCGTGGGTCGTGAACGCGACCGTCGACGCCAACTCCGTCGACCTGATCAAGAAGGGCAACCAGGCCCAGCTGACGGTGACCGGTGCGACCGCAACCGTCTACGGGACGGTGTCCTCGATCGGGCTGGTGTCCTCGGCGACGTCAGGGACGGCGAGCTACCCGGTCGTGGTCGACGTCACCGGCGCGCCGACCGGGCTGCACGACGGCGCGAACGTCACCGCCACGTTGATCTACAAGCAACTCAGCAACGTGCTCGTCATCCCGGCAACTGCCCTGCACCGCAACTCCGCCGGCGGACAGTACGTCGAGCAGGTCAAGAACGGTAAGACCGTCCAGACCACGGTGAAGGTCGGACTCTCCTCGGGCGGCCAGACGCAGATCACGTCCGGACTGGTGGCCGGCGACAAGATCGTCGTACCGCAGGTCCGGCTCCCCGCCGGTGGCGGCGCCGGCCGCAGCGGCGGCAGTGTCCCGAGCGGCGTGCAGTTCCCGGGCGGGGGCCAATTCCCCGGCGGTGGACAGTTCCCGGGCGGCGGGCAGTTCCCCCGCGGTGGCGTCGGTGGCTAGCCCGGCCGCGGTCACCGCGGCGATCCGGCCGATCGCAACGGCGCCGGTCATCGAGCTGGACGCGGTGCGCAAGGTGTACAGCACCGGCGCGATGGAGGTCGAGGCGCTGCGCGGGGTGTCGCTGTCGATCGAGCAGGGCGAGTACGTGGCGCTCATGGGACCGTCCGGGTCGGGCAAGTCGACGCTGATGCACATCCTCGGCTGCCTGGACGTGCCGACGTCCGGCGAGTACCGGCTGGCCGGCGAGGACGTCGGCGCGATGGACGAGATCGATCTGGCCGAGGTGCGCAACCGGCGGATCGGGTTCGTGTTCCAGCAGTTCAACCTGCTGCCGTCCCTGACCGCACAGCGCAATGTCGAGTTGCCGCTGTCCTACGCAGGCGTGTCCCGCGAGCGCCGCCGGCGGCGAGCCCGCGAGGCGCTGGAACGCGTGGGACTCGGCGATCGGGTGGAGCACCGTCCCGGCGAGCTGTCCGGCGGTCAGCAGCAGCGCGTCGCGGTGGCCCGGGCGCTGGTCTGCGACCCGGCCCTGCTCCTGGCCGACGAGCCGACCGGAAACCTTGACTCGACGGCCAGCGAGGACGTGCTGCGCCTGTTCGACGAGCTGCATCAGCAGGGACGCACGGTCGTGCTGATCACGCACGAGGCCGAGATCGCCGAGCACGCGGCGCGGGTCATCCGCATCCGGGACGGGGCGATCGCGTCCGACGACCTCGGGGTCGCCTCGTGACCGAGTATCCCGGCGACCGGATAAGCGAGGTCGCCTCATGACCTGGTCCGACATCCTGCGCAACGGGTGGGACGCGATCCGCACCCACAAACTGCGCTCGATGCTCACCTCACTCGGCATCCTGATGGGTATCGCCGCCGTGGTGCTCACCGTGGGCCTGGGCCAGGGCGCGCAGCAGCAGGTGTCCAAGCAGCTGGCCTCGCTCGGCGGCAACCTACTGATCGTCTCGCCCGGGAGCTCGTCCACCGGCGGCGTGCGCGGCGGGTTCGGGTCGGCGTCCACGCTGACCATGGCCGACGCGACCGCACTGACGTCCAAGACGTCGGCACCGGACGTCAACGGCGTCGCCCCGATCCTGCAGAGCAGCAACCAGTCCCTGGTCAATGGCGCGACGAACTGGACGACGACCATCGTCGGCACCACGTCCTCGTGGCTTTCCGTACGCGGGCGTACGTTGGAGTCCGGGCGGTTCCTGACCGACGCCGACCAGTCGAGCGCCGCAGCCGTCACGGTGCTGGCATCTGACACCGCCACCGAACTGTTCGGGCCGCTCAACCCGGTCGGGCAGACCGTCACCATCAACAGCGTCCCCTACGAGATCGTCGGCGTTCTGACGTCGGCCGGCTCGGACTCCACCACCAACCTCGACGATCAGGCGATCGTGCCGTTCAGCACGGCGTCGCAGCGCATCGTCGGCGGCACCAACCGGACCTCGGTCCAGACCATCTACATCAAGGCCGCTTCTCCCGGACGGCTCAGCGCCGCCTACCAGGAAGCGAACACGATCCTGCAGTACCGGCACTCCATCACCGCGTCGTCCACCTCGGACTTCTCGATCACCACGCAGCAGTCGGTGATCAGCACGACCTCGTCGGTGGACAACACCCTGACCAACCTGCTCATCGGGATCGCGGCGCTGTCCCTGATCGTCGGCGGCATCGGCGTCATGAACATCATGCTGGTGTCGGTCAAGGAACGCACTCGCGAGATCGGCCTGCGCAAGGCTCTCGGCGGGACGCCGATGCTGATCCGCCGGCAGTTCCTGTCCGAGGCGTCGATGCTCGGCTTGTCGGGCGGGCTGCTCGGCGTCGCGGTCGGCGTCGGCGGTGCCGAGGTGTTACCGCACTTCATCTCCAATCCGATCGCGATCTCGGTGCCGTGGATCTTGATCGCCATCGGTGTGGCCATCGCCATCGGGGTCGGCTTCGGCGTCTACCCCGCCGCCCGGGCGGCCAGGTTGTCCCCCATCGACGCTCTGCGCAGCGAATGACATCCCCTCGTCGACAAAAGGAATCACGCATGACCTCGCCAGGTTCTTCCATCGCTCCCCGAGCTCTGGGCGTTGCCGTAGCGGCTCTCGTTGCCGCGATCACCTTGTCCGCGTGCAGCGGCTCGTCGGCCAGTAGCAGTGGCTCCACGCCCGACTCGCCCTCGGCCCCCGCGTCGTCCGGTGCGCCGGGCGGGACAGGCGGCACCGGCGCACCCGGTCAGGGTGGTCCGGCCGCCTCGGGCACGGTGGCCGCCATCACCGGCACGACGATGCAGGTGCAGAGCCAGCAGAGCGGCCAGGTGGCGGTGGCGTGGAGCTCGTCGACGAAGTTCAGCCACCAGATCACCACGACGCTCGCCGCGGTGAAGGCCGGTGACTGCGTCACCGCGGTCGCCCCGTCCGGCACGGACATGACCGCGGCGGCGTTCACCGCGACCACGCTGACGCTCAGCGCTGCCGTGGACGGCACCTGCGGGGCCGGCGCCGGCCGAGCCGGCGGGGGCGGGCAACGGCCGTCGGGCTTCCCGTCCGGGCAACGACCGTCCGGGTTCCCCTCGGGCGGCGCGTCGGGCCGTCCCAATATCGGCGCGATCGCCAGTGGCAAGGTCAGCTCGGTGTCCGGGTCGACGCTGGTGATCGCCGCCCGGCAGTTCAGCCCGGACAACCCGGACAGCACAGCCACCACGAACAAGACCGTGACGGTCGGCACGAGCACGAAGCTCACCACCGACGCGTCCACGACATCGAGCTCGGTGAAGGTGGGCAAGTGCGTGACCGCCCAGGGCAAGGCCGACTCGTCGGGCACGGTCGCCGCGACCACCGTCCGGATCACCGATCCGACCAACGGGCAGTGCGCCATCGGTTTCGGCGGAGGGGCCAACGGTGGCTGAGCAGTCACCGGCCCGCCGCTCGCGTCGACGCCGCGCCCGTCGGCGCCGCGCGGTCGCGGTCGCCGTCGGCGTCGTCGTGATCGGCGGGGGCAGCGCGGTCGGTATCGCTGCCACCAGCGGCAACGGGACCGCCCGCCGGGTCGCGACCGTCTCGCTCGGCTCGGTGACCCAGACCGTCGAGTCGTCCGGCACGATCACCTCGTCGCTGAAGTTGACGCCGGCGTTCTCGTCGTCGGGCACGGTGAAGTCGGTGAACGTGAAGACCGGAGACACCGTCAGCAAGGGCCAGATCCTCGCCACCCTGGACACCACTGCGCTGCAGGCCGACCTCGACTCGGCCAACTCGACGCTCGCCAGTGCCAAGCAGAAACTCGAAGCGGACAAGACCGGGCAGACCAGCGTGGGCAGCGGCGTGGGCACGTCGAGCGCCGCTGGATCGGCGAACATCGCCGCGTCGTCCAACATCGTTTCGTCGATCTTCGATGCAACTGCGCAGATCATGGATGTCGCGGCCGCCGCGCCGCCGAGCTCGGCGAGCAGTATCAGCGCGCTGATCAAGCAGGTCGAGGCGGCCCAGAACGCGGTGATCGCCGCGCAGCAGAACGTCGACGCCGCTCAGGCCGCGATCGACGAGGCGCAGCAGACGGTCGACGCGGACGTCACCCAGAACGTGAAGCTCCGCGACGCGCAGAAGACCTCGTGCGCGGCAGCCCCGACCGATAGCAGCAGCTCCTCGTCCAGCGCGTCGGAGCCGCCACCGGTGTCTGACGAGTGCTCGAGCGCGATGGCCGCCTACGAGGCGTCGGCTGACACGCTGGCGTCGGACATGGCGACCCTCGACGCCAAGATCAGCACGCAGGACGGCTATCTGAAGGACCTCGACTCGGCGATCACCTCGCTCGACCAGCTGATCGATCAGCTGCAGAAGGCGGCGGCGAGCAGCGGTTCGGGCGGTTCCGGCGGCTCGGGTGGTTCCGGTGGGACGCCGCCGAACTCAGGGACGAGCGCGCCCGGCCGACCGAGCCAGGGCGGGTCGGCGCCATCGGGTTCGGCCCCGTCCGGCTCACGGCCGTCCGGGTCGGCCCCGTCCGGGTCGGGTTCGGCGCCGTCGGGCCAGAGCGGAACCAGCCAGACCAGCACCCCGGCGAGCGCTTCGCAGCTGGCCGCCGACCAGGCATCGATCGACGCCGCGCAGGCGCAGCTGACCCTCGCCGAGCAGAACCTGGCGACCGCCACCCTGAAGAGCCCGGCCGCCGGAACGGTGGCCGCCGTCGGGCTGAGCGCCGGATCGTCCTCGAGCGGCAAGACGATCACCATCGTCGGCACCGGCATTGCCGGCGTCGACATCAGCGTGTCGCTGTCCCAGCTCGACCAGGTCAAGGTCGGCCAGCCGGTCACCGTCGCCGCCGACGGGGTATCGACCAAGCTGCACGGCACGGTCGCGTCGATCGGGATGCTGAGCAGTACGTCCGGCTCGCGCACCACGTTCCCGATCACCGTCCAGCTCGGTGCCGGCACACCGAAGGTGTTCGACGGCTCCGGCGCGGACGCGGTGATCACCACCGGCTCGGCCAGCAACGTCGTCACGGTTCCCAACTCGGCGATCCAGTCCACCGCGGGCGGCCAGCACTCCGTCACGGTGGTCAAGGGCGGCAAGACCACGACCGTTCGGGTGACGCTCGGCGTGGCCGGCAGCGATACGTCGCAGGTCAAGAGTGGCTTGCAGGCCGGCCAGCAGGTCGTCCTCGCCGACATGTCGCAGCCGTTGCCGAACAGCACGAACAGCACCGGCACCGGTACCGGGACGTTCCGGATCCCCGGGGCCGGTGGCGGCGCCTTCCCGGGGTTCGGTGGTGGACAGACCGGGCGGTGACGGCCGGCGGGGTGATCTTGGAGTTGTGGTCAAATAGCGACCACAACTCCAAGATCACAGCATTGACCCGGCGACGGTGTGGTCCTGGTGGCCTGGGTCGGTAGCCGGCCCGTGGGCGACGTGTACCGAAGTGCATCCGGAGCACCGTGGACGCGGCATCGGCACCACGATCATCACCGCCGCCGAGGGACTCGCCCGCCAGCTGGGCCACGAGAAGCTGGCGCTGGGCGTCGGTATCGACAACCCGCGCGCCCACCGCCTGTATCTGAGGCTCGGCTACACCGACTGGGGCCACGGCACGGTTGCGACCAGCTACGCGAGCTACCTACCGGACGGCACGGTCCGACGCTTCGCCGAGACCCTCCACGTCCTCACCAAGACACTGACTCATGCATCTGATGGCGCGGAGCCGAATCCGCGTGCCCACTGAGCGAAACGCGTGGCCCCATGACCAAGATCGCGGTGGCCGCCGACGTCCCGCCCGGTTCGGTCATCGGTTCCGGCGATTACACGGTAGGCAACAACGGCGAGTACTTCGCGGTCAGCCGTCGCTGTCGTCATCTCGGGGCCGATCTCGCAGGCGGCCGCATCGATCCCGACGGATGCCTCGTCTGCCCCTGGCACGGCGCGAAGTACGACGTCCGCACCGGACGCATGGTCCGCGGACCACAGGGCATCTTCGCGAAGATCCCGGGTCTCGGCACCGCCTTCAGGGTGTTCACGCATGTACTGCCATTGCGGCGGCGCGTTGTCGAGCAGCGATCCGGGGATCTCTACTTCGCGCGCTGAGTCATGGCGTCCAGGGACTTGCGCCGGGCGCCTGTCTCGTTGAGTGGTGCGCTTCGGCTCGAGTGGTGCGTTGTAACGCACCACTCGCCGGGTAACGCACCACTCAACGCGGGAGAGAGGCGCCGGG
>Ga0137415_10007531_pt1 | contig 10783 bp, 7 predicted proteins | sample CZODoug3_1_1_16f_FD_183082 | JGI IMG/M metagenome (GOLD analysis project Ga0137415, IMG submission 183082) | Vadose zone soil fungal communities from Angelo Coast Range Reserve, California, USA - CZODoug3_1_1_16fungal (Hybrid Assembly) | ecosystem: Environmental > Terrestrial > Soil > Vadose...
GCCGTCAGTTTCGCCAAGTCTCGACTTTATCGTCAAAACTCTTGCGCGATCAGTGATCGAACTCATTGCGTCGATGGCATTGGTGAACAGGTTGAGAAACACCTGCTGCAGTTGCCCTCGCTCGGCCAATACGGGTGGGAGCTCGTTTAGCGTCTCGTTTTTCACCGAAATCTGGTGCCTTTCAAATTCCTCGTAAACCAGCGCGAGAACGTTGCCAAGAATAGCGGTCACGTCTACAGCGCTCATTTCGGGGCGGCCCTTCCCGAACATGGAACGGATGCTGGCGATCACTTCGCCGGCTCGAAGACCGTCCTTGCCGATCGCCCTCAAGATCGTCCGCACCTGATCGAGATCAGGTTTCTCATTGGTGAGCCATTGCAAGCCGCTATCGGCATTCATCACAATGGCTGCCAGCGGTTGGTTGATTTCATGCGCGATCGAAACCGTCATCTCTCCCATCGTGGTCCGGCGATTCACCCTTCCCAGCTCACGGCGTGATTCCCGCAATTGCTCTTCGGCATTCTTGAGTTCGGTGACGTCGCGCCCAACGGCGTATACGAGACCGCGGTCGGGCACCGCCGTCCAGGACAGCCTGCGGTAGGTCCCGTCCTTGTGCCGCAGTCGGTTTTCAAACCGCGGCATTCTGTGGCCTTCGAACAATCGGGTGAGTTCATCGCAAGTATTTTCGCGGTCGCTCGGATGGAGCAGCGATCCGTAGGTGTTACCGACCAAATCCGCTTCGGACCAGCCGAGGGTCTCGGTCCACGCTGGGTTTACGCTGAGATACTTGCCTTCCTTGTCTATCACGGCAAGCAGGTCCTGGGAGACGTTCCAGATTCGAGCGCGCTCTCGCGTTTCTGCCTCAACACGCTGTTCCAGCGTCTCATTGAGAACACGCAACGCCTTCTCAGCTGCGGCCTGTTGCTGAGTCGCTCGCTTTCGATCCTCTATGTCGATAAGGCAGCCGACCCACTCGCGGATTGTGCCGTCATTCTCGAGTACGGGAACGCCGCGCGATTGGTACCACACGTACTGCCCATCCCATCGCCTAATGCGATACTCCGTTTCGTAGTATGATCGCGCATCAATCGCGGCCTGCCAGACGACCCCTGTACGAGCACGGTCATCGGGATGAAGCGAGTTGAGCCAACCCCAACCTCGCACTTCATCGACGGTCATACCCGTCAATGCACGCCACTCAGGCATGTCGATGATCTGGCCGTTAGGTGCACTTGTCCAAACAAGCGACGATAACGCTCTTACAAGTGCACGGAACCGCTCCTCGCTTCGAGCATGCGCGGCATCGGTGCCTTCACTCCGTCCGAGTAAATGGTCTTCGCCACCACGCGATGCTTCGGATTTGGGATCCCGTGCCATCCAACCCGCCACAAAATCTATCGCTTTTCATTCCGCTATTGTGCTGTGCTTGCGCCGTTGCTCCCGCCTAGCTCGGAGGGTTGGCGGGTAACACACAGTATCTTTGCCACGACGCCTCCTAGTTCACGTTATCGCCGCCCGCGCACGCAGAGTGGCGGTACACCGTGACCTCTTCAACTAAATCTAAATTTAACCTCCTACGCGGCCAATCGAATGTCGGTCGCGGGTCATTAGCGCCGTTTTGACCGTCGGCCGGTCACTTCCGGTCTACCCCGATAAACAGACATCTTCAGACCCGGTCGGCATGTCTCAAACGTGCCATAAGCGCACTCAGTGCAGCGCAGCAAACAGATGCTACGTTGCTCCGATTAGCTCATAGTACCTTACGCAAATCCGCGCGGTACCGCGGCGGGTGCAATGGCGCAGCCTTTTCCGGTGCCGATGATGGCGGGTTTCATGTGTCTTCCCCCTATTCTGGCTGATTCCCAAACGCTCAGACGGGCGTTGTAGAAAGAGCTGCATGCCGTTCAGTCGCCGTGACCCGGCGTGCTGCGTAGTGTCGTGCGAGCGACGCGCAGACCATGAGTTGAATCTGATGGAACACCATCAATGGTATGATAACGAGCCCAACGTGCCCGGAGAACAGCAAGGTGGCTATCGGCAGGCCGCTGGCGAGGCTTTTCTTTGATCCGCAGAAAACGATGGTGATTTCATCGGCACGCGAAAAGCCGATGCCGACGCCTCTGAAGCAAGGAAGATCGCGGTGCCGACGAGGTCCTCGGCGACCGTCATGCGGCCGAGCGGAATATACTTTTCATACTCCATGAGGAAGTCGCGGTGATGCGCATGCATTGGCGTGTCAACGCCACCTGGCGCGATCGCGTTGACGCGGATACGTTTCTCGGCGACGTTCTGCGCTGCGCCGCGCGTGTAGGCTTGAAGCGCCGCCTTAGCTGAGCAATAGTCGACGCCGCCGCCCGACTGGTTGAAGACCGAGGCGCGCGATGACCAGGAGGATCCGATGTTGATGATCGAACCGGACCCTTGCGACTCCATTTCATAGAGTACGGCCTTCATGATGCGGATTGGCGCCTTAAGGTTGATCTTGATCATGCGATCAAACTCATCGTCTGTAATGGTGCGCGAGTCCGTGTAGGACATGATGCCGGCGTTGTTGATGAGACAGTCGACGCGACCCCCGAGCGCCTTGCTTGCCGCGACAATTTTGGCGGGCGCGCCGTCGGCCGAAACGTCGGTCATGACGGACGTGACATGCTTGCTGATCTTCTCGACCTTGGTCCTCGCTTGGGCGAGTGTTTCGGCGTTTAGATCGACCAGCACGACATTCGCGCCGGCCGCGGCGAAACCTTCGGCAAGCGCCAGTCCGATGCCCTGACCGGCGCCGGTGATCGCGACGACCTTTTGGGCGACGCTGAAGAGATTGCCATAGATATTCGGAACGGGAAGTCGTCTCATGGTTGTCTACTCCTGATAGGTTCCAAAAACCCTCACGTTCGACCGTGTTAGCGCCGCTTCGGCCCGAGCGTGTAACTCATCAACAATGCGACAACCAGCAGCGCTCCCTGGACAACGTTCTGCGCGTAGTACGGAAAATTGAACATCGTCAGACCATTGATCAACGTCGCCACGAAAACCGCCCCGATCAAAGTCCCGAAGGCATTCGCCTTATTGGCGCCGAGGACTGCGAAGCCGACCAGCGCCGCCGAAACGGCTTGTAGTAGGTAGGCATCTCCCACACCGACGTCGCCGCGATTGGAGCGAGCGGCCAGCAACAAACCTGCGATCGCAGCAAGCGACCCGGAGATGATGTAGGCAAGCGCCCGATACTTCTGAACTCGAATGCCTACCGCAGCCGCAGCGATCGGATTGCCGCCGACAGCGTAGAATGCCCTGCCCCAGCGCGTAAGATTCAGCAACACATAGACGACAATGAAAACGAGACCGGATACAATGACAGAAGCGGGAACATTGAAGAACGACCCGGACCCAAGCCACTTGAAGATTGGTGCGAAGACGCCGGTGGCTTGCTCTCCGTTGACTAACATTCCTTCTGCGACAGACTGACCGCTGACGCCGATCAAGGTAAGCCCGTTGACGAGGAACATCGAGGCCAGCGTCGCAACAAGATCAGGTATGCGCGCACGAACGATCAAGGCTGTATTCAAAAGGCCGACGACAACGCCGGCCAGAACGCCCAACAAGATCGCGACCGGGCCGTCGAGATTGAACTCGACCATCGCGGCCGAGGCCACCATAACCGATAGGCTCATGGATGCGCCGACCGAAAGATCGAAGCCACCGACCGTCATGGAAATCGTGCAACCAAGACCGATCACCGCGACGATCGCCGCTGCCTCTAGAATGAACATAGCATTGGTGAACGTACGGAAGAACGGCTGCATATAGGAGAAACTGAAGATCATCATAAGCAGCACGGCGAGGAGGCCGTATTTGAAGACGACCGCGCGCGCGAGTCTCAACGCATTCTTGCCGCGGTGGTCAGGCTTCGGGTTCACGATCGCGACCCCGCAGCGAACGTCGGTCATCGTTCTCGTGCTCCTCAATACGCCACCGCTCGCCCGGCTTGCGGCGGGCGCTCATGATTTCGACGAACTCCTCGGGCGTGAGCTCGTTGGAAACGACCTCGCAAACGATCCGTCCTTCGACCATAACGAGGACGCGATCTGCGACCTCGATAACTTCCTCGGGGTCCGAGCTGGAGACAACTACAGCAGAGTTCTTGGAAAACTCGCGCAGCGCTGCTGAGATGCCGCCGCGCGCTCCAATGTCGATGCCGCGAAAGGGTTCGTCGAGAATGAGCACGGACCGGGGATCCGCGAGCCAGCGACCAACGAGCAGTTTCTGTTGGTTGCCACCGGACAACGATTCAATTTCGGCTGTGGCTCCTGAGCAGTTGACGCGAAATCTTTCGATGACTTCCGTCGCGAACTGATGCTCGCCGCGTCGATCCATGAAGCCTGCACGACTGAAATTGTCGAGACGTCCGATGGAGCAGTGTTTGATCAGCGTCTCAGTCGGGAAGATCGATTGCATGGCTCGCTCTTCAGGCACCATCGCGACGCCGAGTTTCAAAGCCTCGGCGGCGTCGCGCGGGCGGTAGGTATTTCCTTCCAAGGTCATCTGGCCCGAAATGAGCGGCCGGACCCCAAACACCTGTTCTAGGAATTCTGTCTTGCCGGCTCCGACCAATCCGGTGATGCCGACGACTTCGCCACGCCGAAATTGAACATCGAAGGGAACCGAATCGCTAGCCGTTCGAAGGCCTTTGCCCTCGAATACAATATCGGCGCCGACGCGCACCTCATGCTTGGTTGAGATGGCGAGATCGCCGAGGATCGAATTGGCGATGGCCTTTGTGTCCAGCGGCGAATTGTACGTTGAGACGACCCGGCCGTTGCGCAGCACGACCGCGCGTCGACAAAGGCGCTCGACCTCGCTCATCCGGTGCGAGACGTAGAGCACCGAGATGCCGCGACCCTGCATGGACTGGACCGAATCGAACAGCCGTTCCGCCTCGCGAGCGGAGAGAGTCGAGGTTGGTTCGTCGAGGACTAGCAGCTTCGGTTTCTTGACGAGCGCGCGGGCGATGGCGACTTCCTGCCGACCGCTCGCGGGGAGGTCCTCCACCATCGACCTCAAAGGTAGGTCGATGCCCAACTCGTCTAGGATTTTCTCCGCTTCCCGAAAGATATGCCGCTTGGTGACGAATGGATTGCCAGCTTCGACAGCGAATTGATCAAGTAGAAGATTTTCCGCGACTGTCATGCCAAAAATGACGCCATCGTCGATATTCTGATGCACAGTAACCATGCCGAAATCCCTAGCTTGAACGGGATTGTCGATCTGTCTGATTACGCCTTCGATAAGGATGTCGCCCGAACTCGCCGGCTGCAAGCCGGCCAGGATCTTGATCAACGTCGACTTGCCGGCGCCGTTCGCCCCCAGTAGGCCAAGCGTTTCGCCGCGATCGACGTCGAAGCTCACCCCGTCCAGTGCTGTGGTCGCTCCAAAGCGCTTTCGCAGATCGCGAATTTGGACCAAAGCGACTGGCGTTTCCGGCGACACACGGTCGCCGGAACGAGGATAATACGAAACGCTCACTTGAGAGCGTCCATCCACGGAGACTTCGACACGTCGGGCGTGACGAGGCCCGGCAGCTTCTGACCAAGTTGCTCGACATTCTTGATGCCGGCCGAACGGAGCTGATCCTGCACCACGACCAGCGGCAGAACGCTCAGCGTGTTGCCCACGAGGTCGCCCGCAATCTTCGCCGCAGCGGTACGCAGCACAACGGAGCCGACGTTCGATTGGTCGGTGGTCGCAGTGACGACCCAAGGGCTGCCTTCCTTGGTCATGACTGCGATGTCAGCAGTCGAAATGTCCATGCCGTAGGTCTTCACCTTGTTTTGAAGCTTCAACTCCTCAACCGCAAGGGTCGCGCCCTTCGTAAACTCGTCGTACGGAGCGACGATCGCCTTCACGTTCGGATTGGCCGAGAGAGCCGCTTTCGCCTGGTCGGCGGTTTGAGCGGCGGTGTTCGAGTTCACCACGCCGATCGTGGCGACGGTCTTGATGCCAGGGTTGGCGGTGAGGAACTTCTTCCAGACCTTATCGCGCAGATCAAGCGCCTGATAGCCGGGTACGTAGACGTAGATGATATCGGCTTGCTCGGCCCCGCCAAGATCCGCCTTCATCTTATCGAGGATACCCTGCATCATCAGGTTGTCGTCCTGGTCGACCGTGACGACCTGGTCGGAAGGAGCCACCTGCACATAATACGTCACTATAGGGATGCCGGCGGCCTTGGCCGCGTCGATACCCGGTTTCAGACTGTCGCCGAAGCCCCAACCGATCACGATCGCGTCCGGCTTGGTTGCAACGGCCTGCTTGAGGAAGAGCGCCTGCTTCGCGTTGTCGCCGTCGGCATTGTAGACGTCGAGTTTGATATGCAGCTTCTTGGCTTCCGCCTGAACGCCCGCGATCCAATTCTGATAGACATCGCCTGTGTTTAGCTGACGCACTACTGCGATGCGCACTTCGCCCTTCGCGAACTTCTCGGGGACGGTGGCCGAAGCCTTCGGCGAAATCGTCACCGGAACCGGGTCGTCGGCATAGGCGGCCGAACTCAGAACTGTCATCGCGCCGGCAAGCGCAATCGCCTTCAACAATTTACTGGTAACCATAGTCCATTTCCTCCCCTTCACATCGAAGTCGTTAGTCACGCGGCCAGCCCATAGCCGGATGCGAGAACTTGCATCGATCGGGTGACATTCCCTCGAATTCGCCGTAGCATTCAGCTCCAACGGCCGAGGGATGGCCATCCGTTTGTACAACGCCCGGATAAGGCTGGGCCAATTTCGGACGTTCGCGGGATCGGGGTTAACAATATCGCATTCACGCAAAACGATCAGCCGGAGATGCTCTATGCTTTGCCGAAAATTGATCAGACCAATCACAGTGGTCGCCGCTTTGACGATGGCCGGCGGCGTTCACGCGGCCGAAAGTATGGTCTTCGCAACCTTGCTCCGACTGCGAGCTGGTGGGCTCGCGATCGGTGGAGACATATTCTTCAATAGCCGGAGTGAACAGCTCGCCGCACTGACTCTCCGCCACGCCGTGCCCACGATCTATCAGATTCCGTACCGGGGCCTTAAAACATAGAACATTGAGGGCGGTGTGCGGTCACGTAATCGGGTCGGGGCAGGAAAACTGTAGTCACCGGCATCCTGTTACCCCAGGAAGCCGACATTCAGCCGTGCAGGTTGTTGGTCTCTTGAGGGCCATATGCGGGCGTCACCTTGACTGCGTTCAAGGGGTATGAACGACGACGTTGAAGCCCTCGTCGGGTCCCGGAGGAACGAAATAGCTCGTGAATAGAACGAATGTCTCTTCGGTCACTTGGTACGGGTGCTCGCCGCCGTCATTTCGCTGTCGTAGCCGCTCCTTGCAGATCGCGTCCGGAAAATCCAGGACATGAAGTTCGTGGGCGACGCGAGCCTCGGATATCAATGATCGCATCCAGCTACGCCAGCTCACGGTATTTGCTGGGAAATCAAGGACAACCGAAAGATCTTGCCGTAGAATGTCAACAACGTGCGGCCCCATCGCAGCGCGAAGTCGCGCAGATAGACGCGCAAAATCCTCAATCGTCCTGTTCTCAATCGGAAACAGGATCGACATCCAGGGATCCATAGTGATGAGCAGGGTCGCAGGATGTTCCGCGAGCCGACGTGCGAGTGTCGACTTCCCGGCAGCGATCTTTCCGCAGAGAAGATACAAGGTTGTTGGTCGAGCCGGCTCCATCGTCACAGAGTATCAACTGTCAGTATGTAGGCAACTTCTCCTCCGGGTCAGGTGCGGCGGCGCAGGCCGCCTCTACCGACCGTCTGCTTTGCCCTCCATTGCGGGCGTCCTGCCGCACTGCCGCGAACTGACAAAATGGGCCACAAGCGGCCATCCACCAGCCTCATTCAATGATCTCGTCAGCGCGGTTCAGCAGCGCGGGCGGCACGGTGAGGCCGAGTTCCTTGGCCGTCTTGAGATTGCTCACGAGATCGAACTTGGTCGGCTGAATGACCGGCAGAGCGACCGGCTTCTCGCCCTTGAGAATGCGGCCGACATAGATGTAGGCTTGGCGTAATGACTCCGCGCGGTCGTCTACGTTGGTCATCAGGCCGCCGGCCGCCGTGAAGTCGCGGTTGAAATAGCTCGTCGGAATCCGGTAGCGCGCCGCGAGCGCGACGACCTGATCTTGCCGGCTCGAAAACAGCGGATCGGCATTGACGATGAGTGCACCGGCCTGCTGCCGGGCAACGGTCGCCAAGGCCGCATCGATCTCGCTCGCAGCACCGGTGCTCAAAACGATGATCCGCTGCCCGACGACGCCGACGCGCCGGGCCCAAAGCGGCTCGAGCTGCTGCGCGAGCTCGTGCCCCAGGCCGCCACGATCGCCTTTCTGGTGAGTCCGATCAATCCGCTGACTGAAACGGATACCAGGGACATGCAGGCAGCGGCTCGCAGCGTCCCTGCTGGCCGAGTCCCGTCGCAGGGAGGGTGGAATCGTTGAAGCCGTTACCCGCTCAGTGGCCGTCATCCGACGAACCACACGTAACGAGATAGGTTCACCGTTCCCTCCGACTGCATCATGAGGCGGCCTCAGCGTCGACCAAGGACAGAAGCGTGAGACCGGCGGCGAGACGATCACTCGGGGACTTGACTTCGTCGGCCCCATTACAGAAAGGCGTGTACTCATAAACTGAGATTGGCAAGAAGCGGCTGTCAGCTTCGAAGGTCGCTGGCAATCCGCCTGTCCTCAAGCATGAAAAGTGCTAATATTCACGGCGATTTAGACGGCTTCGGAGTCTTGACGGGAGAGCCGCATGATGGAGCTTTCGCGCTACGCGTTCTCGCCGTTGCTGGAGGGCGACTTCACCCTCTACCGCGGCTCCTGCAACGGCATGGCGCCGATCCTGCTTGTCGCTGCGGAAGACGCCTCGCCCTGGTCCTCCAAGCGGCTCGAACACGAATATGGGCTAAAGGCCGAACTTGATGTTACCTGGGCGGCAAGGCCGGTGGCACTGTCCCGCTACAACGACCGCTTGGCATTGGTGCGCGAGGACCCCGGCGGCGAGCCGCTCGGTCGGCTGCTTGGCCGACCGCTGGGAGTATCGGAATTTCTCCACATTGCGATCCCGCTCGCGACTGCGCTCCGCTGTCTGCATGAGCGAGGTCTCATCCATAAAGACATCAAGCCGGCGAATGTCCTGGTGGACATCGCGAGCGGCGGCGTCTGGCTCACCGGGTTCGGCATCGCTTCCCGTCTACCACGCGAGCATCAGAACCCTGAGCCGGCCGAGGTGATCGCCGGCACGCTCCCCTACATGGCGCCGGAGCAGACTGGCCGGATGAACCGCTCGATCGATTCGCGAAGCGATCTCTACTCTCTCGGCATCACCTTCTACGAGATGCTCACGGGCACTCTGCCCTTCAGCGCGGCCGAACCAATTGAATGGATCCACTGTCATATTGCGAGGCAAGCTGACCCGCCTGATGAGCGGGCGAAGGAAATTCCCAAGGTGCTTTCGTCAATCGTGATGAAGCTCCTCGCAAAGACCGCCGAGGAACGCTACCAGACCACAACGGGCGTCGAGGCCGATCTGCGGCGCTGCCTGGCGGAATGGAAGTCGCAGGGCCGCATCGAGCCGTTCCCGCTCGGCGCGCACGACGCGTCGGACCGATTGTTGATCCCGGAGAAGCTGTACGGGCGGGAGCGCGAGATCAATTCCCTGCTCGCGGCTTTTGACCGTGTTGTGGCACAAGGTACCGCCGAACTCGTACTTGTGTCCGGATACTCCGGCATCGGCAAATCCTCGGTAGTGAACGAGTTGCACAAGGCGCTCGTCCCGACGCGGGGCCTGTTCGCTTCGGGCAAGTTCGACCAATACAAGCGCAACATCCCGTATGCCACCTTGGCGCAAGCCTTTCAAAGCCTCGTCCAGCTGCTGTTGGGAAAGAGCGAAGCGGAGCTTGGACTGTGGCGGGAAACGCTTCGGGAGGCGTTGGGCCCGAACGGCGCGCTTATCGTCAATCTCGTCCCTGAGCTCGAGCTCATCATCGGAAAGCAGCCGCCGGTCGCGGACCTCTCCCCGCAGGAGACGCAGAGACGATTTCAGACGGTATTCCGGAAATTCGTCTCCGTGTTCGCGCGGCCGGAACATCCGCTTGCGCTGTTCCTTGACGATCTTCAATGGCTCGACGCGGCCACGCTTGACGTTCTTGCACACCTCGTCACCCATCCGGAGGTGCGGCATCTGTTGCTGGTCGGCGCCTACCGCGACAATGAGGTGCATCCGTCTGGCCCGCTCATGCGGACACTCGATGAGATCCGAAAATCCAGAGCAAAAGTTTGCGACGTCGTACTCGCGCCTCTGACGCTCAGCGATGTCGAGCACTTGATTGTCGATTCCCTTCATTGCGCGCGTGAGCACGCTCGGCCTCTGTCGCAACTAGTGCAGGAAAAGACTGCTGGCAACCCTTTCTTCGTGATCCAATTCATCTTGGCGCTGGTTGAGGACAGACTCATTGCGTTCGATCGGAGCTGTGCGGCCTGGAGCTGGGACTTGGCACACATCCAGGCCAAAGGCTTCACCGACAACGTGGTCGAGCTCATGGTCGGTAAGCTGAGCCGCCTGCCGGACAGGACCCAGGACGTTTTGAAGCTGTTCGCTTGCCTGGGAAATACCGCTGAAATTGCCACCATGGCTATCGTTCTAGGCGAACCAGAGGCGGCGATCGATTCCCATTTGCAGGAGGCCGTCCGCGTCGGGCTCGTCTTGAGACTGGACCGAAACTACACGTTTCTGCA
>Ga0137415_10007532_pt1 | contig 10783 bp, 4 predicted proteins | sample CZODoug3_1_1_16f_FD_183082 | JGI IMG/M metagenome (GOLD analysis project Ga0137415, IMG submission 183082) | Vadose zone soil fungal communities from Angelo Coast Range Reserve, California, USA - CZODoug3_1_1_16fungal (Hybrid Assembly) | ecosystem: Environmental > Terrestrial > Soil > Vadose...
GTGGGCTTGGGCGTCAGCCCGTACACGAGACCGCGCAGTGCTTCCGCGGGACGGGGCTGAGTGAACGAGCTCACGACGATCGTGACCACAAAGCAGGTGACCCACGCCGCGATCGCCGTCCAGAACGTCTGCGCCAGCTCGCTCGGATAGGTGGTCAGGACGCCGAGGTAGCCGCCCTTCACGCCGACGTGCGCACCCGCGGGGAGTGAGATCCCGTGATGCACCGCCGCGGCGAGGGTGCCGGACAGGAGTCCGGTGAACGCCCCGTGTCCGGTGGCGCGCGGCCAGAACATCCCGAGCGCGAAGGTCGCGAACAGCGGCGCGTTCACGAACGCGAACACGAGCTGCAGGAAGTCCATGATGTTGTTGAACGACGCGGCCACGTAGGCGGCGAGGACGGACAGCGCGACCCCGAACACCGTGGCGAACCGGCCCATCGCGAGATAGTGCCCGTCGGGGGCGCCGGGCCGCACGTAGCTCTGGTAGATGTCGTACGTCCACACCGTGTTGAACGCCGTCACGTTGCCCGCCATCCCGGACATGAACGAGGCCAGCAGCGCGGTGAGCCCCAGGCCCAGCAAGCCCGCCGGGAAGAAGTGGACGAGCAGCATCGGCGTGGCGAGGTCGTAGTCGAGCACCAGGTGGCCGTGGAGATCGTGCAGCGGCAGCCCCCCGAGCCCGAGCTTCGCCGGAACGAGCCCCTGCCCCAGGGCGAGCATCCCCGGGAGAATCACGAGGAACGGGAACAGCATCTTCGGAATCGCCGCGATCAGCGGGGTGCGGCGGGCCGCGCTCATCGAGTTGGCCGCCATGGCGCGCTGTACCACCAGGAAGTCGGTGCACCAGTAGCCGAACGACAGCACGAACCCCAGGCCCATGACCAGGCCGAACCACTCCACGCCCACGGGGTTGTGGGACGCCTGCCCCATGTAGGCCCAGCTGCGCGTGTAGGCGTCCGGCGCGAAGCCGTTGGCGGTCGAGACGGGCGCGAGCCGCGCCACCAGCCCGGCCCAACCGCCCACTTCACGCAGGCCGAGCCACACCAGCGGCGCGAAGCCGAGCACGATCAGGAAGAATTGCAGCACTTCGTTGTAGATCGCGCTGGCGAGCCCACCGAGGAAGGTGTAGGCGAGCACGATGCCCCCCGCCACGAGGATGCTCACGTCGAAGCTCCAGCCGAGCAGCAGGTGGAGCAGCTTGCCCATGGCGTAGAGCGAGATTCCGGAGGAGAACACCGTCATCGTGGCGAACGAGATCGCGTTCACGGCGCGCGTCTTCTCGTCGAAGCGCAGCTTCAGGTACTCGGGGACGGAGCGGGCGCGGGAGCCGTAATAGAAGGGCATCATGAACAGCGCGATGAAGACCATCGCGGGGATCGCGCCGACCCAGTAGAAGTGGCTGGTTGCGATGCCGTACTTCGCGCCCGAAGCGCCCATCCCGATGACTTCCTGCGCGCCCAGGTTCGCCGAGAGGAAGGCGAGCCCCGAGACCCACGCGGGCATCGCGCGCCCCGACAGGAAGAAGTCGTTGCTGGTGCGCACGCTGCGCTTCAGCGCCACGCCGATGCCGACCACGAACGCGAAATACAGCACCATCACGACGTAGTCGATCCAATGCAGCGTCGTCGCCGGCATCCGCTCCTCCGTTCGGTCGGCCCTAAGATGCGCCCGTCGTGTCGTGCAGCAAGGGGCCACGCCCTTCCGGGGCCGCCCGCCGGGGGCAAATTACTGGCGTGCCGATCGTCCGCCACGCCACCGTCCTGCTCGCCGCGCTGTCAGCCGCCACCGCCAGTCCGACCCCACGGGTCGCTCCCATTTCCTCGACGCCAGGGCCGCGGGTCCTCGAGCCCGTCACCCAGCTCGCCCGGTGGTCGTTTCTCGACAACCGCGACTGGGACTGGTACGCGGCGAAGATCCCGTTTTTCGAATCGCCCGACAGCGCCATCGACGCGACCTACTACTACCGCTGGGAGCTGGTCACCAAACACCTCACCTACGGCTCCCCGGAGACCGGCTACACCTTCACCGAATTCATCAACCGGCCCTTCTGGTCCGGCGCGTACGGCTCCATCAGCTGCCCGCTGGGCCACCAGCTGGACGAGGTGCGTTGGCTCAAGGACCGCGGTGTGATCGCAGACTTCGCGCGCTACTGGTTCGAGACGCCCGGCGCGCAGCCACGCAGCTACAGCAACTGGTACGGCGCCGCCGTGTGGGCCACGTTCCTGGTGCTGGGCGATACCGGCCTGCTGCGCACGCTGTACCCCCACATGCAGGCCCAGTACCGGGGCTGGGTGGCCGAGCACTGGGACTCGGCCGGCGCCCTGTTCCGATGGGACGGCATGCACGACGGGATGGAGACCAACATCAACAGCCGCCAGACCGCGGACCCGTTCGCGGGAGGCGAGGGGTACCGACCCACGCTGAACAGCTATCTCTACGGCGACGAAGTGGCGATCGCCCGGACCGCGGCGCTGCTGGGCGACTCGGCGGCGGCCCGCGCGTTCGCCCAGCGGGCGGCGGCACTCAAGCGCCGCGTCGAGCAGCAGCTGTGGGATCCGGCGCGCCACTTCTTCTTCCACCGATTCGCCCATGACGAGCAGGGCGGGATCGCCGCCGGTACGCTCACCTACCAGACGGGGCCCCACGCCGGCGATCCGCACGGGCGCGAGGAGATCGGGTTCGTCCCCTGGCAGTTCGCGCTGCCCGATTCGGGCTACGAAGCGGCCTGGCAATACCTGATGGACACCGCCTACTTCTTCGCCCCCTACGGGCCCACGACCGTCGAGCGGCACGACCCGCAGTTCTACATCTCTCCCACGTGCTGCGTGTGGAGTGGCAACTCCTGGCCGTACGCGACCACCCAGACGCTCGTCGCCCTCGCCAACCTGTTGAACGACTACCATCAGTCCTATGTCACCAAGGCCGACTATCTGCGACTGCTCCGCGTGTACACCGGGACCCAACGACTCGGCGGGGTGCCCTTCATCGCGGAGGCGGCGAACCCCGACAACGGCTCCTGGAACGGCCACAACTCCTTCTATCACAGCGAGCACTATTTTCACTCCGGGTACGTGGACCCGATCATCACCGGGCTCGTGGGCCTGCGCCCGCGCGCCGACAGCCTGCTCGAAGTGAATCCCCTCGCCCCGGATGACTGGGCCTACTTCGCGCTGGACGGCGTTGCCTACCACGGGCGGCTGGTGTCCATCGTGTGGGACAGGGATGGCACGCGCTACCACCGCGGCGCGGGACTCACTCTGCTCGTGGACGGCCGCGCGGTCGCTAATGCGCCGAGGTTGGGTCGGCTCACGGCACCGCTCGGCACCGCTGCGCAACTCCCACCGGTAGACCGCCCCCGCAACCTCGCCGTGAACAACGGCCGGGCGTACTACCCGCGCGTCACCGCCTCCTACAGCGAGCCGGGGACTCCCCCCTTCTATCTGAACGACGGCAACTACTGGTACCACATCACGCCTCCCAACCGCTGGACGACGAGGGGCTCGCCGCACCGCAGCGACTGGGTCGTGCTCGACTTCGGCATCGCGCGACCGGTCGAGACGCTGAAGCTCTACTTTCTGGACGACAGCACAGGGAGAGAGGGTGAGGTACGGCCGCCGCTCCGCTACACGGTGGAGACCTGGACGGCGGGTCGCTGGCTGGAGGCGCCGCGGCAGCTCCATGAGCCGGCCGAGCCGACCGGCCACCGGCCCAACGTCGTCTCCCTCGGCAACGTCACGACGTCGAAGCTCCGGTTCGTCTTCACGCCGCGACCGGGGGCAGCCACCGGCCTCACCGAGATCGAGTCCTGGGGAGGGGGGGGGGCGCACACCGACTTGCCGCTGGCCCCGCCGACGGCAGCCGTGCCCGACCTCGCCTACGGCGCGAAGGCCTCCGCGTCGTTCACTTCGCCATGGGACAAGGTCGAAGAGGTGAACGACGGCCAAATCGCCTTCACGCGCGAGTCCCGCAACCGCTGGACGGCGTACGGCTCCCCCAACCCGAGCGACTGGGTCGAGATCGATTTCGCAGCGCCCAAGACCGTTCGCACCCTCGAGCTGTACTTGTGGGGCGACGGCGGCGGCGTGAAGGCGCCGAAGGCCTACACCATCCAGTACTGGGACGGCGCGCGCTGGGCCGTCGCGCGCGAACTGGCGCGAACGCCGGCGCGCCCGGCGACGTTCGCGGTGAATACCGTGCGGATCGCGCCCGTCCGGACCGCGCGAGTGCGGGTGGTGTTCCAGCACGACCTCCCCGCCGCCTCCGGCATGACCGAGCTCATGATCTGGGACTCCCTACCATGAACGCCATCCTTGCGGCCTCCGCCTTACTGCTGGCGACGCAACAACCCGTGGCACCCGAGCCGTCCCGTCTGCGGACCCGCTGGGCGGCCGCCGTCGATTCCACTCACCCCCTGCCCGAATACCCGCGGCCCCAGATGGCCCGGCCTCGCTGGGTGAACCTGAACGGGCCGTGGGAATACGCGGTGCAGGACAGCGGTGCCCCGCGACCGCGCCGCTTCGACGGGAAGATCCTGGTGCCGTTCCCGATCGAGTCCCAGCTCTCCGGAGTCCGGCGCGCGGTGACCGACCGGCAACGCCTGTGGTACCGCCGCACGTTTCACTTGCCCGGAATGCCCGGCGGGACACGCTGGCTGCTGCATTTCGGAGCCGTGGACTGGGAGGCCACCGTCTACGTGAACGCTCGCGCGGTCACCACGCATCGCGGTGGCTACGACCCGTTCACCGTCGACGTGACCGAGCAGCTGCGCTCCGGCGACGCCGAGCAGGAGCTCGTGGTGCGCGTCTGGGACCCGAGCGACCACGGGGAGCAGCCGCGCGGCAAGCAGGTCTCCAGGCCCGAGAGCATCTGGTACACCGCGGTCACCGGCATCTGGCAAACGGTGTGGCTCGAGCCGGTGGCGCCCGACCATATCACGGCGTTGGACGTACGGCCCGACGTGGACGCCGCCACGGTGACGATCCGCGTGGACGCCGCCGGCCCGACGCCGACACCCGGCGTCAGCGTTGCGGCGTTCGACGGCGACCGGCAGGTCGCGACGGCGAGCGGCGTGGTGGGCCAGCCGCTGACGCTCCATATCCCCGACGCGAAGCTCTGGGGACCGGGCCATCCGTTCCTGTACGGCTTGCGCGCCCGGCTCGCGAGCCTCGGAGAGGACTCGGTCGCCAGTTACTTCGGGCTCCGTAAGATCGCGGTCGCCCGAGACAGCGCCGGCGTGCTGCGGCTCTTCCTCAATAACCGGCCGCTATTCGAGCTCGGCACCCTCGATCAGGGCTGGTGGCCCGACGGCCTCTACACCGCCCCGACCGACGAGGCGCTGCGCTCGGACATCGAGACGCTGCAGCGCCTCGGCTTCAACTTGATCCGCAAACACGTGAAGGTAGAGCCGGCCCGCTGGTACTACGACTGCGACCGGCTGGGCATGCTGGTGTGGCAGGACATGCCGAGCGGCGACAACAAGACGGCGGCGGCGCAACAGGAATTCGCCGCCGAGCTGCGGCGCGTCGTGGACGCGCTGCGCAACCACCCCGCCATCGTGATGTGGGTGCCGTTCAACGAAGGGTGGGGCCAGCACGACACCGGGCGCCTCGTGGCCTGGCTCAAGCGCTACGACCCGACGCGCCTAGTGGACAATGCGAGCGGCTGGACCGACGCGCAGGTGGGCGACGTGCTCGACGTCCACGACTACCCCGGCCCGAAGATTCCTCTCCCCGACTCGACGCGCGCGCGGGTGCTGGGCGAATTCGGCGGCCTCGGCCTGCCGCTCGACGGGCACACCTGGCAGGCGAAGGACAACTGGGGCTACCGCCGTTATACGGACACCACCGCGTTGTGGGCGGCCTACCGCGATCTGCTCGAGCGCCTGCGCGTCCTCGAGAGCGAAGGGCTTGCCGCGGCCGTGTACACGCAGACCTCCGACGTGGAGATCGAAGTCAACGGCCTCATGACTTATGACCGTGCCGTCGTGAAGCTGCCGGCTGCAGCGGGGGCGGTGAACGCGCGGCTATACGAGAGTGACCGGGGGGCGACGGCGAGACCCGACCAGCAAGGAGCGACCGTGACGCGAGCGCCGTTCGGCCGGATGCCAGACGGAGGGGGCGTGGACAGCTACACACTCACCAACGCCCACGGGATGCAGGTCCGCGCCATCACCTACGGCGCGATCATCCAGGCGATTCGGGTGCCTGACAAGGCTGGCCGCCCGGGCGACGTGACGCTCGGATTCGATTCCCTCGACGGCTATCTCAAGGCGTCGCCCTTTTTCGGCGCGGTCGTCGGGCGGTACGCCAACCGCATCGCCAAGGGGCGATTCACCCTGGACGGCAAGGCCTACCAGCTCGCGGCCAACAACGGACCGAACCACCTGCACGGCGGCCTGCGCGGGTTCGACAAGGTCGTGTGGGAGGCCGAGCCGTTCCAGCACGGCGACACCGTCGGTGTCCGACTCAGCCACTTGAGCCCCGACGGCGAGGAAGGGTACCCCGGCACCCTCGTGGCCCACGTCACCTACACGCTCACCCCGGCCAACGAGCTGATCGTGGACTACGCGGCGACGACCGACAAGGCGACGCCGGTGAACCTCTCGCAGCACAGCTATTTCACCCTGGCCGGTGAAGGCAGCGGAGACATCCTGGGGCACGTCCTGACGATCGTCGCCGACCGCTACACGCCGGTCGATTCGACGCTGATTCCCAGCGGGGAGCTGGCGAGCGTGGCGGGGACACCGTTCGACTTCCGCGCGCCGACGCCGATCGGCGCGCGCATCGCGCGGGCCGATCCCCAGCTCAGGAACGGCCGCGGGTACGACCACAACTTCGTGCTGAATCGGACCGGGCCAGGCCTGGAGCGGGCGGTTCGCGTGCTCGAGCCGACTACCGGACGGACGCTCGATATCTCCACGACCGAGCCGGGCCTGCAGTTCTATTCGGGGAACTTTCTCGACGGGACGATCACCGGGAAAGGCGGGCACGTCTACCAGCAGCACGACGGGTTCTGTCTCGAGACCCAGCATTTCCCGGATTCGCCCAATCGTCCGAGCTTCCCATCCACCATCCTGCGGCCGGGCGAGACGTACGGCTCGCGGACGGTGTTCGCGTTCGGGGTGGCGCGCTAGGCCGCTCCTGCCCGCTTAGGGTGCCCGCACGCCGAGGTTGGCGAGCGCGAACGCGTACACGTCGGCGATCTCGGCGATCACACGGTCCGTGGGACGATAACCGTGGCTCCCGGCTGTTTCCACCCGGATCAGGACAGGTCGGTCGCACCCCTGCGCCGCCTGCAGGGTCGCAGCGAACTTGAACGAATGGCTCGGCACCACTCGGTCATCGTGATCGGCGGTGGTGACCAGAGTGGCGGGATAGCACGTCCCCGGCTTCAGATTGTGCAGCGGGGAATAGGCCAGCAGATACCGCACAGCGGTCGAATCGTCGGACGAGCCGTACTCCTCCGCCCAGAACTGACCACCAGTGAACCGCTGGTAGCGCAGCATGTCCATCACGCCTACCGCGGGCAGCGCCACGCCGAACAGTTCCGGCCGCTGGGTCATCGCGGCGCCTACGAGCAGCCCCCCGTTCGAGCCACCTTGAATGGCGAGGGTGCGCGGGCTCGCGTACCCCTCGTGCTCCAGGAACTCGGCCGCCGCCACAAAATCGTCGAACACGTTCTGCTTCTTGTCCCGCATGCCGGCGTGGTGCCAGGCCTCGCCGTACTCGGCCCCCCCGCGGAGGTTCGCCACCGCGTACACGCCGCCCAGCTCGAGCCACGCGGCGACCGCCGGCGAGTAGCGCGGCTGGAGACTGATGTCGAAGCCACCGTAGCCGTAGAGCAGGGTGGGATGGCTGCCGTTCTTGGCCAGGCCTTTGCGCGCCGTGATGAAGATGGGGATCCGGGTGCCGTCCTTCGACTGGTAGAAGGTCGCCTGGGTCTCGTATGGCGCGGCAGCGAACGGCGTTGTGGCGGGCTGGAACGGCTCGAGCCGACCGGCGCGCAGGTCGTAGCGGTACACCGTCGCGGGCCGGAGGTAGGAGGTGAAGGCGAAAAAGAAGTCGTCGCCGTCGTTGCGGCCGGACAGGCCTGTCGCCGAGCCGACCTCCGGCAACGTCACCTCGCCGCGCGAGCCCCCGCCGAGATCGAACAAGCGCAGCCGGGTCTGGACGTCCACCAGGTACGTGATGATGAGCCGCTCCCCCACCAGCAGCGTCTCGTCGATCACGTCAGGCCCTTCGGGAACAACCGTGCGCCAGTGCGCACGGTCGCTGTCCCCTACGGCGACCGCGACGATCCGGCCCTTCGGGGCCTGCCAATTGGTGTAGAGGTACAGCGTGCTCCCCACGACGCCGAGCGGTGAGTTGGCCGCGTCCTCCGCCGTGACCACCGGCAGGGCCCGTGCGGCGAGCTCGGGCTGGTGCGCGTCCTTCAGGTCGGCCATCCAGAGCCGGTTGTTCGACGTGCCGCTGCTCGAGAAGATGAAGAGCCAGCGCCCGTCGTCGGAGACGCCACCGTTCACGCCGGCGGTCGAGTCATCCTGGCGCTCGAAGACCAGCCGCTCCGGCCCGCCACCCAACGAGTGATAGAACAGCTGGTGGTGGGTGTTCGCCTCCCGGAGGTTCGCCCGCTCGGCGGAGCCGCGGAACCGGGAGTAGTAGAAACCGTGGCCGTCGCGGGTCCAGGAGATCCCGGAGAACTTCACGCGCGCCACCACGTCGGGGAGCTCGCGCCCCGTGGCGAGGTCACGCAGGTGGATGTCGTGGAGGTCCGATCCGCCCACCGCGGTCGTGTAGCCCAGGGTGCGGCCATCGGCGGAGACCGACCACTGTGCCACGGCGATCGACCCGTCTGGCGAGAGCGCGTTGGGGTCGAGCACGAGGGCCGGCCGCCCGCCGGGCGTCGCTTCCCGGTACAGGACCGACTGCTTCTGCAGGCCGGTATTCTTGCGGAACCACAGTTGGCCCGCCTCGCGCACCGGCACCGTCACCCGGGGAAAATTCCACAGCGCGGTCAGCCGGGCGCGGATCGAGTCGCGCCGCGCGATCCCGGCGAGATAGCCGAAGGTGACGGCGTTCTCCGAGTCGACCCACGCTTTGGTGGCCGGGGCGTCGAGATCCTCGAGCGGGCGGTAGGGGTCGGCTACGGAGCGCCCGAAGTAGCTCTCCACCACGCTCCCTCTCGGCGCGGATGGATAGTGCAATTGTTGGGCGGCACCACTGGCGACGGGTACGAGCAACGTCGCGGCGAGTGCGAGGCTGCGAGGACGATCGCGCATGTGTGTATGTTGCCTCAGGTCGGCAGCTCCCGCAATCGTCGCTCGAGGAACCGCCGTTCCGGCGCCTGCCGCGTGAGGCCCAGGGCCAGCTCGTAGGCGGCTCGGGCTTCGGTGCTTCTCCCCAGCCGCCGCAGCAGGTCCGCCCGTGCCGAGTGCGCCAGGTGGTAGTCCGCAAGATCGCCGCGCGCCAGGAGAGCGTCGATGAGGGCGAGACCGGCCGCCGGGCCGTCGCGCATCGCCACCGCCGCGGCACGGTTCAGCTCGACCACGGGCGACGGATCGGCCCGCGCCAGCACGTCGTACAGCCCCACGATCTGCGCCCAGTCCGTCGCCGCCGCCCTGGGCGCCTCGGCGTGCACCGCCGCGATCGCCGCTTGCAGCGCGTACGGGCCGAACCGGCGCGACGACAGCGCCCGTTCCACCAGCGCCTGCCCCTCCGCAATGTGCTCGCGGCTCCACAGCGCGCGGTCCTGATCGTCCAGCAGGACCAGTTCGCCCGTCGCCGACGCGCGCGCGATGCGCCGCGATTCGTGCAGCAGCATCAGCGCCAGCAGACCCAGGGCCTCGGGCTCGGGCAGCAGCTCGACCAACAGCCGCCCCAGGCGGATCGCCTCGGCGGAAAGATCGGGCCGCGTCAGCGACGCGCCCGACGAGGCGGAGTACCCTTCGTTGAAGACCAGGTAGATCACGTGCAGCACGCTCGCCAGCCGGTCCGGCAGATCGGCACGCGAGGGCACCTGATAGGGAATGCCCGCGTCGCGGATCTTCCCTTTGGCGCGGACGATCCGCTGGGCCACCGTGGACGGTGCGGTGAGGAAGGCGTGGGCGATCTCCTCGGTCGTGAGGCCGCACACCTCGCGCAACGTCAGCGCCACCTGCGCGTCCGGCGGCAGGGCCGGGTGGCAGCAGGTGAAGATCAGGCGCAGGCGGTCGTCGCCGAAGGCGGCATCGTCTTCCTGTTCTTCCGATGAGGCAGTGGCGGCCTGTTCGACCGCGCTCATTTCCAGGTCTGGATACTTGCTGCGGAACAGGGCTTGGCGGCGGATGAAGTCGATGGCCTTGTTGCGGCCAACATCGACCAGCCAGGCGCGGGGGTTTTCGGGGATGCCGCTTCTGGGCCACTGCTCGAGGGCGGCGGTGAAGGCTTCCTGGCGTGCTTCCTCGGCGAGTTCGAAATCGCCGAGAAGGCGGATCAGCGTGGCGAGGACGCGACCCGCCTCCTGGCGGAAGACTGCTTCTACGGTGGATGCCGCCGGAATCTCCGGCCTGGCTGGCAGCGTGTCTTCAGCGGGCTGCGTCATCGGGCGAACGCTGTGCTGCAAAAGCGGACCGGCATTACCCGGCCCGCGCCCTGAACAGTGCAGGAATCGTCATTCCGGCGAAAGCCGGAATCCAGAGCGGTCAAGGCACGGAGCTGCCGCATTCGGCGGAGTGACGATTTGATCGGCGTTTCCCTAGTACGTTTCCGTCGGCCAGATCGGCCGCACCTCGATGCTGCCGTGCCTGG
>Ga0137415_10007533_pt1 | contig 10783 bp, 9 predicted proteins | sample CZODoug3_1_1_16f_FD_183082 | JGI IMG/M metagenome (GOLD analysis project Ga0137415, IMG submission 183082) | Vadose zone soil fungal communities from Angelo Coast Range Reserve, California, USA - CZODoug3_1_1_16fungal (Hybrid Assembly) | ecosystem: Environmental > Terrestrial > Soil > Vadose...
CGGGCCAGTTCGAGGTCGCTGAACATGGTGCCGCGGCACTTAGGGGCTCCGCAGTGGCAGTCGCCCTCTTCGTCTTCGGAGTCGTAGAGGTTGTACTCGTAGGTGAGCTCTTCTCCGGCGGCGATGTCGCGGATGGCGACGACGTAGATGTGGTCGTTGTCGTCCTCGGTCTCGCAGTTGGGGTCGCAGGAGTGGTTGATGAACATGGCGGTTCCAAAGCCGTCGATAACCATCTCGCCATCGCCGTAGCCGAAGAGGTAGGTGACGAAACGGTCGGTATATCGCTCGTCGGCTACCTCCTTTGTCATGCGCGGACCGTCATACTCACAGACACGTGCGCCCTTGCGGATGGGCCGGGTGGTATAGCAGCCGGCGGCGTGGATCGAGGAGGAGCGAATGATGAGGCCTGGCAACATAAGGGATCGATCGGAGGATGGCAAAATTTTCGTTGGTCTCGAGCCGACTATAACAAACTCTCGCGATGGTCGGGAGGCTGGATACGGCGAAGACTCCGGGAGTAAACTGAAGAGGATGGCAGGCCGCCTCCAGCTACGCGTTTTGCTTCCGCTTCTGGCGCTGACCGGGGTGTGCGCGGCGCAGGCGTATACGCCTCCTCCTCCGCCTTTGACGGTGGACCCGTGCGCGGCGCAAGCCAATCCGAAGTTTCCGGTTGCTCCGGACCCGAAGGCGAAGCCTCCGGTCTGCCCGTCGCCGGGCAGCAAGGCTGCGACTCCCGACGCTCCTGCCCCGAGTACAGGGACGCCCTCTGCGGCAGAGCAGTTTCCGTTTCCGGGCTCCGCTACGCCGAGCGCTCCGGCTGCGAATGGCAGCACTCCGGGACAGAATGCGGCGAAGCCCTCGGCTGCGGACCAGTTTCCTTATCCCGGTAGCGCCAGTCCGGCGGCACCAGCTGCTGGAACAGGTGCGAAGGGTGCGGATGCAGGAAAATCTTCGGCGGCAGATAAATTTCCGTATCCGGGTGAGACCAGCAAGTCTCCCGATGCGGTACCGGAGGGGGACACTCCGCGCTATGTTCCGGATGGGCCGGACTCGATGGGCAAAGCCCCGCAGCCTGCACCGGGAGAGTCCTCTTCCTCCTCCAGCAGTTCGAGCAGCAGCTCGTCCAGCGACCCGCTCCCTTCGGGCGTGGACGATGCGGACAAGCCAGCGGCAACCGGTGCGGGTGGTGATAGCAAGGTTGCGGGGGCGGGTCGTAGGCGATTGCCAAAGACGAAGGTGCTCTCGCCGGACGAACGTGTGACTGAGGACTTGAATGTCGCGAAGTTCTACAGCGGGCGTGGGAACTTCCAGGCGGCGTACCTCCGTGGCAAGGATGCGACCACGATTATGCCCAACGACGCTGAGAGCCATTTTGTTGTGGCCGAGGCCGCACGCAAGCTGCAGAAGAAGGATGAGGCGGTCGCGGAGTACAACGCTTATCTGAAGCTGGAGCCGACAGGTGACTGGGCGAAGGCGGCGGAGCGGGCTCTTTCCGAACTACGCTAGGCCTGGCGATGTAAGCTGGTGCGGATATGCACCCTGTCTTTGCACAGCTTCAGCGGGAGATCGGCGAGAGCCTCAAGGGGCTTGATGCGGCTCAGACGCAGCTTCGACCTAAGTCCCAGCCGGAGAAGTGGAGTATTCAGCAGGTAATGGAACACCTTTTGCTCACTTATGCGTATAGCGTCCAGGCTTTCGAGGCGCGGCTTGAGCGGGGGGCGCCGACCAAGGCTAGACCTAATTTCCCAATGCGCGCCGTGCAGTTTGTGGTGCTCACGGTGGGCTTCATGCCGAAGGGGAGGATGGCTCCTGCGATGGTGACTCCACCGGCGTGTGGGGTGCCGTTGTCGGGCGATGCATTGGTGTTGCAGGCAGATGAGGCGCTCATCCGGCTTGATGAGCTTGCATGCAAGGCGGAAGGGCTATTCGGGCGTGGACGGTCTATCAGCCATCAAATTTTGGGGCCGTTGAGCGTTCCGCAGTGGCGGCGGTTTCAACTGGTCCACGGGAAGCACCATTTGAAACAGGTCCGGGCCATCCGGCTGGCTCATGGGATATATCGCGTGACTATTCTTCGAGGAGGTGTGGTTCGACTTCGGCCTCGAGGTCTTCGATCACCTGGAGATATCGCCGCATGTAGCGCAGGGGGTCTGCGGCGACCGCCATCTCGCGCAGGTGGTAGCGCCAGACATTTTTACGGGCGCTACGTCGGGTGTAGGACTTGCGATTGACAACCCCGATGGTTCCGTCAGCCATCCGACGTGTGAAGCTCTGTGGAGGGACCTGGAAGGTAATCTGGCTTCCGCTCTTCCAGAAGCTCGAGGCGAATTCGTGCGAGAAGAGCAGGATGTAGTACTGATGATGTTCGGCGAGCGCCTTCATTGCTTCGGCTCCGCTGTGCCATGGGCGCCCCAGCTTGCCGGTATACCATCTTCGAAACTCGAAGCCATTGGTGCGGGCCTGGCCGACCAGCAGCTGCAACAACTCAAGTCTTGTCATGAGTAAAGGCTCAGTATGGTCCCATGTATCTGCCTGAGAGTCCAGTTGTAGGTATAGTTTAGGTGGATTGCATCTTGCAACAGAACGAGTCGACGTGAAGAAATTTTCGGAGACGTGAGACCTGTGTGCGGCTTATCCGTTGTGTGTTCTGCCGAACCGAGGAGAGTGGATTGAGGCGTGCGTTCCGCATGTGCCACATGATCGCAGCAGTTCTGGTTCTGCTGTCGATCGCGAACGCCCGGGCTGCAGGTGCGGGACAGCCTAATGTCGCGCAGCATACCGACCCGATCAACCTTGGACAGGATGTCCGCGATGCCCGCGTGCTCTTCTACAACCTGGACTACGATGCTTCTCTGAGTCGTTTTGAGGCGGTGCAGCGGGCCAATCCGCAGAGCGCGATTGCCATCGGCTACGTGCTGACTGTAGTGGTCTTCCGCGAGCTGTACCATCAGGACCTCCTTGACACTACGTATTACGCGCACGACTCGTTCCTGAGTTCGAAGCGCAATGTTCCAGTGCCTGAGGCGACCCGGCAGCGCATTGAATCCCTGACCGACTCGGCTATCGACCTGTGCAATCGACAGCTTCACGACAATCCCAGGGATGCGAACGCGCTCTTTGCCAGGGGCTATGCTCGCGGCATCCACGCGTCCTTCATCACGCTGGTCGACCACAGCTACTTCTCTGCCGCGCGTCAGGGGCTGGCGGCGCGGAATGACAGCGAAGATGTGTTGAAGATCGACCCGGACTATCAGGACGCGAAGATGGCGATTGGCATCCAGCAGTTCGCGGTGGCGAGCCTGCCCCGGGTTCTGCGCATGATGATCGGCATCAGCGGCGTGACCGGGAACAAGGAGAAGGGGCTCAATCTACTGCGCGAATCGGCTGCGGGCGGCATCGTGACGCCTATCGAGTCGCGCACGGCTCTCTCGTTGTTTCTGCGCCATGACGGACGCTATTCGGAGGCGCTCGCGGTACAGCATGGACTGGCACAGGAGTTTCCGCACGACTACCTCTTCCGGCTGGAGGAGGCCAATCTGACCAAGGACCAGGGAAACGGTCCGGCGGCGATCGCCAGCTACAAGGCGGTGCTGGAAGATGCGCGCAAGCCAGGGTACTTTGTCGATCCGCGCCTGCAGATGGCGTGGTTCGGGCTGGCCGATACAGAGCGCGGGCAGAATGACATTGCGGACGCCGCCAAGCACTATCTGGAGGCGTCAAACCAGCCCAATTGCAGCGACTGGCTTCGACGGCGGGCGCAGTTGAACGCGGGAGAGATGTTCGACCTGCTGCATGACCGGGGGGCGGCGATCAGACAGTACGAACTTGCCTCAGCCGGTGGTGGCGACCAGTCGCAGGCCGATGTAGCCCGGAAATATAGGAAGACGCCGTACTCCGGCAAGTGATGGAGTTTCGAAGGCACGGGAACCTTCCGTAGATGGAAGCCGTATGTAAAGATGATGTTCTCGGAGTTCTTCTATGTTCTGCTCTCATTGTGGAAAGCCACTTGAACCCACGGCGCGTTTCTGCACACTGTGCGGAGCGACCCGCGAAGCTGTTCCTCCTCCGTTTGCCACGGGATTTCAGGGCACGGGCCAACTAGTGCGGCCGCGTTCGCCGCGTATGATCGCAGGCGTCTGCGCGGGCTTCTCCGAGCACTATGGATGGGACCTGAACCTCGTCCGCGTGCTCACGGTGGTCATTACCCTGTTCACCGGCGTCACGCTGTTCGCCTACCTCGCGGCATGGATCATCATCCCCGAGGGCCAGTATGTGCTGCCGATGCCGCCTCCGTCACCAACCCCACCACCGACAGCGAGTCCTACGAATTGACCATTCCGCATCGCCCCTTTCAGTACAGTAACCGCCTGCTGCAGTGCGACGGTATCGACCTTGCCGCGCTTGCCGCCGAACATGGAACGCCGCTGTATGTGTATTCAGCCGAGCAGATCGCGCATCGTTTTTCGCTGTTCTCGGAGGCCTTCGCGGACCGTCCGCATACGGTGTGCTATGCGGTGAAGGCGAACTCCTCGCTGGCGATTATGCGGTTACTAGCGGAGCGAGGCGCGGGCTTCGATATCGTCTCGGGCGGGGAGTTGGAGCGGGTCCGGAAGGCGAGCAAGGCGGCGCTGAAGCGGGTCGTCTTCTCCGGCGTTGGCAAGCAGATATGGGAGATCGATGCCGCGCTCAAGGCGGACATACTCCTTTTCAACGTGGAGAGTGAAGCGGAGTTGGCGCTGCTGGCCGAACGTGCCGAGCTACTGGGCAAGCGGGCGCGGTTTGCGCTGCGTGTCAACCCGGATGTCTTCGCCGATACGCATCCATACATCTCGACCGGTCTGCGCGAGCATAAGTTCGGCATCGATATCGGGCTGGCACGGGCGATCTATCGCAAGGCCGCTCGAAACAAGTGGCTCGATCCGGTTGGCGTCAGTGTGCATATCGGCTCGCAGATCCGCTCGGTGGAGCCGTTTGCGGCGGCGCTGGCACGGGTGCTCTCGCTGATCGGCGAGTTGAAGAAAGATGGCCGGGATATCCGGTACGTCGATATCGGCGGAGGGCTGGGGATCGAGTATGGGGCTGGTTCGTTCGACCCGGAAAAACGGGTGCGAAGCTACGCCGCGGCTCTGCAAAAGTCTTTGGCAGGGCTCGGGCTGCATCTGCTGCTGGAGCCGGGGCGGTTCATCGTCGCGCAAGCTGGAGCACTGCTGACACGGGTGCTTTACGTGAAGAAGAATGGGGCGAAGACCTTCGTCATTACGGATGCGGGAATGAACGACCTGATCCGCCCGGCGCTGTACCAGGCTCATCATGAGATTCTGCCGGTCAAACAGGCCAGGGCGAGGAAGACCAGTGAAGATGTGGTCGATGTCGTCGGCCCGGTTTGCGAGTCCGGGGACTTTTTCGCCCGCGATCGCGTCATGCCGAAGGTCAAACCAGGGGAACTGGTGCTGCTGCTCGACGCTGGGGCTTACGGGATGAGCCTCACCTCCAACTACAACACGCGTCCGCGTCCGGCGGAGGTATTGGCCGTGGATGGCAAGGCCAAACTGATCCGGCGGCGCGAGACGATGCGGGACCTGCTTGCTCCGGAGATACTGTAGCGCGAGAGGCATCCTTTTCGGAGATATGTGCCATCCGAAATCACTGAAACGCGGTAATTTCAGGTGACCGTATGAACAAGTTTCTTGTCATTCTCTCCGCTTTGCTTGTTTTCTCCCTTCCCGCTCTGGCGCAGCACGGCGGCGATCATGGCGGCGGAGGTCGCCCTCCGGCGCACGGCCCGGCGCCCTTCCATGGACAGCCCAATGTGCAGCCGAACCGAAGCTTTAACGACCAGCAGGGGCATCCCAACGCTCCTCATGTCCATCCAGGTGGCCAATGGGTCGGGCATGATACCGGCCGCAACGATCCTCACTACCATCTCGACCATCCGTGGGAGCATGGGCGCTTCACCGGCGGCTTCGGCCCCAGCCATGTGTGGCATCTGCGTGGCGGCGGCCCGGCCCGGTTCGGCTTCGGAGGATTTTTCTTCGGTGTCGCTACCTATGACATAGGCTATTGCGATGGCTGGAACTGGGATGGCGACGACATCGTGATCTATGACGACCCGGACCATCCGGGCTGGTATCTGGCCTACAACGAGCGGCTCGGCACCTATGTCCACGTACAGTATCTCGGTGGATAGCGGCCCTCGTTACCTGCGATAGCAAAAGGCTGGGCCTCTTCCGGGGCCCCAGCCTTTTGTCGTCGTCCGTTGGACAAGAAATTGAGCCTGTTGGCATGCTAAACTCGCAAGGTTGGAAAGCCGGGCAAGCTGGCGGCACGCATAGATCATCGTAGAGGTTTCAGCATGTCCGGCCACTCAAAATGGGCAACAATCAAGCATAAAAAGGGCGCAACCGACGCCAAGCGTGGCAAGATCTTTACCCGCCTCATCAAGGAAATTACCATCGCGGCCAAGGGCGGCGGCGGAGACCCCGACGGCAATCCGCGTCTGCGTACCGCGATTGCAGCGGCCAAGGCAGAGAACATGCCCGCCGACAACATCAAGCGCGCCATCCAGCGCGGTACCGGGGAGCTCGAGGGTGTCAATTATGAAGAGATCACCTATGAGGGCTATGGTCCCGGCGGCGTCGCCATCATCGTCGATGTGTTGACGGACAACAAGAACCGCGCCGTATCGGAGATTCGCCATGCGTTTTCGAAGAACGGCGGCAACCTGGGTGAGTCGAATTCGGTCTCGTGGATGTTCTCGAAGAAGGGCGTCATCGTCGTCGATAAGGCAGCCGCCACAGAGGAAAAGCTGACCGAGATTGTGCTCGACGCCGGAGCCGAGGACCTTTCGGACGAGGGCGGAACCTGGGAGGTTCTGACCGATCCCAAGGAGTTTGAGGCGGTCATGAACGCTCTGAAGGCTGCCAAGGTTACCCCGGAGCATGGAGAGGTCACGATGATCTCTTCGACCTATACGAAGCTCGAAGGGGCACCGGCCAACCAGATGATGCGACTGCTCGAGGTGCTCGAAGACCTCGATGATGCCCAGCATGTCTACTCCAACTTCGACATGGATGAAGCCGCAATGGCTGCTGCCGGGCACTAGATAGAGTGGGGGTTTCGTGGAGAAGCCGCCGACCTTCGGCGGCTTTCTTCTGTCCCGGGTATTCTTGGGTATATCTCTCCGCGTTATAGCAGGGACATTCGAACTGGAGTCTTGTTTTGATGAAGAGCACAAAAAGTATCCGCAGGCCGGCTGTGTGTGCGCTCGCCCTGTTCTGCGCATTGTCTGGAGCCACCGCCCGCGCACAGACCGAGACCAATCCCTTCCACGGGCAGGCTGCCGCGACGCATATGCCGTTTGAGGTGGGGGCTATCGTGCAGGGAGGCAATGGCCTTACCGAGAACCGCAACGGTTTCCACTTCCTGATGGCGGGCGTTCATGCGGGCAAGGTGCTGACGGGGAACTTCGGTCCTGGGCCGCTGCGCGGGAACTTCGAGTATGCAGTGGAGGTATTCCCGTTCTGGCAGTCGTATACACCGAAGTTTCAGCGCGCGAACTGCGTTGCGGGAGCGGCGGCCAACACGATCGTCTGCAGCCCGCTCTACACGGTCGGCGGGACTTACAGCGGAGCTTCGATCACGCCCGCTATCTTCCGCTGGAACTTTGTGGGGACGCGGCGGATGTCCTTTTGGGCGCAGGGAGCGGGTGGCCTGCTCTGGACGAACCATAAATATCCGGCGTTCGGCTCGCCGGAGCTAAACCTAACGAACGATGGCCCCAACACAGACGCGAGCGTGTGGAATTTTACCCCGCAGGGCGGAGTGGGCATGCATTACTTCCTCAAGCCTCGCCGCTCCATTGACTTTGGTGTCAACGCAGTTCATATTTCCAGCGCCTCACTTGGGGACAAGAACCCGGGTGTCAACGCGAGCATCCAAGTCTCTGTCGGCTACAGCTGGTGGAAGTGACCGGAACGCTTCAACCACCCTTTTGTCCCCTTTGCCGTACCTTGCACCTATGAATGCTGACTCCATTATCGAATGCGTCCCGAACTTTTCCGAGGGAATCGACCGCGACGTAGTTGCTCGTATCGTCCAGTCGATGCAGGTGGAGCATGTCAGGCTTCTGGATTGGTCACTTGATGCTGCGCACAACCGTTCTGTGGTGACGCTTGCCGGACCGCCGGAGGCGGTGGTTGAGGCAGCGGTGCGGGCGGTTGGCAAAGCTGCTCAACTGATCGACCTGACGCGGCAGAGTGGGGTCCATCCCCGGATCGGCGCTGCCGATGTGGTGCCGTTTGTTCCTGTCAGCGGGCTTTCGCTGGCGGAGTGCGCGATGCTGGCGCGGCAGGCCGGCCTGCAGATCTGGCGGCGGTACGGCGTTCCAGTGTACTTCTATGGAGCGGCTGCTGCACGGCCTGACCGGGTGCTGCTTGAGGACGTCCGGCGCGGGCAGTTCGAGGGCCTCCGCGAGGCCTCGCAGCGCGACGCGGCGCGTCGTCCCGACATTGGCGGCCCGGAGCTGCACGCGACCGCTGGGGCGAGTGCCGTGGGAGCACGCAGCTTTCTGATCGCCTACAACATGTATCTACAGCAGCCGGATATTACCGCTGCCCGGGCGATTGCCCGCGATATCCGCGCTGCCAATGGCGGTTTGCATGGCGTCAAGGCTATCGGCGTGCTGTGCGACGGGCGGGCGCAGGTATCCATGAACATTACGGACTATCGCATGACGCCGATGCCCATTGTGCATGCCAAGGTGCAGGCACTGGCCCATACCCATGGAGCCGGTGCGGCGGAGGGTGAGTTGATCGGCCTGGTCCCGCAGGATGCTTACGACGCGGGTGCCACATGGGTTAAGGAGATTCCAGGCTTCGATCCAGAGAACAAAGTGCTGGAACATAAGCTGGGGCATCCAATGGATTGGCCCAGCCTGTAGCTTCGTCGATTTGGTGATGAAGATATATGCTGGAAGAGCAGGTGTTGTGCCCGAGGATTCTGGCTGGATGAGGATGAAGCACATGATGGCGTCGCTATTGGCCGTGCTGCTGGTATGCAGCTCGTCCTGGGCCTCTGCGTGTGCGCTTTCCTGCCAGCTTCAGCGGGCGATGCCCGTCTGCCATCACTCCACCTCCTCCGAGGATGCGGGGATGGTGATGGATGCTGCGGGGCATTGCAGCCACATGGCGCATGCCAGCGGCGATCATGGCGATATGGTTCTCCTGAGCGCCTGCTCCAGTTGTGGGGCGATGTCGCATGGGCCTAGCACTCTGGTCTTCTCTGCCTCGAATGATGCTTCCTCTTTGACGGATGCTCATCATGCGGTGCTGACGGCAACGGTTGTACCCGCTCCGCCAAGCTTCGGCAGATACTCTCTCGCACCCTCGGAAGCTCCACCTGGATATAGCTCCGGTTTCCAGCCTCTTCTCGTCTCTCTTCGCGTCTAGTTTAGGTCTCTCCTCCGCTTGCAGATTGCTGGCGTCAGCCCTGTTTGGGTTGGCCAGTCTTCCTCACTCAAGCCGCCGGATCGTCTCCGGCTGAAGGATAGACCCAAGAATGCGACACCTTTTTGTAATCCCTTTGTTATTGCTAACTCTGTGCGGTCAGGCGCAGCAGCCCGCCGCCAAGCCCGACCCAGCCAAGAATCCGGACAAGATGGACATGCCGGGAATGGATATGTCCAGCATGGATCACGGCCAGATGGGCCCGATGAAGATGGATAGCGGCATGGACGAGATGATGCAGCAGATGCATCCGCAGAATTTCATCCAGCAGATACTGCGGCATGGATCGTCCGGGACCAGCGCGGAGCCGAACTCGACGCCGGTGCCGATGCTGATGACGATGAAGGGGCCGTGGATGCTGATGTTCCACGCGAACGTCTTTATTACGGACGAGCAGCAGACAAGTCCGCGTGGTGGCGACAAGCTCTTCTCGACCAACTGGTTTATGCCGATGGCCGAGCGGAGGCTCGGGCCGGGGCAACTTACGCTGCGGGCGATGTTCAGCCTGGAGCCAGCAACGATCACCGGGCGGCAGTACCCGCTACTGTTCCAGCAAGGAGAGACGGCCTTCGGGGTTCCTATCGCGGATGGGCAGCATCCGCATGACTTCTTCATGGAACTGGGCGCGCTCTACGACCTGAAGCTCGGCGCACGGACGCTGCTGTCGTTCTACGCTGCTCCGGTCGGTGATCCGGCGCTTGGGCCGACGGCATATCCGCACCGCGCTTCGGCGCTGGAGAACCCGGTTGGATCGCTGGGCCATCACCAGGAGGACTCGACGCATATTGCGGGCGATGTGGTGACGGTTGGGCTGACGCAGGGGATCGTGCGGTTGGAGGCGAGCGGCTTCCACGGGCGAGAGCCGAACGAACATCGCTGGGAGATCCAGCAGGGCGCGATCGACTCGTGGTCGACACGACTGACGGTGCAGCCGGGGAAGAACTGGAGCGGGCAGTACTCTTACGCGCGGATCGTGAGCCCGGAGCAGACCGCGCCGACGGAGAACCAGGAGCGGATGACGGCGTCGGTGATGTACAACCTGCCTTTCAACCGGGGGAACTGGGCGAGCACGGTGCTTTGGGGAAGGACGCGGTCACTCCCGGACAATGGGAAGGAGAACAGCTATCTGCTGGAGTCGACGCTGCGATTTGCGGAGCGTAACCGGGTCTGGACGCGGATCGAGAATGCGGGGCGGTCGAATGAGCTGCTAGTCGGGGAGCATCCTTCGCCGTCCAACTTTGCGGAGGGGCCGCTGACGCATGTGCAGGCCTACACTTTTG
>Ga0137415_10007534_pt1 | contig 10782 bp, 8 predicted proteins | sample CZODoug3_1_1_16f_FD_183082 | JGI IMG/M metagenome (GOLD analysis project Ga0137415, IMG submission 183082) | Vadose zone soil fungal communities from Angelo Coast Range Reserve, California, USA - CZODoug3_1_1_16fungal (Hybrid Assembly) | ecosystem: Environmental > Terrestrial > Soil > Vadose...
CGCCGTGCAAGGAAGTGTGACTTTCAGGTAAAACCGCCGTCCCATGCGCTCGCTGGACCGGCTCCGCCAGAGCTACGACGAGGAATCGCAAGTCGTCATCCAGGAGAAGCGCTCCCCGCCGCGCATGCTCTTCTCGGACACGGAGGTCCTCCTCGAGGAGGTCCCGGTGGGAACGCGGGTCGTCTTCCCCAACCCCCCGGTCGAAGAGCTGGCCAACTGGCGCGCTGCGATCCGCTGGGCGATCAATCATCCCGAAGGCTGCGACCCCTTGCACGCGCAGTTGCGCCCCGGAATGAAGGTGGTCATCGCCATCGACGACATCTCGCTGCCGCTGCCGCCGATGCGCACACCCGACGTGCGGCAGTTCATGCTCGAGATCGTGCTGCAGCTGCTCGCCGACTCCGGCGTCGACGACGTGCACTTGCTCATCGCCAACGCTCTGCATCGCCGCATGACGGAAGCGGAGATGCGACGGATGGTCGGCTCGAGGATCTTCGCTGCGTACTATCCCGATCGCTACACGAATCACGACGCGGAGGAGCCGGGGGCGATCGTCGAGGTCGGGACCACGGAGGCGGGCGAGAAGGTCCGCATCTCGCGCCGCGCCGCCGAGGCGGACCTTCTCATCTACCTGAACGTCAACTTCGTCCCGATGGACGGAGGCCACAAATCGGTCGGGACCGGGCTGACGGATTATCTGGGGCTCCGCGCGCACCACACGCCCCAGGCGATCCGCGGCTCCAAGAGCTACATGGAGCCGAAGCACTCCGAGCTGCACAGCTCGGTCGATCGCATCGGACGCCTGATCGACCAGCACCTGAACGTCTTCCACATCGAGACGGCGCTGAACAACAAGATGTTCGACGGGCCGATGGCGTTCCTCGGCAAGCGCGAGGAGGACTTCAGCGACCTCGACCGGGCGGCCCTGGCGGGGCTGCGTTGGACGCTGCAGAAGGCACCCCGGGCGCTGCGGCAGAACGTCTTCCACAAGGTGCCGGCGGCCTACGGCCTGATGGCCTGCGCGGCGGGCCGCACCGAGCTCGCCCACGAAAAGATCCTGCAAGCCGTCCGCCGGCAGCTCTTCGTCAAGGTGCGCGGCCAGGCGGACATCCTCATCGCAGGCATTCCCTACATCAGCCCCTACAACGTCAACTCGATCCTGAACCCCCTGCTCGTGCAGGTGATGGCCTGCGGGTACTTCTTCAACATGAATCGCGGGATCCCGCTGGTGAAGAAGGGCGGGACGCTGATCGTCACGCACCCGTGCATGGACGAGTTCGACCCCGTCCAGCACCCGAGCTACATCGAGTTCTTCCATCGCCTCCTGCCGGAGACGACAGACGCGATGACCTTGCACATGAAGTACGAGCGGGAATTCGCCCAGAACCCCTCATACGTGCACCTCTACCGCAAGGGCAACGCGTACCACGGGGCCCACCCGTTCTACATGTGGTACTGGGGCGAGAACGGCCGCCAGCACCTCGGCCAGATCATCGCCGTCGGGACGGAGAACACCCACGTTCCCGAGCTGATGGGCTGGGAGCGGGCGGACACGCTCGCAGAAGCGATCGACATGGCGCGCGGCCGGCAGGGCCGCTCGGCGGAGATCACGCTGATGCATCACCCGCCGATGGTGATGACGGAGGTGGCGCTCGCCGGGGGCGAAGGCGTGCGCCAGCTTCCCGAGCCTGGCGGAGGACCCCTGACCAAGCCCGCGATCGCGGCGAAGGAAGAGCCTTGAGCATCGATCTCGAGAGGGCCTTCCGGGGCCACGAGATCCTCATCACCGGCGTCACCGGCTTCCTCGGCAAGGTCGCGCTGACGATGCTGCTCGACCGCTACCCCGACGTGGGGAAGATCCACGTGCTGGTCCGCCGCCGCGCCGGCGGGACCGCCCACGATCGGTTCTTTGGCAAGGTCGCCTCCTCGCCTCCCTTCCGTCCCTTGCGCGAGCGCCACGGCGAGCGGCTGGAAGCGTTCCTGCGGGACAAGTGCGTGCCACTCGCGGGCGACGTGACCGATCCGATGCTCGGGCTCTCCGGAGAGCAGGTCCGCAAGCTCAACGGGAAGCTCGCGTGCGTCATCAACTGCGCCGGGTTGGTCACGTTCAATCCGTCGCTCGAGCTGGCGGTGCGCGTGAACACCGAGGGCGCGCGAAACGCGGCCGGGCTCTGCAAGGCGACCGGCGCCACGCTCGTCCACATCTCTACCTGCTTCGTCGCGGGCACCCGTCGGGGCCCGGTGTTCGAGGATGAACCGCTCATCGGCAGCTATCCGAAGGCGCACGACCTGGACGAGGCCGCGCACGTCCCCTTCGTCGTCGAGGCGGAGCTCAAGGACGTCGACGCCTTGGTGTCGCGGTTGCGCGCGCAAGCCGACGACGGCGCGCTCGCCGCGCAGTTCCGCGCCGCCGCCGTCCACCGCCTCGAGGACGAGGGCCGGGACCCGAACGACCAGAAGGCGCTGGGGCTCGCCGCGGGCCGCGAGCGCAAGGTCTGGCTCTCGCAGCAGTTGGTGCAGGCAGGCATGGAGCGGGCCCGCGCCTGGGGTTGGCCCAACACGTATACGTACACCAAAGCGATGGGGGAGCAGGCCATCGCGGCCAGCGGCTGCCAGTACGCGCTCGTCCGGCCCGCCATCGTGGAGAGCGCGCTGCGGTTTCCCTTCCCGGGGTGGAACGAAGGGTTCACCACCTCGGCGCCGCTGGTGTTCATGGGCCTGAACGGGCAACGTGTCTTCCCGGCGGGGCACAAGCGGGTGCTCGACCTGATCCCCGTCGATCTCGTCGCCGCCGGGATCCTCGGCGTGGCCGGGGCGGCATGCGCCGGGCGGCTCCATCATCGCGTCTTCCAGCTTGCCTCCGGCGACGTGAACCCGTTCTACGTGCGCCGGTCCGTCGAGCTGGTCGCGCTCTACAAGCGGCGGAAGATGGACGAGCGCGTCGCGGAAGGAAAGAGGAGCGCGTTCGAGAACTGGATCGACACGTTCCTCGAGCCCTACCCCGCGTCGAAGGGGCTCTACTTCGTCTCCAGCACGCCCTTCTTCCGCGCCGCGGCGAAGGGCATGCGCAAGCTCATCGCCGACCACGGCGCGTCCTGGGGCGCGCCGCGGACGACCGCATTGCTCGCCCGCGCGGACCAGGCGCTGGAGAGCGTGGATCGGCAGCTGGCGATGCTCGAGACCACCTGGGACCTCTTCCTTCCCTTCGTCGCCGGCGAACGCTTCATCTTCCAGTGCAAGCACACGCGCGAGCTCTGGGCGCAGCTGTCGGAAGGGGATCGCGCGAGGCTGCCGTGGGATCCCGAAGGGATCGACTGGCGCCAGTACTGGATGGAAGTCCACATGCGCGGCCTCGAGGAGTGGGTATTCCCCGGGCTCGAAGAGGAGAGGAAGGCCCTCAAGCGCGAGGTGGCGCAGCCGAAGGACCTGCTCGCCCTCCTCGCGGCGTCCGTGCATGCCTTCGGCCCGCGGGTGGCGCTCCGGTTCTATGCCGGCGAGGACGGCGCCGCGGAGCTGGCGCGGACGCGTGACGACCGGATCACGTACGACGAGCTGGCCCGGTTCTCCGATCGCGCGGGCCGCGCGCTGCAGGCCAACGGCGTCAAGCCGGGCGACCGCGTGCTGCTGATGTCCGAAAACCGCCCGGAATGGGCGATGGGCTATTTCGGCATCCTCAAGGCCGGCGCGGCCGCCGCTCCTCTCGATGAGGGCCTCTCCGCGCAGGAGGTGGGAAATTGCGCGCAGGCCGCCAAGGCGGCGATCCTGCTCGCGAGCCCGCGCGTGGCGCAGCGGCTCGGACCGCTCCCCGGACTGCGCACGCTCACGCTGCCGGAGGCGCTGCGCGGCGCGGACGAGGCGGAGCTGCCGCCGCTGCGCAAGAGCGCGAGCGCGGACGACGTGGCTTCCCTGCTCTTCACCAGCGGCACCACCGGAAAGCCGAAAGGCGTCCTGCTCACGCACCGCAACTTCGCCTCGCTTGCGGCGAAGATCGCCGGCCTCTTCGATCTGCGCGTCGGCGAAGGCGTGCTCAGCGTCCTTCCCCTGCACCATACCTTCGAGTTCAGTTGTGGTTTGCTGGTCCCCCTGATGCTCGGAGCGGAGATCACTTATCTGGACGAGCTGACGGCGGAGCGGCTGTCGGACGCGCTCGAAACCGGGCGCATCCATGCCATGATCGGGGTGCCCGCGCTCTGGCAGCTCTTGCACCGCCGCTTGACGCAGGAGCTGGCCTCCCGCCCGCGCGCGGTGGAGGCGGCGATTGAGGCCGCGATGGCGCTGCACGGCGAGCTGCGGAATCGGACCCCCTTCAACCTCGGCAAGCTCCTCTTCTGGCCCATCCACAATCGCTTCGGCGGCAAGCTGCGGTTGCTCGTCTCCGGGGGAAGCACCCTTCCCGAAGAGGTTCAGCGGGCGTTCCACGAGCTGGGCTTCGATCTGACTGAGGGATACGGGTTGACCGAGGCCTCGCCGGTGCTCTCGGTGTCGATGCCCGCGAACAGGCTGCGCAGCGGCACCGTCGGGCCGCCGCTCCCCGGCGTCGAGATCCGGATCGAGAATCCCGACGGCGACGGGGTCGGAGAGGTGCTCGCCAAAGGACCCAACGTCATGGCCGGCTATCTCGACGACCCGGTGGCGACGCACGAAGTGCTCGCGGACGGCTGGCTACGCACGGGCGATCTCGGCAGGCTGGACGAGGACGGGCACCTGACGCTCGTCGGCCGCAAGAAGGACGTGATCCTCGACGCGAGCGGCAAGAACGTCCATCCGGACGAGGTCGAGGAGCTGTACGGGAGGACGGCGCTGATCAAGGAGCTGTCCGTCGTCGGCCTGCCGGACGGGAAGGGCCACGAGCGCGTCGCCTGCCTCTGCGTGCCCGCGAGCCGCGACGACCGCGCAAAAGTGGAAGAGCACTTCGCGAAGATCTCGGCCGAGCTCCCGTTCTGGAAGCGGGTCAAGGTGCTCCATTTCTGGGAAGGCGACCTCCCGAAGACGGCGACGCGGAAGGTGAAGCGGCCGCTGGTCATCGCCGAGCTGCTGCGGCTGGAGAAGGCCACGGCGGCGGCGACGCGGCTCGCAACCGAGCCGGCCGGGAGCGACGCGTGGCTGTACGATCTGCTCGCCGATCTCGCGCAGAGGCCGCGCGGCAGCGTGACCGCGCAGACGCGCCTGGTTGCCGACCTCGGCTTCGACTCGCTGCTGGTCGCGGAGCTGACGGTTGCGCTGGAAAAGGCCGGAGTGAAGGCGCCTGCGGAAGCGGAGTCCGCGACCCTCGCCACGGCGGGCGAGCTGGCGCGCCGGTTGGAGAAGCGCGAGGACGCCCCGATCCCCGCGAGCGGGCCGGTCCGGGAAAGAAATGACGCCGACATCTTCGTGCCCGGCGCGGTCGCCGCGGCAGGGCGCACCGCCATCGGGTTCTTCCAGAAGGCGCTCTACGACGGCATCTTCCAGGCCGAAGTGAGCGGCCAGGCCAACGTGCCCGCGAACGGCGCGTTCCTGGTCGCCGCGAACCACGCCAGCCACCTCGACGTCGGGCTGGTGAAGATCGCCCTCGGAGACGAAGGAACGAAGCTCGCCTCGCTCGCCGCGCGCGACTACTTCTTCGACAATCCCTGGAAGCGCGCCTGGTTCGGCAACTTCACGAACCTCGTTCCCATCCAGCGTCGCGGGTCGCTGAAGGAGTCGCTGCATACGGCGGTGCGCACCCTGGAACTCGGGTACCACCTGCTCATCTTCCCGGAAGGGACCCGTTCGCCCGACGGCGCTCTTCAGGATTTCAAGCCGGCCATCGCGTATCTATCGTTCGCGGCGGGAGCCGACATCCTTCCCGTCTACCTCGAGGGGACGCATGAGGCGATGCCGAAGGGCGCGTTCCTTCCCGACCCGCGCAAGCGGCGCAAGCTGGTGGTGCGCATCGGCCCGGTCCTGCGCTACGAGGAGCTGCGCGCTTCGACGCAGGGGCTGGCGCGGTCCGCGGCGCACAAGGAGGTGACCCGCCTGGTGCGGCTGGCGATCGAGGCGCTACGCGACGGCAAGCCGCCGCCGCAGATCGGCCGGCCGGGGCGGCTCCTGGAGGCCTCGCGGTGAAGCTGCTCGTGACCGGCGCGACGGGATTTCTCGGGTCCACGCTGGTCCCGATGCTGCGCCAAGCCGGGCACGATGTGCGCGTGCTGGTGCGTTCGGGCGTCGAGGTTCCGGAGGTCGAAACCGTCAAGGGGGACGTGCGCGATCCCGATTCCGTGCTGCGCGCGCTGGCCGGCGTCGAAGGCGTGTACCATCTCGCGGGCCTGGTGAGCCGCGATCCCGCAGATGCCCGCAAGATGTACGAGCTGCATGTCGACGGCACGCGCAACCTCCTGACGGCGGCGGCGCGGGCCGGATTGAAGCGGATCGTGCTCGCCTCCTCGTCGGGGACCATCGGCGTGTCGCGCGTGCGGCGGGTCGCCAGCGAAGAGGACGACTACCCGATCGAGGCGGTCGGCAGATGGCCGTACTACCTGAGCAAGATCTACGAGGAGAAGATCGCGATCGATTTCGCGCGCCGCGGCCTGCCGATCGTCATCCTCAACCCATCGCTCCTGCTCGGCCCTGGAGACGCGCGGATGTCGTCCACCCAGGACATCTTCCGCTTTCTCATGGGTCGGATTCCGGTGATGCCCCGGGGCGGGATCTCGTTCGTCGACGTGCGCGACGCGGCCCGGACATTCGTCGCGGCTCTGACGCGGGGGAACGTCGGCGAGCGGCATCTGCTCGGTGCCGCGAACTTGGAATTCAGCGAGTTCTTCGCGCGGCTCGGGCGGATCGCGCACCTGGCGCCGCCGCTGTTCCGCATGCCCTCGCCGCTGAAAGTGGCCGCCGCCCACTGGATGGAGCGCTGGGCCCGCGACCAGGGCCGCGAGCCCGACCTGCCGGCGAGCGACGTGGAGATGGGCGAGTGCTGGTTCTTCATCGACTCCAGCAAGAGCCAGCGGCTGCTCGGATTCGAGCCGCGCGATCCCGTCGAGACCCTGACCGATACGGTGCGCTACGTGCGGCGCCACTTCCTCGCGAAAGGCGCGTAGCGTGTTCCCTTGCCTGCAGCGCCACCAGCACGGCACCGCCGCCGAACGGGACGGCTGCGACGCCCGGAAGCACGACGCGATGTCGCTCCTGAAGATGGCTCGAGTGGGCTTCACCGGCCCCGCCAAGATCCGCCGGGTGTACGAGCCCGGCCGCGCCCAGCAGCGCGGCGGCCTCGAGGTGGTCGTCTTTTCCGAAGAGCAGATCGTTCCCTGGGAGCTCGATCGCACTGACGAGGAGGAATGATGCTCCTCTACCTGGCACGCCACGCGCAGACCGCTTCGTCCGCGGTGGACTCTTTCAACGGCCGCCGTGAGCTGCCGCTCACCGAACGAGGCCAGCAGCAAGCCCGCAAGCTCGGGCAGAGGCTATCGGCCGTCCGCTTCGCGGCGGTGTACCGCTCGCCCCTCGGCCGCACGGCGCAGACGGCCGCGCTGATCGCCCCGATGCTCCCCGCGCAAGTCGTTCCCGGGCTGACGGAGATCGATTACGGGGAGTGGGAAGGGCTGTCGCCGGACCAGGCGCGCGAGAGGGATCGGGAACGGTACGACGCATGGGTCGCCGATCCACTGGCCGTTTCGCCGCCTGGTGGCGAGACCGCAGCGCAGGTCGCGAGCCGCGCGCTCGCCGCCCTGGAGGAGATCCGCTCGCGCCATGAAGGCTCGCCGCTTCCGGTCCTGGCGGTGTCGCACAAGGCGACGCTGCGCATCCTCGGCGCCGCCCTCACCGGCGGGCCGATCGGCAAGTACCGGCTGCGCTGGCCTCAGGACGAATGCGCGCTCAACCTGGTCGAGCTGCGGGCCGGGCGGGATCCGTTCCTGCGCCTCTGGAACGATACAGGGCACATCGACCCGGATCCGGCGGCGGCCACTCGCGCCGGCAAGTAGCCAACCCGCCTTCCCGGTGTCGTCAGCGCCGCTCGAACAGGAACGCGCAGTCTTCCTTTCGGGCGCCGGAGGCATCCGCGACGGCGAACTGCCGGCGCTTGCCGATGGTCGAGAAGGCGTACATCACGGCGCTGCCGTATCGGCCCGACTTGTCCAGCGCGTAGAAGCTGATGTCGAACTTCGGCCGGCCGTTGGCGAAGCCTCCGTACCCGACGGTCATGTCCGCGGGTTCGTCCTCGACGAGGTTCACGCCGGCGACCGCCGCGTCCAGCGGATCGTCACCCTCCTGCATGCGCCGCAGCGCCAGTTCCACCGCGCTCAACCCATTCGCGGAGGAGATCGCGACCGGCCGGCCACCCTTTCCCTGGGCCTGGCCGGTCCGCGCCACGGCGGCCACGGCCGCCGCTGTGCCGAGCAGCTTGCGCCTCGAGAGCCTCACTCGCGCTCCGGCGAGGCGACGCGCTCGTCCGTCATCTGCGCCACCTCAGGTCACGGGCGAGGCGCAGGCGCGGCACTTTCGCGCGGCCGCCGGGATCGTTTCCAGGCATTGCGGGCAGCTCTTCGTCGCAGGCGCCGGGGCGGGCTTCCCCAGGAACGCCTGGGCGAGCAGGAAGACCACCAGCGCGATGACGAAAAAGTCGATCACGCGTCCGGCGAGATCGCCGTACTTGATCGCGTTCTGGCCCGCGAGCGTGAGCTGCGCGGCGCGCCACTCGCCGCCGGGAAGGACGAGCCCGATCACGGGCATCAGCACGTCCTCCACGATGCCGGACACGACCTTCCCGATGGCGGCTCCGATGATCACGCCGATCGCAAGCGCGAACGCATTCTGCTTGAGCAGGAACTCCCGAAATTCCTTCGTGGTCGAGGTCATGCCGTCACATCGCATGCCGGCGGCCAGGGGAGCAAGGTGCGGTTGTGGGCGGCAACGTTGCGTGTTATCCCCAAATCGGATGGATCGCCCGCAGATCTCCGTCGTCATTCCACTCTTCAACGAAGTCGAGAACGTCCGGCCGCTGCTCGACGAGCTTTTCGGCGAGCTGGCCAGGCTCGGCCGCTCGCACGAGGTGATCTGCGTCGACGACGGGTCCCGCGACGGGACGTTCCAGGAGCTGTCGCGCCTCGCCGCCGAGCATCCGGAGCTGCGCGTCATCCGCTTCCGCCTCAACTTCGGACAGACCGCCGCCATGAGCGCCGGCATCGAAGCGGCGCGCGGCGAGGCGATCGTCCCGATGGACGGCGATCTGCAGAACGATCCCGCCGACATCGGCAAGCTGCTCTCGCAGCTCGATACCGGATGCGACGTCGTCTCCGGCTGGCGGAAGAACCGGCAGGACAGGGAGTTCGGCCGCAAGCTACCCAGCCGCATCGCCAACTGGCTGATCTCGTCGATCTCCGGAGTCCGCCTGCACGATTACGGATGCTCGCTGAAGGCGTACCGGCGCGACGTGCTCCGCGACGTGAAGCTGTACGGCGAGATGCACCGTTTCATCCCCATCTACGCTTCCTGGCAGGGAGCTCGCGTCAGCGAGATGGTCGTCAACCACCGCTCGCGCCGCGCCGGCCGCTCCAAGTATGGCCTCTCCCGCACGTTCAAGGTGGTGCTGGACCTGATGGTGGTGAAGTTCCTCGCCAGCTTCGCCACCAAGCCGATCTACGTGTTCGGGGGATTCGGTCTTCTCTCCTTCGCCTGCGCCCTCGCCGCGTTCCTCATCGCGCTGTACTACAAGCTCGCCGGGTTGAAGAGCTTCGTGCAGACTCCGCTGCCGCTGGTCACGGTCATGTTCACCCTGGTCGGCGCGCTCAGCCTCCTCATGGGCCTCCTCGCCGAGCTCGTGGTGCGCACCTACTACGAGTCGCAGGGCAAGCGCCCGTATCTCGTCGCCGAGGAGCTGAACCGGCCGGAGAAGCCGCTGCCGCGGGCCGTGGGACAGTAGATGTGCGGCATCTGCGGCGACGTCGATCTGGCGGGCACGCCCGACGCGGAGGGCGTGCGCAGGGCCGCGCGCGCCATCGCCCACCGTGGCCCGGACGCGGAAGCGTTCTTCTTCGACGGCCCCGCCGGACTCGGCCATCGCAGGCTCGCCATCCTCGACCTCGAGTCCGGAGACCAGCCGATGGTCCGCGATGCCGTGGCGGTGGTCTTCAACGGCGAGGCGTACGATTTCGCCTCGCTCCGCGAGGAGCTGGGCGCGAAGGGACATCCCTTCAGCAGCAGAAGCGATACCGAGGTCGTGCTGCGCGCATACCTCGAGTGGGGCGAGGAATTCGCCGAGCACGTCCACGGCATGTTCGCCGTGGCGATCTGGGACTCTCGGCGGCGCAAGCTGGTCCTGGCGCGCGATCGGCTGGGGAAAAAGCCGCTCTACTACGCCCTGCGCGGTTCGCGGGTGATCTTCGGCTCCGAGCTCAAGGCCCTCCTCGCGCACGGAGGCGTTGCTCGCCAGCTCGACCACGAGGCGCTCGTCCAGTATCTGGCCTGCGAGTACGTGCCTGCGCCCGGCACCATCCTTCGCGGCGTGCGCAAGTTGCCGGCGGCGCACGTGGCGATCCTGGACGAGCGCGGTTTCCGCCTCCGCCGCTACTGGGACGTGCCCGGACCCTCCGAGCAGCGCGTCTCCCCCGCCGATGCGGCGGACGAGCTGCTCCGGCTGCTCGACGGAGCGGTCGCGAAGCGGCTGGTGGCCGACGTGCCCGTCGGCGTGTTCCTCTCCGGCGGAATCGATTCCACTTCCATCGCCGCGCTCGCGGTGCGGCACAAGAAGCCGCTGCAGACGTTCTCCATCGGATTCGTCGAGGAGAGCTTCGACGAGTCGCCTTGGGCGCAGCTCGCCGCCTC
>Ga0137415_10007535_pt1 | contig 10782 bp, 5 predicted proteins | sample CZODoug3_1_1_16f_FD_183082 | JGI IMG/M metagenome (GOLD analysis project Ga0137415, IMG submission 183082) | Vadose zone soil fungal communities from Angelo Coast Range Reserve, California, USA - CZODoug3_1_1_16fungal (Hybrid Assembly) | ecosystem: Environmental > Terrestrial > Soil > Vadose...
CGTGGCCGCGCATATGGCCGATGCAGTCGGCGATCCAGTCGACGTGCTGCTCGATCGAGGCGATCATCTGCGTCTTCACGCCCGGGCTGCCGGGGCCGGTGACGACGAACATGTTGGGGAAGCCCGACACCATCAGGCCGAGATAGGTGAGCGGGCCGCCTTCCCAATGGTCGCGCAGCACCGCGCCGTCGGTCGTGCGCAGGTCGATCTCGCGCAGCGCGCCGGTCATGGCATCGAACCCGGTGGCGAACACGATGGCGTCGAGCTCGAACTGCTGGCCGTCGGCGGTGCGCAGGCCGGTCGCGGTGATCTCCTGGATCGGATCGCTCCGCACATCGACCAGCGTGACGTTGCCGCGATTGTAGGTCTCGTAATAGCCGGTATCGAGGCAGAGCCGCTTGGTGCCGATCGGATGGTCCTTGGGCGCCAGCAGCTCGGCGGTCCGCTTGTCCTTCACGATGCCGCGGATCTTGTTGCGCACGAATTCCGAGGCGGTGTCGTTCGACTCCTTGTTCACCAGCAGATCGGTGTAGGCATAGAGGTAGCTGATGCTGCCGCCTTCCTGCCACTTGGACTCGTAGGCCTCGTTGCGCTCCTCTTCCGGAGCATCGAGCGCCGACTTCGTGGGCTTTGGATACCCGCCGATGGCGAAGGGCGTGTCGGCGGCCGCGGCGCGGCGCGCCGGATACTCGGCCTTGTGACTCTGTTCGCGCTCGGGCTCCATCGGGCCGTTGCGCGCCGGAAGGCTGAAATTGGCGGTGCGCTGGAAGACATGCAGGTGGCTCGCCTGGCTCGCGATGATGGGGATCATCTGCACGCCCGACGAGCCGGTGCCGATCACGCCGACCCTGAGTCGGCTGAAGTCGACACCCTCATGCGGCCACAGGCCCGAATGGTACCACTTGCCCTTGAAGGTCCTCAGGCCCTTGAAGTCGGGCACCCGCGGCGTCGACAGATTGCCCGCCGCCATGACGCAGTAGCGCGCCCGGATTTCCTCGCCGCCGTCGGTCTTGAGCATCCATTCGCCGGCATTGCTGTCGAACACCGCCGAGGTGATGCGGGTGTTGAGCTGGACGTCGCGACGCAGGTCGAAGCGGTCGGCGACATGGTTGATGTATTTCAGGATCTCGGGCTGCGTGCCGTAGCGCTCCGGCCACTTCCACTCCTGCTGCAGATCGTTGGAGAAGCTGTAGGAGTACTCCAGGCTCTCGACGTCGCAGCGCGCACCGGGATAGCGGTTCCAGAACCAGGTTCCGCCGACGCCTGAGCCGGCTTCATAGGCGCGGACCTTCAGGCCCATGCCGCGCAGGCGATGGATGGCATAGAGGCCGGCCAGGCCGCCGCCGACGATGGCGACGTCGAGCCGGCCCTCGCCCTCCCTGGAAGAAGGGCGCGCGGGGCCGTGCGAGGCGTCGGGCATGGCAAACCGGACCTTTTTGCTGTGCGAGCGGTGGAAAGCCTTGTTCCTGCACGGTCTCCCGCATCGGCCGGGTTTGCAAGGGCCGCTGCTGGCGGCATTGCTAGGGCGGGCATGCGCGACGCGCGTTGCAGCAAGACCCTGCTACCGATGGGCTCCCGTCGTCCCGACCGGAGCGAAGCGGCGTGGAGGGACCCTTTCTCCGCGGTTAGCCGCAAATCGTGGAGAGAAGGTCCCTCGACTATGCCTCGCTGCGCGAGGGCTCCGCTCGGGACGACAGTGATGGCGATCACCCCCCTCCAGACCGCGCAGGCCCTGGGCGAGCGCGGTTGGTGCAGCCGATCGATGCTCCGGAACGGCCGGCATGGGCGCGCGGCTGCCGTCCTTGGGTCAGGGCTCGAGCTCAAACTCGGCCGGAGAGCCGCCCCGGATTATCGAGCCCCGGCTTCTGCGGAGACGCTTTGCCGAGAACCTGCCGCACCACGGTGTAGAAGGTCGGTGTGAATATCAGGCCGAACAGGGTAACGCCGAGCATGCCGAAGAACACGGCCGTGCCGAGCGACTGACGCATCTCGGCGCCGGCGCCAGTGGCCACCGCGAGCGGTACCACGCCCAGGATGAAGGCGAGCGAGGTCATCAGGATCGGCCGCAGGCGCGTCCGGGCGGCCTGCACGGCGGCGTTGCGCACCGTCTCGCCGGCATCTTCCGCCTGCTTGGCGAACTCGACGATCAGGATGGCGTTCTTGGAGGCGAGAGCCACCAGCACGACGAAGCTGATCTGAGCCAGGATGTCGATGCTCATGCCGCGGAACAGCAGGCCCGAGACCGCGGCCAGCAGACACATCGGCACGATCAGGATGACCGACAGCGGCTGCGACCAGCTTTCATATTGCGCGGCCAGCACCATGAACACGAACAGCACCGAGGCCCCGAACACGTAGATCGCCGTGTTGCCCGCCTGTTTCTGCTCATAGGAGAGGTCGGTCCACTCGTACCCGATGCCGTCCGGCAAGTGCTTGGCGGCCAGTTCCTCCATCGTTGCCATCGCCGTGCCGCTCGAGACGCCAGGTCCTGCGTTTCCCTGGACCTCGGCCGCCGGGAACTGGTTATAGCGCGGCACGCGATAGGGCCGGGCCGTGTCGCGGAAGGTCGCGACCGAGCCGATTGGCACCATCTCGCCGGCATCGTTGCGGGTCTTGTAGCGGGCGATGTCGTCGGCGCTAAGGCGATAGGCTTCATCCGCCTGCGCCATGACCTGGTAGGTCCGGCCCAGATAGTTGAAGTCGTTGATGTAGGCCGAGCCCAGGTAGATCTGCAGCGCCTCGAAAACTCGCTGCGCCGGCACGCCCAGCTTGGCGGCCCGGAAACGGTCGATATCGGCATAGACATTGGGTGTGGTGCTGGTGAAGGGCGTGAACACACCTGCCAGGCGTGGGTCTGCATTGGCCGCCGCCGCAAGTTCCTCTGCCGCGGCCTTGAGGGCGTCCGGGCCCAGGTTCTTCTTGTCCTCCAGCATCATCTTGAAGCCGCCGGCATTGCCGATGCCATTGATCGGCGGCGGCAGGATGGTGATAACGAACGCGCCGTCGATCGTGGCCAGCCGCTTGTTGATCGACGCCAGGATCAGGTCGGCCGTGAGGCCCTGGGCGTCGCGCTCCTCGAACGGCTTGAACACCGAGAAGATGGCGCCGTCGTTGGAGGCATTCGTCAGCGTCGCCCCATCCAGGCCGGCAAAGGCGGCTGTCGAGTAGACACCTGGTGTCGCGGTAAGGATCTCGTTCACCTCGCGCACAACGGCGTCGGTCCGGGCGAGCGAAGAGCCGGGCGGCAGCTGCACGACTGTGATGAGGTACCCCTGGTCGAGCTGGGGAATGAAGCCGGTGGGCGCGCGGCTGAACTGCACGCCGGTGAGCGCGGTCAGGCCGGCGTAGGCGATCAGCACGACGGCGCTGACCCGGATCAGGCGGCTGGTGAGCCGGCCGAACCGATCCGACAGCCACTCGAAACCGCGATTGAAGGCCGCGAAGAACCCTCCGACGAGCCGTACCAGCAGGGAGCGGTGCTGGGCGGTGTCGTGGGCCCGGTGCGGCAACAGTAGGACGGCACAGAGCGCGGGGCTGAGCGTCAGCGAGACGAAGCAGGAGATGATGGTCGAGGCGGCGATCGTGACGGCGAACTGGCGGAAGAACTCGCCCGAGATACCGGCGATGAAGGCGGCCGGGACGAACACCGCGCAGAGCGTGAGCGCGATGGCGATCAGCGCGCCGCCGACCTCGTCCATGGTCCGCCGCGCGGCCTCCGCCGGCGAATAGCCGAGGCGCAGGTTGCGCTCGACATTCTCGACGACGACGATGGCGTCATCGACGACGATACCGACGGCGAGCACCAGTCCGAACAGCGACAGGTTGTTGAGCGAGAAACCAAGGGCGGCCAAGACGGCGAATGTGCCGACCAGCGACACCGGGATGGCGGCGATCGGAATGATCGAGGCGCGCCAAGTCTGCAGGAACAGGATGACTACCAGCACCACCAGCACGATCGCTAGCACGATGGCTATGACCACTTCATGCACCGACTGGGCGATGAACACCGTCGCGTCATACTGGTTTTCATACGCGACGCCGGGCGGAAACTCCTTGGCCAACGTGGCCATGGTCTTGCGGATCTCGCGTGCGGTGGTCAGTTCGTTCGAGGCGGGCTGCCGGTAGATCAGGATCGGTACCGATCGGACATGGTCCTTGTAACCGTTGGCGTTGTAGTCGAGCGCGCCCAGTTCGACGCGGCCGATGTCGCGGACCCGGGTCACCCGGCCGTCGGCGTCGGACTTGACGATGATGTCGGCGAACTGCGCGGGATCGGTCAGACGGCCCAGGGTTTCGACGTTGATCTGGAACGCACCGGATGATCCGACTGGCGGCTGCGCCAGCACGCCGGCCGAAACCTGGACGTTCTGGGCCCGCAATGCCGCAACCACGTCGCCGGCGGTGAGGTCGTCCGCAGCGACCTTGGCCGGGTCGAGCCAGATGCGCATGGCATAATCGCGTGCACCGAACGTCTGGACATCGCCGACCCCTTCGAGCCGTGCAATCGCGTCCTTGATGTGCAGCGTCGCGTAGTTCGACAGGTAGAGCTGGTCGCGCGAGCCATCGGGCGAGAAGAGATGGGGAACGATCAGATAGTCGCTCGCGACCTTCTTGACCGTCAGGCCTAGCTGCTGCACCGGTTCCGGCAGGCGCGGCTGGGCGATCAGGACGCGGCTTTGCGTCAGCGATTCCGCGGTACTGAGGTCGGTGCCGAGCTTGAAGGTCAGGGTGACGACCAGTTTGCCGTCACCGGTCGACTGGCTGGAGAAATAAAGCAGGTTCTCGATGCCGTTGAGTTGCTGTTCGAGCGGCGTCGCCACGGTTTTGCTCAGCACCTCGGCCGAGGCGCCCGGATAGCTCGCGGTCACCTGGATCGTCGGCGGTGCCACCTCAGGATATTGCGCGACCGGCAGCGCGAAATAGGCAACGACGCCGACGATCGTGATGAACAGCGAAAGAACGATCGCGAAGATCGGCCGGCTGATGAAGAAATGCGAAAAGCGCATGATCTGGTCCTCAGCCCTTGGTGGTTGCGTCGGCGGTTTGCAGATGCGGCTCGACCTTCATGCCTGGCCGCACCCGCATCAGCCCCGCCACCACGACCCGATCGGTCGGCAGCAGGCCGCGGGTAATGACGCGCATCGCATGATCTTCGAGCGGGCCGGTCTCGACCGGCTTCGGCACGACCATGTCGTCGTCTTGGACGACCATCACCAGCTTGCCGGCTTGATCGGTGCCGATGGCTGCGTCCGGCACCAGCAGTTCGGGTGCAGGGGCCGAAAGCGGCACGCGCACCCGGGCGAAAGCGCCCGGCGCAATTGCCAGGTCGGGGTTGGCGAGCGTGGCGCGCGCATGCAGCGTACCGCTCCGGCGGTCGATCTCGTTGTCGAGGAAGTCCAGATCGCCGGTCCGCGACCAAGGCCGTTCGCCATCCAGGCTGATCTGGACCGCGTTGGCGCCCGGCGGCCGCGCCGCAGCCGAACGCTGGTAGGCGGCGTAATCGGCCTCGCTCATGTCGAAGTCGAGATAGACCGGATCGAGCGAGACGATCGTGGTGAGCTCGGTCGAGCCGGCGGCTCCGGGGCCGCCGGTGATCAAGCTGCCGATCGAGACATGCCGCCGGCTGACGCGGCCGGTGAAGGGCGCCACGATGCGGGTGAAATCAAGATTGAGCTGGGCTGCATGAATGGCTGCTTCCGCCAATTTGACGGCTGCGGCGGCCGCGCGCTGCCCTTGCGTTCGCTCGTCCAGACGTTCGTCGGAGTCGAACCCGGCGCGATTCAGCCGAGCGCTGCGGTCGATCAGCTTGTTGGCCAGCGCTGCCGTGGCCGATGCCGTCTGGAATTGCGCATTCGCCTGTTCGAGCTGGATCTCGTACGGCCGCGGATCGATCACGAACAGGAGATCGCCCTTGTGCACGATCTGGCCGTCTTTGAAATGGATCTCGGTGAGGTAGCCGCTGACCTGGGCGCGCAGCACGACCTGGTTCACCGCGGAGAACTGGCCAGTGAGATCGGTGCGGTTCGCGACATTCGCCTGCACCGGTGCCGCGACCACCACGCTGGGCGGCGACAGGGCTGCAGTCACCGCCGGCGTTGTCGTTAAGCTCTCGTAGGCCCAGAAGCCCAAGCCGGCGGCCACAATCAGGGCACTGACCGCCACTGCAGTTCGCAACCGTGTATGGCCTGGATGTCCCGACGGCGTCGGCAACGCTCCGAGGTCCGTGTGTCCGTCGATCGAAGCATGGTCATTGGCCAGAACATCTTCGCGAACTGTGCGATGTTGATCGTCGGGCATGGGGGCCTCCTGTTGACGGCCCTCTCAAAGTGGTTCATCCAAATGTTCCTGGAATTGCCGTCTCGATCGCTTCACTTATTCCTCAAGATCGTAAATGGCCACAATCCTCGAGAAGACGACGGGTTTGGTCGCGTTCGTCCGGACCGTCGATGCCGGCTCGTTCAGCGCCGCCAGCAGACTTATCGGTTCAAGCCAGTCCGCGGTCTCGAAGAGCGTCGCTCGGTTGGAACGCCGCTTGGGCGTGCGGCTCATCCAGCGCTCGACACGGACACTCGGTCTCACGGCAGAGGGGACGGCCTATTACGAGCGGGTGGCACCGCTGCTCCGCGCCATTGAGGAGGCGGAAGACGTCGTCCAAGTCGCCTCGGAGGCGAAGGGGCTGCTCCGCGTGTCCGCGCCACAGGAGTTCGGCCGGTTGCTTGTCGCGAGCTGGGCGCCGGAATTCCTGGCGCGTCATCCGGGGCTGAAGCTGGAGCTGAATGTCACCGATCGAAACGTCGATATCATTCGGGAAGGGTACGATCTGGCGATCCGGATGGGCTCACTGCGGGATACGGGGCTCATCAGTCGCAGGCTTACCGATCTCCATTGGACCCTTGTGGCGTCACCCCTCTATCTGGCGAAGCGAGGACGGCCGGAGACCATCGAAGACCTGCGCTCGCATTCCTGCGTGCGCTATCTGACGGGCGGTCGGCCTTGGCCCTTCGAGTTCGCCAGCGGTGAAAGCATCGTTCCGGACGGCCAGTTCGATACGGACGACAGCGGTTCGATCCGCCATGCCGCCCTTAACTCGGCCGGTATCGCCTATCAGCTTCGCATGACCGTCACCGACTATATAAAGGACGGTCGCTTGGTGGAGGTCCTCCCGCACCTCGCGATGCCGGCGCTCCCTGCGTACGCTTTGCATGCGTTTGGGCGCCAGTTGCCCATTCGAGGCCGGCTATTCATCGACTTCATCGTGGATAAGCTTATCGGTCTCGATCTGTAAGAGGTGGGAGCAGACACGAAGCCGACCGGCGGCTTCAGCTCGCACTCAGCTGATCCATCCAAAATGAACCGGATTGGCGAGACAAATACAAAGCTACACGATGCACTGGGACACGATCCGCGACCTGCTCGAAGATAGTCCGACGACCTTACAGCGGTGCGAAAGAATTCCGGTACAAAACCGCCCGCCCAGCGTCAAAGTATTACTTGATTTTTCCTAAAGTGTAACTATTAGTGGCGGCGAAAGGACGAACGCCGCATGGCTGCCGGAACCCCAGCCCCAGCATCGGTTCCCGGCAGCAATAATCACGTTGCTGGCGGCGGCGGGATTTTTGACGGCCGCGCAACGTCTATACGTGGGATGCGGTGAGGCGGGAGATGGTCGTGGACGTCCTGGCGCAAATCGAAGCTTTACCCGCTGCCCGCGCCGGGCTGCAGACTTCGGAGGCTCGGTCGAAGGGCCGCCTATCCGTCGGGGTCTTGCTGCATTACCCACGGGGTTCACCCCAACACGGTGATTGGCATAGCGCTTGCGGAAATTGCGGAAATTCCCCCCCGAGTGCACCCTTGGGTGAGACAGCAAAACTACGGACAGACGGGAGTGTCTCCTCGTGCAGGCGGGTCTCCGCAAGAGACAGTCCGGCGTCCTGCTGTCTCATTTTCGGGGTGCACCCCACCTCGCTGATTGGCGTATCGCTTGCGCAAACTGCGGAAACTCCCCTCGGACTGCACCCCGTGAATGAGACAGCAGCACGGCCGACAACTTGGTCATGCGAGGGCCCGAGCCTTCGTCGAATGAAGGTCCGCTTCAGCGCGAGCGGGACGGCGCTTGAGTTCATGCCCGACGCTCCCCGCAAACGAGTTATTGCGCCGTATGGTGCGCAAAAACTCCTGACGAACCGCATCCCGTCGCAGAGGCTGCTGTCTGTTGCGATTCGCGAAACATCGGCGGGACTCCCGTCGATGTGCGACGCCGTCCGTCGACCGGGCCGGCTAACCCTTTGTACCGGAACCAATATTAATTCTGGTGCGCCTGCCACCGGCGACCAACGTTTCAGCCACAAAGGTTTTCCCGCCCGCCCCCTACACGATCCGACTCGTCTTGTTACCCCAGTAGCGTTGCCCCGCACGGTCCCCTGCAGCGGCTGATTTTGCAAGGGTCGCCGCCGGACGCAAAGCATGGGCCGGCATGCGTGAGGAGCGGTGCAGCAAGACGACCAGCAGGGGTGTGGATGGATGGCCGCACGATTGTTTCAGCCTTATGCTGTCTTGATGACAGTTTGCGGCGACCTCCTTCTCATGGGCTCGGGCCGGGCTTGTGAGGGGGCTGCGCCGCTTCCGGCGGCCGTCGGCTAGCATCGTGGATCAGTCGGTCCCCTCGCCCGTGTCGCGGACCGGTGCACCGGCCGCTCCGCCCCTTCACGTTTCACAGCCGCCCATCGGCGTCCTGCCGCGTCGCTCGGTCTTGTTGCGGGGTGGCGTCCGCTTGCCAATACGCCCGCGTTTCCTCGTCATTGCGGCGGTGCTGCTCATGGCGCTCCTCTATGGCGGCCGTGAGCTCTACCTGCGACTGACGCACATCTACGAATACGACGCGCGCGCGACGGCCGACATCGTCACCGTCTCCAGTCGCGCCGAGGGCTGGGTGATGGAGATGCCGGCGCTGGAGGGAACACGCGTTGCCGCGGGCCAGATGGTGACCCGCATCGACGACCGCGTGGCGAAGCTGCGCGCCGATGCCTTGCGCGCGCAGATCGAGGGCGTCAGGGCCGAGCGCGCTAGGCTGCGCGCCGAGCGGCGTCTCAACCTGAACCAGGCCGATGCGCTCATGCGCACGCGCACCTCCGTCGTCACGGTCCGGGAAAAGGCGCTGGCCGCGCTCAGGGCCGACCTCGACCTGGCGCGGCTGGAACTCGAACGCAACCGTTCGCTGTTCGAGCGCCGTGTGGCGAACGAGCGCCAGCTCCAGATGGCCCAGGCCGCGGCGGTCAAGCTCGAAAGCCAGATCCAGCAGCTCCAGGCGGAACACGAGCAGGCCGAAGGCAGCCTCGACGAGGCCAGGGTCGAACATGACCGGCTGGGCGTGATCGACGCACAGATCGCCGCGCTCGACCATCAGGTGGCCAACCTCGCGGCCCAGCTCTCCCAGCAGAACGTCGATATCGAGGATCGCACGATCCGCAGCCCGGTGCCGGCGGTGATCGACCGCACCTTCGTGCTGCCGGGCGAATACGTCCAGGCCGGCCAGCGCATCCTGCTGCTGCACAATCCCGACGAAGTATGGGTCGAGGCCAATATCAAGGAGACCCAGGTCGGCCGGCTGAAGCTCGGCCAGAGGGTGCTCGTCTCAGTCGATGCCTATCCCGACGACACGTTCGTTGGCCGCGTAGCGCGCATCGGCAGCGCGACCACCGCCCGCTTCGCGCTGCTTCCCACCCCCAATCCGTCCGGCAATTTCACCAAGATCACGCAGCGCGTGCCGGTCAAGATCGACATTGTCGATCCGCCCAAGCCGCTGACGCCCGGCATGATGGTCGAAGTCGAAATTGACCTACGATAACGCCCAGGTTCTGAGCGAGCGCTACGGGCCGGCCTATCGCTGGCTGGTCACCATCGCCGGCATGGTGGGCGTGGTCTCGATGGTGCTGGCGATGACCACGGTCAACGTGGCGGTGCCCGACGTGATGGGCGCCTTCGGCATCGGCCAGGACCAGGCGCAGTGGATGTCGTCGGCCTACATGGCGACCATGACCGCCGGCATGCTGATCAACGCCTGGCTGACCGGCGTGCTGGGCGAGCGCCGCACCTTCGTCGGCTCGCTGGTCTTCTTCTCGGTGGGCGCGCTGCTGGGCGGCTCGGCGCCGACCGAGGACAGCCTGATCTTCGCCCGCGTCCTGCAGGGTTTCAGCGCCGGCGTCGCCCAGCCGCTGGTGATGGCCACGATCTTCACGGTCTTTCCCGCCGAACGGCGCGGCATGGCGATGGGCATCTTTGGCCTGGGCGTCGTGTTCGCGCCGGCCATCGGCCCGACCCTGGGCGGCCTGATGATCGAGTATTTCTCCTGGCGTTACGTCTTCTTCATCTCGCTGCCGTTCTGCCTGATCGCCGCGGTGATGGGCCTGATGTTCATGCCGACGCGGGCCATCCCGCGCCGCATCCCGCCCTTCGACTGGCTGGGCTTTGCGCTTCTGTGCGCGGGGCTGTTCGGATTGATGACCGGGATCGCCGACGGCCAGCGCGAGGGCTGGAGTTCCGATGCCATCGTCTTGCGGCTCGTGGCCGGCACGGTGGCCGGCGTGGCCTTCGTGCTGTGGGAACTGCACACCCCGCGCGCCATGCTCGACGTGCGCATCTTCGCCAATCTCGAATTCTCGGCCACCGCCCTGATCGCCTTCATCTTCGGCGCCGGCATGATGGGCTCGACCTACGTCATGCCGGTGTTCGTGCAGACCATCATCGGCTTCACGCCGCTGTTGGCCGGGCTGATGATGATGCCGG
>Ga0137415_10007536_pt1 | contig 10782 bp, 8 predicted proteins | sample CZODoug3_1_1_16f_FD_183082 | JGI IMG/M metagenome (GOLD analysis project Ga0137415, IMG submission 183082) | Vadose zone soil fungal communities from Angelo Coast Range Reserve, California, USA - CZODoug3_1_1_16fungal (Hybrid Assembly) | ecosystem: Environmental > Terrestrial > Soil > Vadose...
ATCACTCTCTTTGTTCCCGAGCCTTGGACAATGAAACCACCAATCATCACGTTGTCCCCGGTCTGAACAAAGCTGCGAGTGCTGATATTGCCGAGCACTGCCCCCGGTGTCGGACTAGGCGGTGGTGTAGCAGTTGGTGTCGGTGATGCGCTTGCCACCGTGACCGTGCCTACCATACCAAAGGACCCGTGCGGTGTGCAGTAATACGGAAATGATCCCACGCTGTTGAAGGTATGCGTGAACATGGCTCCCTGGTTAAGAATTCCGGAGTCCCAGATTCCATTCGGTGAACCGGGGGAACCTGACGTGGTGCTGTGACCACTCGAACTCCAGGTCCACCGCACTGTGTCCCCTGGGTTGATGGTCACTTCTGAAGGCGAGAAGCAGAAACCACAACTGGGACCAACCATCACGGTGACCGTGGCTGCGCGTGCCGCAGTCGGCCATAAAGCTAAAAATAGAGCGGCAATCACCGGTGCTATCGCGCGGACTGACGAGGTTTTCATTGGATTAAGCCATTTAGTTTACTGATCATCGCACATTGGAATTCCAAGCACTTCATCATCGCACGCAAGAGCAAAAAAGTGACAGGATTGTTACTTTGCGATCTTCGCTGTTGACGCGCAGGAGATCCGGCTGCCGGTCGGCTGACTTATACGCGCTGTGGCGACTCCGTCCCATGGCGAACTGAGACGGCTAAGTCTCGCGCTGGATGGTATAGCCAACGTAGCGCACCGTGCGAATCAGCGGTGGGTCGCCGATTTTTTTTCGCAACCGTCCAATAAACACTTCCACCAGCTTGGTGTCATACTCGTGGGCGTGTTCCCAAACGCGTTCGCAGAGTTCGGTGCGTGTGAACACGCGCCCCGGCTCCCGCATTAGCACCTTCAGCAGCATCAGCTCGCGTGCCGATAATTCAATCCGGCGCGAACCGCGATAGACCTGGTGATTGACCACGTCCAACGTAAGATCGCCAACGCGAAGTGTCAGCACCGGTTCTTCTGGATAGCGTCGGCCGAGGGCATTTACACGAGCCACTAGTTCGCGCATCACAAACGGCTTGGGCAGATAATCGTCAGCGCCAAGTTGCAGCCCGGTTACACGATCTTTCACTTCCCCTCGAGCTGTGAGCATCAACACGCGGCTGGCCATGTGTTGCGAACGCAAATGCCGCAGGATGTCAAATCCGTCCATCCCTGGCAGAATGACGTCCAGCACGATCAAATCGAAAGATGTCTCCTTTGCTTTATCCAAAGCTCGTTCGCCATTATGAACGGTGACCGCGTCGTGCCCTGCCTCAGTTAGTGCCGACGCAACTTGCTTCGCCAACTGAACGTCATCTTCAACCACAAGGATGCGCATGGATATGGAAACAAAGTCGATAGTTAGAACCGGACGGTAAACTGCGCGGCAAACAAATGATTATTGTCCCCTGGGCCGGTAGTTTCGTGCTGAAAATCATACTGCAATTTTAACTGGGCGTGTGGCGTGAAGCGATAAGTTATAGCGACGTCGATCCTGCCGAGGTCTGCACTCCAATGAACGTTATGGCCGTAGCCATCACTGACGGTCCCGAAGAGTTGTTGATTCCAGCGAAGCGCGCCGAAGAACTGCGGCGTGAATTTGTATTTGGCTTCGATGTAATAGGCGAACGTATCTGCGTTTCCCACACGCGGTACTTCAAAGCGTGCTTCATAGAACTCGGCCCACACTTGGAGATGATGCCAGGCGAAGCTGGCATCCTGTCCAAGAACAAATTCTCGATAATCGTCAATATCGCGCCCGGGCGGCAGCGTAGGTTCGGCTTCGCGCCGAAAATATGGGCCCTCGCTCGCTGAAAAACCAAAATTCCACGCTTCGTTAGGCCGGAAACCAATGCGTCCACTGAAAGTCGGGTTTTCGAAACCATTCTCGGTAATAAGCCACGATTCGGGACGCGACGAGAGGGATGCATTCTTCATTTCAATCGCGTAATCAAACTGACCCAGCTCGCCGGACATAGAAATGCCGTTCGCGTAATTTGGACCCCAGATGACCGGATTGAATGAGTACTTCGGATAGTAGAAGGGCCCGTAGACGAAAAACAATGGCGAATATGGAGCGTATTTGTCCTGAATGGCCGTGACGTTTTCATAAACCAGCGGCGCGTTAATAAACGGATTGTCCCACGACAAGTGCCTCGGCACCCAATTGCCGACAACGGTCGCGAATTTGCCCACCTGCAACGAAAAACGCCCGTCCTGCCATGGTGTAATTCGAACCGCGTATTCATCCAAGCGAATGTCGGCACCGTGATCAGTGGGATCGAACCCGCGATCGACTCTGGTCTGCGCGAAGAAATAAATCTGCGGGCCCAGTTGCGCGTCGAGAAACAGCGTGAGACGCGGATTGAAGAGATTGTCGGTTCTTGAATCGATGAGCCCGGGCGCCGGCTGTTCGAAGTTGTAAAATTCAAGATCAAGCGTGCCGCTCAATCGCACACGAAGATTGTCTTGAAAGAGAGACACCGTCAGCGCGTTGTCGACTCGGTCGAAAACATCGTCAATGTCGAAAGCGCATGCTGTGCACGCAAAAACGCACAGGCTGAAAGCATGCAACTTCATGCAACTGGATTAACACCATTCGCGCCGGAAAAGCGCACTTCAAACTCGGTCCAATCGTTTTCCGAACGCACCAGGCGCAAATCGCCGCCATGGAGCCGGGCCAGTTCTCGTGCCAAATTCAGTCCGATGCCGTGGCCCGACGCAGGGGAAGGCGTCGAGCTGTGATGAAACCGCTCGAAAATATTTTCGCCGGGTGCAATCGCGCACCCTGTATTTCCCACAGTCAGCACAACGCCGCCGCCGTTGGCACCTGCGCTCACCCGGATCCGACCGCCGGGCCGATTGTATTTTCGCGCGTTCTCCAGGAGATTTTGCACAACGAGCGATGTGTACCGTTTTTCGCCGGCCACAAACAGCCCGGGTGGAAATTCCTTCTCGATCTTCACGTCGGGCGAATCGGGCAGCGCACCAAGATCGTCCAGCCATTCATCGACGAGCTGGCTAAGGTTAACTGGTGTTGACGCGATTTGAAGATGACCGGCGTCCAGCTGCGACAAAAGAAGCAAATCTTCAATTACGCCGGTCAACCGATGCGTCTGGTGGAGCAGACCGGACAGTTCCTCGTAAATCTCAGGCCTAAAACCTTCGCGATCGAGCAATGATTCAAGACCGACGCGAAGAACAGTCACCGGACTTTTCAACTGATGTGAAGCATCGGCAGAATATCTGGTCGAACGTTCCAATTCCTCAGCAGTCGACGCGAGGGCCGCCTCGGCGCGTCGTCGTTTTGCGCGATTCTCCTCGGAATCAAGCGCCAGTTTTTTGACTGGCGCTGAGAACCTCAGCGCGATCAGATGGCTTGCAATGAAACCGCCTAACAAAAGCAAGGCCCCGGCACCGCCGACTTGCCACCGGAGCCGGCGCAACTCTTCCAGAGAGTAACTGAGTGGATAAACACAAATTTCGTAAGCGCGCGGAAACAGCGAACCGGGATTGAGGCGCTTGTAAAACAAAAGCTGAGGCGCACCGCCGGCATCGACGCGAAAGTAGTTTTCATCCTGATCCGAGTTGGCGAGTGCATCTGCTACTTTTCCTTTCAGAGTGGTCTGCGAAGCTGTGGGAAACGCCGGCAGATGCAGCTGGCCATGCGTCCAAATGCCGCTCTGCATTCCGGTGTGTTTGTTCTCGAGCTCAAGAGGGTTGAATCCGATCACGAGCGCGGAAATCACTTCGCCCGTATCGGTCGAAAAAATCGGCACGGCTATTACCTCGTCGATGGCTCTATCACCGGCTTGGGTATTTTCCAGGACGTAACCGATTTGTTGCTTATCCGGCAATTCGCTCAGGGCAAGTTGCGCTTCAGTGTCGCCGTTCAGCTCTCCAACGTCGTAAGGATTCAGTGGCTTGATGACTGCGCCTGCGCTGTCGAGGAAACGATAAAATTTCGCATGAAGCCATTGTGCTGCTTGCGCGGGAGGCGGTTCCTCGCCTTCCATTAAATCGCGCAGCTCGTCCTTTGCGCTTGGGTACAATAGATCGATTGCATTGTCTTCGATCGCCGCGTGAATCCGGGATTTGGCGGCCAGCGCGTTGCAACGATCCGCCAGAGCAGCGTGGCGAAGCTCCTCAAGTTTGTGCAGGGACGAAAGTTCATTCTGAAAAATCTGCTGCAGATTTCGTTCTGCATCAGCGGTGACTTTGCGCTGCGCCAGATAAAAACCGAGAGCGGTCAGCGTCGCGACAACGATCATCATCGTGGTGAACAATCGAGTGCGAAAGCGCGCTACGCCTTTATCCCTTGTTTCAACGAAGCTCATGGGAAATCAACATGCAGGGTTTGGCCGTTCTTCACATCCACTGCCTTTTCCTTAGTCGTCCTGCTGTCGATCCATGCCTTGAGCGTGTAATGACCTGGCGGAAGTTTATCTAATCGGAACCTGCCAGCAGTGTCCGTCATCACAAAATACGGCGTGTTCAGCACCAGGATCAATCCGCGCATGTGCTCGTGAATGTCGCAGCGGAGGGTGATCAGACCCGGTTTATCGAAAATCACTGATGGGATCGGGCGTTCCTCCGGACGATAACGACCAAGGTCAAATCGCTTGGCAGGGGAGTAGGAAAAAATGTTGTGATAAGTGTCATCCAGGTTTGGAAATTCAACCTTCGTGCCTGCCTCTATCGGCAGGAGCGCTGGAATGAACGTCAAATCTTTTTGCCTCACCTCTTTCGTTGGCAACGAAGCTGGACGCGGGAAAGCGCCATCCAGATAGACCACCGCAAGCGGCGGCTGCGTGGAAAGAACCCCGCCTTTGGTGACGATCTCGTAGCGTTTCGCCTGAACCGGGGCGGAACGCGACTTTGGCAGTTCCACACGTCCCTCCACCGTGGCGCTTCCCAGAAGCGCAGCGGGAAGAACTGAAGAAATCGCGTTCAACCATAGCAAGCCCCGCAGGCGCATTTTCTTCAGTGTAGCAGGCGTTTCGGCAAACGAAAAGTACTCGAGCCAGGCGCACGGGTTTGCATGATTGCTTGGTTACCTTTTCGGTTTAGCGGCGGCCATTGCGGGTAAAGCGAAAAAAATTGTTGCAACCAGACTCCAGAAAATTCCGATGGCGCATGCGATACCGAGCCCCGTGAGCGCTGGGTTTCGCGCAAGAGCGAGCGAACCAAAACCGCTCACAGCGGTCAAACCCGCGAGCAAGACCGGTTTCACTACACCTGCAACGTCATGCTCGATTTCACGCGTCTTTTGCCAGACGAGCACAACATAGATTCCGTAGTCGACACCGATCGCAAGCACTAGACGGAACGAGAGCACGTTCAGCAGATTGAGATGTGCGTGGAGCAGCTTCATTGAAGCGATCATCGCTCCGATTCCGAACGCGAGTGTGATGACCTGGATCAGCCACAAGCGAAGATCGCGATATAAGATGGCCAGCAACGATATGTCGAAGATCGCCATCAATGCGCTGATAATCAGCAGTTGATGATGCGACCATGGCTGGAGATCTGCCAGCGCATAGCTCCAGCCTGAAATAATCATCCGAACACCAGCCACCGGCAGATCGCGCCCTAGCTCTTGGCTCTGTGCGTGCGTCGAGACCGGCTGATCGGTCGTGACAAATCCAGTTGTTAGCAATGGATCCCGGCCAAAGTAACGGTCCACTAAAAACCACCAGCTAGACGATGGCGGCAATTGCGTGCGCCAGTCTGGTAGCGGCACGTTTGGATCAGCAACATGTTGTAAACCGTCAATCAACGTGAACGCCGGTTGGAACGCGTCGCGGGTGAATCCTTGGGCATCGAGCGTTTGCTCCAGTGTTTCGCGCACCGCTTGAAAATTAATCGTGCTCAGTCGCTGTCGGTTTGTTTGCATCCAGCCTGGCGACGAACAAAGCGCGGCAGGCGTGGAGAAGCCTTTGATTTTGCCCGCTGCCTGGATCTCTCGCCAATGCGCGGAAATTTTTTGCCAGTAGTTGTGCAGCTCCTGCGGATCCGTCGCGCGCACAATCGCCAGGACGGGTTCCCAACGGACAGGCATCCTGTGCATGATTTCCTCGAGCGCCTGATTTGCGCGGATGTTCTTTGGCTGTAACGAACGTGGGCTGGCCTCGAAGCGGAGCGGGGGCACCGGGGAAAAACCGATCGCAGTTAGCAGCAACAAAATCGCAGTTGAAAAAATCAGCATCGGCGCAGGTTTGCGCACGGTCCAGCGCACATATTTTGTCACGGCCTCAAACAGCCAATCATGAGCAACTGCCGTCTTTTGCTCCCGAACAAACAAAAACAAGATGGAGCACATAAACAGGCCGGCTACGAAGATGCCGATCGCGATGAGCACACCCAGTTCCGAAAAAGTCATCGCGCCGCTCAACACCAACGCTAGAAATCCTACCGCCGTTGTGAGCGCACCAAAAAAAACCGCGCGTCCAAGTTTTGCGACAGATGTGGCGATTGCCTGACGATGTGGCTCCCCATCGGCGCGTGCTTGGTGATAGCGTCCGATGGTGAGAATTGCAAAATCAACTCCGAGCCCGACCAGAATGGCGCAGAATGCCACGCTAATCATGCTGAGTCGTCCGAAAAGAAGCTGTCCCGCGGTCAGCGCTACGAGGCAGGAGAGAAGAAGGCAAATCGCCATGCCGACCAGTGGCAGCCATCGGCGAAAGCCTGCGAAAAAAATGATGCCTACCAGCACGATTGAGCCAAACAACGTCGCCACGACGTCATAGCGCATGCTTAGAGAAATCTCCGACACAAAAGCCGGTCGGCCCGTCACAAGAATTTGCAATCCCGAATGCGATTCGGGATCCCATCCTTCTGCTGCGCTCGCACGAAATTCATTTACGCGCCGCATCAAACGCTGGCATTCGAAAGCGCTGACGGTCGCTTGGTTCGTTACTACCAGAAAGATGCGCATGGTGCGGTCGGGCGAGGTGAGGGGCTGTTCCTGTTCAATGATGGTGCTTTCCGCAAAAGGCTTCAGCGCGGGCGCAATCAGACCGAGCGGATCGAACGAAAGTTCGAACTCCGGGCGTGGCGAGCCCGCCTCGATTTCCTGGCGTAAGCGATGAAGCCGATCGCGAATTTTGTCCGGTTGCAGGATCGACATCGTGTCGTCGAACGCGCGCGGTTCCAGATTTAGAAGCAGCGGCACCGCGATTGATTGCAGATCGCGAATGCCATCGGCCGTGGACATCGGCGAACCGGCAAGCAGGCGCGAACACCATGGTTGCTGTCGCAATCGCTCGGCAAACACCGGCGCGAATTCCTCCAACTTGTCGACATCCTTTGGATTGCAAAGAAGTGCAAAGGTCAGCTGCCGTGTTTGCTCAAAATCTCGATCGTAAATCTTGAGGCCTTGCACCGATGGAAATCTGCCGGGCAAAACGTTGAATACTTCGGAATCAAGCCGCAACGATATGGCGAGGATCGCAATGCAACCGATCGTGAGCACAGCGACGCCGGACCATACCAGCGCGCGACGCTGGGTGATGGTTTGGGCAATGAAGTCGCTGATGCGCATGAGAAAGCAACCATTCAACACGAATCAGCGCGAACATGCCAATGTTGTAGCTGTGCTCGGAAGTCAGGCTTTCGGTCTGACTCGGCAGGGGGGCATCTTCTCTGCGCTGTTTCTGAAGATGCGCTGAGGACAACGCACACTACAGCCGTTGATGCTGTAGCGTCCGCTGTCCTCAGCGGAAAACGAGAGTCAAAAACGGAATAGAAACGTCTCGTTGCCGACAGCGTATCGCACGGTTTTTTGATTTGGTGCGCGGATGAATTGGTCTCGCAACCCAAGCCAACCGCGCAACTGCGGCGGCGCTTGCGCTACGGGACCAGACCAGCCCTGACGAGCGAATGCTCCTTTGATCTCTGCAAAGGCCGCATCCTGCCGGAGAGATAGCAGAGTTATTCCCGGACCTTTCGAAACCGTTAATTCGAAATCGCCCGTTTTTGAAAAACGAACGAGCGCTTCACCAATCAGCGTGGTTTTCGGCGTTCGGTACATCAACTGGCCAGTCTTGTTCTGCCAATCGGATGTTGGTTTGGAAAATTCGTGAGATGAAATAGTTGTACAACTTGTTACGCAAAAACAAGCAATCGTGAGAAAGATTTCGCCGCCGAATTTTTTCATGAATCCGGCGCGCAAAAATTTCTCGTGCAGCCCCAGGCGAGTAAACGCTTTCATGCTGAACGGCAGCAGCGATTCGCCAATGTGAAACCGCGGAAACGTTTCGTGTTCGAACACAGCTACGTGCCGCCCGCCGCGCGCAAGCAGCACTGCGGCAGTGCTCCCAACCGGGCCTCCTCCGATGATCGCGACATCGTACATGCTGCTGCTCATCGTCTTGACCTTAGCAAATTATCGAAAGTTTGGTAGAACCCACCTCCTAAACAGCGGTGTCGTGTTGAGCAAAGCGAAATATCTCTGTTTTGTTTCTGAGCCATCGATCCATTAAAATCTGAGATTCTTCGCTTCGCTCAGAATGACAACGGAACCGCGTGCCCATCCGGCGCCGTGTCGCGTCGCGCTCTCCTCGCAAGTTTGTGCTGACGTTTACGACGGAAGATGAAGTTGATCGGCCGATTTATTAGACACCCTCGCCTTTGCAATCGAGGACATAATCGGCAACTTCAGTCAACGTAAAGACATCGTGGACTAAATGATTCTGTTGCCTCGTGTTCTCATTCCAAAATAGCGCCAGGGAATTGTGAAAAGCCGGAAGAAAAAAAGCGCGGCAAGTTGAGCCATCTCCCGAGATGAATTTCGCCACTGCTTCCACCACAGCAACCACTACCAAAAACACGTTGGTTTGGGGCATGCGCCCCTCACATCTGGCTCTGGTAGCTGTGGTCTTGGTGACGTTATTTCGACTTTGGTACGTTCACTATGTCGACCTTGTTCCTGACGAAGCATATTTCTGGGTCTGGTCAAAACACTTTGCTCTTTCCTATCGAGACAAGGGTCCCCTGGTCCCGTGGACCATCGCGATGGGTACGCACCTCTTCGGTGACACCGTGTTTGGCGTCCGCTTTTTTGCGGTCCTGCTCAGCGCAGGTACCGCATTTCAGTTGTTTCGGCTTGCCGAGCGATTGTACGACGATCGCGCCGCACTTTGGTGCGTGGGCGTCGCGGGAATAATCCCAATGTTCGGGGTCGGATCCATTCTGATGACGATTGACCCCTTGAGTGTATTTTTTTGGGCTTGGGGCGCGAATCTGTCGTGGTCGGCCTTCGAAACCGGGAAAATGCGCTATTGGGTGCTTCTTGGACTAGCCGTAGGCGTCGGTTTCCTTGCAAAGTTCATCAACGCAGTTCAGTTGGTTGGGGTTGCGCTGTTCCTCTGCTGGTCGCGGCCACATCGGCATTTCCTTTTTAGCGGGCAAAGTCTGGCGACGTTGTTAGCATTCGGAGTGACGTCGCTTCCGGTGTTTTGGTGGAATGTGGAGACGGGCTGGCTGCATGTGCGTGCACTGCACGAACGCAGTGGTATCCAGCACTCTTTCGGTATCCATCCCTGGCAATTCCTTCAATATCTCAGCGGAATTTTTGCGGTGGTCTCACCGCCGATCCTGGCCGGCATGTTTGTCGCGGCGATTGGACTCTGGCGCTTCGAAGGAGATCAAGCGCGGGTTAAACATCTCTTGAGCCAATTCTTGCCAGTGCAAGTCATGTATCTTCTCCTCGGACTGAACAGCAAAGGAGAACCCAACTGGATCGCTCCGTCCTTGATCAGCGGCATCATAGTGCTTGTGGTCTTTTGGCGGGAACTGATGGCTCGCAAACCAACATGGCGCTGGGTGACTTGGTCCGCACTGGGTCTGACTTTGGTGGCGACACTCTTGCTGCATATCATGATTTTTCTACGACTGCCCTTGAAGTATGACCCATTGCGCCGGGCCGAGGGCTGGTTGGATTTTGCGCAGCACGTACAGAAAGCTCGCCAACAAACTCATCCTGACCTGTTGATCGGTAACGACCGCGTGCCCGCCAGCATGATGGAGTTCTATCTGCCAGACCATCCAGTCGCTTATGTACAACCCGAAGCTTACGGCGAAAGCCAGTTCACGCTGTGGCCGGGTTATACCGTCAGACACGGAACACGGGCACTCTTTGTTATCGTTGGAAAGGCGCAATTGCCGCAAGACATGAAGGACGAATTCAAGCACTCGCAGCTGGTTGATGATTTCTGGTCGGAACATCGTGGGCGGGCGACCACTCATTTTCATATCTACATGCTTTGGAACGGATGATTGACGGAAGCTGCAAGTGAACCGCTGCAGACAGGTGCAAAAAATGCCTTGCCACTGAATTTGCTCGGCGGATCAGCGAAGAATGCCATTGTGGCCTTGGCCCGTTTGACGGCAGTCGGTGTCCGTGGCCACCCAATCCAGCCATTCCGCCAGGACGAGCAGGGTCCAGATCGCGCGGGCATGGTCGGCCTTGCGCTGGCAATGTTCGGAGAAGAGTTCCATAGCGGCAGAGGTGTGAATGCCAATCTCTTCTAGGCGTCCAGTTTTCAACGTAGCGATCGCCCATTCTTTCAGAGGGCCGCGTAGCCAGTTGCTAATGGGCACCGAGAGGCCGCGCTTGCGCCGGTTTACGATATTATTTGGCAAGTAACGCAGGGCGTAGCGCTTCAGAAAAACTTTAGTCTTAAATCCCCGCACTCGGTCCTCGATGCGAAGTGATTTTGCGAATTCCATTACTGCTTCGTCCAGGAAGGGCGCA
>Ga0137415_10007537_pt1 | contig 10781 bp, 10 predicted proteins | sample CZODoug3_1_1_16f_FD_183082 | JGI IMG/M metagenome (GOLD analysis project Ga0137415, IMG submission 183082) | Vadose zone soil fungal communities from Angelo Coast Range Reserve, California, USA - CZODoug3_1_1_16fungal (Hybrid Assembly) | ecosystem: Environmental > Terrestrial > Soil > Vadose...
GCCATCAAGCAGCGCTGCCTCGAATTGGTCCGCGAAGGCTCACCCCTCGGCGAAAAATTCGCTCTCGGGTAAAATATGCTTCTCGAATTTTCTTTTTGACGCTCCGCGCTGGCGCAAAGCGAATCCCTGCCCCATACGTATCCGACCGCACCTCTCGACCGAGGGGTCGATGCGACATCCGCTTCTTCTTGGGAGAGGGATTCATGGGGAATCGTCGAAACGGCATTTCGATCGTGGCAGCACACGTCGCGCGCATGGTGGCGCTCACGGCCGGCGGCCTCGCTTTCGTCGCCTGCAGCGGCGCGGGCCCAACGGATTCCGGGACCGTCTCGTCGTCCGTTCGCGCGAACGGAAACGAGAGCACACCGATTTACGCGTACGAGGACGCCATCAAAGAGAGCATCTGGGTCACCACGACGCTCGACGACGACGGCGACGGCCAACCCGACACGGTCGCCGTCGACATCGTGCGCCCGCGCGAGGCGGCTGCGGAAGGCGTCAAGGTTCCCGTCATTCTCGAGGCGTCGCCGTACTACTCCACGGTGGGGCGCGGAAACGAATCCCAGAAAAAGACCTACGACGCGAACGGCATCATCAGCGGCACGCCGCTCTACTACGACAACTACTTCGTGCCGCGCGGATACGCCTTCGTCTCCGTCGATCTCGCGGGAACGAATCGCTCCAAAGGGTGCATCGACATCGGCGGCCGCGAGGACATCCTCGGGGCCAAAGCGGTCATCGATTGGCTGAATGGCCGCGCGCGCGCGGCGCGCGCCGACGGCACGCCCGTGGTCGCCGATTGGACCACCGGAAAAGTTGGCATGATCGGCAAATCGTGGGACGGGACGATCGCCAACGGCGTGGCCGCGACCGGCGTCGAAGGGTTGACCACCATCGTTCCCATCTCGGCCATTTCGAGCTGGTACGTCTACACGCGCCACAACGGTATTCTGGTTGCACCGGAATATTTCGATTTCTTGGCCAACGCTGAAAACGGTCGCGAGAACGGTGTCTGCGACGCGGAATTCGCGACGCTCACCCGAGGTGAAGACGACGCCACCGGCGACTTCAACGACTTCTTCGCGGACCGCGATTATCTGCCCAACGTCGACAAGGTCCGCGCGAGCGTCTTTGTGGTCCACGGCGCCGAGGACTGGAACGTCACCCCGCCCCAGTTCGCCCGCTGGTGGAAGGGCCTCGCGCAGCGCGACGTTCCGCGCAAAATCTGGCTCTCGCACGAAGCGCACGTCGACCCGTTCGATCTGCGGCGCGCCGAGTGGGTCGAAACGCTGCACCGCTGGTTCGACCACTGGCTCCAGGGGCGCCACAACGGCATCATGGACGAGCCGATGGCCACCATCGAGCGCAGCCCGAACACATGGGTCGACGAGCCCACCTGGCCGGCGCGAAGCAGTGCGCCCGAAACCTTCCGGCTCGGCATGGGCGACGGCGCCACGGGAACCATCGGCGCGGGCGGGCTCTCGCATTCGATCCGCACCTTCACCGATGACCTGAATCTCACGGAACCCAATGCGGTGGCCGATCCCAACGCGGCCCTCGGCAGCCGATTGGTCTTTCTCGGGCGCGCCCTCTCACGCGATCTCCGCATCTCGGGCACGCCGCACGTCGACCTGAAGATTCGCGTCAACGAGCCCACCACCGAAGTCACCGCGCGCCTCGTGGATTACGGCCCGGCCACGCGCGATCAAAACTACCTCGCCGGCAAGGGCGGCATCGTCAACCTGACAACGAAATCGTGCTGGGGCGACTCGAGCAGCGTCGACAGCGCATGCTACTTCGACACCGCGCACGTCCTGAAACAAACCGACTTCGGCGTCATCACGCGCGGTTGGGTGGACGCCGCCCACCGCAATTCCCTGACCCATCCCAGGGCGCTCGAGCCCTCGAAGTGGTACGATGTCAACATCCCCTTCAACGCCACCGACGCCGTGATCCCCGCAGGCCATGTCCTCGGCCTGGTCATCGTCGGAAGCGACAACGAATTGACCAACCCGCTCACGAGCGGCGCGACCATCGACGTCGACGTCAGCGCCAGCTCGGTGACCCTACCGCTGGTCCAATGCCCACAAGATGCCGTGGCCACCGCGGTGGCGCCGGCGGTGCATGCACCGCGCGCCGCAGAGCCATTTGCCGCGCCAGCGCTGGACAAGAGAGCGCTCTTCTTGTCGAGCTTCCAGTGAGTTGATCTACGAACTCCTCGTCCGCGAGTGCGTCCCGAGGAATCGCAAACTGGTCACCGCATACCGGATGGCATCGCGAAGGCGCTCGGGCGCAATCGGCTTTTTGAGCACCGGCACGTCCAATCGTTGCAGCGACTCGTACGTGCGTGCGGTCAGGAAAATGAAGCGAAAACGCCAGGTCGCATCGAACGCTCGGAGCGTGCGATAGAGCTCGAGGCCGCGTTCGCCCCGCAGAATCTCGGACACGATGACGTCGGGTGGCTGTTCCGATTGTGCCGTGCGCAGCGCTTGCTGGAGCGATACGACGTATTCCGCGGTCATCTCTTCGACGACCACCGACTTGCGGTAGAAGGAATGCGACACTGGATCGTCGTCGACGAAGAGCACGCGACACCGCAAGCCCGGTACTTTCGGCGCGGACAAGGACATGCCCGGATCGAAGGCTGCTGCGCTCGTGCGCACCGTTCCACTCGCGCGCATACGCTGTCCGCTGAGCCACGCGGACACCTCACGTGCCACATGATTCAAATCGTCGCTCTTCTGAATGTAGCCATCGGCCCCGCATGCCACGGCCTTCAGGCGCAAGGCCTGCGCAGGAAGACTCGAGAGCAGCAGAATAATGGTCTCGGGACGCGTGTCGGCCCGCGTGAGAATCTTGGCGATGGCGTCGAGGGTGAGCGCACCCGGCGCCGCTGTCGCACGCGCCTCCACAGTGTTCGCGTCACCCGAAGCCGCCCGTGTCGAGATATTGACATCGAGCAGAACCAAGTCTGGCTTCGCACGTAGCACCGCAGACACCGACCCTTGGCGCCCGTGCCGCGTGATCACGCGACAACCCGTTGTGCTCAATGCTGCCCGGATTTTCTCGAGATCCGATTCGTTTTCGCCGATGACCAAGACAGTGTGCCCTGCGCCAGTCAACGTGACACCTCAGTTCCGGCTGCGCTCTTCTGGAACGAGACCACGCGAGCGACCAAGAGAAAGAGCCCCCTCTTTTTCATCCCCACCCCCCTTCCCTTCCCGAAAAAGAAGAGAAGGTTAAATCAACGGAAACTCGAACCGACGTGCACCCAATGCCATAGAGTGCACACGCTCACCAGCATCGCAACCTCTACCCGAAGCATTCTCCTCATTCGGTTAGGTTGCGGCGGAGCAGCTCGAGCATTCAAACGCCTGCGAAGGAGAGACCTCCCACCCGCGCGCCATCCGATGATGACGCGACGCTCGGCTCACGCGTTGGCAAAGCGAGACTCTCTCAGATTCGCCGTCGCCAGAGGGCGAGGCTCAAGGCTCGGTCGAACCAGGCATCTTCTTCACTTCTTCGCGCGCCACTTTCCAAGCGCGCTGCACCACCCAGGAGAGCGAGCGCTGAAGCCGTGTCGCCTCCTGCTGGATTTCGACGAGCATCGATTCTGGGAAGTACAAGCTTTGCTTTCGCTTCTCGGATTTCGATTCGTTGGACATGACCGGACCCACTTTAGTACGGCGCGCCCGAAGATCCTACCCTCTCATCACGGTCCGCTCGGCAGTGTGAAGAAAAAGGTCGTACCCGACGCGCCCGTCTCCGCCCAAAACCGGCCACCATGTGCTGCGACAATCGCCTTGGCGATCGCGACGCTGAGTCCGATCGCATGTCCGTCTCGGTCGCGTTGACGGGTATCGTTCGCGAGGAGGCGCTCGAGTTGCGCGCGTGACAGGCCGTGCCCTTCGTCGCCCACACCCATCTTCACCTCTCCCGTCGACGACTCGAGATGCAAGGTCACACGCCCCCCGTGCGCCGTGACACGCACCGCGTGCGCCACGAGCCGCGAGAGCACGTGCACGATCCGGCGCCGATCGCAGAGCACGGAAAGACGCGGCGCCGCCGCACGCATCAAGGTGAGACCTTTCTCGGCGATGGCCGACCGATTCATCTCGACCGCCTCGAGCATGATCGCCGAGGGATCGTGCTGCTTGGTGTCGAAGGCCATGGTCCCCGCCTCGAGCTGCGCGAGATCGATGAAGCTCTGCAGAAACGCCAGCATGCGCTCCGAGGTGCGCCATACGTTTTCGAGCCGTCCGCGATCCAGGTGTGACTCGGGGTGGATCGTCTTGAGAAGGATGGCGACGTCGTTAATGACTTGTGCCAGCGGATTTTTTAAATCCTGCGAGAGGACGTCGAGCAGATCCTCCTTCATGCGCACCGAGCGTTCGGAATCGCGATAGAGCCACGCATTTTCGATGGCCAGGCTGGCGCGGCGTGCGAGCTCCTCGGCGAATTCGCGATCGCTCGAGTTGTACCTGCGATTCAACATGCCCGAGCCCAACGAGAGCGCACCGACCACCGAGCCGCGCGCGAAGAGCGGAACGTGAATCATCGAGCGAAGCTCGAGCCGCCGGAAGATGGCGAAGAGCTCGTCGTCGGCCTGGCGAAGCGCCCGGCCCTGGCCCGACGAAGAAGCCGTGCGTGAGGCCACGAGCTCCGACAGCTCCGAGATGAGCTCACTCTCGCCGGTGGCCATGGCCCGCCCGGGTCCGATGGGATCCTCGGGGCGCGGAGGGCGGCTATTGGTCAGTTGCCACGCAAGGGCGGCCTTGGTGGGGTCGACGTGTTCCAGCTCGACCCGCCGAATGTCCGCGAGCGACTCGCCGACCAGATCCACCGCGAAGAAATCGGCCACCGCCGGCACGGCGATCTTCGCCAAGTTCGCCATGGTCGATTCGTAGTCGAGCGAGGAGGCCAAGACGCTGCTCGCCTCCGAGAGAAACCGAATCTGCACTTCGATGCGCTTGGTCTCGGTGACGTCGGCCACGGCACCCGCCATGCGGATGGGCGTGCCGCGCGCATCCCACTCGGCCAGGCCTCGCGCGGTACAAGTCCGGTCGTCGCCGTGCAGGCTGCGCACGCGAAAGGTCACCGCGAAGGGCGAGCGCCGATCGAGGTGCGCTTGCAGGGCGGCCGACACGCGCGACCGGTCCTCGGCGTGCAGGCGCGCCATGAAGGCATCGAGCCCGCCGCGCATCGACTCGCGCGCGACCCCGAGAATCGCGAGCATGCGGTCGCTGTACTCCACGGTGCCCGCGCGAATGTCCCAGAACCACAGGCCGTCGTCGGCTGCCTCGGCGACCAGACGATGGCTCGCCATGGCATCGGCGAGCGCCGTTTGCGCCGTCTTCGCTTCCTCCGTCAGGTGCTGCACGAGATGTTGAAGCTGCGCGACGTCGACCTCGAGATCGCGACCGCGCTCAGACGAGGCCGGGACGATGCTGGGCCGCTCGTCGGGACGCGCCCCTTCTGCGCCAGGCGCCATTTGCGAACCTTCGTTCTTGGAACTCGAGTCGAACATGGTGTCGAGGGGGGTGCGCGGCGGTGAAGAGTCGCCGGGCCGGCGCACGTTCGCTCATCACGATGATGATGGCAGCGCGTCGTTGGTCGCGCCGAAACTTTCTTCGACATTCGCATCGATGCGGTGACGAGGAACTTCGGCGCATGGGCCGTGTCCAAGTCGAGAGGTTGCGCGGACGAGGAAGCCTCATGCACGATGACGGTCCCACGTGGCGCTAGCGGACGACGGAGAGTCCAGGCTGATCGAGCGGCTCGTCCTGCGTGACGAGCGGGCGTTCAATCAGCTCGTTCGCCTCTACGAACGGAAAGTTTTCGCCGTGGTCCTGCGCTTTCTGGGAAATCGCGCGGAAGCCGAAGAGCTCGCGCAGGAAGTCTTCGTTCAGGTCTTCAAAGCGATCGGGAGCTTTCGTGGAGAGTGCAAGCTTTCGACCTGGGTTTATCGAATTGCCATCAACTTATGTAAGAATCGAACCAAGTACCTCAAAGTCCGTCACGCCGACGAAACGGCACCCGAAGATGTGGGCGAGACGCCGGCACAACCAGGTACGAATGCTGCCCACGTAGAACGACCCGACGAGATGCTGGCGGGCAAACAAGTCGAACAGATCGTGCGCCGTTCGATCCTGCGGCTCGAGCCGGCCTTCCGTGAATGCCTCATCTTGCGCGACGTCGAAGAGCTCAGCTACGAGGAGGTGGGACAGATCACGGGACTGGCCGAGGGCACGGTGAAGAGCCGCATCTTTCGCGCGCGGGCGATGCTCAAGGAGATGGTGGAGCGGGAGCTCGGGGAGAAGATCGGATGAGTGGCGAACCACCGAACGTGAGCGGCGACGTCCCCGTGTCCGACGATGCGCTCGCCGAGCAAGAGCGTGGCATGCGCGACCTCTTCGCCAAGGCGCGCGCGACCGCCGATGCGCCGGGCGAAACGCCCCCGCGCCTTCTCCCCGCCGTGCAGAGAAAGCTACGCGAGCGCTCGCGGGGCAAATTCTTCGGCGACGGCTGGAGCACCTCCCAGGCGCACCTCGGTCACGGCCTCATCGCCCTGATGATGCTGCTCATCGTGACCATTGCCTACTTCGCCCTCGCCCCCACGAGCCTGCCCAGCTAGCTCTCAGCTCCCTCCCCCTGCGGGGGAGGGCTGGGGTGGGGGTGCCGCGAATCCTCTCAAGCCACCCAACGGGCCAAAATCACCGTGATATTATCCGGCCCGCCATTCTCGTTGGCCCGCGCGATCAGCCGTGACGCGGCGCTCTCCAAGTCGGGCGCATTGACCACGATGTCGAGCATATCCGGATCGGTCACCGGACCCGAGAGACCGTCGGAACACAGCAGGTACGTGTCGTTCGCGCGGGGTGATTCGAAGCGCGTGTCGACCTTCACGGTGTCCTTCATCCCGAGCGCGCGCACGATGACGTTCTTGTGCGGAAAATTCGCGATCTCCTCGGGCGTGAGCCGCTTCATCTTGATGTAGTCGTTGAGCAGCGAGTGGTCCTCGGTGAGCTGCTCGATCTTCCCATCGCGAACGCGATAGCCGCGCGAGTCGCCCACGTGGGCAATGTAAACGCCGTCTTCCACCGCGAACATGGTCACGATGGTGGTGCCCATCCCGCGCTTGCCCGCGTCGCGCTGCGCGGTCTCGTAAATGCGCAGATTGGCCAGCTTGATGCCCGTGATCAGGCGATTTTCCTCGTAGCCCTTGGACCTGTCCATCTTGTAAGGCCAGGTCCGCTCGGGATCGTTCGCGGTGGAGAGGAAGAACTCCTTCATCGCGTCGACCGCCATCTGGCTCGCGACCTCGCCCGACGCGTGGCCGCCCATGCCATCGGCTACAATGTAAAGACCACTTTCCTCGATGATGGAAAAGTTGTCTTCATTGTGGTTGCGCTTTTTGCCGACATCCGTCTTGCCGGCAAGCTCGATCCGGAGCGGTCTGCTCACGACCTCACCCACCCCTACGTTGCGCGTTACCACCCGGGAAGAGTGGCAAGGCGCAGGCAGAGGTGTCAAGGACCTCTCGCACGTCGGGGGCACTATCCGGTGCGGCGAGGCCGTCGAGCATCGAAAAAAACGCCAAACGGGGGCTCCCTGAAGGGCTCCAGGTGTGCTAGCGCCGGGTCAGTTGCATCCAACGGGCACGCCGGCGTCGTTGGTCGCGAGGGGGCCGCAGGTGTGAATCACGCGACCGTTGCAAGCCTGGGCGACGCACCGTCCGGCGTCGGTGGACGCGCACTCCTCGTCGTTCTTGCAGGCCACGCGGTTCGTACGGCCGCCGCAACTGAGCGCCGCTCTGCAGTTGTTGTTGTAGGTCATTCCACCGCGAGGCGGGCGGACCGTAAGCTGCACGCAGCACACTTGTGGGTCGTTCACGCCCGCATCGGGGCAGTCGGCGGATTCATCGCAATAGATTTGTGAACCGTTGCCGCAAGTGCCCGGTCCGACGCCGGGACCCGCGTCGTCGCAGGTTTGAATGCTGGCATCGGGGTGGATACAGCAAAATTGCTCGGGCACGTTGCAGGTCGTATTTCCGCAGGTGACCTTCCCGGGGTCGGGGTTCGCTTGGGTGCCGCCGTCGGCGGCCGAGCCGGTATCCCCGGTGGAACCGCTGTCGCCATTCGCGGTCGAATCCGCGGATCCATCGTTGCCGCTGCCATTGGGGGACGACGCGTCATCACCACCGCACGCGAGGAATCCCGCACCAGCGGTGAGAAGAGCGACTCCAAAAGCGAGTGCAAGACGCTTGTTCATAGAGATGCCTCCTAACGAAGAAAGGGACCTTCGCGTGCCCGCAAACGGGCAACACGAGGCCAGATCAAAACGGCGCGCCGAAAGCTTCGCGATGCAAGGCTCGCGAGCACCTCATGTGTGACAAGGTGCCCGCGGCGAGACGAAGGTCAACCGCGAGTGTAGCGCGCTATTTTGATTGAGGCGAGGCGATCTCTTGTGTTTCGTCCGTCGTCAGCCGTCCGTGCAACCCGCCTGCGGGTTTGTGATGCCACCGCACGTGCGAACGTGAGCCCCGGCGCAGATCTGCGGCTTGCAGACCACGTTGGTCGGACATTCCGCATCCGTCTTACAAACTTGATATTGAGTCTGGGTAAGGTTCCCGGGGCAGGTGTCCGCGCATACGACCGTAATCCCGGTGCCCGAGAGAGTTCCGCAGCAAACCTGGCTCGTGCCGGTGGGACAATCTGCTTTCTCATCACAATGGAGCTCCGCGAGGCCGGAGGAGCACGCCATGCTCGTGCATGACTGCCCCGCATCCGTGATGCAGCAGTAATTGTCTGGCGTTGTGCCGCAGGCGGAACCGTTGCACCCAACGTAGCCCGGATCGGGCGCCCACGAATCGTAGCCAGCGTTCCCATTGCCAGAGTCATCGCCCCCCGAGCCGCCATCCGGCGCTGGGTTCGTCGATCCATCATTTTTGTTGCCGCCCGCCGGAGGACTGGACGAATCGCTACTGCTGCACGCGACGAAGCCCACCGCTCCCACGAGGACGCCGATTCCCAAAGCAGCCGCTAGGCGCACCCTATTCATGACGTCTCCCCTCCCCCAATTATTTTTTTCGAAGCAAGCCTTTGCGCGACCTCTAGGGGGGCGCGCGAAGGACGACCGAGACTTCTTTGAATTTTTCCGACTCGAGCACCAGGAGCTTTACGCTTTCGCCCACCGAGTGCCTGCTAATGCGATCTGCGAGTTTCTCCGGCGTATCGACCGGATTTCCATCTACGGCAACGATTAGATGTGCCAGCGCTTGATCGGTATTCGTCTTGAGCCCCGCTTTTGCTGCTGGGCTGCTCGGCGCCACCTGCATCACGCGCACCCCACGGGTGTTCCCCACGGCATCTGGCGCACCTACGATGCCGAGCCACGGCGAAGGCGCCACCGCGTTCATCGGCGTCGTCACGAGAAAGTCACGAATGGCCGCAACCGGCGCGCCGTAGACGGTCGACAGACATACAGGCGCCACGGGCTCCACCGGCTTGCATGCACGCACCAGAATCCCCACCACGCTACCCTTCGCATCGATGAGGGGCGCGCCGACCACGGGCGTACCGCGCACTTCGAGCTCGAGCGCGTTGGACAAATTGGCACCATCTTTTGCGCGTGCATCGATGCGCGCTTTGACGTGTCCGGCAACCGGCGCGGCGCGTCCACCGGAAAGAAAGATCTTCAGCTCGCCGTTGGATGGATCCGCTTCGCTGGCCGTCAGCCCATCGGTCCACTTTCCCGACAAGGGAATCAAGAGCGCGAGATCCCAAGCCGGGTCGCGATGTCCGACTCGCGCGTGAACCATATGTCGGTCCGCATAGCGCACATCGACTTGATCGGCCCCGCGAAGCCCGCTCAGCGCGGTCAAGATCCGACCATCGCCACCGAGCACGGTGCCCACACCGACCGTGTGCCCGCCATGCTCCACGGTCACGAGCCCGCGTCGCATATCGACGGCAACGGCGGGCTCGGAAGACTTGGGAGGCGGCGCGGGGGGGGCCTCGGCCACCGGCGCGTCGGTCTGGGGGGTCGCCTGGGGTGTCGATGGCACCGATGGCGCATTCGGGGTGGGCGGCGGCGTGGGTTCCGCGCCCGGAAGTTGGGGAAGCGCGAAGGCCGTGCCGGCGAGCGCCGGAAGGAAAGCGAGAGCCGTGAGCGGCGTAAGAGCTCTAAGAAGGCGCCTCGCGCCCGTTGCGGAAGGTGGACGGTTCATCGCAGCGATCATGATAGCGCTGATGACCACTCTCGCACCTTATCGCAGCGCAAGAGACGCTGTTTTTACCGAAGGGCAAGATGAGGTCCCCGGAGCTCGAGCGAGCCACCCCGGTCCGGCCTCGCCAAAAGGCGAGCCTGAGAAGGATACGCGAGCGCGCATCGCCAAAGTTTAGTTCAGCACGCAACACGACAAAACCCGCCGGCGCCCCTTAATTCTCAACGCAGCGAAAAACAGGCTATCCTCGGCGCGTGCGATGGGGACCCTTACGAATGGCGCATCGTCGACGCCTTTCTGCAAACATGGCGATTCTGGGAGTGCTACCCGCAGCCCGCGGCCGTTCAGACCAGAGTCCGTGTAGATACACGCGTACGCCCCCGAGGGGAGTGAACATCGTGCGCCACCGCCATCAGGCCTTCCGGCCGCTGGGTCGAGCTCACCGTGATGTTTGCCCGCCCTCGGCAGCGCGAGGGAGGAGCTCAGCCGCGTTGACGCAAAGTGATCGCGGGTGCACGATGCTGCGCCGGGGATACGCATGTCCGTCTCGCTTTCG
>Ga0137415_10007538_pt1 | contig 10781 bp, 7 predicted proteins | sample CZODoug3_1_1_16f_FD_183082 | JGI IMG/M metagenome (GOLD analysis project Ga0137415, IMG submission 183082) | Vadose zone soil fungal communities from Angelo Coast Range Reserve, California, USA - CZODoug3_1_1_16fungal (Hybrid Assembly) | ecosystem: Environmental > Terrestrial > Soil > Vadose...
CACGTCGCGGGCGCGGCCGCTCTGCTCAAACAACTTCATCCCGCCTGGACGCCCTTGCAGTTCAAGTCCGCACTGATTAGTTCAGCGAACAACGCCGTCTCCAGCGACAGCAGCAAGACGGCGAACGCGGGCGTTTTGGATGTCGGTGCAGGCCGCGCGGATCTCAATCTGGGATCGTCGGTCAACGCTACTTTCTCGCCGGCCAGTCTTAGCTTTGGTTTCATAACTGCCGGCTCGAACCGCTCGATCAATTTGCAGATCACGAACCAGACGGCGAGCCAGGATACCTTCTCGATCACTGTTCAGGATTTAGCTCCGGGCACAGGGGTGACCGTTAGTCCCGGTGTGAACTCCGTATCTCCGGCCGCCGGTCAATCGGCGACGGTCGCGATTAACTTGAACAGTGCGGCATCGGCGACGTGACGGGCGAGCGGACCGTGCGTGTCGAGATACGGCCAGGTCGGAATCACTCCGGTGCGGGGCACGAGTCCGAACGTCGGCTTCATCCCGACGATGCCGCAGAATTGCGCCGGAATGCGGTTCGAGCCTCCGTCGTCCGTGCCCAGCGCGGCAAACGCAATTCCGCACGCGACCGACACCGCGGAGCCGGCGCTGGAACCGCCCGGCGTCTTCACGCCCGCGGGATCGTACGGATTGCGCACCTGTCCGGTCAGCGAGCTCGTGCCGTTGCCGTGGTACGCAAAATCATCAGCGGCGGTCTTGCCGAGCACAATCGCGCCCGCCGCGCGCATGCGCGCGACCTCGATCGCATCACGACGAAGCGGCGTTGGGAACAGCCGCGCCCACTCCGCGTTCGACGCGGTCGTCGGAAGGCCGTTCATGTCGTAGATCGACTTCGCGAACACTGGAACGCCATCGAGCGGTCCACGCAGGGTGCCACGCCGGGCGCGCATGTCAGAGTCGCTGGCATCGTCCATCGCCGTGTGGGACAACCGGTCGATCGCGTGCAAGGTTCCATTCCATGCATTGCAGCGATAGAGCGCTTCCTTGGTTACCTGAACGGCGCTCCAATCACCACGCGCTCGTCCGGCTTGATAGTCGAAGATCGTGCCGGCGAGAGGATCGGTGAGCGCCTCTGGCCATCGAATAAACGGAATGGCGAAGAGCACGCCCAATTCGCGGAGAGCTTCGCGTCGGGAAATGCGTCGGATCATGGTGCCGAAAAGTTATTGTCGGCGGCAACGTTTGTTAGGGAAGCGGGAAGCGAGAGGCGAGAGCGAGAGGCGAGAGGCGGGTGCGCGGTCTCGCGCGTCGCCGTCACAGGATGCAGTGTATAGGATGCGCATTTCCATACATACCTTCCTGTTCTTGGGGCTCGCCACGATCATCCCGCTCTCGGCGCAGGCTCAGAACAGCCGGCCGATCGTCGCCATCTTCGCTCATCCCGACGACGAACGCGTCATCGGCCCACTCTTGTCGAAGCTCGCGAGAGAAGGACGCGAGACGCATCTCGTCATCGCCACCGACGGCTCCAAGGGCGTCCGCGATTTCGCGAAGATTCCCGCCGGACCGGAGCTCGCCGCCGCCCGCACCAAGGAGGCGAATTGCGCGGCCAAACGGCTCGGCGTGCGACAGCTTCACCTGCTCGGTCTTCCCGACGGCGGACTCGCATCATTCGAAGTGCTCGGCAAGCTGCGATCGGGACTCGCGGCGATCATCGATTCACTCAAGCCCGCGGTGATCATCACCTTCGGTCCTGAGGGAGGCACCGGGCATCCCGATCACCGGTTAGTAGGCGATGTCGCGACCCAGATCGTGCAGAGCGACGCGCGCTACGCGAACATCGATCTGCTCTACGCATCGCTGCCGACAGAGCGTCTGCGCACTGCACCGAGAGCGGAACCCACCGTGAACGGAATGGCGGAAGCGCTGCTCACCGTGCGCGTCCCATTCGAGGAGCGCGATCTCGTCGCGGGCCGAGAGGAGTTCGCCTGTCATCGCACGCAGTACGCGCCGGCGGAGATGGATGCGGTCAACAAGTACCTGGCGCACGCGTGGAACGGGATGGTGTGGATGCGTCCGTGGAACGGCACGCTGCACAATCCCCGAATCTTCAGGCCCTAATCGGCGCGCGTAACGCTGAAGCCGACACCGATCGGCACGCCAGCGACTGTCAGATTCACAGCGCCGATGTTACCGCCGCTACGCGTCAAGGTGGCGGCGAAAGCAGCAGATCCGCCCGGCCGGATGCTGATGGTGAACGCAAGCAAGTTGAGTCCATTTGCCACCGGAGTATTGAACGGACGTGCGGTCAGCCGTTGAACGATTCTGCTGAGGCTCGCTCAACAGTTAGCGCCCGGCCCGCGTCATCTGTAGGAAAGCCACGCCAGTTAAGTTCACACTGATGCTGATTCAATACCCGGAGATTTCTTGACGCTGCTGGAACGCGCCATCGCAGTCGCTACAGTAACACTCCTCGCGATTCACACGCGGGTCGAGGCCCAGACCACGGCTTCGCCCAACACCGGCGTGATCACCGGCCATGTGGTCGACTCCGCCACCAACACACCGATCGGAGCCGCGACGGTGGACGTGAAGATCGTTGGAGCCGCGACTTCGGCGGCCCGCGCCGCGACAGGCACCGATGGATCCTTTCGAATCGAAGGTCTCCAGCCGGGGCGCTATAGCGTTCGCATTCGGGCGCTCGGCTACACGCCACGTCCGCTTCCGCCCATCGAGCTCCGTCTGTCGTCATCGAACTACGACGTCGGCACCGTGTTTCTCAATGCCGCGCCGGTGCAGCTGCAGTCGCTCCAGGTAAACGGCCAGAAGCAAGAGGTTCAGCTGGCTCCTGATCGCAACACCTACATTGTCCGCGACATGCCGACAACCCGCGGAGGCACCGCGCTCGACGTGCTGCGCAACGTTCCCTCCGTGGATGTCGACATCGACAACATCGTGAGCTTGCGTGGCAACACGGGCGTGATCGTGCAGATCAACGGCCGTCCGAGTCCATTGAAGCCGGCGCAGCTCGGGAATTTCCTTGCCCAACTGCCTGCCGACATCGTCGACAAAGTCGAGATTGTGACCAATCCATCGGCACGCGATGACCCCGAGGGGGTCGCGGGGATCATCAACATCGTGCTCAAGGAGAAGCCCGAGGCCGGCAAGAGCGGTGGCCTCACAATCGGCGCCGGAACTACGGGCCAGGTGAATGTTGGAGGCAACGTCGGCTACGAGCAGGGTCCGCTGTCATTCTACGGCAGCTACGGTCTCATGCGCGATCACCGGCTGCGCAGGGACTCGATCTTCCGCGAGAACCTGTATCAGAATCCGATGACTTTTCTCGATGAAGGGGGAAGACGCACCCAGACTCCGCTGATGCACACTCTCACCGGCAGTCTGGATTACACGCCGAGCGCGAGTGATGCGCTCTCCTTTGAGACGGTGTACACCACGCGGGTTGAGGCCGAGACGTACAGCGTCCTGTATCGTAACCTGAATGCAACGCGCAATCTCGCCAGCCTCAGCGACCGGTTCACTCGCGGCACCAATCACGAGTTCAGTTTCGAGTCGGCGCTCGGGTACAAGCACAATTTCGCTGACAAGGGGCACAAGTTGTCGAGTGAGCTTCGTGTCACCCGCGACGGCGAAGGCGGCCCAACGAGCATAATCGCTCGCGACCTCGCGCTCGACGGTACGCCCACCGACACATCCGCTCTCGAGAATCAGACTCCGTGGGCGCACCCGCTGGAATATTCGTTAAAGGCGGATTACGTGCGCCCGCTCTCGAGCGACCTGCGCCTCGAAACGGGATACAAGGGATCGCTGCAGCGCTTTCACACGACTCTCGATACGAACGTTTTCGACTCCGCGCAGAGCTCATACGTGCCGGATCCCACCCGCATCAGCGATTTCACATTTCATCAGGCGGTGAACGCCGCCTACGGAATGCTCGTCGCGGAACGCGGGGCATTCCAGTTTCAGGGCGGTGTCCGTGTCGAGCGGGCGTCGACGCAGTTCAATCTCCAGAACGGCAGCAGCCAGTATGACAACCAGTACAACAGCTTCTTTCCAAGTGGTCTCGTCGCCTACCACGTTGACGATGAGCATCAGCTCAAGCTGAGTTATTCCACGCGCATCAGACGACCCGACGACACCGATCTGCTCGATCCGACGCCGCACCTTCTCGATCCACTCAACATCTCCCGGGGCAATCCGTACCTGAAGCCGGAGTACATTCGCGCGCTGGAGTTCGGAATTCAGCGCTCGACTGATCGGATGACCGTTCAGGTGACGCCGTTCTATCGTCACACGCTCGACGCTATCCGAACGATCCGCACCATCGACACCTCTGGCGTGGCGACGAGGACATTCGCGAACGTCGCCTCAACGAACGCCTATGGGACGGACGTCACCGTCGCCATGAGCGGTGGGAGAGTGAGCGGATTCATCGGTGGCAGCGGATTCAGGCAGGTCAGCGACGCGGCGAATCTTTCGCCCGGATTTTCCGCCAGAACCTTCGGCTGGACGGCACGCACCAACGCGACTTTCCGCGCCTCGAGCACTGTTGACCTCCAGACACTGCTCTCGTATCAAGCACCGATGATCGTGGAGCAGGGACGGAACGCCAGCCGCACGCGTATCAGTGTTGCGGTGCGCCAGAAGCTGATGAACGATCAAATGAGCGTGACACTGCGGATGATCGACCCGTTGAACACCTCTCTCGAGAGGTCTACGACAGTCGATCCGCTTTTCTACCAGGTGTCGGACCGAAGACGTCTGGTTCGCGGACTGCTACTCAGCGTCAACTGGATTTTTGGCGAGGCAAAGAAAGAAAAGGATCGTGAAGTGATTGACACGGGCGACAGCGGCCCGCCGTGATTCCTGAAACCATGTCCGACGCCCTCGCGTAGGCGCCGTCAAGCAACGATGTTCCATCGGTGTGGGACTAATTCCAAGCGGTGTGGGACTAATTCCAAACGCACGACGCGACGGAACCGCGACAACTGGAGGGTAATATGGCCGGCGTTAACACCATCAGATTGGCCGCCATCGCCGCGATGTCAGCGGTGATGTCAGGCGTGAGCGGCGCTCAGCACGTAACGGGTCCGCACCCGACGGGCGCCGTGCCCGCTCCCGTCGCGCTCGATACGCACGGGCAATTCCAGGAGAAATTCGCGAGCGTCGGCGACGACATGTTCATCAGCGGTCAGCCGACCGAGCGTGCGCTGCGCGATCTTCGCGCGCAGGGAGTGACGACCGTCGTCAATCTCCGCACTCCCGAGGAAATGTCCAAACGCGTGCCGTTCGATGAGGCCGCGCTCGTCAAGGAGCTGGGGATGGAGTACGTGTATCTTCCGATGCGCGGGACGCCGGAATTCCCGTACTCGCCCGCCGCGGTGAAATCATTCGCGGCTGCAATGAGCGGCGCCAAAGGGAAAGTCCTGTTGCACTGCACGATTGCGTGGCGAGCCAGTCATATGTGGGCTGCCTACCTGATCCAGTATCGTGACGTGCCGGTCGCAACGGCTCTCCAACAGGCACGCACCATCAATCTGATGGACGACATGCGGATGGACGGAGACCAGCAGCCGGTTGAAGCGTTCCTCGGCCGAACGCTTCCCGAGGTCGGCCATCCCAAACAGTAGGGCGTTCGCAGACCGCGATCGATCCGGCTTTCTACCTCCGCTTCAACTGGCGACGACTACTGGCAGGTGATTCCTGGGGCGCACTGTGCGTCGAACGAGCCGTGCACGGTCACTGAGCTCGCGCCGCCGGCCGGATCCGCCCCCGTGAAGGTGAAGGTTCCGCGCACCGCAGACGACGAGGAGCTGGTGATCACCAATTGGCCGGACGTCGAGTTGAACATTTGCAAGTTGCCACCGCTGGTGTAGTAGAAGCTCGCCGTCGGCGTGCTGGAGCTGGCTGACAGAGGCGAGAGATTATACGTTCCGGCCGCGAGTCGCGCCGAATAGTCGACGATCTGCAGCGACCATGTAGTCGCGCTCTGGCTCACGGGCGCAATGACGATCTGGAACAGACTCGTGCCTCCGCTCGAAACTGATTGAAAAAGGGCGAGCCCACTTACGGACGCGGTTACTGCACCGCTCGCCGTCACGCTTCCCGCGCCCAACCCCGGTGCCACCGGGCCATCGCTGGCACAGCCGACGGCGGCCAGAGAAAGCAACGCGGATGTCGCAAGCGTCAGAGCGCGACGCCGGCTCCTGGAGGGGCACGCGCCGCGAGTGTGCGTCATGTGTGTCGGATGAATCGGTTGCATGGGGCCTCTGTTCGGGGATTGCCGCCACGCGTTCTGCCAGACTACCTGATAGCGCGTGAGCGTGTTGCGATGTTGACGAACCTCAACGATCGTATGTCACGCGGGCCAAATGTTCATTCGAACGCCACGGCATGTTAGGCCTCAGTCTAATCAGTGAACGACGATCGACCCGTTCCCGCCCTAATGAGTTGATCTCCGAGCTCGGATATCGAGTCCATCAGAGTTCCTTCCACGCGGCGCGCTCCTCGCCCGTCAGCTCGGGGACGACTCGGCGCCCCTCCGCAGCGGAACGCAAGCCTGCCTCGATGATTGCCATCACCGTCGCACCCTGCTCGGGCGGTACAGGGTTCGGCGCTCTGCCGAGCAACGCTTCTCGTAGCGCGACGTAATATCCGCGCTGATCACCACGCGCTGCCTCGAGCACGCGCGATTCGCCGGTGGCGCCACCGTACACCGTCGCATCGTCAGGATCGAGCCCCCATTCCTCAGCGCCCGGCAACACGCCAGCGCGGAGCTGATCTTCCTGAATGTCGGGCTTCTGTTTCACCACGCTCGCCCGTTCGCCATGCACGGCGAAACGCGCGCTGCCGCCGGACACGAGCGAGCCGGCCCCGAGCGTTGCGACCATTTCGCCGTAGCGAAGCACGAGCTGGAAGTAGTCATCGGTTCTCGCGCCGCGGCGTTGCTTCGCGAGCGTCGCCTGAACGCTGTCCGGAATTCCGAATAGCAACAGCGTCTGATCGATGAGATGCGGGCCGAGGTCATAGAGGAGTCCCGCGCCCGGCCCGGGAATTTCACGCCACCGGTCGCGGACGTCCGGCCGATAACGATCGATGCGGGATTCGAACAGAACGACGCGTCCGGTGAGATCCTGGCGTATGGCGTCCTGGACGGTGAGAAAATCGCTGTCCCAGCGCCGGTTCTGGAACACGGAGAGCACGACGTCCTTCTCCCGCGCGACAGCCGCGAGATGTCTCGCCTCCTCGACCGTAATTGTGAATGGCTTGTCGACCACGACATTACGGCCGGCACGCATCGCCAGCTCCGCGAGCGGCGCGTGCGTTTCATTGGGGCTCGCGATTACGACGAGGTCGATATCCGGGTGCGTCGCGAGCGCTTTCGGATCGGACACGACCTCGACATCAGGAAGGACGCCCGACACATCTCCGGGACGGCTGGATGACACCGCGGTGATCCTGTAGCCGTCTGTCGCCTTTAGCAGTGGAACGTGAAAGGTCTTCGATACGAAACCGAAGCCAATCACGCCGACTCGAATCGGTGAGGCTGGGCTAAGCGCCAAAGAACTGTTTCATTGATGCGAGGGACGCTCGCGGTTAGCGCGAAAGCTTTTGTAGAGCGGCGGTTGCCTGGTCCACCAGCGGCCGCAATTCCGGATCGGAGTCCTTCCAGAGAGCAACAAACCTGGTGTAGTGATTGGCCGCCGCACCGACGTTCCCCGCGCGCTGTGAAATCTGGGCCATTCGCAGATGTATCAATGGCAGATACATCGCATCGTACTGCTCCGACAACGAGCCATACCATCGCGTGGCCTCATCGTCCTGTCCGAGCTCGTGCAGGATCTCGGCGCGCAGGAATCTCGCGTGAGCGTAGGCCGGCCTGAAACTGAAGCTGACATAATGCCGTGAAGAGAACTGAAACTGTTCAACTTCATATAGAGCCTCACGCAGGCGATGCGCGTTATGCTCGTCCTCGGCGCGAACCAGATGCATCAGATCTCCAGACACCGCCGAGTCGTTCCCTGCCTGCGCCATCGCTCGCAAGGAGGCAACTGCAGAATCAACGCCTCCTCTGTCACGAAGTCGCGCACTCAGTATCCCAAACAAGTACGAGCGTACCTGCGGCAATACGCCTTTCGCATACGGGAAATACTTTTCGTCGTCATGAGTCGGATGCCAGGCGGCGATCGTGTCGCGAAGCGCTTTCAGGTTTGCCACGGGCAGCGCAACCGGCGCGTCGACGATGAGCTCGGAGCGGAGCACCGCCGGCCAGCCGGCGTTGAAAGAATCCATTCCAGCCACTGCGGCCCCGCGGGCGAGATGACCCTGCATCAACATGGGCACGGGAGCGAGACTAAGTACCGACGCGAAGACAGGCTCGATTCTTTGTTCGCGGTCGATGAGCAGACTCATCAGCGTGTTGCCTGCTTCGATGTTCTCCGTGTACGATGTCGCTGCCAGATACATCGAGTAAAGCTCGAGAGTGCCGACGTTCTTCGACCCGGCCAGAAGCGCCGCTATCGCGGCTGAATCGCGCAGCGAAAACGCGCGTAGTGCCCGCATTTCCGTGGTGCGATCCCCCTGCGGCTGGGTCGACAGGTACCGTGCGACGAGGGTCTTCAGCTCGTCGTACTTCTGCTCTGTCGCGGCGAGACGGGCCAGATGAACGAGCGCGTGCGGGTTGTCCGGATCCAGCGCCAACACCCGCTCGAACGCCGGCCGCGCCTCGGCGGGCGAATGTCCAGTGAAAAGACCCAGGTGGCTCTGCGTCTCGCCGAGCATGAACCACCCTTCGACACGATCAGGGTACGCTCGCGAAAGATTGGAAAAAATCTCCAGCGCCGCCTGTCCGTCGATGTGATAGTAGGCGTAGTATCCTTCCAGCTGCTGACGCGCAAGCGGGGAAAGCCGACTGCTGAACCGCCGCGCCGTTGTCAGCAGAGCGACCGGGTCGATGAGAGTTGCGGCGGACCATCCTTGCGTAGTCGCCAACCTCACGTACGCAAGCGCGAACGTACTGTCGTCACGTATCGCCGTGCGGAATGCATCGCGCGCTGCTTCGGCGTGGCCCGCTCTGAACTCGCTCTCGCCCTCCAGATATGCGGTGAGGGCCGGCAGTGAATGGGTCGTCAATGCGGCGAGCTGAGCGATGCCCTGGTCACGAGCTTTCGTGCGGGCGGCTAGAAGTCTCCCCGCGAGCTGGTCGACGAGCTGCGGCAAGTCCGCGACATCTCCTTCGACGTTGATGTTCGCGACCGGCTGCGAGGATTTGCGCGCGTCGTACAGAAGCCCGCTCACATTGACGCGGCCGGCGAGCTCGACGACATCGCCAATCACGAATGCACCCGCGCCGAGTTGTCGGGAAATCTGAGCGACGGCCGACGGCTGGGCCTTGAGCGACGAGTCGCCAGTGCGCGTCGCGGCGATCACCGCGCGCGGGTCGATACTGCGCAGTCCGGCGACGCCGTCCAGTTTCGCTGACAGCAGATCGACCATTCCTTCGCGCAGATAGCTCAGTTCCGGCTTACCACGAACCGAGAAGGGGAAAATGGCAATTGCCTGCGTGGAAGGCTCGGCCGCCGTACGAGTGTAGCGCCATCCGACCATCACGGCCGCGAATGCGAACGCGGCCACCGCGACACCGGACACGGTGAGCCACCCCCGACGATATAGCGGTGGAGCACTCGTGGTTGTGTAAGGGGATATCGGTTCGGCAACGCCTGCTAAAGCCGGTATTGCCGAGGCCGGTCCCCGGGTGTGAACAATGGGTCGCGCGTCTGGCTGGGCGCGATGCGCTGCGCGCAGCTGGGTCACCAGCCCGCGTGTGGCATCCGATGGCTCGATCTCGTATTCCCGCGCGAGTCGCTCGGCGAATTCGTCGTACGTGCGCAGGGCGCCGGCATGATCACCGCTTCGAACGAGCAAGTCGAGCAGCTGGCGCAGCTCTCCTTCGTCATCCGGCTTGAGTGAATACGCGCGCCAAGCCCAGTGGGCGGCAGTAGAAAGCTCCCCACGTTTTGCTTCCTGCCGCGCCAGGTCGCGGGCAGCGCCCGCCGCGCGCTCGCGCAAACGTGCGCGCTCCCGCTCGAGCCACTGATCGAATTCCGGAGCATCTGATACGAAAAAACCGGGCAGCAGGTCGCCGCGATACTGCTCCAGTGCTTCGGCGACCTTGCCCGCGCCTAGCGCATCTTCGAATTCGACGACATCCGCGCTCAGCGCGCTCGAGTCGATTCCGAGCTCGTCGGCGCCACGACTTACTATGACATCGGCGCCGAGCTCGTGACGAAGTCGGTGGACTGCCTGGCGCAATGCATTACGCGCCTGGTCCTGTCCGGTCTCGGGCCAGAACATCCCGACAATCGTGTCGCGGCGGTGGAAACCCCGCGGCCTTGCCACCGCGAGATAAGCGAGCAGCGCCAATTGTCCGGGCCGCGAAAGAACAGTTCGCAGCTCATTCCCGTCGTTGTCGCGTAAATCCGCGGCGCCGAACGCTCGGAAACGGATCATGACGGCCCCGAATGAAAACAGACGACTCGCGATGCGAATGTAACGCGGGTGAGACGGCGGCGTAGCCCCGGGTTCTCAGTTTGTCTCCCGGACTCGCTTTCGTCGGCTTCCGAAGGAGCAATCGGGCTTGAAACACTATCGCGTATGGGTTCCCAGGGCCGCCCTTGTGGTCGCCGCCGTGCTGGCGACGCCAATGGTGAGGACCTACTCGCAATCCAGGGCGCCCGGCGTTGCCGGCGTCTCGCTGGAGATGTCGCATGAGACAGTCGTGTCGGCCCTCGGAGTCCCCG
>Ga0137415_10007541_pt1 | contig 10777 bp, 12 predicted proteins | sample CZODoug3_1_1_16f_FD_183082 | JGI IMG/M metagenome (GOLD analysis project Ga0137415, IMG submission 183082) | Vadose zone soil fungal communities from Angelo Coast Range Reserve, California, USA - CZODoug3_1_1_16fungal (Hybrid Assembly) | ecosystem: Environmental > Terrestrial > Soil > Vadose...
AATACCTCATAAACTCTTTTGATCCATAGAATATACATGTAGGGCTATCAGACTGCACAATATCTAGTGATTTTAACAGTTGGAACTTTTGTTATGGTTGAATAAGTATTCAATAACACATTTCAATATAAATCAGGCTATAAGAGGCGTACCTGTAGCAATATCACGATGTTACCCGGGTAGACTCACATGGGGCATCGCGATGTCTGCGGCAATACTGGGGTGGGGTAGTTGTGATGTGGGACTAGATAGTATATTCAGTATTCTGGTGCATTCAATGGGTTGTTCCTTGGATAATATGAATTTCCCAATATGGATACAATATTTTTCAGCCACCTGCTGCCTTTTATGACAGCACATGGCTTCACTGGCCTCAAATTCATCCGAAATGCTTTCTCAAATAGTCTAAAGGATGTTTGCGAGGCGTGGTGGACGGATTTGGTATGTATGAGGCGTTTGAAATCGACGCGCGGCGGGATGACTTGCTCAATTAGGCAACTCCCGCATCAGCTTCTTTTGGCAACTTACATGACCTTTCCATTTGGCTCAACTATCCTTCTTGCAATAATAATCGGGCTCATTTCTCGGACTCCTGTGAAATAATACTATGGACCCCCACTGAATATTAACCTTTGTTGGCGCATGGCCATCCATAATGGGCTGGATGCGTTGTTTGAATTCGGATGACGTTGTGGCTGTGCTCTAAATGCGATCTCTAAATGTGATCTTGCCTTTTCAGGATGCAAACTTAAGTTTGGATTGAAAACAAAATAAGGGTGTGAAAAATGGGTTGGATAGGTGATATATTTACAGAAAAATCATTTAATTGCAAAAATCTGTTAATGGTGTGAAAATTGGGTATTTCTTGTGGATAGGAAACAATTAATTGCTCAAGGGCATGAAAATTGGGTATTTTCTTTGGATAGGTGATGTAGAGTGGTGTAATTGCAGAAAAATCGATTAATTGCTTAAAAAATCAGTTCAAGCATGAAAATTGGGTCATTACTTGGAATAGCTGATGTAAGGTGGCATAAAAATCCAGTGAGAGTATGAAAATTAGGCATTTCTGTTGGATGGATGATGCCCGTATAATTACTTAAAAATTCAGTGTTTCTGTTGGATAGGTATTCCATGGGGGTATAATTACTGAAAATAAAGGTGTGAAAAATAAGTATCTTTGTTGAATAGGTGATGTAGGCAGAAAAATTAATTAATTGCTTAAAATTTGGGTTAAGGGTATTTCTGATGATGTAGAGGTATATAATGACTTAAAAGCCAATAGAAAATGGGACAAAATTGAACTCAACAGGAAGTTTAATGTTACAATTGGATCTCACAGAAGCCATAGAAATCAATGATGCTCAACCTTACAAATAATACTCAGAGCAATTATCAATAGGATGTTAAATACCTATTGAAACTCACAGGACCAGTATAACATAACATTAAAACATACACCCTTCAACCATATGAACTGCATGCCACCATCAATGTATGGATTAATGAGATTAAAAATTGAAATTGAAATTGTGTACATGAAACATGAGTGTTAGAAATCATAAAAGGATTGAAAAAATGTGTGTCCAGTTGTAGATGACCAATGACAGGGTTGTTGAAAAGTCAGAGTTCTGAGGTGATTAAAACATTGGAGTCTGAGACCACCAAATGTTGGAGTTGCAAAGTGACAAAGCTCTAGAGTTTGCAAACATCAGAGTTGTCAGAGAGTTGGATTTCCAGACTGAGTAATTGTGTCAAAGAGACGATGTGGCTCCATCTTATGTGCTGTACCCTTTCAAGATACCAGAAGGCTATGTGTAGCTATAAAGAAATGTCAAATAGTATAACCTTGGTGCTGGAGATAACTAACTATTGTTGTTCTGTATGTCTGTATTCATTAAGGAACGTATCAGAGATATATGCGTAGTATGAAAACATTAACTATTCATAAAATAATTATGCAATCAAGGAAGTATTCAGAATATCCTATCTGCAATTCTGGGATGTAACAATGTGTTTGGCACTGGGAATTATGATGGCAGTCCAGTTCAGAGACAGGGGAGTCCCTTCCCAAGCTTGCAATAGTAGGGCCCCCCTGCCTCTGAACTGCCACCATCAATATGAAAACCAACACTAAACATAAATTTTTAAAACCTGGGACTGAACACCCAACATTGAAACTAAAATTAGGCATTGAATTTGGGACTGGGATTGAACATTGCGAGGGACTCTCCTGCCTCTGAACTGGACACCACTATCAATGTATGAAAAGATAACTATCAAACCAGGATTGAACATTTAACATTGAAACTAAAATTAAACATTGAAGATGCAACTGAGATTTAAAATTGCACTCACCATTGCATTGCCATGGGTTAAGAGCTCATAGTACTGGATGAATCATGACCTAACCTAATCTGCCAGTACACAGTACTAAATGATGAGATAGATGATTCCCAAAAAGGAAAATCTCCGGTCACAAGAAGAGTAATGTGCTGTTTTCAGGACAGAAATTCAGTATTCTATCTATATTCTATGACATATATTGTTAGGTATATGTATATAAAGATGCTACAAAAAATCTGGAATTTTTACAGGCCCTCAGTCCAATGATATCTGTGAAATGCTGTAAAAAAGCGGTCAGAAGTGAGATTTGGGGCACTATATAAAGAATATCTCTGTTTAGAGCTCACGAAAATTTATTATTGAACCTAACTAGTGAAATGTATATCTGTTCCATGAGTTCTAAATACTAAGGTTAAAAGGTCTTCAATGTGGAAAGAATCTGACAGCTGAATCTACCTCAGAGTGACTCCAAAGCAGTACTTACTGCTTTAAGATTCATGCAGATGTATGGGCTATCTGCAAGGTATCTCCCTCTGCAATCCCTCCACGAGCTCCAAGTTATTTAACATATTGCTAGACATAACTGTATTGTGCCTGTAAAGGTCTGGACAATTTGATTAGCAAAAATATCGGTAGGAACAAATACAATCCCCTGTTCAGCGCTATTTTGGTCATGAACATTCGTGACTGCGGGGAATTAAAATTGCAGTTAATTCTACCTCAAATGTTTAAATACTAAATAAAATGCATACATAGATGATATACAATCAACAAATACCTTTCTAGATTGCCAGGCAATGGTGTAGACTTAATATGAGCAGTACAAATAGCTATTTGTGTCTATAATTAAGGCCTGCAGGTTCCAAATTGGAATAAATAAATTCAATATCTAATATACCATACCTACAGGTGTATTTCTATGAATTCTATGTAGTATATATGCTTGAAACTATCCATAGGAAGTGCAATTTGAGCATAAATGTTGAATGTGCGCTTCAGCCACAACCTCAATATGGAAATCGCGGGGTTTTTGGCATGCCCAAATCGGCAAGTCGTTCTCGTTGTCTCTCATCTCCTCTCTACGTTGTACTGCTGGTTCAGTACCATGCCTTGACCATGCCCCTGCATTAAAGGTATGTTAAAAGAGTTGATATATGTTTTGCACAATATACTAATATGTTTTTCCCTGGCTGATTGTTCTTATATCGCCCGCCGCGAGCGGATTCATCACCTGCCCACAAGGGCTCAACAACGAGTTACCCAACCACGGTGGGTAGAAAAATGGTGCGGGGGAGGGTACTAGAATGGGGAGAGGAAATTGGGGGATAAGTTAGAGGGCACCAGGTACGTCTGGTGGTTTTTTTTAGTTGTAGTTTATTAAATGCTTCATTTCATCAACCCAGGTGTACCCATCCACCTCCTGGGCTATTGCGTGTGCCCGCGACCTCAACCACCTTACCTGACCCTTCTCACGGACCTCCCTAGCAAACCCCATGGCCCTTTGGGCACCCCAGACCGAAACCGAGCCCAGGCGGCTGGGTTTTCGATTTTGCGCACCAAACGCCCCACCCCACTCGATCTTGCCACACCCGCCTCCTACTGTCATAAGCACCACCCACCCCCCACCCCACTGGTCTCCCCTAGGTGCACCATGAATTGTTTGCACCCCAGCACCGATATCGAGCCCACGGGGCTCGATATTCGGATTTTGGGGCTAATCCCCCCCCGCTGGTCGATATCGCCCTCCCCGCCTCCTACTGTCAAAACCACCACCCACCCCTCACCCCACTGGTCTACCTCACACGCACCGCAAGCCAATTGCACCCCAGTACCGATATCGAGCCCGGTGGGCTCGATATTTGGTTTTTTGGGCTAATCTCCCCCCTGCTGGTCGATCTCGCCATTCCCGCCTCCTCCTGTCAAAACTGCCACCCACCCCTCACCCCACTGGTTTACCCCATGCGCACTGCAAACCAATTGCACCCCGCACCGATATCGAGCCCACGGGGCTCGATAGTCGGTTTTTGGGGCTAATGCCCCCCGGCCGCTCGATCTTTCCTCCCGGACCCACCAATCCCCCAACCACCACCTCAACCTCACCCCATAGGTTACTGCTATCCACACCACCAGTCAATTCCATCCCGCATTCGATATCATTCACCTCGGCTCCATATACAGCTTTTGGGGCTCCCCCAGTTGATCCTGTCCTACGCACCTCCCTGTCCCTTCTCAGTTACCTATTATTTAGCTATGGCATCTATACATATGTATACCACCTCCCCAGGTGCTTTCCACAGCCCAGTACGACACCATAATATTTTATGAAATTTGTTTTGAAATTATGATATTCCTTGTACCTACATAATGGGAAATAAAAATTGATTTTAAAAAAATTACTTGATTAGGGATGTGTAAACAATGAAGCACAATGTCCTGTGCCAAATTAGGAAGGAAACCACCGAACTGCCTGATTAAGCCAGTCATCCAGATGCGCGCTAATTTTGATCGTGCAATGCTATTAGTACCTACCGGATCAGTCCACTACGCCTTGGAATGGTCCCCTGGACTATTTTGGAAGGCGATATTGAGGCCAGTTAAGCCATGTGCTCCAAAAAAAGCCATTAGGTGGCGGAAACATAAAGCATAACCTGATTTGGAAAGATAATATATTTTTATGTGGCTCTGACTAAGGTGCAGACATCACGAATCCCCGGGCCCAGTATTGCTGTGAACATCGCGATGTCCCAGGTGAATTTTCTTGCCCACATCGTGATGTGGCTACACAGACTGGTGTTCGAAAAGGTTGAAAGTCAACTTTTTGTATGTTGAAAAGTCGCCACCGACCAGGCCCAGGTTGTATGTTAGGTTGATTTAGATCAACCAGTTTCATTGGTTGCTTATCAGCTGGCAAAAGCAACCTGTCATAGGTTCAAGTTCATCTAGTTAATTAAAGGCCCAAAATGCGAAGTCCTACCGGCTGTAAATCAGCTAGGGGCTGGTTGCACTGTACCATATCCATCATGTAGTGGTTAGAATGTGATTAATTGATGTATAACTACTACATGCTATCATCTAAGTGCATAGCGCGAGCTAATGCTCCACTTCGGTCCAAAATGGACCATTGATCACCATCCTGAACTCGAGCAACGAGACACTGCAACCCCATCACATCGAAAAAATGCAGAGGCCCTTGTCGCAAGTATCCGTGAATATCGAGGTTCTCAAATGATGCAGGATTCTTGTCATCGAGGATGCAGTTCCGAACAGCAGCCATGATAATTGTGTCTTTACCGTCAAGGTCAAGATCACATTCTCGGTTGAAATGGATGACGAAGATGTGCTGTAATTGACCATAGAAAGTCCGTAGCTCGTATTTTGGCATGAGTCGGTGGCGCCTCGCATGGACATCAACCAGCATCTCGTACTGAAAAATCATTAAGTCCATACAAAAGTTATCCATAGGGGTAATTGACTCACTCGAACATAAGTTGCATCCCTAGAATCGTCCTGAAGAGGTGCAACAATGGATGCACACATAGTATCTCCAGCATCTGAATCGATGCGGCGGATCTTGCCCCAGTCTTCTATCTCTGCAGCATCCAAATGTGGCTGAACTTGTGCCATTTGAATGCCAAATCGGGTTGCTAGTGCCGCCATGAGACCTTTCGTGAGATTTGCATCAGGTCTGGAGGGGTGTTTTGGCGGAAGAAGTATACAAGTTGGGTCTAGATTGAGAGAGTCAGAGATGGCCAAAAAATGCAGAGCTATATGTACAAGATGGGCATGAGTAAGAGCCGGGAATTGCCCCTCGAGGAGCACGCAAAGATAGTTCTTGAGCCATGTTGTACACCACCTTGAGTTGAGTGATTTGTGCATCTTCGACAACATATCGGTCAATGGACGCATAAGGAAAGCGCCGGCTTCGAATAGCTGGTTGCAGTGCTCCACAGTAACGTTCCATCGGGAACGCCCAATAGCACCAGACGGGACCTGTTGCCTTGATGCTATCTGCAATGTGCAGAAGAGCATGGATCGTCACAGGACAGGAAGAGATGCGTGATGGATCGTGCTGGTAATAGATGCTATATCCGAAGTGTATGTCAGTATCAGAAGAAATATAAAATAATTGTAAACCTCACTCTTCGTACTCCTTAACCCAATCAATAAATCCTAAGCGAAGCTCCTCGATCTCGTCATCTGTAATTTCAAACTGCAAACAGATATTAAGCAACCGAACAAGCCACACAAAGTGTGTGTAATATTTCGGGCGCTGGAATCGTCGACGCAAGAGGACAGGCCCCAGATACAGGGTCCAGAAGGACCACATCTCTGCCGACATCTGGGATTGATGTGTTGCTACGTTTGGCACACGGCTGCCAAACGCAGAGGGAATGGTTGAGCCAGATTTTCCTGTGGCCTCTCCGATGGCATTCCACACAGCCGTAGGGAATTCATAGGACTCCTTTCCCGCACCAAGACCTTTAAATTCACCAGTCCAATGCAGAACCAAGTTCTTGATTAGGTTCTCCCAGATGAGGTGCATGAAGTCATATGGGAAGGATTTCGGAAAGTTGAGTGAAGGGAGGAGTGAGAGGTAGGGTACACCTTTAATTCCATACAGTTTCGCCAGCTTGGTTGCATCAGTGTAAGTTGTAGCGTTCTGTACTTCTTCCGCTTGAGCCATTAAGGTGGCGTGGTGGCGTAGGGGAAGATTATTGGGGTCATATGATTTGATAGCACCAGGGGCCGCGTGAGGATAGTTTTGACGGTCCAACGGTACATAATGAGTTGTGGCACGAGACTGTGGTGTTCTGAGACCGACCACTTCACACATACGGCAGGGAGAAATTCCATTGTGTCCTTTCATGCGCATGAGCATCGAGACTGCTGGGATATCACCAAAGACAAGGATTAGATATGCACGGAGGGCAAATACTTTAGATGTGAGTATGTCAAATGCTCGGACGCCTGCCGCCAGTCGCAGAAGCTCCTTTATCAATGGCCATAAGAACGAGTCCACGTCAACTGGCTTTTTTGGACCAGGAATGACTCCGAGTGATAGAATGTTGTCGATATGAAACCGAATTTCGGGAGGTAGATTGTAATTGAATATGATGAGTGGCCAAGCGGTATTCTTGCGCCGTTTGAATGGTGCGAAACCATCGGTTGATAAGCCCAGTGCAATATCGCGTTCATTGTCAAAGTATTTGTGCTCGAATCTCCTGCCATTGACCTCAACATGCTCTCTACGCAGATTCTGATAGTTCAAACCATCAAAAATGTCGGAGGACTTTCCTGGTTCATGTACATGTTCAGCGCCTCTGTATTTCATCTTGGTTGCCATAGATTGGTTGCGAGCAAATGCCTCGAGGCGGGGAATGAGCGGTATGTATGTGAATTTCTTACGAGGTTTGCCGTCAGAGCGAAATCGTGGCTCTTTGCAATATGGACATTCTCGAAGTCGTTCGTGAGGTCCAGTATAGCAGCAGCAGGAGTTCGGGCAGCAATCATATAGCTCTGGCTCGATCCCCGCTAGGAATTTCACCCGTGAACGTAGGCTGGTGATCTTCGGTAGCGGTGGATCAGTAGGGAATGCAAATAGCAGCATTTCGAAGTCAGCGTCTGTAGTATGACTCCGAACTTTGTACGCGAATGCCCGACAGATCGTGTGGTCATAGGCACTGAGACGGTCCGCTGTATCAAATTAAATGAGTCATTGTGATAAATATTATTGCACATGGTAACACTTACCGATTGCTGCAACATCTCTATCAAAGCTCTCTCCCAACCTGTCCCAAGCCGAAAGACCATGATTGGACTCAATCGCGGCCCAATCTACATAGTGATCATCTTCTTCGTTTCCTTCGTCTGTAACTTCATCCTCCAAGTCTGAATCTTCTTCGGAATCACTTGGAATATTATGCATCACCCGCCAAGCAGAGAATCTGCTCCGAGGGACATCTAGTATGTCCTCAGAATCTGGTACCATGACTTCCCGGTCATGACCGCCATCATTGTCATTCGTCAAGTTCTCGTCATCAGGGACAAACTCCAGCTGTGGCGCATCAGCTGCAGCAGGACCTGCAACGGGCTCTTCGTGAGCACCACCGCCATCACCCGCCTCACCGCCCTGGGAGTTAGAATCACTGTCACTGTCAGCTAGAAAACGAAGCCTCGGGGGGATTCTTGCTGGAGCTGAAGTGTAAGGCATGGTGACAAGTTTGCGGTGTTCTCGCTCCAGTCTTCGGGGAATATAGCTGCTGCAGTGAGCACAGTAGACATTACCATCTGCCGGCATGTCAACCAATGTTGTAGGAAAGTGAACTAGAAGAGGTGGCGAATGGAAAACTTAGTATGATAACTTAATGATAAAATTTTGCCAGACGTGTGAGTAATCACGTGCCACAGGGATCCAAAATCAACAAAGTTCAATTTTATATTGTGTACAACGAACCCCGCCATCTCTAAAGTGACTACGGTCAGAAACACTCCACCTCATCAACAATGAGCACAAAAACTGCACATACCTCTACTAAAAGGAAACCAGACACCACGGACACGCCCAGGGCCCGGCCGAACACGCCCGCAAACAAGAAGGCACGACCCAACGATGAGAACCAACCCCCAAGCAGTGCCACAATGTCATCAGGCACGGATAAAAGACGTAGGCCTGCACCAACAGCCAAGGTCAGCCAAGGTGGAGGGCAGCCACCGAAAGGATCGCGCAACTCCAACAATGATCTTCTGCAAAAACTGAAGGCTTTGGAGGGTCAGTGAACTCACGAGACTTCTATGAATGCATTCTCATGACTCACTTTATAATACACTAAAAGCCGAGATGCAGAACCAGAAAGCTGAGATCGAGAAACAGAAAGCTGAGAATGCCGCCCTCCAAGAGAAGATCAACGAAGCCTCAACCCCTGCGAACGATGACCCTGAGACAACAAAGATCCCGAAACCGAAGGGTACGGCAGGTACGGACTACAGCATTCAAATCGAGATGGGCTTGTCAGGAAGTAAGAAGAAGAACGATAAATACAAGGGAATTTTAGTATGTGGGAATCTCACGTTACCTGATTATTGCTGATTGTCGCGATAGCGAACACTGCGCGATCTCACGTTGGCAGCGCGTCTTGACTGGGAGAAGCCATGGGCTGATATCCCGATGAGGCAGAAGGCGGATCTATTGGATGTCGTGAGTCAAAAGAAATGGGACACGTGGAGGTTGAACTTACGTGTACGAAAAATCATAGGCAAAGGAGCAGATCCCCTTCCTCGATCGCTTTGTCAATCAATGGGCTACAAAAGACATTGTTACTCAGTATATGAAGAACAAGCGAGGACGTCTCTACAAACTTGGAGAACTAGACGTACCTGATAAGTTCGGCTACCTCAAGACCAATGCGAGCAAACGCGATCCCAACGGCTCCCGGAAGAAACGAGCGAGCTCGAGCGGGACTACAAAGTCAACCAATAAGCGTGTCCGGAAGGGTAAAGGGAGGGCCACGATGACGGTGCAGTCTGACGAGGACTCGGAAGAGGAGGAGGAGGAGGAGGAGGAGGAGGAGGGAGAAGCGGAGGGGATGTGGGACGAGGAGGAAGAAGAAGGGATGTACAACGAGGAAGAGGAAGATGTTGATCGTTAGGTGCCTCGTGTTTTCAACACGCCCAAATGGTGCCGGGTCCGCTGATTTGGTTCCGTTTTGCCCATTACGACATTCCCGTTTTCGAATTCGTTTTGATTCCGTTGTTGACGTTACTGCCCTTTATCCACCCATTCCGAGACATTTCAAATTCTATTGTTCAGAAGATAAATATATTCCATTGTTTCAACCAGAAAACTAATCTAAGTCAGGCTGAGAATCAGCCAGTTCATGCAGTCAGTGATAAGTTGACATATCATCCTGCAATACAATGAAAATCAACCTGGCAGTCCCTGTCAACAACAGGTTGGTCTTGAACAAAAACTGGTTGCTGTTCAACTAGACCTTGATGGCCAGAGGTAGGTTGATTTCCACCCAGAATTGGTGAATTTCAACCAAAGCCTGGTGACTACTCAACCCGCGGCAGGTTGGCGCTTAGGTTGGAATTCAACACTGTTGCCGACCACAGAGTCTACTAATATAGACAATCGAGATCATAGCCTCTCGTCCCAGTTCTCAGGGTCATTTAATATGCCCCTCATGTCTACTATCACCCTTCTCCTAACGGTGTTGGGTGGATTGTCAGGGGCATCATGTGCCCAATGACTATTGTTTGTGAGGGGGGCATCTCATGCCTTCCTCTGCTGTCTTTTTTTTGATTTCATGACAACTTGTGTTGTTATGGTTTAGTAGCTCTATGGAGGTTCAAAAAAGTGTAAGATTTGTACTTAGGGTGTTTGGCTTATATCACACCAAAGAACCAGACCACTGTGTGATTGTTCTATGTATGT
>Ga0137415_10007544_pt1 | contig 10776 bp, 3 predicted proteins | sample CZODoug3_1_1_16f_FD_183082 | JGI IMG/M metagenome (GOLD analysis project Ga0137415, IMG submission 183082) | Vadose zone soil fungal communities from Angelo Coast Range Reserve, California, USA - CZODoug3_1_1_16fungal (Hybrid Assembly) | ecosystem: Environmental > Terrestrial > Soil > Vadose...
GCCGGGGCGACCGTTAAAGCCACTTCTGAGGGTACAGGTGTGTCTCGCGAATCGAAGACTGACGACGCGGGGCACTATCTAATCCCTTTGTTGCCGGTAGCGAATTACACGCTGCGCGTGGAGCTTCAAGGTTTTCAGACCGTGGAGCGCAAAGACGTTCGCCTGCAGATCGATGAGCAGCGCGAGCTGGATTTCAATCTGTCGCCAGCTACGGTGTCCTCCCAAGTAGAAGTCAGCGCCACGGAAGTGGCCGTTGAGACCACAAATCCGTCGCTCGGCCAGGTCATCACCTCCGAGCAAGTTGCGCAGCTTCCTTTGAATGGACGCGATTTCGTCCAGCTCGCTACCCTCACGCCGGGTACGTCGCAGGAAACGAATCCCAACAGCTTCTTTAACGGCGGTCCCAGCAGCGAAGTCTCCGCGCGGGGGTCGTTTTCTCTTTCCGTGGGCGGATCGCGCGCAAACAGCACGGATTGGCTCCTGGACGGCAACGACAACAACGAATTGACGGCAGGCGGCATCGGAATTTTGTCTTCGATTGATTCCATTCAGGAGTTCAAGGTCCTCACCTATAACTACTCAGCGGAGTACGGAACGCGGGCGGGCCCGACGGTGTTGGTCACCACGAAATCGGGATCCAACGCTTTCCACGGATCGCTGTTTGAGTTTTTGCGCAACACCAGTCTCGACTCGAAGAGCTTTTTCGCAACCTCCACGGAGAAGTTCAACCTGAATCAGTTTGGCGGATCTATCGGTGGGCCCATTCGAAAGAATAAGACCTTCTTTTTCATCGACGGCGAGCAGAAGTATCAGCGCCATGGCATTGCGTTTACGGGGTTAGTGCCGACCCCTGCCATGCGCACGGGTGATTTCAGCAACGACCCGTATAATAGGCCGGTACCCATTGGCGCGATCACGAACCCGCATGTCAATGGTGCGTCCAATACTGACTTTCAGTGCGACGCCAGCGGCAACCCTAAGCCCGCAAGTGCGAACGGAAGCCAGCAGGCAGGAGTGAACTGCAACAAGATTCCGGCGGGCCTGATGAATCCGATCGCGCAGCAGATGATCAATCTGTACCCCTTACCGAACGCGAACAACCCGAATATCGGCTTCAACTTCGTGAGCGAGCCGGTACGCAAGCTCGACGAAACGAAATTTGACGTTCGACTCGATCACAACTTCTCCAGCCAAGATAACGCGACGGCGCGCTTTAGCTACGACCAAGCGTCGTCGTACGTCCCGGGTGGCGCTCCTGGATTTGCCGAAGCGGCACCCTTTGCCAGTAATCAGGGGATCCTCAACCACGGGCGCAATATAACTCTCTCAGAAACGCACGTTTTTTCTCCGACCACCGTGAATCAGGTTAACGGCGGTTACAACCGGATTTTCAACTACATCACCTCTCAGGGCACGGGGAGTTGCGAGGCTGCACGGATCGGCATCCCCGGTGGAGATCTCAACTGCACCGGCAGCGGTGGAACTTGCGTGGCTGGAGGTACTAGTTGCGGGCTGACCTCCACGCAGTTTGATGGCGGCTTCTGGTCCCTGGGAGATCGCGGCTTCTCCCCCTTCACAGGCGGAACCAACGTATTTTCCATCAGCGACTCCTTGGATATGATCCGCGGCAAGCACGAAATCAAAGTCGGAGGCAGTATCCGCGCCAATCAGATGAACGTGCACACAGAGGGCTTCCAGGATGGGTATTGGATCTTGACCGGCTTTTGGAGCGGAAACCCGGAGGCCGATTTCCTCCTCGGCTTGCCCAGCCTGGCCATTCACGATCAAACCTTCAAAGGCGATACGACGGGCCGCCGCTGGAAGATCTTCCGCCCCTTTGTCCAAGACGATTGGCGCATAACCAAGAACCTTACGCTCAATCTTGGTCTGGCTTGGAATTTGACCACGCCGATTTCTGAAGTCGACAACCGGCAAGCGGACTTTAACTTTAAAACCGGTCAGTTCCTGATCTCTGGACAAGGTGCAGACAAATGGGCCGGCGTCCAATTCGACAAGAAGGCTTTCGAGCCGCGCATCGGTTTGGCTTGGAAACCGTTGGGGAGCGACAAGACTGCGGTTCGCGCCGGATATGCCATTTACCACGACTCCTCCTGGAGCCAGGGTGCTCAGGGCTTGTGGCAAAATCCGCCTTACTATGCCGAATCAGACCTTTTCGCCTTCGGCGGCGCATGCACTTTTCCAACCTCGTTCTGTGCCGTTCCGAAGAGTCAGGGAGGACCGGGGCTAACGCCGTCGGCCATCAACATGTCCGATGGCTTTCAGATCTTTAACGCACCGCCAGTACCGACGAGTTTCACGGGGACCATTCAGTCCCAAAATATCGATTTCAAGCTGGGCCGGGTTCAACAGTTTAACGTCAACGTCGAGCACCAGCTCCCTGGCCAGATTGTGCTGACGGTCGGCTATGCAGGCTCTCGCGGTTCCCATATTCTGATCGACGGAAATAACCTTAACGTCGCCACTCCGGCTGCTTGCGGAACCGTCTCTGGTTACACCATAGGGTGCGGGCCGGGTGGAACGTTCAAGCAAGCCCCGTATTTCGGCACACCATTCCAATTTTCCACCATAGCCAACATCACCGACTTCGGTCGAGCCCACTACAACGGTCTACAGATTAAGGCCGAGACGAAGAGTTCCAGGTACGGCATTTACGCTTTGATCGGCTACACCTATTCGCGCGCTTACGATAATGGTTACGCGGATGGCTTAGGCAGCTCGATAGGAGCGACCTATTTTCCGCTGCCGAATTGGAACAAGTTGGATTGGGGGCTCTCGCAGATCAACCTCAACAACAATTTCACGGCCAGCGTCATTTACGATTTGCCCTTAGGCAGAGGCAAACATTTTGGCCACGATTGGAGTGGCGCGGCCAACACCATCCTCGGGAACTGGCAGGTGACCCTCATTGAGAAAATCACCTCCGGGTTTCCCGTTTTCGTTGTTGACAGTGCCAACTTCACGTCTGGCGTAAACTTTCAAAACAACGGAAACAGCCTGATTCGTCCCAACCAACTAGGGGACCCGGACAAAGCAGGGCCTGTGAGCGCCAATCCAGGCTGCGCTGCACCTTCTCAGGTCCATACGACTACCCATTGGTTTAATCCCTGCGCGTTTGCGTCAGCGGTACCAGGTGAACTCGGAAACGCAAATCGAACCCCGCTCTCTGGCCCGGACTTTGTGAACACGGACTTCTCAGTCATCAAGCAGTTCGCGCTGCCTCGCGAGGGCATGGGCTTGAATTTCCGGGCGGAGTTTTTCAACTTGTTTAACCATCCGCAGTTTGGTCTCCCCAATACGGGAAGCAATCCGTTTGCGGATGTCAGTGCCGCGAATTTTGGTTCCGTATCGTCGACGGTGAACAACCCGCGCGTCGTGCAATTTGGCCTCAAGCTTACTTTCTAGGCGTGAGCGTGACCGGGGATCTTCTGTTTGAAAAGGCCCGGCCGACCGTCTTGATGGGCCGGTTCTTGTTGTGCTTCGTGGTGGCCGCTCTTGCAACTTGCGGGCGGCTTCCGACAGCGGCGCAAGAGAGACTGAAGGTAATCGTCGACCAAGACGCCCGCGGTCCCGGAACCAGTGATCAACAGGCCATCCTCGTATTTCTGCAGTCGCAAAGATTTGACGTTCTCGGCGTCACCACCGTCAGCGGCGACCAATGGGCGAAGGAAGAAACCCAGCATACATTGCGCATGCTCGAAATCGCCGAGCGCACAGATGTCCCCGTGATTCAAGGTGCGGAATTCCCGCTACTGAATTCCAAGGAAGAAACCGAGCGCTGGGAAGCCCTGTATGGGAACTTGGAGTACAAAGGGTGCTGGACGGATAAGTTTGAAGCTCAGCGCTCCACGGTCTACGAAGAGCCCTATCACCCGCCGGATTTCGTGCCTCCTCTGCGAGAGGGGGAACCTCACACCAAAGCCGCACCCGGTACCGCTGCGGAATTCATTGTAGGGATGGTGCACAAGTATCCCGGAGAGGTGATTCTTTGGGCGGGCGGTCCGCTCACTAACTACGCCTTGGCGTTGAAGCTTGATCCAGAGGTTGCGACGCTTGCAAAAGAATTTGTCTTGATGGGAGGCGGATTGTATGCGAATAAGGGCGCCATCGATCCCGGAGCTGTCGACGCGCGCCGGGAATTCAATTGGTGGTTTGACCCTGAGGCCGCTCGGATTGTCTTGCGCGCTCCCTGGAAGAAGCTCACCATCACTCCGATCGATATCTCCGTTAAGACACGTCTGAGCCCAGAAATCCAATCCGACATTTCCAAGGCGAATACTCCCGTTACCCGATACCTCGAAAAATACTCGCTTACCGGCTATATGTGGGACGAGATTGCGGGAGCGGCGTTGATCGACCCCTCGATCATTACTGGACAAAAGCAACTGTATATGGATATCGACATCGATCACGGCGCGAGCTACGGAAAAACTCTCTTTTGGGATTCCACGGCGAAGGTTCCTCCTTACTTGCAGTTGGCGAATGTCCAGTTCGATATCGACGCGGAGAAGTTCTATAAGCTTTACATCGACCTAATGACGCATCCCCCACGCCAGCGGCCGCGTGGCTTGGCTCAATGAGGTTAAGAGGTGTTCCTTCGTTCCGCATAGAGGATATCGGATGAGATTTTGCCAGTCGTGGCTTCTACTCGTCGTGGGATTGCTGCTTGCCTGTCCGAGATGCGCAAGCCAGGACAAGCGCAAAGTCATTATCGATCAAGACGAAGCCGGACCCGCTGGAACCGACCTGCAATCGACACTTCTGCTGATCCAGTCTCCGCAAACTGACGTGCTGGGCATCACGGTGGTCACCGGCGATATGTGGCTCCGCGAGGAAGTCGCGCACACTTTGCGCATGCTCGAATTGATCGGACGCATCGACATCCCCGTAGTGCCTGGCGCCGAATATCCCCTGATTCGGACGAAAGAGGAGACCGAGATTTGGGAGCAGCAATATGGGCGAGTCGGGTACCTAGGCGCCTGGACCCCAAGGATATATCACCCCGCAGATCAGGTGGGTGAGCTGAAGGAAGGAAACCCCAAGACCAAACCGGCTCAGGAAGACGCTGCGCATTTCCTGGTGCGCACCGTGCGGCAGTTTCCGAACCAAGTGACAATTTATGCCGGCGGCCCGATGACCAACTTGGCCTTAGCCATCTCGATTGATCCTGAGTTTCCTAGTCTGGCCAAGGAACTCGTCTTCATGGGTGCAAGCATCAGTCCGCAGACCGACGATCCTGAGTTCGTGAATTTGCCCAGACATGAATTCAACCTGTGGTTTGATCCGGAAGCGGCTCACATCATGCTGCGAGCCAAATGGAAGAAGATTGTTTGCACGCCCGTGGATATTTCGGTCAAGACCGCTATGACGCGTGAACTGCTTGACCGCATCAAAGCGGCCGCGGCCGATACTCCAGCCGCGCGCTATATAAGCCGGTACACCGTGGTGCGCAAGTACGGCTACTTGTGGGATGAATTGGCAGCGGTGGCTTGGCTTGATCCGAGCATCATTACGAAAAAAGAAACGCGCTTCATGGACGTGGACCTGGACCGCGGAGCGAATTACGGTAGCGTACTGACTTGGGCCGCAGAGGACAGACCGAAAGTGGAGGTCAGGCCGGTTGAAATCCAAGTGGACCTGGACACGCAGAAATTCTACAAAATGATTGTAGATCTGCTGAGCGCAGCTACGCCTCAAAAAGCCGCCCACTAAAACAAAACGGCGAAGTCTCGAGCCGCGCCACCCGGGATGCCTCTATTTCGGTAGCTGCTCCAGTTCCTTTTCGGCTTGCGCGTGACCGGGGTGTTGTTTCAGAAGCTCGAGAAGAACCGCGCGCGCTTTCGCAGTATCGCCTTCGAGGGCGTACAGCCGGGCAAGATTCAGATAGGACTGATCGAAAGCTGGCGAAACTCGAATCGATTCGTTGAAGCTGCTCTCCGCTTCCTTCTGCCGCTGCGTGTGCAAATAGAGTACACCGATGTTATTGAGGGCTTCGGGGTAAGCGGGCCGGGCAGCAAGCGCCTTTTGGAGATATTCATAGGCAAGCTCCGAGTCGTTGAGCTGCGCAAATACCATGCCGAGGCTGTAGTTTGCTTCGGGGTCCTCGGGGTTCAATTGGAGAGCTCGCCGAAGCACGGTTTTAGCATCCTCCCAGCGCCTCTTTTCACGATAGGCATTCCCCAAATTGTCCAGGGCAATCAGGTGATCGGAATCCAATTGAAGTGCGCGCTGAAAATTTTGGATGGCCTCATCGGTGCGCCCTGCCCGCGCTGCCAGAATTCCCAGGTTGTTCCAAGCATTAGGCAGAGTGCCAGGATAGTTGGCGTGCAGTTGTACCGCGCGCTGAAAGCTCTCTTTGGCTTTCTCGGTCTTCTCCTGCTGCAGATAAACGCTTCCCATGCCATAGAGAGCTTCGGCGGCTGCGGGATCATCTCGAAGAGCCATTTGGAAACAGGTTTCCGCCTGCTCCATATAGCCGCGCTCGAAGAAAACCGAGCCGAAAGAGAGATAGTTGCGCGCGAACTCGAACGTCTCGCTCACCCCAGGAAACGGCAGCGCCTTGGCCAAGCGTTCCGCCGCAGTTTGCGGAATGCTGCGGAAGTCTCTCTCGAAGTGCTGCTTCGGAACTGTTCCCTGATAAATCTTGACGATTGCTCCGGTCTTATCGATCAAGAAGGACGTGGGAAGGCTCAAATCGCGATGTCGATCGAAGAGATAGCGATAAAGAAGGTTGTAAGTGGCGATGGTATCCGGAGAGGACCGTAGAATTGGGAAGGAGAGATGGCGATAAGGCGCCGGTGCCAGGCTTCCACCGGCATTTATGGACTCATCGACATTTACCGTGAGCAGTTGCAGTCCTTCGGTCGCCCAACGGCCATAGGACTGATTGAGCTCCGCCAGATCTCGCTCGCAATCGGGTGATGCAGTGGACCACAAATGGAGGAGTGTCGGCTTGCCACGCCAAGCGGAGAGTGTCTCGATGCGCCCAGCCAAATCCGGTAGAGCAAAATCTGGCGCTGCAATCGGCACGAGCAACCAAGTTTCCACCGAATCGGGAAGCGCCGCAGTTTCCGAAACAAGTGCCGACGCAGCAAAAGCAGGTCCTGCCGTGAGCGTCTTAAAGGGTTCCACGCGTGAGGGCGGTGAGTCTTCCTCCACCCACACTCGATGATTGAATGGGAGGTCGCGAAGATGCTGCACGAGCCCACTCGGCCACCGGATTGTGGCTGTGACCGACCCTCTTGCTTCTCCCAGACCGAAAAACATTTCCTTGCTGTGTTGGGCTAGAAACCCCGATCCGGCTTGCAGCAAGCGAGTCTGCCGAAGCGATTCGGTCTCAACCGTGACTGCTGCTCCAATTGCGTCGCGATTGCTGGTCTTGCCGCGGAGGCGAAAAGCGATGGCCGGCCTTAGTTCCGGCACTACATTTTTCAAAAGGCGCAGTTGCGGGCTGTTGCGGTTCTTCAAGATCACTTCCACCCGGCCGTCCTGGTCAAAGTCTGCGAGTGCGAACGTTCTACTGTCTTCGATGAAGTCCAACCCGACGGCAGCGGACACATCGGAGAACGTCCCATCCCGGTTGTTCAGATAAAAGACGTTGCGTTCGAATCCGCTCCAGGTGCCATCGGAGCGGATGAGTTCGTTGATGGCATTCCAGCCCTGTTCGTAAGCGTGATTAGGCTTCGATTCTGTCGGCGAATTGGCAACCACTTGGCGCCAAAAAAAACTGTTCAAGTCTTCGCGAATGGTTCCAGAAATCATGCCGTTGGCAATGTAAAGGTCGGGGAATCCATCGTGATCAAAATCCCAGGTGTCGCTCGACCAAGACCAGCGTCCCATGGCCGTCCCGGCCCGCGAACCCCTATCCTCAAAATGGCCGGCTCCGCGATTATGCAGCAGCGAGTTGCCCATAGCGTGCTTTCGGTAGAGAGCGCGAATTTCGTCGCTTGCATTTTTCTGGAAAATCTCTTGCTCTGAAATGCGAGTGCCGGCAGCGGTCCACATGTTGGCGACGTAGAGGTCGTCTTTGCCGTCGTTGTCGTAGTCCAACCAGCAAACGCCCATGCCGGCGCCGACGTCTTCCGCGCCCGCTTCGCGCGCGATGTCCGTAAAAGTTCCGTCACCGTTGTTGCGGTAGAGATTTTTGCGACCGAAATCATTGACCACATAGAGGTCTGGCCACTGGTCACCGTTGTCGTCGCCCCAGCCGCAACAGAAACTGTAGCGCGTGTTGTTTTGATCGAGGCCCGATTCCCGCGTGACGTCTCGAAAGGTACCATCTCGATTGTTTCGCATCAGGAAGTTAGGAGGACCATTCTCCGCATCGTAGTACGGCGCGGGGTACCGGTATTGGTCCGTGCCCTGGTAATAGGCATACAAACAAAAGTAAACGTCTAACCAGCCATCGCGATCGTAATCGGCCACCGCCGCACCGGTGAAGGCGCCTTGCGGAGAATTCGCGAACCGAAAGGCATCAGGGCTACGCCGGAATTTCCCGCCACCCTCGTTCAGGAACAGCAGAGGTCCATCGGAACGCACAACGATTGCGTCTTGACGCCCGTCGTTATTGACGTCAACAAAAAGCGCGCACGCCGTATTTTCCAAAATACCGAGTCCGGACATCGCGGTGATGTCTTCGAAGGTCCCGTCTCCGCGGTTGCGATAGAGGCGGTTCGGAAGACCGGCGGGTTGACAAACATGCAGATCGTCAAACCCGTCTCCGTCGACGTCGGCAACGGAGACTCCGTTGTGGCCGTAGATATCGATGCCGCAAGCGCCGTCAAGGACCGTGCGCCAGTAGTCCGTCCCGGGAACCAACTGCGAAACGTAAGAAGGATTGGCGCGAAACGCCTGCGAAGTGATATCAGTGAAAATCGGAGCGAGTGAGCGGCTGCGACTCTCGTCAAGCATCCGCCATTTCTGGAGTTGGATCTCACCGGAGGGCAGCATTTCCCAGTCGAGCTCCCAATTCCCCACGCGTTGTTCCCGGTAGAAATCCGCGCCTGCGCCCACCAGCTCGAAACGCACGCGAGTTTCCAGTAAGCCGGCGATTGCAGGTGAAAGCGCCGCGGGAGATCCGGTGCGAATGCTGGTCACCTGAAATTCAGCGGTGACCATCCTGGAAAAGGGACTCATGGAGGAACGCCATTCCTGGAGAAACGCTTCCCGCCCGAGAGGCTCTTTTTCAGCGAACTTCATCCGAAACACCTTCAGTGTGGCACCCATTCGGACCGGTTGGGCAGCCGCGGCACTCGGGGAGGCGCCGAGAAAATTCGGCCTCATCACTTTTTCCAGCGCCGCCGTCTTTTGTGGAGATTCCAGGAGTTGAGAACCCCACTCTCTCAAAATCTTCGCAACCTGATCCTGATATTTTTCCGTGATGAATTCATCGAAGCCCGCCTGGACCTTTCGCAAAACAGTGTCCAATTCCCTTTGCGCTCGATATTGAGGATGCAAATGAAAATCGCCCGAGCCAGAATGGGTTGCGGGAACGCAAAAGGGATGGAAGGACGGCAGACCGAGGCCAGCAGGAAGGAAAGCCAACGAGGCCGTTTGGCAGTATTGGACGAGGAATTTGCGCCGGCTAAGATCGACGAAATAACGGTTCTTTCCAGGCCGGCTCAGGGCGGCGCCCCCGTGTTCCCTCGCGCAGAAACCAAAATCTAGCATCGCTATCAAGACCGGTCAAGGCGCCGCCCGTCATTCACCGAGCAGCTATCTCCGCACGCTCCGTCCTCTTCCTTCGGTGTCCTCGATGTTAAGCCTTTCTCTTCTGTCCCGTACTGGACGTGCAACCGCACCGCCGCTACACTGCTTGTTCCTAATTGCCTATGTTGCGCTTCTACACTGCCGGCGAATCGCACGGACAGGCCCTGCTGGCCTTCATTTCCGGACTGCCGGCGTCTCTTCCGGTCGACCTGGACTTCATCAACCACGAACTCCACCGCCGCCAGCTCGGCTACGGACGCGGCGGCCGCCAGAAAATCGAAAAAGACCGCGCGGACATCTTCGCCGGGGTTCGCCATGGCAAGACCATCGGCGCTCCCATAGCCCTGCGCATCGAGAACCGCGACTGGGCCAACTGGGAGAAAGCGCTGCCCGTCGAAGACTCCCCCGATCTGGCAAGCCACGACAAGAAACTGGTTGCCCCGCGTCCCGGTCACGCGGACCTCGCCGGCTCGCAAAAATTTAACTTCCACGATGCCCGTTACATCCTCGAACGAGCTTCCGCCCGCGAAACCGCCGCTCGCGTGGCCGCCGCTGCCTTTGCCAAGCTGCTGCTGCGCCAATTCGGCACGGAAATCGCCAGCCACACCGTGCAAGTCGGCCACGTGAAGCTAGATCGCAAAGCCACTTGGGACGAAATCCTGGCGGTCAGCGCGGACCTCGACTCCCCGCTGCGCTGCGTTGATTCCGCCGTGCAAGATAAAATGAAGGCGGAAGTAGATGCCGCGCTCAAGGCCGGAGACACCGTCGGCGGCATTTTCGAGGTCATCGCGCACAAGGTTCCCGTCGGCTTGGGCAGCCACGCACAGTGGGACGAAAAGCTCGACGGCCGCCTCGCGCAAGCGGTAATGAGCATTCAGGCCGTCAAAGGCGTCGAAATCGGCGCTGGCGTCACCGCCGCGGGCTCCTACGGCAGCGAAGTGCAAGACGAAATCTCGTACGATAAATCCGCACGCCGCTTCCGCCGCTCTTCCAATCGCGCCGGCGGTCTCGAAGGCGGCATCACCAACGGCGAAGACGTGATCGTGCGCG
>Ga0137415_10007545_pt1 | contig 10771 bp, 6 predicted proteins | sample CZODoug3_1_1_16f_FD_183082 | JGI IMG/M metagenome (GOLD analysis project Ga0137415, IMG submission 183082) | Vadose zone soil fungal communities from Angelo Coast Range Reserve, California, USA - CZODoug3_1_1_16fungal (Hybrid Assembly) | ecosystem: Environmental > Terrestrial > Soil > Vadose...
GCGCAGCGACTGCGCATCGTGTTCGAGGACGTCGGCCGGGGCGACGTCGACGCCGCCGCTCGGGCCGTCAACGCCTTGCTCGACGACCTGCGGCCCACCCCCTATCTCCACCGCCACGACGGCGAGCCCTGGCATCTGCACTTCCACGGCCGCGACGACGACTTCGCCGATGGCGTCGCCGGCCCGTCGACGATCGCCCTCGCAACCGTGCTGGGCAGCGACTACGCCGACCGGTTGGGCGTCTGCTCGGCGCCGGAGTGCGACCGCGTCTACGTCGACGTCTCCCGCAACGGCACGCGCCGGTTCTGCTCGACCGCCTGCCAGAACCGGGTCAAGGCCGCCGCCCACCGTGCCCGCGCTGTTTCTTAACCGACGGGCTGACCCGCTGCCGGCCCGGCCCGCTGCCGGCCCGGCCCGACGCCCGCGATCTTCCTGCGCCACCGGCCCCGGGCGCTGCATACGCAGGAAGATCACCCCACCCCCGAGATCTTCCTGCACCACCGGCCCCCGGGCGCTGCATACGCAGGAAGATCACCCGACGCCCGCGATCTTCCTGCACCACCGGCCCCCAGCGGCTGGATAAGCAGGAAGATCACCCAGCGCCACACCGGCGCGCGGCCAGTTGGACATTGCGGGTAACGGGTACCGGCGCCGACGATATGCGGCATGACCACTCACCCCGATCGTGGCCGCATCACCCCGTCGCGACGGACGTTCCTGTCCGCCGCCGCCGTCAGCGCCGCCGCTGTCCCCCTGGCGGCCGCGACCCAAGCCTCCGCGTCGACGCCCACCATCACCGGCCCCGGCGGGAGTCCACATCCACAACGCCCCGACCGGGCCCTTCGGCAGCTGCTGCGCGAGATCGACCGGCATCGCATCGAAGCCACGATTCGCCAGCTGGCGAGCTTCGGCACCCGGCACACGCTCTCCGCGCAGGACGATCCGAACCGCGGCATCGGCGCCGCGCGCGACTGGCTGACCACGCAGTTCCAGCAGGTTGCCGCGACCTCGAGCGGCCGGATGACCGTCGAGAAGCAGTCGTTCGTGCAGCCGCCGGGGCCGCGGATCCCGACCCCGACCATGATCACCAACGTGATCGCCACGTTGCGCGGCACGACCGATCCGAGCCGCGTCTACGTCGTCACCGGTCATTACGACTCGCGGGTCACCGACGTCATGAACTTCACCAGCGACGCTCCCGGCGCGGACGACGACGCGTCCGGGGTGGCCGCCGTGTTGGAGCTGGCCCGGCTCTTCGCGACCCGCCCCACCGAGGCGACGATCGTCTTCGCGGCCGTGGCCGGCGAGGAGCAGGGGCTGTTCGGCTCGGCGTTCATGGCCGCGCAGCTCAAGGCGGCCGGCACCGACATCCAGGGCATGTTCAGCAACGACATCGTGGGCACCGGCACCGCCCGCGACGGCAGCCCGCCCGACCCGCACACGCTGCGGCTGTTCGTCGAGGGGGTGCCGACGGCAGAGACTCCGGCCCAGACCTCGACCCGCCAGTCCGTCGGCGGCGAGAACGACGGCCCGTCGAGGCAGCTGGCTCGCTTCGTCCAGGATGTGGCGCAGAACAGCGAGACCGACATGACTGTTCGCGTCATCTGGCGGCGCGACCGTTACCTGCGCGGCAGCGACCACATCTCGTTCCTGCAGCAGGGCTATCCGGCCGGGCGGTTCACCGAGCCCCGCGAGAACTTCGCCCACGAGCACCAGGACACCCGCGTCGAGAACGGCGTGCAGTTCGGCGACCTGATCGAGTTCTGCGACTTCGCCTACATCGCCCGCGTCGCGCGCGTGAACGCCGCCGCGCTGTGGTCGCTCGCGCAGGGGCCGGGCACGCCGAAGGGCGTCGGCATCGACACCACCCAGCTGACCAATCAGAGCACGCTGTCGTGGCAGCACGGCACCGACGCCGACCTGGCCGGGTACGAGATCGTGTGGCGCGAGACGACTGCCCCGGACTGGACGCACGTGATCCCGGTCGGCGACGTCACGTCGGTCACGATCGACCTGTCCAAGGACAACGTGCAGTTCGGTGTCCGGGCGCTCGATCGCGCCGGTCACCGCAGCCCGGTCGGGTTTCCCCGGCCCGTGACGTGAGCGTGTGACCGTTTCGGGCAGTCCCACACCTGGGTAACGTGACCCATGTGGTCGGACGTCTCGGTCTCACCTCAGTCAGCCCCGTCGTCGCCGGTGGCACGCTGCCCGCGAAGGCGGTGGTCGGTGAGCACACCCGTGTGTCCGCCGTCGTGTTCCGTGAGGGCCACGACGCGGTAGCCGCCAACGTGGCGCTGCGCGGCCCCGGCGGCGCCCGCATCCCGTTCGAGCGGATGACCCCGGGCGCCGTCGGCACCGACGAGTGGCACGCCACGATCGTGCTCGATCAACCGGGCGCGTGGACCTACGTCGTCGAGGCGTGGAGCGACCCGATGGCGACGTGGAAGCACAACGTCACCGTCAAGATCGAGGCCGGCCAGGGATCGGAGGATCTCGCCAACGACCTCGAGCTCGGCGCGCGGGTGTTCGACCAGCTCGCGAAGACGCTGCCCAAGCCCGAGCGGCCCCGCGCCGCCGCCGCGGCCAAGTCACTGCGGGACAAGACCCTCGACGTCGCGCACCGGGTCGGGCCGGCACTCGACGCGTACCTGCAGGAGCTGGCCACCGCGAACCCGATACGCGAGCTGGTGACCAGGTCGCCGCGCTATCCGATCTGGGTCGATCGGCCGCGCGCGCTGTACGGCTCGTGGTACGAGTTCTTCCCCCGCTCGATCGGCGCGCAACTGGCCAACGACCCGCAGGCCCCGGCCCGTCCGGCCCGGTCCGGCACCCTCAAGGACGCCACCGAGCACCTGGACTACGTGGCCGGCATGGGCTTCGACGTCGTCTACCTGCCGCCCATCCATCCCATCGGCGAGGTGAACCGCAAGGGGCCGAACAACACCCTGGTCGCCGCGTCCTGGGACGTCGGCTCGCCGTGGGCGATCGGCTCGCGGGACGGCGGCCACGACGCAATCCATCCGCAGCTGGGCACCGTGGCCGATCTCACGGCGCTGGTGAAACGCGCCCGCCAGCTGGGCCTGGAGGTGGCACTGGACTACGCGCTGCAGTGCGCGCCGGACCACCCTTGGGTGACGACGCATCCGGAATGGTTCACCACCAAGCCCGACGGCACCATCGCCTACGCCGAGAACCCGCCGAAGAGGTACCAGGACATCTACCCGCTCAACTTCGACAACGACCCCGAGGGCCTCTACGCGGAATGCCTGCGCGTACTGCAGGTCTGGATCGACGCCGGCGTGAAGATCTTCCGGGTCGACAACCCGCACACCAAGCCGCTGGACTTCTGGCACTGGCTGATCAGCGCGGTGAAGAAGAAGCACCCGGACGTGATCTTCCTGGCCGAGGCGTTCACCAAGCCGGCGATGATGCACGCGCTCGGCGAACTGGGCTTCAGCCAGAGCTATACCTACTTCACCTGGCGCAACGGCAAGGACGAGCTGCAGCAGTACGCCACGGAGCTCGTCGGCGCTGCTGACCACATGCGGCCGAACTTCTTCGTCAACACCCAAGACATCCTCAGCGAGTACCTGCAGCACGGCGGTCCGGCCGCGTTCAAGATCCGGGCGGTGCTGGCGTCGATGCTGTCGCCAAGCTGGGGCGTCTACTCCGGCTACGAGCTCTACGAGCACCTGCCGCTTCGGCCCGGAAGCGAGGAGTATCTCGACTCCGAGAAGTATCAGCTGCGCCCACGCGACTACGCCGGTGCCATCGCGGACGGGCGCTCGTTGGCCCCGCTGCTGACGACGCTGAACACGATCCGCCGCGAACACAGTGCCCTGCACTGGCTGCGCAACCTGCACATCCACTACATCGACAACGACGCGATCATGGCGTTCAGCAAGCGAGATCCGGTCACCGGCGACACCGTGCTCGTGTTCTGCACGACCGACCCGCACAACGTCCGCGAAGGCTGGACGGCGCTCAACCTGCCCGAGCTGGGGGTCGATTGGGCCGACGAGTTCACCGCCCGCGACCTGCTCACCGGCACCGAATACCGTTGGGGGCAGTACAACTACGTCCGCCTCGACCCGCACGACCAGCCGGCGCACATCTTCGCGGTCCACGCCGACCACTGGTAATGGTCGCGCGGCGAGTAGGGGCACCAACTACCCACCACACCACCGAGAGAGGCAGCGTTGACCGTCCAGCCCGTCGCAGGATCTGTTCCGGCGACCAGAGGGGGCAGCGCCGGGTCTGTTGCGGCACCGGACAGCGCCGACAGTTGGCAGGTCGCCGAGTCCGACCCGCAGTGGTTCAAGCGCGCGGTGTTCTACGAGGTGCTGGTTCGGGGGTTCAGCGATTCCAACGGTGACGGCACCGGCGACCTGCGCGGGCTGATCGACAAGCTCGACTACCTGCAGTGGCTGGGCGTCGACTGCCTGTGGCTGCCACCGTTCTACCCGTCGCCGCTGCGCGACGGCGGCTACGACGTCAGCGACTACACCGACGTGTTGCCCGAGTTCGGCACGATCGAGGACTTCAAGGCGTTCCTCGACGCAGCTCACCAACGCGGCATCCGGGTGATCACCGACGTGGTCATGAACCACACGTCCGATCAGCACCCGTGGTTCCAGGCCTCGCGCAAGGACCCGCAAGGCCCCTACGGCAACTACTACATCTGGGAGGACGACGACACCCGCTATCCGGATGCGCGGATCATCTTCGTCGACACCGAGCCGTCCAACTGGACGTTCGACCCGATCCGCAAGCAGTACTTCTGGCACCGGTTCTTCAGCCACCAGCCCGACCTGAACTTCGACTCGCCCGACGTGCAGCAGACGATCATCGACGCGCTGCGGTTCTGGCTCGACCTCGGCGTCGACGGCTTCCGCCTGGACGCCGTGCCCTATCTGTACGTGCGTGACGGCACGAACGGCGAGAACCTGCCCGAGACGCACGAATTCCTCAAGCGGCTGCGTAAGGAGATCGACCGCGACTACCCCGATCGCGTCCTGCTGTGCGAGGCCAACCAGTGGCCGGCCGACGTGGTCGAGTATTTCGGCGATCCGGCCACCGGCGGGGACGAGTGCCACATGGCATTCCACTTCCCGGTGATGCCGCGCATCTTCATGGCGGTTCGCCGCGAACAGCGCTATCCGATCTCGGAGATCATGGCCCAGACCCCGGAGATCCCGGAGAACTGCCACTGGGGCGTCTTCCTGCGCAACCACGACGAGCTCACCCTCGAGATGGTCAGCGACGAGGACCGCGACTACATGTGGAACGAGTACGCGAAAGACCCCCGGATGAAGGCGAACATCGGCATCCGCCGCCGGCTGGCGCCGTTGCTCGAGAACGACATCAACCAGATCGAGCTGTTCACCGCCCTGCTCTTCTCGCTGCCCGGATCCCCGGTCCTGTACTACGGCGACGAGATCGGCATGGGCGACAACATCTGGCTCGGTGACCGCGACGGCGTCCGCACCCCCATGCAGTGGACGCCCGATCGCAATGCCGGCTTCTCGACCTGCGACCCAGGTCGGCTCTACCTGCCGGTGAACATGGACTCGATCTACGGCTTCCAGGTCACGAACGTCGAGTCGCAAACCCGCAACACCTCTTCGCTGCTGCACTGGACAAGACGGATGATCCAGGTGCGCAAAGCCAATCCCGCATTCGGACTGGGTTCATTCAGCGATATCGGGGGTAGTAACCCCAGTGTGCTGAGCTTCGTCCGCGAGTTCGGTGACGACATCGTGCTGTGCGTGAACAACCTGTCCCGCTTCGCACAGCCGGTCGAACTCGATCTGCGGCCCTGGGAAGGTTCTGAGCCCATCGAGTTGATGGGCAACGCCCGCTTCCCGGCGATCGGCGAACTTCCGTACCTGCTCACGCTGAGCGGTCACGGGTTCTACTGGCTTCGCATCCCCCGTCCCACCCGGCGTAGCGACGAAACCGAGGTACTGGCGTGACCTTGTCCGAACATGACCTGCAGCCCCTGGTGACCCAATGGCTGCCGGCCCAGCGGTGGTTCGCCGGCAAGGGCAGACCGTCCAACGCCGTCGCGCTCCGCCGCCTCGAAGTACTCGGGGCCGGCCCGCCGGAGCTCTCGATCTGGCTGGCCACCGTCAGCTACGACGACGGCGGCGTCGAGAGTTACCAGCTGCCGCTCGTGCTGCGTCCCGAGCTCGTCCCGACGCTCGAGCACGTCCTGCTCGGCTCGGTGTCGATCGACGATCAGCCGCACTGGATCTATGACGCATTGCACGACAAGGACGTCACCCAGGCCTGGCTGCTCGGCATCCGCGACGAGGCCACGCTCGGGCCGCTGCGCTTCGCTCGGGTCGGCGATCCGGACGGCATCCCGGTCGGGCAGACGAGCCTGGTGACCACCGCCGAGCAGTCCAACACGTCACTCATCTACGGCGATCAGGCGATCTTGAAGGTGTTCCGCCGACTGGAGCCGGGCATCAACCCCGACATCGAGGTGCATCGTGCGCTCACCGAGTTGGGTGCGCGCCACATCGCCCGGCTGCTCGGCAGCGTCACCGCCGACATCGACGACCAGCCCACGAGCCTGGCGATGCTGCAGGAGTTCATGACCACCGCGACCGACGGCTGGGAGCTCGCCAAGACCAGCGTGCGCGACCTGATGGCCGAGGCCGACCTGCATGCCGAGGAGGCCGGTGGCGACTTCGCCGGCGAGGCCGAGCGCCTGGGCGTCGCCACCGCCGAGGTGCACGCCGACCTGGCCGACGCGTTCGGGACGTCGGTCCTGGCCGGCGAGGACCTGGCCGCCCGCGCGACGGCGATGCACGCCCGCCTCGACGCCGCGCTGCCGATCGTTCCGCAGCTGGCTGACGTCGAGTCCGGCCTGCGCGCCGCGTTCGACGCGTTCAGCGCCGCGGGACGCACGGCGGCCCTGACCACCCAACGCATCCACGGCGACCTGCACCTGGGCCAGGTACTGCGCACGGTCCATCGCTTCGTCGTGCTGGATTTCGAGGGCGAGCCGGTGGCCAGCCTGCGGAGCCGGCGCGCGTTCGACTCCCCGCTCCGGGACGTGGCGAGCATGCTGCGCTCGTTCGACTACGCGGCCCGGCACCAGCTCCCCGACTCCCCCGCAACGGCCCAGCTCGAATACCGCGCCGAGGAGTGGTCCCAACGCAACCGGCGCGCGTTCCGGGCCGGTTACGCCGAGGCCTCGGGCCACGACCTGGACAACGACGACGCCCTCATCCACGGCTTCGAGGCCGACAAGGCCGTGTACGAAGCGGTGTACGAGTCGCGCAATCGGCCCGGCTGGCTGCCCATCCCGCTGGCCTCGCTCGCCCGCCTCGGCGCCGGTGATGCCGCGTGAGTACGCCGATCGCCACGGTCGCGCGCAAGGAGTTGGAGCAGCTGGTCGGGGGTGCGCATCATGACCCGCACAGCATCCTCGGGGCGCACCCGACCGCCGACGGTCGCACCGTCATCCGCACCCTGCGTCCGGAGGCCAGCGCGGTCACGGCGATCATCGACGACGACGAGCGCACCCCCCTGCAGCGGCTGCACGACGGGGTGTTCGGCGGCGTAGTCGACGGCTCGCCGTCCGACTACCGGCTGGAGGTGCGCTACGGCGATCACTCCTTCGTCGTGGACGATCCGTACCGGTGGCTGCCTACCCTCGGCGACGTCGACCTGCACCTGATCGGCGAGGGCCGACACGAGAACCTGTGGCAGGTGCTGGGCGCGCACGTGCGCAGCTACGACACACCCGGCGGCGCCGTCGAAGGCACGTCGTTCGCGGTGTGGGCGCCGAACGCGCGCGGGGTGCGCATCGCCGGCGACTTCGACTACTGGTCCGGTCGGGCGTTCCCGATGCGGTCGCTGGGGTCCTCGGGCATCTGGGAACTGTTCGTGCCCGGCGTCGGCGACGGCACCCGGTACAAGTTCCAGGTTCTCGGCGCGGACGGCACGTGGCGCGAGAAGGCCGACCCGATGGCGTTCGCCACCGAGATCCCGCCGGCGAACGCGTCGATGGTGTTCACGCCGCGCTACGAGTGGGGCGATTCCTCGTGGCTCGACGGGCGGGCGAGAACCGACTGGCGCACGTCGCCGATGTCGATCTACGAGGTGCACATCGGCTCCTGGCGCCACGGCCTGGGCTACCGGCAGTTCGCCGACGAGCTGATCGAGCACCTGCGCGAGACCGGGTTCACCCACGTCGAGTTCCTGCCCGTCGCCGAGCACCCGTTCGGCGGTTCGTGGGGCTACCAGGTGACCTCGTACTACGCGCCGTCGTCGCGGTTCGGCAACCCCGACGAGTTCCGCTACCTCGTCGACCGGCTGCACCAGGAGGGCATCGGCGTCCTCGTCGACTGGGTGCCGGCGCACTTTCCCAAGGACGCGTGGGCGCTCGGCCGTTTCGACGGCACACCCCTGTACGAGCACGGCGATCCCCGCCGCGGCGAGCAGCCCGACTGGGGCACGTTCGTCTTCGACTTCGGACGGCGCGAGGTGCGCAACTTCCTCGTCGCGAACGCCCTGTTCTGGTTGGAGGAGTTCCACATCGACGGCCTGCGGGTCGACGCCGTCGCCTCGATGCTCTACCTCGACTACTCGCGCAAGGACGGCGAGTGGGCGCCCAACATCTACGGCGGCCGGGAGAACCTCGAGGCGGTGTCGTTCCTGCAGGAGGTCAACGCCACGGTCTACAAACGGGTGCCGGGCGCGGTCACCATTGCCGAGGAGTCCACCGACTGGCCGGGCGTCACCCGCGCGACCCACCTGGGCGGGCTCGGCTTCGGCTTCAAATGGAATATGGGCTGGATGCACGACACGCTCGGCTACATCTCCCACGAGCCGATCCATCGCCAGTACCACCACCACGAGATGACGTTCTCGATGATGTACGCCTACTCCGAGAACTACGTCCTACCGATCTCGCACGACGAGGTGGTGCACGGCAAGGGATCGCTGCTGAACAAGGTGCCCGGTGATCGCTGGCAGCAGATGGCGACGCTGCGCACCCTGTACGCCTACATGTGGGCGCATCCGGGCAAGCAGCTGCTGTTCATGGGCCAGGAGTTCGGCCAGGGCGGCGAGTGGAGCGAGGGCACATCACTGGACTGGTGGCTGCTCGACAGTCCCGATCATCGTGGGGTGGCCCGCCTGATCGGTGACCTCAACCGCATCTATCGCGAGACGTCCGCGCTGTGGTCGCAGGATCACGACCCGGCCGGCTTCGGCTGGATCGACGCCGACGACGTCTCGGGCAACGTCTTCTCCTTCGTTCGGTACGGCTCGAACGGTTCCATCCTTGCCTGCGTCGCCAACTTCTCCGCCGTCCCGCACGAGCAGTACCAGCTCGGCCTGCCCCGGGCCGGACGCTGGGACGAGGTGATCAACACCGACGCCGACCTGTACTTCGGTTCCGGCGTCGGGAACTTCGGCGGCGTGACGGCCGACGAGCAGGAATCGCACGGGCTGCCCGCCTCGGTCCGGCTGCGGGTGCCACCCCTCGGCGCCCTCTGGTTGCGGTTCGCCGGCTGAGCTGCCACACCTGGACCGCTTGCTGCCAGGTGAGCCGTCGCCCCGTTTGCCGGCCGATACGCTGACTCGCCGGCCGGACAAGACGGAGGATTGATGCGTACAGGGCATTGGGTATTCGCGGTCGGGGCAGGGGCGGTACTCGCCGTGGCGGCGGCCGGCTGCGACTCGTCGACGAAGGGGTCGGGCACCGCCCTGACACCGTCGGGCTCGACGTCCCCCGGTTCGGGAACACCGTCCACATCGCTACCGTCCAGCCCCGCACCGTCGACCTCGGCCGCCCCGTCCGCCGCGAACGGGACGAACGTCGCGGCCTGCGCCGATGGCCGTTGCGAGGTTGCCGTCCGGGCGGGAACGGCGATCCCGCTGCCCAGGTCGATGGACGTCGAGAAGGTCAAGGTGACGGCCGTGACGTCGAATCGGGTCACGGTGACCGGGCGCATCATCGGCAACTCGAGCTTCGGGACGTGCTCGGGCTCGTACTGCAACACGAACTCGACCAACGGCGCCGTCACGATCGTTCTCGGCGCGGACAGCAACGCCACCCAGAACGGCCTGTCGCTCACGGTCGAGCACATCACCGACGGCACGGCCATCGTGAAGATCACCACTGCGGCATAGCCACCACGCTTGATCATCTCTGCCGGAGCGACCACTGGTGGTCCCATCGCCCGAGATCATCAACCACGGGAGCGGGATCCGAGATGGAATGCGTCCGCGCCGACGCGGGTTACAGTTGCACTCGCAACAACTCATGGAGGATGCGATGCCCGCCATCACCGCTGACACGCTGACCCTGCCGCGACTGTCCGCGGCGCAGCTCGGCGACACCGAACGTCCGGTCAAGTCGATCACCACCGGCCCGCGGGGCGTCGAGGGCGAGGGCTTTCCTGTCGTCCGCGCGTTCGCAGGTGTCTCGACCGAGGAACTCGACCCGTTCGTCCACATGGACCAGATGGGCGAGGTCGACTACGCGCCGGGCGAGCCCAAGGGCACGCCGTGGCATCCGCACCGTGGCTTCGAGACGGTCACGTACATGATCGACGGCACGTTCCTGCACCAGGATTCCCACGGTGGCGGTGGATTCATCGAGAACGGCGCCACCCAGTGGATGACGGCCGGTGGCGGCATCCTGCACATCGAGACGCCGCCCGAGGAACTGGTCATGTCCGGCGGGCTGTTCCACGGCACCCAGCTGTGGGTGAACCTGCCGGCCAAGGACAAGTTCATCCCGCCC
>Ga0137415_10007546_pt1 | contig 10771 bp, 12 predicted proteins | sample CZODoug3_1_1_16f_FD_183082 | JGI IMG/M metagenome (GOLD analysis project Ga0137415, IMG submission 183082) | Vadose zone soil fungal communities from Angelo Coast Range Reserve, California, USA - CZODoug3_1_1_16fungal (Hybrid Assembly) | ecosystem: Environmental > Terrestrial > Soil > Vadose...
AATCGTCAGTCCTCCGACTCAACCTGAACCGTCATATCCCAGCGAGCGATTGAAGCGTGCCGCTCACATGCTTTTCTTCAAACGTGGCCGAGTGCCGGGTGCCAAAGCTTGGGAGTTGAAAGCAGGGATTGGTAAATCCTACGAGAAGGTATTGGATCAACTTGACGAAGAGCTGAAGGAGCTGGACTTACAGGTAAAGAAGGTCGAAGCGGGGGGGATTGGTGAGTACTCGCCCGATGACGACGAAGCCGACAAGTTCCGATATTTCGTCCGCCTAAGGGGTACACTGACTCCCAAGGAAGCGAGAATGTCGGGATGGCGAATCGACAACCTCGCTGCGTTGGCAGCAGCTCTGTCCTTAGTAGTGTCGAAACAAGGGAAGGTGGAGCGTAAGGAGCTTGAGATTATGATTGCAGAGAAAGCAGGGAGGTGGAGGACATTAACGCTCACCGACACTTTTCTGCGCACTGGGTATTTGGAAGAGGATGAGACAGGTATGATAAGCCTGGGCTGGCGAACTAAGGCGGAGGTTGAACTGCCGAGTCTAATGATGCTTGTAGCTGAGGCTAAACCGCAAGATGATGACGCGGAAGTGTCCGCGACGTCTTCAATGGAGGAATCAGCTCCTCGGCCGCCAGAGGAACAACCAACAGAGTAGACTTCTACTATCGGTCAATCTTCCTTTCGGCTTGGCATTTGTTTGAGAAATTCCCTTGGATACTCTTTGGAATTCAGAAGAGACAGAAATTCTCCTTCTTTGATCGATTCTCGAGTCTTCTCAAGCTCAACTCTTTGCGCAAGATGGTCATGTACTTTGGCACGGGCCAGGACATCCAGTACCTTGCCTTCGTAGAATGGTTCAAGGTCCTTGCCTTGGCAGACGGCACATTTGCAGTTGGTAGTGTTCTTCCGTATTTCTTCGAAATCTTTCTTCTTTAGGCTGCCCCAGCCCTTCGGATCGAAGACGTTGATCACGTCCTTTGTCAAAGGTGTCGGTGGAGGAGGCACTATCCACCTTGAGAAGCTGTCGACTCCGAACATTGGCAGTATCATCCCTTGACTACATGGAAGAGGATGACGGCTCAGCCGGATCTTTGGCGGAACTTGCAACGCGTGGATCCAAACATCAGGGTTCTTTTTCTTGTAATCCTCAACCGCTCTCAACGCATGGTAATGGAAACCGCCTCGAAGATCGAGACCGACAGCTTTGCTACCGTGCTTCGCCGTTATTCCCACTAATTCAATTGCCAATTTTCCGTCGTCTGCTGCTTGAATTATTGGCATCAATGGTTTGTCGACTCCTCTCTCGTCCATCCATCGTTCAGCGAAGCCTAATTGAGCGTCGAAATCGCTAGGCGACATGTCCGGTGTATGCTGGACAGTGATGAGGTCGAGACCCGCTAGGTATTGTAGGTCGAGGATGGTTTTTAGGTCGTCTGCGTTCGAAATATTAGCTCCTTTCAGGAAGGAGAAGTAAAGGAGGCGAAGAGCGTCCGCACCAGTTTCACGGGATAAGAATCGAGCCATTGACTTTAGAGCGTCTTCTTGTGTGAGAATTCTCTTGATCGTGTCTGGCTGTCCGAGACGAGCCAGTATCGCAACTTCTCCAGGCAACGGATCTTTAATCCCCGCTGGTTTTAGTGCGTTCCGCTCCGGGCTGATGGGAAATCGGTTCGGAAGGGGGATCTTGATTTGGCCGACGCGGAGTTCGGAGAGAGTTGCGCTAGTTTTTGCGTCCTTTTTCGTCCGGGTTACGCGTAACTCTGGCATTCTTCGACATTCTGGTCAGAGTGTCAGTGATACAAAGGGCCTTCTCTCCTTGGCTTCGCGTACAAATCTTCAACCCCTTTCGCCGCGATTGATGAGAAAGGCCGAGAATCGGGGACTGAGCTAGGGATGCGGTTGGACGGACTTGGACCATCTAAGGTATCGGACCATTGGTTCATGCCGTCATTCAAGAGATCGATCATTGATTCTGAGTCAAACAAGAGGCGTGAGGGATTGACTTGGTTCTGTGCAGATCGTTGGTTTAGTAAGTTACAACCCGCACTTTGTGATTCTCAGAAAAGACGAGACTCTACGGGCCCCAAGAGCCCTCATGGCTCTGTGAGCGACCGTCACCGCTCGAAGAATAGTTTCGATTTTCTCGGCCTCAAGAATGGTTGACATTGGATTGACTTGATACCTGAGCCCCTTCAATGTGTGAAATGGCAGCCACAGCGGCCCTCACATAGCGTCCCACGCTTGTGCCTTTTCCTATGGGATGTATGCTAAACTCAGCAATTACTACGATCATCCTCTTTGGAGGATGACGCCTGCTTCGGTTGTTCGTTTTGAGGAACCTAGTTTCTCGGACCCTGACCTAGCTCGCTTTCGGGCCTAACTTACAAGTCGATTTTGATTTGGCGCCTTTTGACGCAGTCCGTGAGATTGTTCATATTTTTCGGTCTTGTCAATATCCAATTCCATCAATTGCACGGTTGCTTTCTTGATTATTCCAAATATTTCCTCGAGCTCAAGCTGGTCGAAATCTTTGAGAGATAGGTTCCCTATCCATTGCATCCAGCCCTGCATACTCTTGGCTAGAGTTGAACAGCATAGCCCTATGCCGTAGACCATGTCAAGCCTGTCCTTCGGGCTTAGGTCTTCGATCCGCTTGATCCTGCTCCTTGCCTCTTCCACCCAGCTTCTGGGTTCATCCGAGAATTCCATGTTTTCCGTTCCTTTCTATTTCCTGACCGGAGCTTTACTGCTCGGTTTGCTCCCGAAGCTCCCGATCGAGTGAATTCTCCACGCGACTGGATATTAACGTTGCGTGAACCTTTTCTTGCACTGTGAAGATACAGCGTTACTTGAGATTGTAATCAAGAAATAAAGAAGAGCCCGAAGCAATGCCATCGAAAATTTGATCGAAACCGTTTGACCATGTCAGATCGTGAGGTCGGATCTAGCAGAAACAAGAAAAATTAGAAAAAGGAGGAGGAGGATGCTCGTGTGCCCTTGTTTATGCGGGGCCAGGCGTGCTTGAAGGTGAAGGTGGGGCTGGATTTTGCGTTGCTGGTCCGGAGGTCAATGCTATGCTTCCTGTTCTTCTCTTACGGAGGAGAAATGCAACGACACCGCCGACGGTTGCCGCAGCCGCGATCGCTATGAAGATCACGGTCAACAAGCCTGTGCCTTGGGATGGCTGGAAGAATGCGGTAAAGTCGGGGTCGTGAACGATCTTGTATCCGTTCCACTGCGGGTAGGATATGATGTAGAGGTAGTTTGACACACTGAAGTCAACAAGTCCACTCTTGGCTTGGTTATACAGCTCCGGGGCGACGTGGGCAACGAACAATGGTAGAAAGCCGGTGAGAACATTTTGGAATGCAAATGCAGGATTTCCACCCCAACCCAATCTTCCCACAGTTCGGGTCACGGCTGGGACACTCGTTGGGTTAGAGTCCGAGGCGTCGTATAACATGTAGTTCGCTTTAACGCCGAAGTCAGACTTGAATACGGGTTCACCATCGGCAGCCTTCGTATCTATTGCCGTATTGCTGACGTCTGCGGTTGTATCGTTGTCTACATTCTGGCCTGTTTCTGAGTCGTCTGTTGACTTCTCACTGGCAAGGATGGTTTTGTTGGCGAGGACGATTGATAGTTTCATTTGTCTCTGTTGGAGATAGCTGTAGACTGATTGGGTGTTGATCCTTGTACCGTTTCCGTAGTATGTGCCGGTAGAGTTCAGGTGTAATGCTGGGGTCTGGCCCACCAGCCAGAGGTCAGTAACACGACCAACTGTGTAGCTTGATGTTAGCTTCGCGGTTTTAGCAGTCGGGTCAATAGTTAAGCTGTATTGGAAGGTCAACTCGCTGTACTGCGCAATGCCTCTGGGGGTATTAGCATCCCAGCTGGGATAGAACGGGTCGGGGTTAATCTTCCACCAAATGGCGTTGAGGTTAGTATATTTGAGTCCCCAGGTCCAGTGGAGGTTATCTGTGGTTGTCAGAGGGATCACCTGACTGGAAGCGACTAGTGGGATCGCATGACCGCTGGTGTAAGATGACATGTCTACGCCGAGGCTGAAAGATGCGTAGACGGAATCGGTCCGGTCCGGTGAGTTGGGATAGAGATCACCCGAAGCACTTTCGTTAAACGCTACGAGTGAGAGGAACGACGATACCGTGATGGCGTCTTTGCCCTTGGGAGTGTTGTAGTGTTCGAAGAATGTTTGCATGGGTATGGTAACATACCGACCGTTGTGCGTCGCATTGACTAGACCTACATAGAATAGTTGGAAACCTTGAACGTTAACGTAATTGGTATACAGATAAGCATGTTCAGTACTAGAAGGTGGCGTTATCCCGTTTTCAGTCGCGTACTGGCGTACATAGTCATAGAAGTCGACCACGCGTGAGAAGCTAGTTTGTTGATAGTCCGATTTCTGAATTGTCGTCGCGGCTGATGCGTTATTTGCGGGGAGAAGTGCTGTGGCGCCAATTCCGAGCAAAACGAGTATGATGGCTTTTAGAGTATGATCTAAGTTTTTCATTTTTCTTCTTCGCCTTATGAAGAAGCAGAATCGTTAGGAGCGACATATGATACTCGTAACTCAGCCGTTTATAACCTGGGAACAGTGAATTGCCCATGACTCTTGTTCGGTCGATGGATCGAGACTCAGAGTAGTTTCTTGGGCTTAGAAGTGATTCCTTAGTTCTCTTCGCCGTTAGAATCGTCGCCACTGCCCCAGTCATTGTCTCCCCATTCATCGTCTCCGCCCCAGTCCTCCTCTTCTCCCCACTCCTCAAATTGCGTCCTTTCTAGCAATTTTGACCAGCTCATTTTGAGGATGCGGCTTAACGCAAAATTGTCGGCTTAAAAGCCTTCTCGCTCAATTGCGCCGTCATCAAGGGACTCGCTGACCGTTCATTCTCGCCAGACCTCCTTTGCTATCGAGTGTCGCCCAGCAAAGGTGCTTGGTACTGTGTGCCGCTCCATAGCGGCCTTTCCTATCCAATGCTATGATGCCCAATCCTCGTCCAACTCTCGAATTCGCAGATCTGATTATCTGAGTTGAGGCTGCCTGTGGCGTTTTTGATCTCATAAGATCACAGGCTGACTTCGAAAGCACCATCCTGATCGCTAGCTCGCCTATTCCCGTGGCTGTTGCTGCACCTAGACGGTCGTCCGCGTAAAGCCCTGCTCCAATCACGGCAGTGTCACCGATTCTTCCGGGCAGTTTGAGGGTCATTCCGCCTGTGGAAGCTCCTGCTGCAATCCTTCCGTGGGAATCTAGTGCGAGCGCTCCGACAGTATCGACGATTTGTCCGAGTGTGCCCGACGCGAGAAGAGCAGAGTTTCTTTTGAAGTCTCTTGATCTTCCGTTTTGAAATATTCTCTTTTCTCTTCTCCAGGTCGAAAGCCTTTCGCTTGTTCTGAGATCGGCTTTCTCAAGTGCAAACGCATTAGCTAGTATTCTTGCCGTCTTTCCGGCTATCAACACGTGATCGGTTTTCTCCATAATCAAGCGTGCGAGCTTAATCGGGTTCTTTATTCCGTTAACGAGTGCGACTGAGCCGCTTTCGAGTCCAGTCCCATCCATTATCGAGGCATCGTTTTCTATTCGTCCTGCAAGGTTCATCGTCGAACCTGTTCCAGCGTTGAAGATCGGATTATCCTCTAGGGAAAGTATTGCTTTCTCGACGGCACTCAGGGCACCGCCGCCTTGCTTTAAGATTGCAAACCCATTCTCTGCCGCTTGTCGAACGCCCCTTAAGGCCCTCGCGCGCTTATCACTAGGCCAGTTTCCGGCCCCGCCGTGAACGATTATGCTTGGCCTTGTCATTCGATCTCACTTCTAGGAAGGTCGGCGGGCACCGAAACGGGATATAAGCATCGGTTTTCAATCCTAATGTTTGAGAGTTGGCTAGGGCGAGATTGCGTCAGATGGATGAAGGGGCGATTAGGCGAGCGGCGGCGATTGTGTCTAATGGTGGTCTCGTCGCATATCCGACAGACACAGTATATGGCCTAGGCTGCAATCCGTTCAACCCAACCGCGGTTGGGAAATTAGTCAAGGCGAAGAGACGACTGAGAGGTGGCCTGCCTGTTTTGGTTGACTGCTCTGAGACGGCGAAGGAACTTGGACAGTTCAATCCGGTTGCTGTCCAGCTTGCGAACAATTTCTGGCCGGGCGGACTCACTCTCGTCGTGCCCTCGGCGTCGGAATTTCCACCCGAAGTATCATCCGAGGGATTGATTGGGCTCCGCGTGCCGAATAGGGAGGACACCTTACGACTCATTCGACGTTGTAGGTCATCCCTTGTTGGAACAAGTGCCAATATTTCGGGAATGCCAGCTGCTACTACGGCAGATGAGGTTCTCACTAGTCTAGGAGAAGAAATCGATGTCGTGCTAGATGGAGGGCCTTGCAAGTCGGGCAAAGAGTCTACAGTTGTTCGCGTAACGAGTGAGGGCTGCTTGGTACTGAGAGAAGGTGCAATCTCAATAGAGTCAATCAGCAGATATTGTCCGATCGTGGAGTCTGAGTAGTCCATTTCGGTGACATCAGATCTGTTGAAGGACTTCAATCTACTCGTATCTAGTGCGCGTGGCAACGAGCGTGAGGCTGGTTCGGAGCTGCGTTACCTATTGAAAGAGCTCAGGGACATAACCGTTGAAACCGGCCTGACCCCTGTCAGCGGTCTGACAGTTGCCAAGACAGCAATCGATCCGGTGCAAGTGGTTCGGAAGCTTAGGCCTATCCTTTCCGAGAAACCGTGGCAATTTCGGTACATTCTCAAAATCAAACCGATTATGCGCGTCGTCCAATCCGATATAGCGAGAGTTTGTGAGGCGGTCGATGAACTCGCTTCAGATGTCCGAGAGGGCGAAACATTCCGTATTTCCGTGCAAAAGAGGCACAGTAGGCTCGTATCGAAAGAGCTGATTGACGAGGTGGCCAAGCATGTTCCGCGAAAGGTTGATCTGAAGAAGCCCTCCAAAGTCATACTCGTCGAAATAATGGGAGACCTCGCTGGCGTCTCAGTGCTATCGACCGATGATGTCTTGGCTGTCGAGCCGGAGAAGCGTCTATCTAGGTGCCGGTTGAAAGGAGCGCCGAGCGTTCCAATATCAGGCGCTTGACTAGTCTGCTAACGCTCTCTGATGGAAGCCGGGCCGCAGCCAACTCCTCTGGGGAAATCCCAAATGACCTGCAGAGTTCTTTGATTTTCTTTCCTGACACTATTTCGATGACCGCGTCGGACCTCTTTCCCTCGAATACGGACTGCACACGCGCGTTCGCCTCATCTTCGTTGGGAGATTGTCTTGAGAAGATTGTGATCACGACTTCCCTTGTGTGCGGAGTTACGCCTAGTCTTTCAATTGCCTTGGAGATTTGCCTCTGCCCGGACGTGAAAAGCAGCGTCTCCATCGCGACGCTCTTTGATCTTCCACGTCCTTGCCTAACTGCTCGGACAGCGTTTTCGGCTGCAAAGGAAAGGTGTTCGAGTCCGGCTATTCGGTCTGCCCGCATCATCTGAATTTCCGAGTCTACAAATTTGCGTCTCAACTCTTCTAGGGCTACGTCAGGGCTAGGAATAATGGCATTCGTGAAACCTAAAACGCTGAGGATGAATCCGTCTAGCTTGCTTTCTATCATGGGTCGGCTATCGATAGCAGTCGTCTGACTAGCTTCGGCCGGAGTCCGCTTCCTTTGAGCTCCTCTACGATCTTATTAGTCAGATGTGAATTGTTCATTCCTATCTTCTTGGAAAGTAGTCGAAGGGTTTCCAACCTTTCCCATGGAAAGATGATCCAACTAGACGTTTTCTTCGCAAAGTAGTCCGGGACATAGATGCTGTGGGGCTTATAGTAGATCGTGCAAACCCTCACCTCATCAGTCCTCTTATGCCGGAGATGGTTCCGCACCGCTCTGAGGCTTAGCCCTGAGTCAGCGACATCATCTACGACCAAGACTTTCCGGTTCCGGACGTCTGCGGTGACTGGTTGGGTTATCCTCGGCCTCCTGGATCGTACTCCAAGGTCCTTGTAGAATTCCACCTTCATGTTTGCAAGGTTTGGATTGCTGAGTAGATCACTCATGATGCGGGCCGGAGGCCATCCACCGCGAGAGACTCCGACGATAACGTCGGGTTTGAATCCCGATTCCTTGACCTTTCTGCCTAGGCCTAGCATTAGATCGTAGATCTCATCCCAAGAAGGGGCGACGTACTTGGGCACAGGCAATTTACTCGCTTTTGCGCGTAATTCATGGATATTCGCTTAAGCCTTTGGAGGAATTCAACAGTTGAAGCTCCGTTCTTCTTTGGCTCGTGTTTTGCTCAGTGGAGATGCATCTCTTCATAGGGGTTTTGAGGCTCCTCGGTGCAGGTCAGTCCACATCATAGCAATCTATCATGTGGCCGCCTTCTAGAAAAAGGCTAATGCTGCCCCGGCGAATAGTTGCGGAAGAATTCTCCGTGAGAGTGATCTAGTTGGACCACTTGGACATTGACAGTATCGGTATTAGAGTGTCTGTATTGACAATGTCGGGTATTCCCTTAATGCGGTCCAGCATGAACCAGTAAATGCTCTGTGGGTCTGGCTCTAGAAAGTGCCGAGGAACATCGACAACTGCGACGATATCGTGTTGGCCCGGAATAATGTGTACCTCTTTGACTTCCTCCATTTGCCAAAGTGCATCGGCAACTTGCGACTCCTTCCCAAGGGACGTGGAAAGGTAGATGAAAGCTCTGACGTGCCGTTTCATCCTATCTTTAGGATCATAGTGCGCCATGGATCTGGTATCTCTCGTAGAAGCAGCCTCGGTATGATCCTTTATTACACTTTTCTCGATCCATCACGGTCCAATCCTGTTCTGGATTGAAGGAACGACATTGACGACTCCGCAGAATTGTGGCCTTGTGTGATGTTATAGCTAGTCGTTTGGCACTCTCGACTTCTCTGGTTTCTTGAAGTTCCATTCCTCTAGATCTGAGCGTATTTTTGAGATCCATTCTGTGGCAAGTGGGTCCGGGATCGTCAACAGGAGACGTCCGATATGTTTGCATAATTGCCTGGTCTCGATTGATCTCTCCCAGTCTCCACAGTCATGCAAAATGGTCCTCGATCTCATCTCCATTGTGATAGTATAGTCTCGAACTTTTGCCTGTATGATGCTGGAATCGGCTTGTTTGATCTTGACTTCGTCGTCACCTATCGACATGGCTCTTTCAACTCTAGGGCGTCCCATGAGATCCGTAAGTTGATCGAGTATCTTGGCCTTTGGCCCGATTGGGTCTAGCCATTTTCCGAGTCCCGCCGTCGCGGAGGGCTTCTTGCCTAGGTGCGTCTCTGCCCTGTCCAGTGCCTCCTGTTGTTCCTGAGTTAGTTTGCCAAGCATTTGTAGGACCTTGAGAGCATTTTCGACGGCGTAGCCGTGAAAATGGTTGTTGAAGTAACCGTACACAGTCTTCGTGGAAGATTGTATCTCCTCAATCTTAGGCATCCAGTCCTCAAGTTCCTTGTCCGCGTAATGATAATCGTACCAGGGATTTTGTCCGTGGCCGTGCCATCGTAGATAGGCAAAGTCTGCGGTTACATGGATATCGGGTGGAAGCAATGGTTCGTCTACGATAGTGTAGGCGACGCCGTAGCGTGAGAGGATCTTCCAGGTTTGGGGTTGTAGCCAGGATTTGTGTCGGAACTCGATGGCATACTTGTATCCGTGTGGTAGTAGTGCGAGGAATTGATCAAGATGTTCAACGTCGTACTTGTAGGATGGAGGGAGTTGGATGAGGAGACAAGCGAGCTTGCCGCTGTTGTTCAAAGGCATCATCAATTCCGCGAATTTGTCCATCTCGTTCTCAATATCGCGGCCCAACTGTTTGAGCAGGTCATGCGTCACGGTCTTTGGTAGCTTTGCGGCAAACGCGAAATCTTTGGGGGAGTATCTTTCCCATCCTTGGACGACGCCTGGCTGGGGCATGGCGTAGAACGTCGAGTCTACTTCAGCCGTGGGGAAAACTCGGGTGTAATGTTTGAGCTTGCTCTCGGTCGAGGTGGGATAGAAGACTCCGACCCATTCTTGATACGACCAACCGGAAGTTCCAAGGAGCACTTGTCCCATTTTCATCCTCCACTCTAAGCTTAGATTAGGCGGACTCCTATCATAATGTGATCGTTTCGAACAGTTCTGGAATATGTGGAGGAATAATATGAGTCTTTTACGTGTAGGAGCCGGTGGATGGGCATACTTCCTTATTCCAGATGAGGGCAGTCTTCGAGCATACTCGAAAGGCTTCGACTTTGTCGAAGTGAACAGTACGTTTTACGTGTTTCAGAATCTTCGCACGTTGCTTGCCTGGAAAAGGATCGTTCCCGCAGGCTTCGAGTTCTCGGTACGATGCAATAGGAAGCTTGTTTCCCAGTATTGCGGGGACAAGCTTGTTAACGATGAGAGGAGAGAGATGTTCCTAGAATCGGTCGAGCGGACCTGCAAGATCCTCGAAGCCAGCGTCTTGACGGTCCTCCTGCACGATTCTGCAACACGCACCGTCTCAGGTCTTGAGAGGTTCTTCTCGGATTTTCATTCGAAAGGAACGAGGGTTGCTGTCGAGGTTAGAGGCTCAGCTCCGACCAAAGAACTCCTGGACATCCTCGGAAAGAACGATGCTATTCATTGCGTAGACATTTCTCGCGACGAAGCGCCAATGATAGAATCTGGGATTCTTTACACGCGCTTGTTTGGGAAGGGTGAGGAGAACATTTACGAGTTTGATGA
>Ga0137415_10007547_pt1 | contig 10770 bp, 6 predicted proteins | sample CZODoug3_1_1_16f_FD_183082 | JGI IMG/M metagenome (GOLD analysis project Ga0137415, IMG submission 183082) | Vadose zone soil fungal communities from Angelo Coast Range Reserve, California, USA - CZODoug3_1_1_16fungal (Hybrid Assembly) | ecosystem: Environmental > Terrestrial > Soil > Vadose...
AGGGCCAAGTACAGGCGCGCGCCGCCTTCGAGTAGTTGCCCTCACAGTGGCGGAACTTGAGGTCGCGCAGCTTGATGTGCTGCGTATCGGCTCCGCGACGCTTCGCCTGCTCCAGCGCGTGCTCGAGCAGCGCGTCCGACGTGGAGAAGCGCGGGTTCACATCGTCCATTGCCGTGGTGGAGATGACCAGCACACGGGGCGGCGCGCCAGCGGGCTTGGGGTCCGCCTCCAGCAGGTGCGACGGCTTGTGCTTGACGAGCTTCCGTGGCATCACCGGCGGCGTCTGGACGTAGACGCCGTCGTCGCGCTCCTCGACGGCGAACACGGGGACCTGCTCTTCGTCATAGCCTTCGGGGCCCTTGCCCGTGATGACGCTGTACTCCCAGGCGTGCCACGGACACATCACGAACTCGCCGTGGAGCCGGCCTTCGCTCAAGGGGCCGCCCTTGTGGTTACAGGCGTTGCTGATCGCGCGGAACTGACCGTCATGGTGGAAAAGGGCGACCGACCAGCGGTCGAGCTTGAAGGCGGCGGGGACGCGAGCGAGCAGCTCGCGCTTGTCGCCGAGGCGGTGCCATGTGGTCATGGGACGCATCCGTTAGAGGCAGTGTAGATTGTAGCCCGCATGAAAGATCGGAGCGAGATCGGGATCGTCGAGGCGACGGCCCGCTACGAGGCTTGGCTCGCCGAGCGGATTCCTCTCGTGAAGGCCGATCTCGAGCTCAAGCATCGGGCAATGAGCGCCGGGATCTTCCCCTTCCTCCGTGCCACCTTCTACCGCTGGGCGGCCCGCTGGCGGGCGCGGGCGGGCGACGTCGCCGTGGCTCCGACGGTGCTGGCCGTCGGCGACCTCCACGTGGAGAACTTCGGCACTTGGCGCGACGCCGAGGGGCGGCTGGTGTGGGGCGTGAACGATTTCGACGAAGCGTGGACCCTGCCGTACACCAACGACCTGGTGCGGCTCGCGACCAGCGCGCTGATCGCACGCGAGTATCACGACCTGAGAATCGACGGCAAGGAGGCCGTAAGTGCGATTCTCGACGGCTACCGGGAGGCCCTCGAGGAAGAGGGACACGCGTTCGTGCTCGCGGAGCATCACACCGCGCTGCGCGAGATGGCGGTGTATCGACTGCACGATCCAGAGACCTTCTGGGACAAGCTCGAGTCGCTCGCGACGGTGAAAAGCCCCATCCCGGCGGCCGTGCTGGCCTCACTGCGACGGGCCCTTCCCGAGCGCGATCTCAAGGTCAGGATCGTACATCGCGTCGCCGGCCTCGGGAGCCTGGGGCGCCAACGGTTCGTCGCGCTGGCGGCGTGGCGCGGTGGGCGCGTTGCGCGGGAAGCGAAGGCATTGGCCCCCTCCGCCTGTACGGTGGCGGTGAGCGGCAGCGTCAGGAAGGCGGGGATGGTGCGGCGCGCGTGGTGGGCGCTGAGCGGCGCGGCAGGGAAGATCCACTACGACGCGATGCTGCGGCGCGGCGTGCGGTGTCCCGATCCATGCGTGAGGGTAGACGGTCCCTGGCTGGTGCGGCGGCTCGCGCCGGACTGCTCGCGTGTACGGCTGAATGAGCTGCCGCGCAAGCGGGAGGAAGCGCGACTGTTACACGCCATGGGTTGGGAGACGGCGAACGTTCACCTCGGCAGCCCCGGCTCCCGCGCCATCCGGGCGGACTTGAAGCGGCGCGACAAGCATTGGCTGTACGACGCGGCCCGCCGCCTGGCGGACACGGTCGATGACGACTGGAACCAGTGGCGGAAGGCAAACCCGTGAGTACAACGGCCCGCTCGCGCTTCGCGGTCATCTTTTTCACTGTTCTCATCGATCTGATCGGGTTCGGGATCGTAATCCCGATCCTGCCGGTGTACGCTCTCAGATTCGGGGCGCAGGGGCTCGGCTACGGCGCGCTCGTGTTCGTCTTCTCGGCTATGCAGTTCCTGGCGACGGCGCTGCTCGGCCGGCTGTCGGATCGGATCGGCCGCCGACCCATTCTGCTCACCACGATGGTGATCAACGCCCTGGGCTACGTTTTGTTCGCCTTCGCCCCTTCGTACGCGGTATTGTTCGTCGCACGGGTGATCTCCGGGTTCGCGAGTGGCAACATCTCGGCGGCGCAGGCGTATATGGCCGACATCACGTCGCCGGCGGAGCGCGCCCGCGGCATGGGCGTCATTGGGGCCGCGTTCGGGATCGGATTCGTGCTCGGCCCTCTGATCGGCGGGCTCGCCGACCACTACGCGGGTCACCTCGCGCCCGGGCTCATCGCCGCTGGCCTGTCGGTCGTCAACTTCTTCTCGGCGAGCGCCATCTTGCGGGAGTCGCTTGCCGTCGAGCACCGCACCACACGGCCGTTATTCGATCTCGGTCACATGGTGGAAGCGCTGGCCCGAAAGGCGCTGCGGCCGCTGATGCTTGTATGGCTGCTCGCGCCGTTCGCCTTCGCGGGCTATACGGTGGTCCTGCCGCTCCAGACGGCCAAGGCGTTCGCCTGGGGAGCCAGGGAGCTGGGCTGGCTGTTCGTCCTGATCGGTGCGATCGCCGCGTTGGTTCAGGGCCTTCTGTTCGGTCGGATCGAGCGACACACCGGCGCGCGCGCCCTGCTCATCGTCGGGTTGTTCGGCATGGGAGTGAGCATCGCGGCGCTGCCGTGGGCCGGCACCAGCCTCCTCGTATACGCCTGGACGGTCCCGCTCGCCTTCACAAATAGCTTGTTCGCGCCCGCGGCGTCGGGTCTGGTGTCCGTGTACGCGGACCCCACGGAACAGGGCACGATCCTCGGGGCCGCCCAGGCGTTCGCCGCGCTGGGCCGCAGCCTCGGCCCGCTCGCCGCCGGTTTGGCGTACGACGAGCTCGGCCAGCGCAGCACGTTCCTCCTGGTGGGAGGGGTGATGCTGCTCGGCGGAGTGGTGGCGCTGTGGTTGCCGAAGGGAGGCGGCTAGGCGTCCAGACGTACTAGCGGCTTTGAGGGGCGAGGTCGCAGGAAGGCTTAACTCGTCGCTGGACCCTAGAACCCGCTCGCCGTCTCGACGTCTAGCCGTCTGCCTAGCCGTCTCACTCCTGGGAGGTTCATATTCTCCTCACCCCCAGCAGGAGTCGCATGCGCCCATGCGCGTGTACAAGACACCGGAAATCCGCAACGTGGCGGTCGTCGGCCACGGCGCGAGTGGGAAGACCTCCCTGGTCGACGCCCTCGCGTTCGTGGCCGGTACGAGCAAGCGCCACGGATCCGTGAAGGACGGCACGGCCCTCACCGACTACACCCCCGACGAAATCGAACGCAAATACTCCATCAATCTCGCTCTCGCGGTCGCGGAGTGGATGGACGCGAAGCTCAACCTGATCGACACGCCGGGCTACCTCGACTTTACCGGTGAAGCGCTGGCGGGCGTGTACGGGGCGGACGGGGCCGTGGTGGTCGTCTCCGCCACGGGCGGCGTCGAAGTGGGCACGGAAAAAGTCTGGGACTACTGCGAAAAACGGGAGATCCCGCGCCTGTTCTTCGTCTCGCTGATGGACAAGGAGCACGCCGACTTCGAGAAGGTCTACACCCAGATCAAGGAGCGGCTCACTCCCAAGGTGATCCCGGTGGAAATCCCGGTGGGCGAAGGCCCGGAGTTCCACGGGATCATCAACCTGTTCTCGAAGCAGTGCCACCTGTACAAGAAGGGCACGAAGGCCGGCGAGTACGAGGAAGGGGACGTGCCGCCCGAGTATCGGGAACGGTTCGAGCGCTACTCCAAGGAGCTGATCGAGCGGATCGCTGAAACAGACGATACACTGCTCGAGCGGTACCTGGGTGGTGAAGAAATCGGGCGGGACGAGGCGATCGCCGCCATGAAGGCGGGGATGCTGAAGGGCGAGCTGTTTCCGCTGTTTTGCGGCGCCGCCGAGCTGACCTACGGGACGCGCGCCTTGCTGTCGAAGCTCGTGGAGCTGATCCCCGCGCCCAACGAGCGGCCGCCCATGGAGGCGCAGCGGTGGGGCAGCGCGGAGCGGGTGACCCTCAAGTCCGAGGACGCGGGGCGGTTTGTGGCACAGGTCTTCAAGACGATCTCCGAGCCGCATGTGGGCGACGTGACGTTTTTCCGGATGCACTCCGGGACCGTGAAGAACGGGCAGGACGTGTACAACGCGCCGCGCGAGGCGGTCGAGAAGTTGAACCACCTGTGCGTGACGGTGGGGAAGGACCGGATAGAGATCCCCGAGCTGCACGCCGGGGACATCGGCGTCGTGGCCAAGCTGCGAGACACGCACACTAACGACACGCTCTCGACCAAGGATCACGCGATCGTGCTCCCCAAGATCCCGTTCCCCGAGCCGGTGATCACCGAGGCGATCGAGGTGAAGCAGCGGGGCGAAGAGGAAAAGCTCTCGAACGGGCTGCACAAGCTGCACGAGGAGGATCCCACGTTTCAGCACGAGTTCAACGGCGAGCTGGGGCAGACGCTGATCCGCGGGCTGGGGGAGCGCCACCTCGAGATCATCGTCGGAAGGCTGGCCCGCAAGTTCGGCGTGCATGCCGTGATCGGGAAGCCGAAGATCGCGTACCGCGAGACGTTCAAGGCGCGGGCCGAGGGGCAGGGCAAACACAAGAAGCAGACGGGCGGCCGCGGCCAGTACGGCGACTGCTGGATCCGGATCGCGCCCCTGCCTAGGGGGTCGGGCTTCCAGTTCGTGGACGAGATCGTAGGCGGGGTGATCCCGCGGCAGTACATCCCGGCGGTCGAGCGCGGCATCCAGGAGGCGGCGGCGCGCGGCCCTGTGGCCGGCTATCCCGTCGTGGACTTCAAAGTGGAGCTGTACGACGGCTCCTATCACGACGTGGACTCGAACGAAATGTCGTTCAAAATGGCGGGCATCCTGGCATTCCGGAGCGTCAGTCCCAACTGCCGGCCGGTGCTGCTCGAGCCGATCCTGGAGCTCGACGTGTCGACGCCGGACGACTACCAAGGCGTCGTCATGGGCGATCTGTCCTCGCGCCGGGGCCACATCCTCGGCACCGAGCCCGACGGCCGCTTGGTGAAGGTCAAGGCGCTCGTCCCCGAGGCCGAGCTGGACCGCTATGCCACGACGCTGCACTCGATCACGCATGGACGCGGCACGTATCGGTCGAAGTTCCACGTATACCAGGAGGTCCCGCCCGACGCCGCGCAGAAGGTGGCCGAAGTGCGGAAAAAAGAGCTGGAGGAGGCGAAGGCCTAGCGGGGTAGAAAGGGACCCATGAAAACCACACTGCTCTGCCTGCTGATCGCCGCCCTCGGCGCCGCATGCCTCCAACGCGCGGACCGTGCACCACCGGCGTCGGACACGTCTGCGGTGCGCGAAACGACCGCCACCCCAGCCCCCGCGACCCCCGCGCCGGCCGCGGCCGCACCGGCTCCCGGCGCGACGAAGCTGGCCGTGGTGGAGGGGTTTCTCACGCCGGAATCCGTGCTGCACGACCCGGTGCAGGACATCTACTTCGTCTCGAACATCAACGGCGGTCCCACGGCGAAGGACAACAACGGATTCATCAGCCGGGTGCGGCCGGACGGCGCTGTCGAGAACCTCAAGTTCATCGAGGGGGGCCACGGCGGCGTGACCCTCAACGCCCCGAAGGGGCTGGCCATCCGCGGGGACACGCTGTGGGTAGCGGACGTCGACATGGTCCGCTCCTTCGACGCGAAGACCGGCGCCCCGAGGGACAGCGTGAGCCTGGCCGGTCTGGGCGCGGTATTCCTGAACGACATCGCGATCGCGCAGACCGGCGCGCTGTACATCACCGACACCGGCATTCGGTTCGACGACGTGGGCAACATGCTCCACCCCGGCCCCGATCGGATCTTCCGGATCGGCTCGGACCGGCAAGTGACCGTGGCGGTGCGGGGCGACACGCTCGGCCGGCCGAACGGGATCACGCTGGACTCGGTGGGCAAGCGGTTCATCGTCGTGCAATTCGGCGGGCGCTCGGTGCTGGCGTGGAAGCCGGGCGACAAGGCGCCGAGCGTGATCGCCAAAGGCCCGGGCGGGTTCGACGGTGTGGAGATCGCCGGAAGCAGGCTGTTGGTCTCGAGCTGGACCGACTCGACGGTGTCGAGCTACGAGACCGGCCAAGAGGTGAAGGTGATCACTGGCGTGCCCAGCCCGGCGGACATCGGCTACGATGCCAAGCGCAAGCGCGTACTGATCCCGGTCTTCTCAGGGAACCGAGTGGAGATCTGGCAGCTGCCCTGAGCCGACGACCGCCAGCACCGCAGCACCTCTCGCCTTCCCCGCCCTCAGCCGCTCGAGCGCGTCGTTCGCCCGCTCGAGCGGGTACGGCTCGATTTCGGTTCGCACGGGGACCCGCGGCGCCAGCGCCAGAAATTCCTCGCCGTCCTGCCGCGTGAGGTTCGCGACCGACCGGACGACCCGCTCTCCCCAGAGGATCTCGTAGGGGAACGACGGGACATCGCTCATGTGGATTCCCGCGCAGACCACCGTGCCGCCTTTCGCAACCGCGCGCAGCGCGGCCGGAACCAGGGCGCCTACGGGAGCGAAGACGATCGCGGCGTCGAGCGGCTCGGGAGGCTGGGCGTCCGACGAGCCCGCCCATTCGGCCCCGAGCTGCCGGGCGAACTGCTGTGCCTCGGCGTCTCCCGCACGCGTGAACGCAAACACGCGCCGTCCCTGGTAGCGCGCCACCTGCGCCACGATGTGCGCCGCAGCGCCGAAGCCGTACAGCCCGAGCCGTCCGGCGTCGCCTGCGGCGACGAGCGAGCGGTATCCGATGAGGCCGGCGCACAAGAGCGGCGCCGCTCGGAGGTCCGAATACCCGTCGGGAACGGGGAACACGAAGCGCGCGTCCGCCACGGTATACTCCGCGTAGCCGCCGTCGATCTGGTAGCCGGTAAAGCGCACGCGGTCGCACAGGTTCTCACGTCCGACGCGGCAATAGCTGCACTCCCCGCAGCTCCAGCCCAGCCACGGAACCCCGACTCGCTGTCCGATTGTGAACCGATCGACGCCTGCACCAATCCGCGCGACCGCGCCGACGATCTCGTGGCCGAGGACAAGGGGCAGCTTGGGATTGGGGAGCTCGCCGTCGCAGACGTGCAGGTCGGTACGGCAGACCCCGCACGCTTTGACGGCGACGAGAACCTGGCCGGGGCCGGGGTCGGAAATCGCGGTCTCGGCGAGCCGCAACGGGCGGCGCGGTGCGTCGAGCAGCATCGCTCGCATGCTACTCCCACCCTTCTTCTTTCACCTCCGCGAGCACCGATTCCAACGGGTTGAGCTCGAGCCGCTTGGGCTCCGCCGGCAGGTCCAGCGTCGCTTCGGTCAGCGGCCCGGTCACGCCCAGCCGCACGAGCGCGTGCATCGTCGTGTCGACGAACGTGATCTTGAGAGGGACCGGCATCGTGAACTCCTTGGGGGTATCCTCCTGGCGCACGCGCACATGCAGCGTGTAGTGGCCGGCCTGCCCTCCTTGGGTCGGCTCGGCATGCCACGAGAGCACATACGTGGGAATGGCCGTGCCATCGACCCACTCGTCGAAGAACCACTTCATGTCCGTCTTCAGGTGCCGCTCGACGACGCGCCGGAACTCCCGGATAGACGCCCGGCGGCCGCGATACTGACCATAGAAGTCCCGCATCGTGGCGATAAAGGCGTCTTCCTGCATCGTGCGGAGGTTGAGCATGAGGTTCCGGAGCATGTGAAGCACCCAGGCACCTTTGTAATAAGTCGTGAGCCTCGAGTCCCGAACGTTCAACTGCTCGGCTCGCCACCCGATGCCGATGGGCGGTGCGTCGTTGCGTCGCCCGCGAAGCTCCCGGCGCCAGTGCTTGAGGTGCTTGAAGAACTTCTCGTTGTCCCCGAGCACGATCTGCATGTACCACAGCCCGGAGAATTCCGCGAATCCCTCGGCCAGCCAGCGATCGCGGTAGCTCGCAGGCTCGATCCCGATGCCCCACCACTGGTGGGCCATCTCGTGGGCGCGGAGGATCTCGTCGTACCCGCTGTCGCTCATCGCCTGGAACGTCCACACCGGGAGGTAGATGAGGCCCGGGAACGCCTGCCCATAGTCGAACGGGATCTCGGCGACGTAGTAGCGGTCGAAGAGCGGGGGTCCATAGATGCGCGTGAAGAACGCGAGGCTGTTCGCCACGTCGGCGCCCACGTCCTGCTCCGGCGAGCGTTCCGAGAGGAACCTGCTCACGAATGCGTTGGACGCGCCGAGCTGGTCGCGCAACGCGAGAAAGAACTTGTCGAGCTGGCGATGCGCCTCGCCGTTCGTGTGCACGGTCACCGGTGGTATGCGAGGGTCATTGATCTTGAATTCGTCCACCTCGCCGATGCTAAAGCACACTTGGTCGGCGGGCCGCACCGTCACCCAGTGCGACGTCACCGTGGTCCCGTCGATATGGGAATCCACGAGCCGGCCGATGCTCGCGAGGTGGTACCGCCTCGGCGTGTGGAACGTGAGGTCCACGTCCGCCGTCTGCTCGCCATAGCGCGGGAACCAGCTGTATGAGGTCTTGACGTACAACCAGCGATCCGGCGCGGATGGAAGCTGGCCCTTGACCCACCCTGGCCACTGTCGCGAGATGCCCTGAGTGATCGACGTATACCCAATGAGGTCCCCGTGATAGGCGACGCGGACGGCCAGGGTATCTCCCACATGCGGCGCGGGGTCGAACCGAACCCAAAGCTCCGACGTCTTGCTGGGCCGGAAGAAACTCACTGCCCTGCCGCCCTCTTCACGCACCGAGTCCACGTCCAATTCCGCGAGGAGATTCAGGCGAGCCCAATGGACGCCGGCGCGTTGGGCGGTCAGCCTGGTCGTGGCTGTCGCCGAAAACCCCAGTCCGCCCGCGATGGTCGCTTCGATCCGATAGGCCTTGAGCTTGAGCGCGGCACGCCGAGCGGGTTCTACGGTCGTCGTATCGTTCAGGTCCTCGGCGCGCCGGAACTCTGAGATGACCTGGATCTTCTCCCCCTCTCGGCCGCGGCGCAGCGAGGCGACCTGCTCGTCGTCTGCGGGATCGACCATGAACATCAGATCTTCGCCGTGCTCGCGCTTGACGTGCGCGTAAAAAAAGCCGTCGCTATCTCCGTTGAGGAGGGCCGTGATGAGCGTGGGTTGCACGACGTGACGGCCGTCCACCAAATGGTCGAGCGCGTCGCTCAGGACGCCCGAGGCCCGGTCCGCTACGCCGCCACCCCCGAAGGTGAGGTGCCGCCCGAGCTCGACCAGGGTCGAGTCCGTGAACAGGAAGGCGGCGGTCGAGATGCGCGCGTTCAGCACCGAGTCGCCGAGCAGGCGCTTCAGCTCCCTGCGCTCGATTGCGATCGGAGGAGCGAACGACACTGACCCATGCCCCACGAAGATCGCGCCGACGGTGCGGCCCCCGACGGGCGTCGCGAGGAAGAGCTGGCCATCTTCCAGATGAAACTCGATGACGTCACGTCGCAGCGTGACATTCCGAATCGACGCGACACGCTCGCCTTGAGGCTGCATCTTGCGGAGCTCGTCGACCACGGGCTCGTAGCGCTCCGCAGCCGAGTCGGGTCGTTGCGCGCCGGCGAGGGCGAGCGGATGGCCGAGGAACAGCGACGCGGATATCGCGATGAACACGGCAGGAGCCAAACGGACCGCCCCGAGGGGGACTCGGGAAATGTGGCGTGGGTCCGTCGGTTCAGTGAGGGGTTGGCGGCTACCCCATCAGCACCGGTTCGAACTCGGTCGGCGGCCGCAGCTCGGCGCCATCCGGCTGCCGGTAGACGTACCGCTTACCTGCGTAATTCCTGAGCACCACCGCATCGTCGCTGATCGACTCCACGTACTCCGGTAGCAGCGGGATCTTTCCACCGCCTCCTGGCGCGTCGATCACGAAGTGCGGCACCGCGAGCCCCGAGGTCCAGCCGCGCAGCGCCCGGATGATCTCCAGCCCCTTCTCGACGGTGGTGCGGAAGTGCTCCGCGCCCGCCACCTGGTCGCACATGTAGATGTAGTACGGCCGCACCCGCGCGGCGAGCAGCTTTTGCATCAGCCGCTTCATCACCTCGGCATCGTCGTTCACGCCCTTCAGGAGCACCGTCTGGCAGCCGAGCGGGATGCCGGCGTCTGCCAGGCGGCCGAGGGCCGCCACCGCCGCGGGCGTCAGCTCGTCGGGGTGATTGAAGTGCGTGTTGATGTAGAGCGGATGATAGCGCTTCAAAATGGCGCACAGCTCCGGCGTGATCCGCTCGGGGAGATGACAGGGCACCCGGCTGCCGATGCGGAGGACCTCGAGATGCGGGATGGCCCGCAGGCGCTGGCACAGCTCGTCGATGCGCCGGTCGGAGAGCAGCAGTGGATCTCCACCCGACATGATCACGTCGCGGATCTCGACGTGCTCCTCGAGGTAGCGGAACGCCGACTCGAGCTCCGCCATGGGGATCTTTTCCGGGTCGCCCACTTTGCGCCGGCGCGTGCAGAAGCGGCAATATGCGGCGCACACGGGCGACACGAGGAACAGCGCGCGGTCGGGGTAGCGGTGGGTGATGTTGGGCACCGGCGAGTTGGCGTCCTCGGCCAGCGAGTCCACCAGGCCGTCGTGCACCTCGAGCTCCTGCAGGTCGGGCACGTACTGACGCCAGATCGGGTCGCCCGGCGCCTTGATGAGGTCCACCATGGCGGGGGAAATCCGGAATTCGAAATTCTCCGCCGCCTGCCGCAGCCGGTCGAGGTCGGGAAAGTGCTCGGCGCCGAACCGGGCGACGAGCGCTTCGAGCGAGGCGATGCTCTGCTTACGCAGTAGCTGTTGCCA
>Ga0137415_10007548_pt1 | contig 10770 bp, 8 predicted proteins | sample CZODoug3_1_1_16f_FD_183082 | JGI IMG/M metagenome (GOLD analysis project Ga0137415, IMG submission 183082) | Vadose zone soil fungal communities from Angelo Coast Range Reserve, California, USA - CZODoug3_1_1_16fungal (Hybrid Assembly) | ecosystem: Environmental > Terrestrial > Soil > Vadose...
CGCTGCCGCTGGAGTTCGCCGGTCGCTCCGACGCCTTCGAAACCGCCGAGGCGGCGCTCGAGCGCGTGGGGCTTGGCCATCGCCTCGGCCACTATCCGGCCCAGCTCTCCGGCGGCGAGCAGCAGCGCGTCGCCGTGGCGCGCGCCTTCGTCGGCCGGCCCAAGCTCCTGCTGGCCGACGAGCCGACCGGCAATCTCGACGGCGCTACCGGCAAGCAGGTGATGGACCTGCTGTTCGAGCTGGCGCGCGCCGATCGCGCCACGCTGATCCTGATCACCCATGACATGGGCCTGGCCGGGCGCTGCGATCGCATCCTGCGCATCGCCGACGGACTTTTGGTCGGCGACGAGCGCACGCCGCACGCGTTGGCTGCCCAATGAACCTCGCCTTCAGGCTGGCGCGTCGCGAGATGCGCAGCGGCCTGGGCGGTTTCCGCCTGTTCATCGCCTGCCTGGCATTGGGCGTCGGTGCCATTGCCGCCATCCTCTCGTTCAGCCGCGCCATCGAAGAGGGCCTGCGGTCCGACGCGCGCGAGATCCTGGGCGGTGATGTCGCGGTCTCGCTGCTCTATCGCGAGGCCTCGCCCGAGCAGACCGAGTTCCTGCGCCAGAAGGGCGAACTCGTGCGCTGGATCGACAGCCGCGCGATGGCCCGGCCGGTGAAGCCCGACGGCCATGCCGCCCTTGTCCAGCTCAAGGCCGTCGAGCCCGGCTATCCGCTGTACGGCAAGCTCGAGCTGCAGGGCGGCGGCGCGCTCGGCGACGCTTTCGCCAAACGCGACGGCGTGTGGGGCGCCGTGGTCGAAGAGGCGGCTCTAAGGCGCATGAACGTCGCTCTGGGCGACCGCGTGAAGGTGGGCGACGCGACTGTCGAGCTGCGCGGCGTGATCCAGCGCGAGCCCGATCGCGGGCTGAACGCCTTCGCAAGTCTCGGCCCGCGGCTCCTAATTCCTTTCGCGGCGCTGGCTGAATCGGGGATCGTCCAGCCGGGCAGCCTGCTCACCTGGGAATACCGCCTGCATCTGCCCACCGGCGTCTCCGATCGCGACACGGCCGAGGCGATCAAGGATCGCTATCCCGACGCCGGCTGGCGGGTGCGTGGGCTCGCCGAGGCGGGCGGCGGACTCCGCTTCTGGCTCGACCGGCTGACCGAGTTCATCGGCTTGATTGGGCTGGCCGCCCTGCTGGTGGGCGGCGTCGGGGTCGGCAACGCGATCTCGAGCTTCCTCGCCACGCGGCTTCATACCATCGCGACCTTGAAGTGCCTGGGGGCACCCGAGCGTTTGGTCTTCGCGACCTACTTCCTCCAGCTCGGAGCCCTGGCGCTGCTGGGCGTCGGAATCGGTGTGGCCGTCGGCGCGGCCGTGCCGTTCCTGGCGCAATCGCTTGTCGCCGATCTCCTGCCGGTGCGCGCGCGCGTGGCGCTCTATGCACAGCCGCTCGCCACCGCTGCCGCCTTCGGCCTGTTGGTCTCATTGCTGTTCGCACTGCTGCCGCTGATCCGGGCGCGCCGGGTGCCGGCCGCGACCTTGATGCGCGGCGCCGCGGTAGATCGCGGACGGCTGGCGTGGCGCGACCTTGCGCTGATCGCGGCGGCCGCGCTCCTGCTCGCGGCCTTCACTGTGTTCACCGCCGACAGCCGGCGCATCGCGGCCTATTTCGTGCTGGGCGCGATCGGCGCCTTCATCGCCTTTCCCCTCTTGGCGCGCGGCGTCATGGCCGTGGCCGCCCGCGTCGGCAAGCCGAAACTTGCGGCGCTCCGGCTGGCGCTGGCCAACCTCCATCGTCCGGGCGCGCCGACGCCCATCGTCATGCTGTCGCTCGGGCTTGGCCTCACCGTCCTGGTGGCGACGGCGCTGATCGAAGGCAATCTGCGCGAGCAGATCACGCGCCGCATCCCCAAGGACGCGCCGGCCTTCTTCTTCGTCGACATCCAGTCGAGCCAGATCGCGGCCTTCGAGCAGGCCATCGCCTCCGTGCCGGGCGCCGGCCCGCTCGACAAGGTGCCCTCATTGCGCGGCCGCATCACCAGGATCGGCGGCAAGCCGGTCAGCGAAGTGAAGGTGCCGCCGGAGGCGCGTTGGGCGGTCGACGGCGACCGCGGCGTGACCTACTCGGCAACGCCGCCCGAGGGCTCGCGCATCGTCGCGGGCGAATGGTGGGCGCCCGACTATCGCGGCCCGCAGCTGATCTCCTTCGATGCCGAGCTCGCCCGCGCCTTCGGCCTCGGGCTGGGCGATACCCTCACGGTGAATGTGCTCGGCCGCGACATCGACGCCACGATCGCCTCGCTGCGGCGCATCGAATGGCAGACGCTGTCGATCAACTTCGTGTTCGTGTTCTCGCCCGGCACGCTCGACAAGGCGCCGCACACCTTCCTCGCCACGGTGAAGGCGACGCCCGGGGCCGAGGACGCGATCTTCAATATCGTCACCGACCGCTTCCCCAACGTCACCGTCATCCGCATCCGCGACGCCATCGAGACGGCATCCGACGTGCTGGGCAATATCGGCCTGGCGACGCGCCTGATCGGGTTTTTGAGCATCCTGGCCGGCATCCTGGTTCTCGCCGGCGCCATGCTTGCCACCCAGCGGCGGCGAATCCACGAGGCCGTGGTCATGAAAGTGCTGGGCGCCACGCGGGCGCGCATCGCCGGCATCTTCGCCTGGGAGTTCGCGGCGCTCGGACTTGCGACGGCACTCGCCGCCCTGGCTGTGGGTACTTTGGGCGCCTGGCTGGTGGTCAGTCGCCTGATGCATCTCGACTGGACGTTCCTGCCCACGGTCGCCGTGGCGGTGGCGTTGGGCGCCATGACGCTGACCTTGGCGTTCGGTCTGGCCGGTACCTTGGCGGCTTTGCGCCAGCGGCCGCTGGCCTTGTTACGCAACGAATAAGGTCGATTTCACGTTTTTGGCGTAATAATTGGATACGTTAACGCTATTGATTCACTTGGGCTGCGTGCCCACATTGGCAGGCGGAAAGGGGCTCGCCAATGAGGCCCCGACGGAGGCTTGAGACTATGGCGAACCAGAACTTCAACACCTTTGGCCGCGGCGGCGTGATCGCCGACCAGGCAACATTCGATGCCGGTCTGCGCGCGCACATGATCCGCGTCTACAACTACATGGCGTCGGGGCTCGCGCTCTCGGGCATCGTCGCTGTCGCCGTGTTCAACGTGCCGTCGCTTGGCGCGCTGTTCTTCGAATTTACACCGCGCGGCGGCGTGGCCGGACTGAACGTTCTCGGCTGGATCGCGATCTTCGCGCCGTTCGGCCTGCTGTTGCTGATGGGCTTCCGTGCGGCGCAGATGAGCGTCGGCGGCGTCCAGGCGATCTACTGGGGGGTCACCGGTCTGATGGGCATCAGCCTGTCATTGCTGTTGTTCCGCTACACCGGCGCTTCGGTGGCGCGCGCCTTCTTCGTGACGGCCGCGTCGTTCGGCGCCCTCAGCCTCTACGGCTACACGACCAAGCGTGACCTCAGCGCCTTCGGCAAGTTCCTGTTCATGGGGCTGATTGGTTTGATCCTGGCCGGCCTGATCAACATGTTCTTCCCGTCGGGCGCGATGACCTTCATCATCTCGGTCGCGGGCGTCCTGATCTTCTCGGGCCTGATCGCCTACGACACCCAGAGGATCAAGGAACAGTATGCCGACGCCTGGGGCAGCGATACGGCCGAGAAGGTCGCCATCTTCGGCGCTCTCAGCCTCTATCTCGACTTCGTCAACCTGTTCCAGTTCCTGATGAGCTTCATGGGACAGAGCCGCGACTAGTCGCTGTCTGACGGCGACCAGTCGCTGTCTGACAGCGACCAGTCGGCCAACCACCGATCGACGCAAACGCCCGGGTCGCAAGACCCGGGCGTTTTGCTAGCGCGGTTTCCGCTCAAGTGGAACCGCTTGGCGGTTCCACTTGAGCGGAAACGCGTTGCCCGCGGCGCCTCGATCAAAGGCATAGTCCGTCCGGCTGATTCCAGCCGGACGGACTATGCTCTATGAAGGCGTCCGCATGAAGCGTCTGGCGGCATTGCTGCAAAGCGAGGCGGGAAGCGCGCTGCCGCTCCTGGCGGGGGCCGTGCTCGCGCTGTTGCTCGCCAATTCGCCGTTCGACTGGGTGCCCGACCAGCTGCTTGCCACCAAGCTCACGGTGGCCTTCGGCACGCTCGGCCTCAGCAAGCCATTGCTGCTCTGGATCAACGACGGCCTGATGGCGATCTTCTTCCTGCTGGTCGGCCTCGAGATCAAGCGCGAGGTCGTCGAGGGCGAGCTGTCGCGGCCGGCGCAAGTGGCGCTGCCGATCGCCGGCGCGCTGGGTGGCATCGTGGTGCCTGCCGCGATCTATGCCGCCTTCACCTGGAAGGATCCGGTGGCGCTGCATGGCTGGGCGATCCCGTCGGCCACCGACATCGCGTTCGCCGTGGCGCTCCTTGCGGCGCTCGGCAAGCGCGTGCCGGGCGGCCTCAAGCTCTTCTTGCTTACGTTGGCCATCGTCGACGACCTGGCCGCCATCGTCATCATCGCCATTTTCTACACCAACGACCTCTCGACCCTGTCGCTGATGCTGGCCGGGCTGTGCATCCTGGCGCTGCTCACGCTGAACGTCGCGGGCGTGCGCCGCAACGGCCCTTACCTAGTGCTCGGCGCCGTCCTCTGGGTCTGCGTGCTGAAGTCGGGCGTGCATGCCACGCTGGCGGGCGTGGTGCTGGCGTTCTGCCTGCCGCTTGCCTATCGCACGACGGCGCCCGAGGAGCGTCCGTACATCCGCCTCGAGCACGCGCTGCAGCCCTGGGTATCGTTCTTCGTCCTGCCGGTTTTCGCCTTCGCCAATTCGGGCCTCGGTCTGGGCGGCCTGACCGCCGCCATGGTGCTCGACCCGGTGACGCTCGGGATCGTGGCGGGCCTCTTCCTCGGCAAACAGCTCGGCATCTTCGCGGGTGCGGCGTCTCTGATCGCGCTCGGTGTCGCGCGCCTGCCCGCGGGAGCGAGCTGGCGGCAGCTCTATGCGGTCGGCGTCTGCGGCGGCATCGGCTTCACCATGAGCCTGTTCATCGGCACGCTTGCCCTCGAAGGCGATCAGCATCAGCCGCTGGTGCGGCTGGGCGTGCTCGCCGGGTCCGTGCTGTCGGCGGCATTGGGATATGCATTGCTGCACTTTTCGAAGACAGCGCCGCACCCTTGACCGATTTGCGCTCCGAAGGCGCGGGCCTATACTTTGGGCATGCGGCGCACATCCTACGAGCAGATGAACTGTTCGATTGCCTCGGCGCTCGATGTCGTGGGCGAGCCGTGCACGCTGCTGATCGTGCGCGATGCTTTCTATGGCGTGCGCCGCTTCGACGACTTCCAGGAGAATCTCGGCATCGCGCGCAACGTATTGACGGCGCGGCTGAAGAAACTCGTCGAAGCCGGAGTCTTCCGCAAGACGGCGTATCGCCAGCGTCCGCTGCGGCATGAATATCGACTGACCGACAAGGGCGCGGCGTTGTTCACCGTGATCGTCGGGCTGAAGCAGTGGGGCGACCGTTTCGGCGTCGCCTCGCGCAACGGCAAGCCGATGGAGCTGGTCGACCGCACCGACAACAGCCCGCTCGATCCGGTGCTGATCGATACGCTGAGCGGCCGCCGGCTCGAGCTCACCAATGTGCGCGCCGTGGCAGGGCCCGGCGCCGATCAGGCGACGCGCGACTTCTTCGACCGCCTGGCGCTCGGCCGCCCAACTCAACGTTAGGACGCGCAGCGCTAGGACTTTTCGGATTTGTCGGGCGGGAGCTGCTTGCCGTCGAGCGAGCGGCGGCTGCGCGCCATGGCGTCCCGGTCGGCGGTCTTCTGCACCTTGGTCCGGCCAAAGCGCAGGCGGTTCGCCGCGGCCTCGCGCTCATGCTCGCGCCGCGCCTTGTCCTTGCGCGCGCGCTTCAGGTTCACGATGTCGGCCATGTGACAAACCTCAAATTCTCTATGCCGCGCCTGCAGGCAATGCGCTAGTGTTTTGGCGCCAGATCCAAGGGGGGAAGACCATGAGCCCTTCGACGCGCAAGAAGGTCCTGATCGGCGCGGGCGGTGTGATTGGTGTGCTGATCGTGGCGCTGTTGATTGCGCCTTCGTTCTTCGACCTCAACCAATACAAGCCGCAGATCATCGCCGAAGTGAAGAAGGCGACGGGCCGCGACCTGGTGATCGATGGGCCAGTGTCGCTGTCGCTGCTGCCGCTGCCCCAGGTCAGCGTAACCGGCGTGAAGTTCTTCAACGTGCCGGGCGCCAAGAACCCCAACATGGTCGAGGTCAAGTCGATCACCGTGCGGCCCTCGGTGCTGGCCCTGCTCGTCGGCGATATCGAGGTGAGCGAGGTCACGCTGGTCGAGCCCAAGATCGTGCTCGAGATCAACGCCGAGGGTAAGCCCAACTGGGAGTTCACGCCGTCGGTCGCCGAGGCCAAGCCCGCGGCGCCCAAGCCCGCCTCGCCCAAGCCGATCTCGCTCGGGCGACTCACCGTCGAGAATGGCACCTTGATCTTCAGCGATTCCAAGGCGGGAATCTCGGTCGTCGCAGAGAAGGCCAACTTGTCGGCCTCGGTCGGCTCGCTCGACGGCCCGTACGGGCTGGAGGGCAGCGCCACGGTCAACGGTGCGCCGCTCAGGATCGACCTCAGCGTCGGCGCAAAAGGCGCTAGCGGACTGCCGGCCAGCGTGGCGCTGGAGGCCGGCGGCGGCAAGCTGGGCTTCAAGGGCACGCTGAGCGAGCTCGGCCCCAACGCAAGCCTTGCCGGCATCGCGACCGTCTCGGCCGATTCGCTCACCGGCTTCATCGCCACATTGGTCAGCCTTGCCGGCCAGCCGGTGCCCACGCTGCCGCCGCTGCTGGCCAGCAAGTTCAGCTTCGATGGCGGCATCGAGGTGTCGCAGACCAAGGTCGCCGCCAAGGACTTCAAGCTCGCGCTGGCGGGCGACAGCGGCTCGGGCTCGCTGTCGGTGACCTTGAAACCGGCGCTCGTGATCGACGGCAAGCTGGTGTTGCCCCGGATCGACCTCGACCACGCGTTGGCGGGACTTCAGCAGCCCGCGGCGCCGGCCGGCGCAAAACCCGCGACGGCGCCTGCCGCGTCGGGTGGCGACAGCCTGCTGACCAGCCTCACCGCCAAGCTGTCGATCGAGGCCAACGAGATCATCTACAACGGGGAAGCCATTCGTAACGTGGCGGTTGATCTCGACGCCAAGGGCGGCGCGGTGGCGGTGCCGAAGCTCACGGCGACGCTCCCCGGCGACATGGTGCTGCAGGCCAAGTCGACCATGTCGGGCGATCCGAATCGGCCCACCGTGAGCGGCGAGTTCAGCCTGGTCGGTCCGAAGCTGCGCGACACCTTGAAGTGGTTGGCCGTCGACGTCTCCGAGCTGCCGGCCAGCAAGCTGACGCGGCTCAGCCTGAAAGGCCGGATGGCCTCGGCCGGCGGCAATGTACAGGTCACCGATGCCGTCTTCGAGCTCGACGACGTGAAGGGCACCGGCGGCGTGGTGGTCACCTTCAGCGTGCCGCTCTCGATCGTCACGCATCTGGAATTCGACACGCTCGATCTCGATCCCTTCCTGGCCAAGACCGCCGATGTGCCCAAGCCAGCATCGTCGGCGCCCGCGGCAGCGTCCGCCCAGCATGCGGCGGTGGGTCCGTCGGTGGGGCTCAAGGCCAAGGTCGCCAAGCTGATCTACAACAAGGAGGCGATCGGCGGCGTCGAGATCGACATTGCCCTGCAGGGCAGCACGCTCAAGCTGAACGACATCAAGGTCTCCAACCTGGGCGGCGCACGGCTCGCCGTGCGCGGCAGCGTCGCCAATTACGCCTCGGCGCTGCCCCATCCCGACATCGCCTTCAATTTCGAGGCGCCCGACATGAGCAAAGTGCTGAAGATCGTGGGCGGCACGGCACCGCCCGATCTCGGCATGGTGAAGGCGAGCGGCGGTATCGAAGGCACGGTCGAAGCGATCACCTTCAAGCAGCTCAATGTCAGCGCCCAGGGGCAAACCGCGCAGGTCAACGGCACCTTGACGATGCCGGGCGCCGCCAAGGGCCCGCCCTCGACCATCGGCTACAAGGGCAGCGTGACGGCCAACGGCCAGACCATCGAAGGCACGGTCGACGCCAAGGTGGCGGAGAGGCCGAGCATCACTGCCGACCTCAAGACTTCGCTGCTCGATCTCGACAAGATCGGCGGCAGCCCACCGCCGGCGGCACCGGCGCGCGGGCGGCCGGCCGGTGCAACAGCTGCGGCGCCGATCGACACGACGGCCATGCGTGCCTTCGATGCCTCGGTGAAGCTGGTGGCCGGCACTTTGGTGAGCTCACCGCTGCGCATCGCCAACGCCGACCTGGCCGTGACGCTGAAAGATGGCGTGCTCACCGTCTCGCACTTCAGGGGCGCGCTCTATGGCGGCAGCCTGGCGCTGTCGGGCGTGGTCGATGGCAGCAAGCCCGGGCACCTCGCCATCGACTTCAAGGGTGACGCGTCCAACATCATCGTCGGCGAGCTGCTGCGCAGCATGTCGGGCAGCAACCAGTTCGGCGGCGCCGTCAAGGTCACCGTCGACGGCAAGCTCAGTGCCTCGGGCATCACGCTGAAGGGTGCCGGCTCGACCTCCGAGCAGGTAAAGAGCTCGATGGCGGGCGGCGCCCAGCTTGGCGGCCACATCTTTGTTGGCGCCGACAAGGCGCTGACGACCATCGGTGGGGCAGCCGCCGGCGCGGTGGGCGGCGTGATCGACAATACGCTGGGCAGCGCGCTCGGTATCGTCGGGCAGAGAGGCGGCGTCGGCGTGAGCAACCTCCTCAATGCCGCTGCGCTGGTACTGAACCGCTTCGTCAATCGCGACAACCCGATTTCAGGCCATGTCGACATCGCGGGCGGGGTACTCAGCGACCGCAGCCTGATCGTGCAGGGCGATCGCGCCACCGCCAACATCGCCACACGCACCAACCTCGCAGCCTCGACCACCGACACCACGGTCAACATCATGATCGCCGAGGATGGCTCGGCGCCGTACATGATCGCGACCGTACGCGGGCCTTTGTCCAACCCGAGCTACAATGTGGTGCGCGGCACGGCCAAGGATCCACCGGGCTTCGTCAACACCCTGACCAGTGGCATCGGCGAGGTGACTGCGCCGGTGCGCTCGATCATACCCAACATACCCAACATTCCCATTCCCAACCCGATTCCCAATCTGTTCGGCCGGTAGAAGGAGTTGTCTTGCTCGATCGATTGCTGACGGCGCTCAAGGCGCGGTTCGGATCTGCGCCTGCTCTCACCGAGGCGCCGACCGGCGTCGCTGTGCTGGCCGACATGGCCAATCGCCGGGTGATCCGGCGCTACACCGACAAGCCGGTCGATCCGGCCCTGCTCGAGACGCTTTGCGCGGTGGCGCTCTCGGCGCCCTCGAAAAGCGATCTGCAGCAGGCCGACATCGTGATCGTCTCCGACAAAGGCCAGCGCGAGAAGCTCGAAGCGCTGCTGCCGGACAATCCCTGGGTGAAGGCGGCGCCGGTGTTCCTGGTGTTCTGCGCCAACAACCGGCGCCATCGTCTGTTGTTCCAGTGGCGTGGCCGGCCCTTCGTGAACGACTATCTCGATCCGTTCTTCAATGCCTCGGTCGATGCCGGCATCGTGCTCGCGACCTTCATAGCCGCGGCGGACCGCGCGGGGCTCGGCAGCTGCCCGATCAGCGCCATCCGCAATCACGCGCAGTCGGTTTCCGACATTCTCGCCTTGCCGGATCATGTTTTTCCGGTGGCGGCGCTGGGCGTCGGCTGGCCGTCCTTCGCAGGTGTGATGAGCCCGCGGCTGGGGCTCGATGCCACGATCCATCATGACCGCTATGACGAAAGCGGGCTGAAGGAGAAGATCGCGGCCTACGACAAGCGGCGCGAGGCGGCGCAGCCCTACAAGACCCAGCGCTACACCGACAAATTCGGCTCAAGCGACAGCTATGGCTGGTCGGAGGACAAGGCCCGGCAATATTCGGTACCGGAGCGCGCCGATTTCGGCGCTTTCGTGCGCCGGAAAGGCTTCAAGCTCGACTGATCTTTCGCTTCAGTGCCTCGAGCACGTGCAGGCGCAGCGCACTGGCGAGATTGCCCGGTCCGCCGCGCTTCTCGTCGATGTCCCGGACGAGCGCGCTCAGCGACAGTTGGCGGGCCTTGGCGAGGGCGTCGAGCTCGTCCCAGAAGGCGTCCTCCAGCGTGATGCTGGTCGGGTGGCCGCCGATGGTGATCGAGCGTTTGCGCATTTTGCAAATGTGCCAGCGGCAAGACGCCATCTCAACCTGCCTTGCCGATGTCATGCTCCATGCGTATATACCGCCCGCAACAATCCCCTCCCGGACGATAAATGGATATCCGCAACGTCGCGATCATCGCGCACGTCGACCATGGCAAGACGACGCTGGTGGACTGCCTCTTGAAGCAGAGCGGCACCTTCCGCGACAACCAGCAGGTCGCCGAGCGTGCCATGGACTCAAACGACCTCGAGCGCGAGCGTGGCATCACCATCCTCGCCAAGGCGACCTCGGTCGTCTGGAAGGGCGCGCGGGTCAATATCGTCGACACGCCGGGCCACGCTGATTTCGGCGGCGAGGTCGAGCGCATCCTGTCGATGGTCGATGGCGTGGTGCTGCTGGTCGATGCCGCCGAAGGTCCCTTGCCGCAGACCAAGTTCGTGCTCGGCAAGGCGCTCAGGCTTGGCCTGAAGCCGATCGTGCTGATCAACAAGGTCGACCGCTCCGACGCCAGGCC
>Ga0137415_10007549_pt1 | contig 10769 bp, 10 predicted proteins | sample CZODoug3_1_1_16f_FD_183082 | JGI IMG/M metagenome (GOLD analysis project Ga0137415, IMG submission 183082) | Vadose zone soil fungal communities from Angelo Coast Range Reserve, California, USA - CZODoug3_1_1_16fungal (Hybrid Assembly) | ecosystem: Environmental > Terrestrial > Soil > Vadose...
CTCTGGCATCTGCTCGACATGCAAGCTGAACTGGCGGGAAGCGTCGAGGCGGCCGTCGATCCCGCCTTTCGCCGGACCATGCGGCAGCTCCACACCGGCACGCATATCCTCAATGCCTTCGTCTTCCAGAGCTTCGACGGTGCGTTGGTCACCGGCGTGCAGATGTACGAGGACGGGTCGGCGCGCATGGATTTCGACGTGCCCGGCGCCGACAACGACCGGCTGCGCGCGCTCGAAGCGCCGATCAACGACGTAATCGTCCAGGACATCGCAGTGAACTTCGCCTATGTCCCGATGGTCGAGGCAGAGGCCGAACGCGGGCTCATCCGTAGCCGTTCGGTGGCGCCGCCGCCCACGCCCGACGGCAAGATCCGCATCGTCGAGATCGTCGGCCTAGATCGACAAGCGTGCGGCGGCACGCATCTCGCGTCGACCGGCGGATCGCCGCCCATTCGCATCCTCAAGATCGACAACAAGGGGCGCCATAACCGTCGCGTCCGCATCGCGCTGTCGGACGCCAAGAGCCTCTGATTAAACGAAAAACTTGACTTTCGAACACCACATGTTGCCATATGTTACAAGAAAGTTGGCATATGTTGCGACCGCGTCAGATTTTGGTCCCGATCATCTTCGCCATGATGTTCGGTTATTTCGGCTATCACCTGGTGAACGGTGATCGCGGGCTGTTGGCCATGGCGCAGCTGCAGCGCGAGACCATGATCGCCGATCAGAACCTCGCCGAGGCCGAGACGACGCGGAAGATCTGGGAGCGGCGCGTCGCGGCGCTGCGCAACCAGAGTCTCGATCCCGACATGCTGGATGAGCGCGCACGCATCCTGCTGAACTTCTCGCGCAAGGAAGACATCATCGTCTTCACGCCGACGCGTTGAAGATGCGCCAGGCGCGGTGACCTGGCGCAGAGATGACACGCTGATCAAGGTTCGCTTCGCGGCCTTCTGAAACAAACTGTCCGGCGCGCCCGTCCGCTTGCAAACAATCTCTCAATTGCTGCGCCGCACCCGCTGACGGTCTGGTTTTTCCTGCTAGATCAACCACATCGCCCTAAGCGATGCTATAAGCCGGAGCGGGGCTATCGAGGGGGATCCTATGGCGAAGCCGGCGATCAAGCCGAAGGTCGAATCTCTTCCTGCCGGACCGAAGTCGCCAGCCAAATCGCCTTCGCCCGGCGACAACAGCGTGAGCGCCGAGCAACTCAAATCATACTACCGCGACATGCTCCTGATCCGCCGCTTCGAGGAGCGCGCCGGCCAGCTCTACGGCATGGGTTTGATCGGCGGTTTTTGTCATCTCTATATCGGCCAGGAAGCCGTCGTCATCGGCATGCAATCGACCATCAACGCCAAGGACTCGATCGTCACCTCCTATCGCGATCACGGCCACATGCTGGCCGCCGGCATGGACCCCAAGGGCGTGATGTCCGAGCTGACCGGCCGCAGCGGCGGCTACTCGAAGGGCAAGGGCGGCTCGATGCACATGTTCAGCCGTGAGAAGAATTTCTATGGCGGCCACGGCATCGTCGGCGCGCAGGTGCCGATCGGCACGGGTCTCGCCTTCGTCCACAAGTACAATGGCGACAAGAACGTCGCACTGACCTATTTCGGCGACGGCAGCGCCAACCAGGGCCAGGTCTACGAGGCCATGAACATGGCCGCCCTCTGGAAGCTCCCGGTCATCTACATCATCGAGAACAACCGCTATGGCATGGGCACTTCGGTCGAGCGCGCCTCGGCCACCACCGAACTCTACCGCCACGGCGAGGCGTTCAGCATCCCCGGCGAGCGCGTCGACGGCATGGACGTGCTGGCGGTGCGGGCAGCCGGCGAGAAGGCCGTCGACTACGCCCGCGGCGGCAAGGGCCCGTATATCCTCGAGATGCAGACCTATCGCTATCGCGGCCATTCGATGAGCGACCCGGCGAAGTACCGGACCAAGGAAGAAGTCGACAAGTATCGCAACGAGCGCGATCCGATCGACCATGTGCGCAAGATCCTGCTCGACGAGAAAAAGACCGATGAAGCAGCGCTCAAGGCGGTTGATGCCGAGATCCGCAAGATCGTGAACGACGCAGCGGAATATGCGCAGCACAGTCCCGAGCCCGATCCGTCGGAGTTGTGGACCGACGTCCTGGTCGAGGCCTGATCTGATGCCCATTCCGGTTCTGATGCCCGCCCTCTCGCCCACGATGACGGAGGGCAAGCTTGCCAAGTGGCACGTGAAGGTGGGCGACGTCGTGAAGTCGGGCCAGGTGATCTGCGAGATCGAGACCGACAAGGCGACCATGGAGGTCGAGGCCGTCGACGAAGGCACGGTCGCGCAAATCCTGGTGGAAGAGGGCACCGAAGGTGTGGCGGTGAACACACCGATCTGCATCGTCGCCGCCGAAGGCGAGAGCGTCGCCGACGCGGCGAAGTCGGCTCCCGCCGCTCCCCAGACAGCCCCCCCGAAGGCCGAAGCACCGGTGCCTGCTGCGCGCCCTGCCGCACCCGCCGCTGCTCAGCCGGCCGCTGCTCCCCCGGCCACACCTGCGCCCGCTGCAGAACCAGAATGGAAGGGCAAGACTGTCCACATCACGGTGCGCGAGGCCCTGCGCGACGCCATGGCCGAGGAGATGCGCAAGGACGGCCAGGTCTTCCTGATGGGCGAGGAGGTCGCGCAGTACCAGGGCGCCTACAAGATAAGCCAGGGCCTGCTCGAGGAATTCGGCGAAAGGCGGGTCATCGACACGCCGATCACCGAACACGGCTTCACGGGCCTCGGCGTCGGCGCGGCGTTCGGCGGGCTGAAACCGATCGTCGAGTTCATGACCTTCAACTTCGCCATGCAGGCGATGGACCAGATCATCAACTCGGCCTCCAAGACACACTACATGTCGGGCGGCCAGATGACGTGTCCGATCGTGTTCCGCGGTCCCAACGGAGCCGCCGCACGTGTCGCCGCCCAGCATTCGCAGTGCTACGCCAGCTGGTACGCCCACTGTCCCGGCCTGCGCGTGCTGGCCCCGTGGAGTGCCGCCGACGCCAAGGGACTGCTCAAGGCGGCCATCCGCGATCCCAATCCGGTGATCTTTCTCGAGAACGAGATTCTCTACGGCCAGTCGTTCGACGTGCCGGAAGACCCCGACTTCATCCTGCCGATCGGCAAGGCCAAGGTGGAGCGGCCGGGCAAGGACGTCACCATCGTCGCCTTCTCGATCATGGTCGGCAAGGCGCTGCTTGCGGCCGAGGAACTCGCCAAGCAGGGCATCGATGCCGAGGTGATCAACTTGCGCAGCCTGCGTCCGTTCGACACCGAGACCATCGTCAACTCGGTGAAGAAGACCAACCGGCTGGTCTCGGTCGAAGAGGGTTGGCCGTTCGCCGGCATCGGTTCGGAGCTGGCAGCGCAAATGATGGAACACGCCTTCGACTGGCTCGACGCGCCGGTGAAGCGCGTGCACGGGGTCGACGTGCCGCTGCCCTATGCCGCCAATCTCGAGCGCCTGGCCCTGCCGCAGCCGCAGAACATCGTCGAGGCCGCCCGCGCGGTCTGCAATCGCTGACGCGGGGACTGCGCCATGTCGATCAATATCCTGATGCCTGCGCTGTCGCCGACCATGACCGAGGGTAAACTCGCCAAATGGCACGTGAAAGTGGGCAACACCGTCAAGTCGGGCCAAGTGATCTGCGAAATCGAGACCGACAAGGCGACCATGGAGGTCGAGGCGGTCGACGAAGGCAAGATCGGCCAGATCGTCGTGCCCGAGGGTGCCGAGGGAGTTGCGGTCAATGCGGTGATCGCGATCCTGCTGGAAGAGGGTGAGACCTCCGTGCCGGCCGGCGCAGCACCCGCTCCGGCGCCGAAACCCGCGGCCGCGACAGCGGCGCCGGCGGCTCCCAAGCCTGCTCCGGCCGCACCTGCCGCTGTAGCCCCTGCGTCTGGCGCACCAGCGCCCGCAGCGAAGCCGGCGGTGGCACCGAGCGGCGGCCGCATCTTCGCCTCGCCGCTGGCCAAGCGCATCGCTGCGGAGAAGGGGCTCGATCTTTCCGGCATCAGGGGCAGCGGGCCGAACGGCCGCATCGTCAAGGCGGATGTCGAGTCCGCCAAGCCAGGTGCAGCACCTGCCGCCGCACCAGTTGCAGCCGGGGCGTCGAAGGCCGCGCCTGCGGCCGGCGCGCAGCCGGTATTCGTAGCGCCGGGCGATACGCGCGTGCCGCACACCTCCATCCGCAAGGTCATCGCGCGGCGCATGCTCGAGTCCAAGCAGACCGTGCCGCACTTCTATCTGACCGTGGAGCTGGAGATCGATGCGCTGCTGGCAGCGCGCCAGGCGATCAACGCGGTCGCGGAGAAGAAGGGCGCCAAGGTCTCGGTCAATGACATGGTGATCAAGGCCTGCGCCAAGGCGCTGCGCGATCATCCAGAGTGCAACGCCTCGTGGACCGAGGATGAGATGATCCAGTATGGCGCGGTCGACATCTCGGTCGCCGTCGCCACCGACCGCGGGCTGATCACGCCGATCGTGCGCAATGCCGACATGAAGGGCCTGGCGCAGATCGCGTCGGAGATGAAGGACCTCGCGGCCCGTGCCAAGATTGGCAAGCTCAAGCTCGATGAGTTCCAGGGCGGCGGCTTCACCATCTCCAATCTCGGCATGTTCGGCATCAATGACTTCGCAGCCATCATCAACCCGCCGCAGGCGATGATCCTGGCGGTCGGCGCGGGCGAGGAGCGGCCGGTCGCGCGCAAGGGCCAGGTGGTCGTGCGCACCATGATGAGCTGCACGCTCGCGGTCGATCATCGCGTGGTCGACGGCGCGATGGGTGCGCAATACCTGCAGACGCTGCGCGCCTATATCGAGCAGCCGGCGGCGATGCTGATCTAGGAGCACATGATGGCCGACACCAGCTTCGACATCATCGTGGTGGGCGGCGGCCCAGGCGGCTATGTCGCGGCCATCCGGGCGGCCCAGCTCGGGCTCAAGACCGCCGTCGTCGAGCGCGAAAACATGGGCGGCATCTGTCTCAACTGGGGCTGCATTCCCACCAAAGCGCTGCTGCGCACCTCCGAGGTTTTCAGCCTCATCAAGCACGCCGACTCATTCGGGCTGTCGGTCAAGGACGTCTCCTATGACGCCAAGAAGATCGTCGAGCGTTCGCGCAAGGTCGCGAACCAGCTCAGCAACGGCGTCAAAGGGCTGATGAAGAAGCACAAGATCACGGTGTTCGACGGCAGCGCCAAGCTCGCGGGCAGCGAGGGCGGAGAGCGCAAGCTCGCCGTGGCGATGAACGACAAGAGCAACATGACGCTCACCGCCAAGAACGTGATCCTGGCGACCGGCGCCCGTGCGCGCCAGCTTCCCGGTCTGGAATCCGACGGCAAGCTGGTCTGGACCTACAGGGATGCGATGGTGCCGCCGGAGTTTCCCAAGTCGCTGCTGGTGATCGGCTCCGGAGCGATCGGAATCGAGTTTGCGAGCTTCTATCGCACGTTGGGCGCCGAGGTGACGGTCGCCGAGGTTTTGGATCGCATCCTGCCCGTCGAGGATGAGGAGGTCTCGGCCTTCGCCAAGCGGGCGTTCGAGAAGCAGGGCATGAAGATCCTGACCGCCGCCACGGTCAGCAGCCTGAAGAAGGCCAACAACAAGGTGACGGCCACCATCACGTCAGGCGGCAAGAACCAGGAGATCACCGTCGATCGCGTGATCAGCGCCGTCGGCATCGTCGGCAATGTCGAGGATCTGGGCCTCGAAGGCACCAGGGTGAAAGTCGAGAAGACCCACATCGCGATCGACCAATGGGGTTTCACCGGCGAACCCAACGTCTACGCCATCGGCGACGTGGCGGGCCCGCCCTGGCTCGCCCATAAGGCCATGCATGAGGGGGTCGTAGTGGTCGAGAAGATCGCCGGCGTCAAAGGCGTGCATCCGATAAAGACCGAGAACATCCCTGGCTGCACCTACTGTCAGCCGCAGGTGGCAAGCATCGGTCTCACGGAGGCCGCGGCCAAGGCCAAGGGTCTGCAGATCAAGGTTGGCAAGTTCCCCTTCATCGGCAACGGCAAGGCGATTGCGCTCGGCGAGCCCGAGGGTTTCGTCAAAACGGTGTTCGACGCCAGGACCGGCGAACTTTTGGGCGCCCATATGATCGGCGCCGAGGTCACCGAGCTGATCCATGGCTACAGCGTCGCCAAGACCCTGGAGACGACCGAGGCCGAGCTGATGGCCACGGTGTTCCCGCATCCCACCTTGTCGGAAATGTTGCATGAGGCGGTACTGGCGGCCTATGGCCGGCCGCTCCATATCTAGGCTGCGATGGACGGCACCCTCGACAAGCTCCCGCTAAGCCGGGCCGAGCGCCACCCCGAGAAGGCGCATCGGCCCGACAATCCCATCCGGCGCAAGCCGGATTGGATCAGGGTGCGTGCGCCCAACTCGCCGGAATATGCCGAGACCAAGCGCCTGATGCGCCACTACGGGCTTACGACCGTGTGCGAGGAGGCGGCCTGCCCCAACATCGGCGAGTGCTGGAAGCAAAAGCACGCGACTTTCATGATCATGGGCGACACCTGCACACGGGCCTGCGCCTTCTGCAATGTCGCCACCGGCAAGCCGGGCGCGCTCAATCCGCACGAGCCTGACAACATTGCCGAAGCGGTCGGCAAACTCGGCCTCGGCCATGTCGTGGTGACGTCGGTCGACCGCGACGACCTTTTAGACGGTGGGGCAGGGCACTTCTCGGCGGTGATCACGGCGCTGCGCCAGTCGGCGCCGACGACGACCATCGAGGTGCTGACTCCCGATTTCCTGCGCAAGGATGGCGCTGTCGAGATCGTGGTCGCCGCGCGGCCCGATGTGTTCAACCACAATCTCGAGACCGTGCCGCGGCTCTATCCGACCATTCGGCCGGGCGCACGCTACTTCACGTCGCTGCGACTGCTGTCGCGGGTGAAGGAGATCGATCCCTCGATGTTCACCAAGTCGGGCTTGATGGTGGGCCTCGGCGAGACACGCGAGGAGATCCTGCAGGTGATGGACGACCTGCGCGCCGCCGACGTCGATTTCCTGACGGTTGGTCAATATCTGCAGCCGACGCCCAAGCATGCGCCGCTCGACCGCTTCTGGACCCCGGCCGAGTTCGACGAACTCGCCGCGCTGGCGCGCGCCAAAGGCTTCCTGATGGTCTCGGCCTCGCCGCTCACGCGCTCGAGCTACCACGCGGGCGACGATTTCGCCCAGCTGAAGGCGGCGCGCGCCGCGCAACTGAAAGGCTGACCGCGGCGTGGTTACGCGTCATGCCGAGCGGCGCGTCGTGCGCTTTGGTCCCCGACAGCTTTTCGACCTCGTCGCCGACGTTCCGCGCTATCCCGAATTCCTGCCGTGGTGCACGGCTGCGCGCATACGACGCCATGAGAGCCCCGACGTCCAACTCGTCGAACTTGCCATCGGCTTCGGGCCCTTTCACGAAAAGTTCGTGTCCCGCATCGTGCTGACGCCCGATGCCGAGGGTGGGCCACGCATCGAGACCACCGGGGTCGAGGGACCGTTCCGGCAGCTGGCGAGCCACTGGTCGTTCGAGTCCCATCCCGACGGCACATTGATTCGTTTCAGCCTGGAGTTCGAATTTCGCTCGATGCTGCTGCAGCAGACCGTGCGGCTGCTGTTCGCCGAGGCGGTCAGGCGCATGGTCTCGGCCTTCGAGGCGCGCGCCAACCAGCTTTACGGCAAGCCTAGCGTTCGGCCAGCAACGCCAGCATCGTCAACGCGGTAAGCACCGACACGCGCCGGATCGAATCGCGGTCGCCCGGAAAGACGTGGCGTTCGGCGATGATGTCATGCCCCGCCCGCGCCACGGCCAAATGCACAAGGCCGACCGGCTTTTCGGCCGTGCCGCCGCCAGGGCCGGCAACGCCCGTCACCGACACCGCAAGATCGGCACCGGAACGGGCCAGCGCGCCCGCCGCCATGGCGCGCGCCACGGGATCGCTCACCGCGCCGTGGCCTAAAAGGGCGTCCCACGAGACGCCCAGCATCTCGCGCTTGGCCTCGTTGGCGTAGGTGACGAAGGCGCGGTCGACCACGTCGGACGAGCCCGCGATCGCCGTCAGGGTGGCGGCAACCAGGCCGCCGGTGCAGGACTCGGCAGTGACGACCTTGAGCTTGCGCTTGCGGCAGGCGTGCAGCACGCGCTCCGCCGCGTCCCTCATTTCGTGATCGAACATCGCGAACCCCTGGCTTCTCAGCCCCTAGCTTCTCGGCACTTCGACGGTGGCGACGGCTTGCGCCGCGATGCCTTCACCTCGGCCGGCAAAACCCAGCCCTTCCGTGGTCGTGGCCTTGACGCTCACCCTGTCGCGCCCGACTCCGGCGATGCGAGCGATGCTTTCGACCATCGCCTCGCGATGCGGGCCAATGCGCGGCGCCTCGCAGACGAGCGTCAGGTCGAGATGCACGATCCGCCCGCCGGCCGCTTCCACGAGGCCCACGGCGTGGCGCAGGAAGCGGTCGGAGGAGGCACCGCGCCACTGCGGATCGGACGGCGGGAAATGCTTGCCGATGTCGGCGGCGCCGATCGTGCCCAACAACGCGTCGGTCAGTGCATGAAGGGCCACGTCGGCATCGGAATGACCGGCGAGCGCGCGCGTGTGGGGGATGGTCACGCCGCCCAGCATCACGGAATTACCCGGGCCGAAGCCGTGAACGTCGAAGCCGAACGCAGTGCGCGTTTCCATCGTCGCTGCCTGCCGGAGATCCTCGGTGGTGGTGATCTTGCGGTTATCGTCGTGGCCGGCGACCATGACAACCCGGAGACCGGCGCGCTCGGCGACCGCGGCGTCGTCGGTGAGTGCCGTGGCGTCGTTGGTGCCGAGCGAGGCGGCGGCGCGATGCGCCTTGAGCAGGGCTGCATATCGGAAAACCGGGGGCGTCTGGGCCCGCCACAAGTGAGCGCGCGGCACCGTCTCGGAAATGGCGCCGTCGCTATCGGCGCGCTTCAGCGTGTCCGCAAGCGGCACGCCCAGGACGGCGCCATCGACCCCCGGCGCCGAGAGGGCTTTTAGGCAGGCGGCAATGTCGGCGGCCAGGACGAAGGGGCGGGCGGCATCGTGAATGGCGACCAAGTCCGGAGATTCGGCCGCCAGCGCTTCCAGGCCGTTCAACACCGAGTGCTGACGGCTGACGCCGCCTTCGACCGGCGGCGGCAGATCGAAACCGGCCGTGGCGGTTTGGTAGTGCGCTTCGTCGCCAGGACCGATCACGACTTGGATCCGGTCGATGCCGGGGATGGTCCGGAAGACCGCCAGGGTGCGGCGCAGGACCGGCTGCCCATCCAGAAGGGCATATTGCTTGGGCAGGGAGCCGCCGAAGCGATTTCCCCGCCCTCCAGCCACGATCAAGGCGGTACAAGTCGGCACGAGGGGTTAAATAACATCGGGTTAGGCTGTGTGCACTTCGGACCCTTGCACGTACCGCCCGGACCCGCTATTGCTCGCTCAATTATTGTGCACTGCACAAGATGCCTATTTACTGATCAGAAGACATGAACTGCATACCTCGTCTCCAGCCCGTCGATATCGGCCCGGTCCGCCTTGAGGATCCCGTCATCCTGGCCCCCATGTCGGGCGTGACCGACATGCCTTTCCGCCAGATGGTGAAGCGGGATGGGGCGGGTCTTGTCGTGTCCGAGATGATCGCCTCGGCGGCGATGGTCCGCGAGAACCGCAAGACTCTCTTGATGGCCAAGAACTCGCCGGAAGAGTTCCCGATGTCGGTTCAACTCGCAGGCTGCGAACCCGAGGTCATGGCCGAGGCCGCGAAGCTGAACGAGGACCGCGGTGCCGCCATCATCGACATTAATTTCGGCTGCCCGGTGAAGAAGGTCGTGAACGGCCATGCCGGCTCCTCGCTGATGCGCGATGAAGTGCATGCCGCGAAGATCCTCGAGGCGACCGTCAAGGCGGTGAAGCTGCCGGTGACGCTCAAGATGCGCACGGGCTGGGATTCGAACAATCGCAACGCGCCCAACCTCGCGCGCATCGCCGAGCAGTGCGGCATCAAGATGCTGACGGTGCACGGCCGCACGCGCTGCCAATTCTATGACGGTCACGCCGATTGGGCGTTCGTCGCCCAGGTGAGGGCGGCGACCAAGCTGCCGGTCATCGTCAACGGCGACATCGAAACGCTCGACGACGTCGAAGCGGCGCTCGAACAGTCGGCCGCCGACGGCGTTATGATCGGCCGCGGCGCCTATGGCCGGCCGTGGTTCCTCAATCAGGCGATCCACTATCTCCGGACCGGACAGCGTCTCGCCGACCCGTCGCTCGCCGAGCAGTACGCCATCGTACGCAGCCACTTCGAAGCGATGCTGTCGCATTACGGCCGGGAGACGGGCGTGCGCATGGCCCGCAAGCATTTGGGCTGGTATTCCAAGGGCTTGCCGGCCTCGGCCGAGTTCCGCGCCGCGGTGAACCGCGAGACCGATCCGAACAACGTCCGCAACATGCTGGCCTCGTTCTTCCTGCCTACGCTCGAACGGCAGGCCGCCTAGCATGATGCTTCATCCTCTCAAGCGCTCGAGCGCGCTCGACGACCAGTTTCCGACGGCGATCCTCGACTCGCTTTCGGAGGCGATCGTCGTGGTCGATGCCGGCGGTCTCATCCACTACGCTAACCTCTCGGCTGAGCAGTTCTTTGGCGCCGGCCGGGCGCGGCTGGTCGGCCATCCGCTGGCCGAGTTCGTGCCGGAAGACGCGCCGCTGTTCTCCCTGCTGGAGCA
>Ga0137415_10007550_pt1 | contig 10768 bp, 8 predicted proteins | sample CZODoug3_1_1_16f_FD_183082 | JGI IMG/M metagenome (GOLD analysis project Ga0137415, IMG submission 183082) | Vadose zone soil fungal communities from Angelo Coast Range Reserve, California, USA - CZODoug3_1_1_16fungal (Hybrid Assembly) | ecosystem: Environmental > Terrestrial > Soil > Vadose...
GTGAGCTCCTGCGCCTCGCCGTTCCAGGCGCGGGCGCGGAACGCGCGGAAGTCGACTTCGTTGCCGCCGAAGCGCAGCACCGCGGTGGCCGCGGTGGCGGAGGCGCTGCGATACCAGTCCCAGCGCCGCAGGATCGCGCGCACCCGCAGCAGGAACTCCTGCAGATGGAACGGCTTGGCGAGGTAGTCATCCCCGCCGGACTCCAGCCCCCGGACGCGATCCACGGGGTCGCCGCGCGCGGTGAGAAACAGCACCGGCGTGTTGTTGCCCTGCTCGCGCAGCGTGCGGCACACGCCGAAGCCGTCGATCCCCGGCAACATCACATCGAGCACGATCAGCGCACAGCCCTGCTCGCTCAGCCACGCGAGCGCCTGCTCGCCATCGCCCGCGGTGCTCACCTCGTAGCCTTCGGCGCGCAGGTTCTCCATGACGCCGGCGGCGAGGTGCGGATCATCCTCCACCACCAGCACGCGCGTGCCCGAGGGCGTGGCGCTCATGAGCGCTGTCCCTGCGCCGCCGGCCAGATGAGCACGAAATGCGCGCCCTGGCCCACGCCCTCGCTGTGCGCGCTCACGCGCCCCTGCCCGAGGTGCATCAGGCGATGCACGATGAACAGTCCCAGGCCGGTACCGTAATGGCCGCCCCCGCCACGCGGATGCAGGCGCGTGAACCTCTCGAAGATGCGCGCGCCGTCCGCGGGGCGAAAGCCCACGCCGCTGTCACGCACCGACAGCTCCACCTCCCCGCTGAGCGCGCGCGCGCTGAGCGCGATGCTGCCGCCGCCGAGCGGCGTCACGGCGGCGAGCGCGTTCTCCAGGATGTTGCGCACCACGACATCGAGCGCCAGCGGATCGCTCACCACGAACAGACCCGGCTCGATGTCGCAGGAGATACGGATGCGCTCCTGGCGCGCGCGCTCCTCCAGATGCGCCACCACGCGCGCGACCGCCGCGCCCAGCTCCAGCGGCTCGGACTTGAACTCGACCCGGCCGCGCTCCAGGCGCGCGCTCTCGAGGATCTGCGTGACCATCGCCTCCATGCGGGCGAGATCCGCCAGCATGCGATCGATGAGCGTGCGTGACTGCTCCGCTGACAGCGTACGCAGCGCCATGGTCTCGAGCGACAGCTGCAGGCTCGCGAGCGGGGTCTTGAACTGGTGAGACACGAGCGCGAGGAAATTCTCCTGCTCCTCCAGCACCCGCGCCTCGGCGCGCAGCGCGCGCGCGATCACCGCGATGCAGGCCCCGAGGGCGAGCAGGAAGAACGCGCCTTCCCAGGCGTACTGATTGTAACGGTGGCGCTCCTCGGTGCGCAGCGCCTCATCCACCTGCGGCGCGAGCGCCGCGTGGCCGTCGGCGATGATGATCTGCGGCAGGAGCGTGTGCACGCGCTGCGCGCTCACGCCCGCATCCAGGAGCGCCTGCGCGGCGGAGGTCTGCTCGGCATAGGCGGCGCGGGCGGCACGCACCTTTTCGATGGTGTAGCCGTGCTGATCGAGGATCCACCAGCCCACCTGCACGGCGGACACCACCACGAGGACGAGCACCGTCAGCTGGAAGACGCGCGTCGCCTTCATTCGATCCCCGCCAGTGCCTCGCGCAGCGCCTGCGCGAAACGCGTGACATCGGCACTGCTGTGGGCGAGTGACAGGAAGCAGGCCTCGTAAGCGGACGGTGGCAGGTAGATGCCGCGCTCGAGCATGGCGTGAAACAACGCGGCAAAGCGCGCCGTCTCGCGTGCCGACAACGCGGCAGCCGTGCGCGGCGCGCCCGCCTCGTGCAACGACATCCAGAAGAGCGAGCCGACGCGCACCAGGTGCACGGGAAAGCTCGCCTGCACCAGCACCGGTCTGAGCACCCGCTCGAGCTCCGCGCCGAGCGCCTCCAGGCGCTCCCATCCCGACTCGCGCTGCAGCAGCTGCAGCGTCGCAAGTCCCGCCGCCATCGCCACGGGGTTGCCCGACAGCGTGCCGGCCTGATAGGTGTCGCCATCGGGAGCGAGCCGCGCCATGATGCGGCGCGCGCCGCCGAAGGCCCCGACCGGCATGCCGCCGCCGATCACCTTGCCGAAGGTCGCCAGATCCGGGGCGATGCCGAAGAGCTGCGCGGCGCCGCCGCGCGCCAGGCGGAAACCGGAAATCACCTCATCGAAAATGAGCAGCGCGCCGTGCGCGCTCGTGAGTTCGCGCAGGCGGGTGAGGAATTCACGCCGCTGCGGCAGCAGGCCGTGATTGGCCGGCAGCGGCTCGATGATGAGGGCCGCGATGTGCGCACCCTCGCGCTGAAACAACTCCTGCAGCGCCGCTTCGTCATCGAGCGGCAGCACGCGCGTGCAGGCCGTGAAGCCTTCCGGCACGCCCGCCGAGGAGGGGCGGCCGAACGTGGCGAGTCCGGAGCCGGCGGCGACCAGCAGGTGATCCGCGTGACCGTGATAGCAGCCGGCGAACTTGACGATGAGGTCCCGTCCGGTGAACGCGCGCGCCACGCGGATGGCGCTCATGACCGCCTCGGTCCCCGAGGACACGAAGCGCACCTGCTCGGCGGGGGGGTACCAGGCCACGACCTGCTCGGCGAGCTCCACTTCCGCGGCGCATGGCGCCCCGAAGGTCATGCCGCGCGCGAGCGCCTCGGTCACGGCCGCGAGCACCGCGGGGTGGGCGTGCCCGGCGATCAGGGGACCCCAGGAGCCGACCAGGTCGAGGTAAGCGCGGCCATCGGCGTCGAACACCTGCGCGCCCGCGCCGCGCGCGATGAACAGCGGCGTGCCGCCGACCGCGCGGAAGGCGCGCACCGGTGAATTGACGCCGCCGGGAATCACGCGGCAGGCGCGCTGGTACAGCTCGGCGGAGCGCGGATGGCGCGACTCGCGCAGGGTGTTGGGCCGCAGGTTGCTCATGGGAATGTCTCTTGGATCAATCGGGGCGCGCACGCCCCGTCCGGGCCGCTTCGAAGAATGCCTCCACCGCATCCGGGCCATGCACCGCGGCGGCACGCAGCCCCGCGAGCGGCAGATGCGCCAGCCGGTGCGCCACCGTGGACGCGAGCCGCTCGAGCTGTCCGCGTTGCTGATCGTCCAGTGTACGCAACTCCTGCCTGAGCGCACGCGCCACTTCCTCGGCGGCGATCTGCTCGAAGGCGCCGCGCAGGTCCGCAAGGCGCGGGCCGATGGCGCGCGTCGCCAGCTCGGAGCGCAGCCGCGTCAGGCGCTCGTCGATCGCGGCGCGCACCGGCGCCAGGCGCACCAGCTCGGCGAGCCGCCGCCCCTGCGCCGCCTCGATGAGATCGTTCATGCCGACGCGCGCCACTCCCGCGCGCTGCGCGGCCGCGGGATCGACGTTGGGAGGCACGCCGAAATCGATGATCAGGGGTGCGGAGGCCGCGGCGGTGCGCAACCGCCCGAGCACCTGCTCATCGAGCACCGGCTCGCCCCCGCCGGCTGCCAGCACCAGCGCGCTCAGCACCGGGGGCTGCGCGCGGAAGCGATCCAGCGCCAACGCCTCCCCCGACACGGTGAGGGCGAGCTCCTCGGCCGCCTGCAGGGTGCGATTGACGATGAGCAGCGGAACCCTCACCTCGTTCAGGACGGCGGCACAACGGCGCGTCATGGGCGACACGCCCAGCAACGCCACGCGCCCGGGACGGCCGCCGAGGTGCTGCAGCACGCGGTCGGCCGCCAGATCCCCGAGCGAGGGTGAGCGCACCCCGGCGCTCAGGCGGCGCACGCGCCGCGCCATTCCCAGTGCCTCACCCATGAGGCGGTCGAGGACCGGTCCGCAGGTGTGTGCGGCGCGCGAATCCTCCCACGCGCCGCGCAGCTGGGCCGCGATCTCGTGCTCGCCGAGCTGCGCGGAATCCAGTCCGCAGGCGAGCAGCAACAGGTGCTCGACCGCCGCCTCACCGGTCCAGGCGCGCAGGATGCGAGTGGCCTCCCCGGGCTGCGGGTCGCGGCCGGTCAGAATGCGGAACACGTCCTGGCGGGAATCCCCGGCCGCCGTACCGTCATCGGTGGCGTACACGACTTCGACGCGATTGCACGTGCCGACGTAGAGAATCTCCGCGGCCTTGAGCAGCGTGCGTAGTGCCGGCAGCCGTGCCGGGACTTCCGTCCTCGGCACGGCAAAGCGCGCTACCTGGTCGACGCCCGCGTGGCGATAGGACAGGCCGACCACACCGATCTGGTGCATCGCGGGAGCTTAACTGCCGGGACCCGGGGCGAGTGTCACGGAACGGTCACAGGCTGCGGGAACGGTGCCCGCCAGCACAATCAGTGTTATTTTCGCAAAGCGACACGCACCCGCAGCGAGGCAACACATGAGTGGATGGCACATCGCCCAACTCAACGTCGGCCGCATCCTCGCGCCGACGGACAGTCCACAACTGGCCGAATTCATGGCCGCGCTGGATGAGATCAACGCCCGCGCGGAAGCGACGCCGGGCTTCATCTGGCGACTGCAATCCGACAGCGGTAACGCCACCGATATCCAAGTCTCCGAAGATCCGAATTTTCTGGTGAACATGTCGGTGTGGGCGACGATCGAGTCGCTGTTTGATTTCGTCTATCGCTCGGCCCACACCGCCGTGATGGCGCGGCGCCGTCAGTGGTTCGAGAAGCCCACCGAAGCGTACCAGGTTCTGTGGTGGGTCCCCGCCGGTGAGGTTCCGAGCGTGCGCGAGGCGCTCGAGCGGCTCGATCACCTGCGCCGGCACGGACCGACGCCGCAGGCGTTCACGTTCAATCGACGCTACCCCGCGCCCGGGGAGCTGGGTGCTCCGCAGGACATGAAACCCGAGCCGTACTGCGCCGGCTGGCGCTGACCTATTCCCCGACCTTGAGCACCACGCGAAAGCGTGCCTTGCCGCTCATCATGCGCTCGTACGCCGCCTGGGCCTGCTCGAGGGGATAGATCTCGTTCGTCGAGACCACGCGGTTGCGCTGGCTGAAACGCAACGTGTCCTCCGAGTCCACTGCGGTTCCCGAGTACCAGCCCCTCACGGCTGCGCGCTTGCCGAGCAGCTCCAGTGAGTTGACGGTGAGGGCGCCGACCGCGCCAATGACCATCAGCGTCCCATTCACACCCAGTCCCCCGACGATCGCCTGCATGGCCTCGGCGCTCGTGACCGTGGCGATGATGGCCGTGGCGCCGCCGAGCGCCTGCAGTGCCGCCGCCGGGTCGCTGCGCTCGGAGTCGATGTAGTCCTGCGCACCGAGCGAGCGCGCCAGCGGCTCCTTGTCGCCACCGCGATTGACCGCCACCGTACGGAAACCCTGGCGCGCGGCAAACTGAATCGCCAGATGACCGAGTCCGCCCACGCCATGGATGGCAACCACATCCCCGGGACGCGCGCCGCAGTGGCGCAGCGCATTGAAGGTCGTGATCCCGGCGCACAGCAACGGCGCCGATTCGACCGGATCCATGTCCCCGGGCAGGCGTGCGAGGGCTGAGGCGCGCGCCAGCATGTGAGTGGCATAGCCGCCGTCACGCGTGATGCCGGTCGCGCCCTGAACGTTCTCGCACGCGAACGAGTTCCCGTGCCGACAGCGGCCGCAGTGGCCGCAGGCGCCGCTGTTCCAACCGACCCCGACACGCGTACCGAGCTGCCAACCATCGATATCCGCGCCGAGCGCCTCGATGGTGCCGATCACCTCGTGCCCCGGCACGCGCGGATACGTGAGTCCCGGCATGTGGCCGGTCACGACCAGCGAGTCGCTGTGACACACGCCGCAGGCGTGCACGCGAATTCGAACCTCGTGACGGGCGGGCTGCGGCACCGGGCGCTCCTCCACGCGCAACTGACCGCCCGGCTGTGCAACGACCATCGCGCGCATGGCTGGCATGGCATTTCTCCTGAAGTCACCGATGAGCGAGCTTTGCGCTTCGAGTCCGGTCGGTCAAGCAGACCGCATGCTGGGCCGTGCGGCAAGCGGCACAGGGATCACGAATCTGTCACGAGCGGGTGGTAGGTTCTCCTGACGGTGCTGCGCGCGCCTCAAACAAAAATTATCGCTAACGCTGGAGGTTCCCCATGAGAGTAAACAGGCTCGCCGCCGCGATGTCGCTCGCGGTGTCGCTGTCCATCACCGCGCAGGCGCTCGCCATGGAGCACCAGGACGTACGGCACGTCCTGCTGATCAGCGTGGACGGCATGCACGCGCTCGATGTGGCGCGCTACATCGAGAGCCACCCGAACTCGACCCTGAAGCAGCTGACGGGGCACGGCATCACCTACAGCAACGCCCGCACGCCGGCAAATTCGGACTCATTTCCGGGTCTGCTGGCGCTGGTGACCGGCGGCTCGCCCGTCACGGGCGACCTGTTTTATGACGTGAGTTACGATCGCAGCTACTTCGCAAACGGCGACTCGACCTGCTCGGGCGCGGTGAGTGACTCAGCACCGGGGGCCGGCCAGAGCGCCGGCCGGGGCAGCCCGATCGCCTTCGACGAGTCGATCGACCTGTACGGGACGGACCCCGTGACCGGCCTGCCGCTGTCCAGGAACATGATCAATCCGAACTCCCTGCCGTTCCAGATCGATTCGAACGGCCACTGCATGCCGGTGTATCCGCACAGCGCGCTGAAGGCGAACACGATCTTTGAGGTCGTCAGGGGACACGGCGGCGTGACCGCCTGGGCCGACAAACACCCCGCCTATGACCTGGTTCGCGGCCCGTCAGGGGCAGGCCTCGATGATCTCTACACCCCGGAGGTCACCAACGTCGGCGGCCTGGACAACACCGTCAGCGTCGGTCAGAAGGTCTCCCATGACACACCGGATCCCTCCTGCATCAACCCCTCTACCGCAGCCGACGCCGCACGCCTGTCGGGTCATCCGGGTGGGTACGTCGACGGCTCGGGTACCCCCACCGACGTGCTGAGCTATGCGCTCGACGCCGTCGATGCTGATCTGGGCTCCATCGTCGACGCGCTGAAGCAGCAGAATCTTTACGAGTCGACCCTGATCATCATCACCGCCAAGCACGGCCAATCGCCGATCAACCCGCTCAAGATCAACAAGCCCGGCCACTTCGCCGATCTCGTGGCCGGCCTGACGGCGGCCAACATGGCCGAAACGGCCGCGATGCAGGCCGTGAACATCGCCGCTAACTGCAACAACGGTCCCTGCGGATTCATCAGCGACGATGACATCGCGCTGATCTGGCTGCAGGACCAGACGCAGGCCGCGAACGTGGCTGCGCTGATCAACAACCACGCCAGGGAACTGTTCGTCGACGAAGTCATGGCCGGTGATGAGATCAAGCTGAAGTTCCACGACCCGATGCGCGACAATCGCACGCCGGACATCATCGTCCAGCCGCAGTACGGTGTGGTGTATACCCCCTCGACGAAGAAGAACGCCGAGCACGGCGGCTTCAGCTTCGCCGACACCAATGTCGGACTGATTGTCTCGCACGCGCACATGCCGGCGCAGACCATCAAGACGCTGGTGCTGAGCTCTCAGGTGGCGCCGACCATTCTCTCGTCCTTAGGCATCGACCCGAAGGAGCTGAAGTCGGTGCGTGTCGAAGGCACCAGGGTCCTCCCGGGCCTCTAGGGATGGAGCGGGCGATGGGAATCGAACCCACGTTAGCAGCTTGGGAAGCTGCAGTACTACCATTGTACGACACCCGCACCGGTACGCGATTCTACGGGCCGCCCGTTGCAGTCGGCAAATGCAGCGCACAGCCTCACCTGGCGGGCGGCCCGCTCAGAACGGATAGTCGATGCCGCTGAATATCGCGGCCTTGCCGCGGGCAAAGCCGAAATCCACGTAGCCGACGACGAAGGGATTCGCCACACCGCGTATGCCGAACCCCGGGGTGGCGTGCAGTCTCGAGAAGGGGCTCGCGCCGAGCGCCGCGAACACCTTGCCGGCATCGAGGAACGGAGCCACCTCCAGGTTCACACGGGTGCCAAAGGCGTTCAGGTTCACCACCCGCATACGCAGCTCCAGGCCGGTCGCGAACATATTGCGGTCGATGAAGCGGTCGGAGCCGTAGCCCCGCAGCGGCTCGCGCTCGGCGATCACGCTGCGGTCACCGCCGAGGCTCGAGAGTGCCCAGAACGGCGCGTTGCCCGCCGAAGGCATGTAGCGCGCCGCCGCGTGCCAGGCAAGCGTGACGTCAGGGCCGAGCGCCCAGTAGTGACGCGCTTCCGCGCCGAAGTAGCTGTAGGAAACCGAGCTGCCGAGGGCGCGGCTGACGAAGCCGTCGTAAATGATGTAGCGCGCCCCGTTGTGCGGGATGATCAGCGAATCACGGGTGTCGTAGGTGAGCATCACGCTGTGCTGCAGCTCGTGCTCGCTGCCGATCCCTAAGAGTCTCGGAAATAATGTCCCGATCGAGGGCAGGCGGTGCAGCACCGCCGGCAGCACCTCGACATAGCGCGGGCGCACCCCGTAGGCGAGCTGCAGGGCCGGGGTGAAATTGCGCCCGATCGATGCGGCCACCAGAGCCTGGTTGTCGACAAAGGAGGTCTCGTTGGTTCGCACAGAGTTGTTGCCGAGACCGAAGAAGCGCTGCGTGCCGCTGCGGTCGTAGATCGCCTCGATCGACCATGAGAGCGCCCCGGTGCGTGTCTGACCCGTGAGGTAGCGGCCGTCGAACTCCCGCTCGACGCGCTGCTTGAGCCCCCCCTCGACCGACCACTGCGTGTCCGCGGACGGGTAGCCGAGCACCCGCATGTGGGCGCCCCAGCCGAAATACTGGCTGTGGATGATGTCGGGAGCGGTGATGCGGTCGATCTCATCGTGCGTGTTGGTGTGCAGCCAGGTTGGAATGACGCCCAGCGTCAGTCCGTTGTGCGGCTCAGTATCGATCGCCGGGATCGGGATGAAGGGCGCAGTCGCGGGATCGAGCCAACGCGCGAGCTCCGAGCGCGAGGGCGCAACCGGGGCAGCCGGCGCGCTTGCCGGTACCGGCGCAGGCTCCTGCGCACGCGCCCCGTAGGCGGCGCCCAGCAGCGCGAGCGCGCAGGCCGCAACGCATCGCCCTCGCGCCTGATGCCGCGGCACGGGCGCGCTCACCTACGCGCCCGGGACGCCCGTCAGGAGCGTGCCCACAAACCATGCCGCGCGCCCTCCCCGCCGACAGGTGTCCGCTGCGGACCGGGCCGCCGCCCTTTGGTGTCCTTGATGCATCGCTCGGTCCCTCACCCCGCGCCCGCGGCGGGGCCACAATGTTACAGACTGTTGCTGGCTAGAGGGTAAGGCACCAGACGGAACCCCGGCCGCCGCCTGCGGTCGTCCCGTGCGCGCACCCGGGCACCGGTGTATAAACCGAAACCTGACTGACAGGGACGGACGGGGGAGTTTGCGATGCAATCCGTGGCTGTCCTGCACCCTCATCTGCTCATCTGGCGCGACCCGCCCCTCTGGTCGTTCGTGTGGCGCGGCTTGTTGCCGCTCGCCGCTCTGGCGTTGGCGGCCTCGTTCGCACTGGGTCCTGTGGCGCGCAACTGGATCGAAGGCCCCGTGCAGCGCGAGACGCGCGAGCAGCTGCACGCCGCGGGCTTCGGCTGGGTGGGTCTTTCAGTCTCCGGGCAGAACGTCATGCTCTCGGGCGAGGAGCCGGCGGCCGGAGCGGGCGAACGCGCGATCGCGCTGGTGAAGGCGGCGACCTGTGCCACCTGGATCGGGCGCCGCACCTGCGCCGTGAGCGTTGAGGGCCGGTTCACCGCGCCCACGCCGCTCGGCGCCGCAGCGGCACCGAGCCAGACGGCGCAGGCCTGTGAGCGGTCGCTGGCGGCCGTGCTGGCCGGTGAGCAGGTCGAGTTTGCCAGCGGCAGTGCCGCAATCGACACACGCAGCGGTGCGCTTCTCGATCGACTCGCGAAGGAAGCCAGAAGCTGTCCGGGCACGCTGCGCATCGAAGGCCATACCGATCCCGTCGGGCGGTCTGCGTTCAATCGCAGCCTGAGCCAGGCCCGCGCCGCCGCCGTGCGTGATGCGCTCATCGCCCGCGGTGTGCCGGCCGAGCGGCTGCGCGCGCAGGGATTTGCGGCGCGGCGTCCGATCGCCGACAACCGCACCGAGAGCGGTCGCGCACGCAACCGCCGCATTGAATTTCACGCTGTGTCCGGCAACTGACACATCACCGGGGAGGGGCAACATGGGCTTTCTGTTGGCGAAAATCCTGTTCCTGCTGGTGCTGGCCGCCGCCTGCGGTGCCTTGTTCGCCTACTGGTGGTTCCGCCGTCACTACGAGGACGTGACACTCGAGTACGCGCGCTCGCGCGATGAATGGGCGACCTGGCGCCGCGGCTTCGAAGCGCGCCTGGCGGCGCGTCCGGAGGTTGATCTGCAGCCGCTGCGCGAGCAGGTCGCGGCGGTGGACGAGGCGGTGCGCGGCATCGACGTGCCCATACCCGAGCGCGTCGACCTGGCGCCGCTGCAATCGCGCCTCGATGACATCGAGCGCCGCATCAGCGACATCCGCCTGCCGCAAGCCCCGGATCTCACGCCGGTGGAACAGCGGCTGACCGCGATGGAACATGCGCTGTTCCCCGTACAGACCCGCCTGGATGAGCACGCGAGCGCCGTGCGGGCGGTCCACGTGCCCCCGCCTCAGACGGTGGACCTGAGTCCGGTGCTGGAGCGGCTCGGCAGGCTGCAGTCGCTTCTCGAGAATCCGCCGCCTCCGAAGGTCGCGGTTCGCGAAGGCAGCCGCAACCTCCTGACGCACCCCGGGCACGGCAAGCCGGACGATCTGACGCAGATCAAGGGTGTCCCCAAGGTGCTCGAACGCAAGCTGCATCGCGTCGGCGTGTTCTACT
>Ga0137415_10007552_pt1 | contig 10767 bp, 11 predicted proteins | sample CZODoug3_1_1_16f_FD_183082 | JGI IMG/M metagenome (GOLD analysis project Ga0137415, IMG submission 183082) | Vadose zone soil fungal communities from Angelo Coast Range Reserve, California, USA - CZODoug3_1_1_16fungal (Hybrid Assembly) | ecosystem: Environmental > Terrestrial > Soil > Vadose...
GTACAACAAACCATCCCTATATAGTTCGCGAGTCTCACGGTCCAGGACGAATGCCCCGAAGCGAAAGCCTTTTCGTACTTTTGTAGGCTGACTCACTCGGGCAAAGGATAGCGCGAAAGAGACAATCAACCAAGATCCACGAGTCTCCCCCCGAGTTCCCCCCCAGGAAGGTCCTCGCTGTTCCCCCTTCGGCGGGTGTATTTAGGCACGTATGACAGCAAATCTATGGGATTCGAAACAACCGAGAGACTCCAGTCAGGAGGCCTTGGCTGACCTTTCAAATGTCTTGAGCGAGCGGTGTGAGAGCTGCGGTCTTCCAAAACTCGCTGTGGGTGGCCTCAACGATACGGACATCTCTTACGGCCGCGGGGAGTTGAGTGCAACGCACCGACCGCCGTCCCGCAAGCTGTCCATCGTCTGTGGGGGATGTGGGACTTCGCTGGTCCGATGGGAGAGCCTGTCATGAAACAAGATCTGGAGTTCTTCCTCTACGCAGTCTGGTGGGCGTCCCGGGGGGATGAGCTGGCGAAACGCACGCTCTGGGAACTCCTGCTGACCGACCGCAAGCGAATCATTCTTTCGAAACTGAGGGACGGGGATGTGAGGGAATCTGATCGGGAGGACGCCCACAGCAACATTGCGTTGAAGGTCTACAGCAACATCGAGCAATTGAAGGTCACGCGGGCCTATATCCGTTGGGAAGATCGAACAGGAAGTAATTCGTTCCATCGACCTTGAGAGGGCGTTGTCGCAGCTCACGTCGGAGCAACGCACGGTAATCGAATTACACTATCTCCAAGACGAGCTGACTTGCAGAAAAATTGCGACGCGGCTCAATTGGCCCAAGTCGATGCCCAAGAAGCGGATCTCCGAGGCACTATGCACGATACGGACGATTTGGGGAGTTCGTCTGCCCGAGCGATCAGAGCAAAGGGCTGCGGATGCTTGGTGGCCCCTGCTTCTGGAGTCTGTGTACCAGCACGCGAAGGGTTCAAACTTCACTGCCGCTGGAGGTAAAGTCTTTATTCGCGCGCCAAGTTGCGATGTTGACAGTACGGCCGGGATAGACAGTCGTCAGTGAAACTCAGCGTAGGAGATAATCTCACAGGGCGTGAAAACAGTGACAATCGACGTAACGCGGGATGCACAGTCGAGTACATTGAGAAATTGAGAACTTCTATGCGCCGGACGAGGCGGACTCGATTCTTCGGGCTTTGCTGGCCGTGCGGATGACGCCGGAGGTCCTCCGCATGTTCGGCCAGGATAGTGTAACGAAGCGGCTATCCGAGCCGTACGGCATCGATTATCCATACAATACCGCGGCCAGATAGTCGCGCACCGGAGGTTTCAACGCCACTCCAGGGTTTGCCGTTCTGCACTCCGCTGATGCGCTCGATCCGGGAACGTATAGAGGCGGTTCTGGACCGCTCGACAGCGGGCTGGTGCAACTATACCCAGACGGCAAGGTGGGCATCGGTTGGCATAGTGATGCTGGAAAGCCGGAGGTCATCGCATCGCTCAGCCTCGGCGCCGAGCGGGAGTTTGCATTTGGCCTGGGTACGGCAAGCAAGTGTGTAGAGGTCTGGAGAATGCGTCTCGCACACGGCTCATTGCTACTCATTCCGGCGAAAACGAACGAAGCCCTGAAGCATGGGCTCCCTCAATCCAGGCTGGTAAAGGAACCACGGGTGAACGTCACGCTGCGTAGGTTCCCTCCACTGTGAGATCGTCCGAAATTTCTTTGGGGACTTCGATGATGCGCCTTCGTTCATAGTGGAGAGTTTTGAGCGGAAGGGGCGAGGGTTCAGTCAAGGTCGAGCGCGGCGCGCCGAAGGGCAACCTTGACGGGTTCCTTGCCCCGTCAGCATCATTCGCAGAAGAACGAAGAAAAGCCCAGGTTCGTCAGAGCAAAACCTCAGAGGCGATCGCCCTGGCGGGCGTTGAGTGCCCGATGCTCAGCGTTCTGGTCCGTAGTAGCGAATCTGTGACCGCGCCCCTAGCTCTTCTCGAATCCGGGAAAGATCGTATTTGGTGTCTTTCAGCGTTTGTTCCAGCCAGGAAGGTAACGGAGTCGCCAGGTGCGTGACCTGTCCTCGGCGCACCTTCATTACTTCCGGAAGTCGGTCGAGAAGACCTACGTCACGGCTACGCCGGGTTGGACGGCTCGGGCCTACTCAGGCTCTCCTCCCGTGGGCTGGGGGCGGGTCGCTCTTGACTTCGTCTTCTAACCACTCGCCTCGGGGGTCACCCAAAAAAACCGGCCAATGAGGGTCACCTGAAAACCGGCCAACGAGAATGAGGCCTGGGATGTTGATTTCGGCGTGAGGCATGTAGCCTTCGTCGATATGAGCAACGTCTTGAACGAAGCGAAAAAACAACAAGTGCTTGCCCTGGGACGACTCGGATGGCCACTGCGGCGCATTGAGCAAGAGACCGGGGTGCGTCGGGAGACGGCCGGGACCTATCTGAAAGCGGCCGGGATCGGGGTTCGGCCACCGGGCGCATGGGGACGGCGATCGCCGGCAAAACCGGCCAACGAGAACGAGGTGACCACCGGGTCGGACGCGGCAGAACCGACCACGATCAACCCAACCCCAACCCCAAAAACCTTCCGAAATGCTCGGACGAAATACGAAACCGCCAATTCGGTCACGCCAGCGCTTCCCCTCGCTCCGATATTGCATTGCTATAATAGCCAAGCAAAATAACGAGCCTCTGCAGCGATCAAAAGGTAGTACCACAAGAGGAATCGTGATTGGCGGCGTAAAACGCTGTTCGCCGAACTCAAAAAGACGCCATGATCTATCGCGGTGTCCAATTGCGTATCGCTGGACAGAAATCCCGTAGACCAGTTAACCCGATCGTTAATGGATTAACCGCTTGGTTAGGTTTTGCGTCTTGAAATGGTCCTGACGTCCAATCCTTCAATTGGCTCATGACTGTCATCATCTCATTTCGGCTCAAGCACTTCCGGCACGATAAACAGCGGCGCGGCGTGGAGTTGCCAGCGAACGGCCCGTCGTGTGCCTCAGTACAGGGCGTTGCGCGAATCCAGCGGCCATGAACCAGGACCAATGCTTCAGTTGAGCTCCGCGCTCAACTCGCTTAGCCATCACTGCTTTGCGTCCTCGCGGCACGAAATTTACGCTGGTTTCACGGAAGGTGACCTAAAGGAGAAGATTATGGAAAGCCAAACAAGCAACAGCGACGTGGGAGCGCGGAACGACCAGGTCGTCGGTAGGAGCCGGAAAATCGGTCTAAGCGTGCTGGCCATAATATCGATCGCCTTGCCGGCTATTGCGCAAAACCAATCGTTAACGAGTTTCAGGGACAGCTTCAACGGTTTCGACCACATTTACTACCAGCACGACGGTTGGTTGGCAGCTGGTGCCGTGCCGCCGCAGGCCGGAACTCCGGTGAACCCGAATAACTATGACCTCTTTCAGATTGCCCCAACAGTACCGTGGGCTGGCGACATGAACCAGCTCGGCGGTGGCTGCTCCGGTTACCCTCCGGCGACTGTTGGTAGTTTGCCGACTTTAGGCAGCCCTCTCGCTGGTTTTGAAGGCGGTTCTTTCGGCCAAAGTGTTCTGTACGTCGATAACATGATGCATGTGCGCGTTAGTCAGATCAACCTCCACGTAGTGGCCGATTTGAACAACCATTTAGCCTATTCAGATTATCAAGTCTGCTCGAACTGGGACTTGACGGCTCACGCTAAGCCGCCTTGCCCGTCATCAGGGACGTGCCTCATAATTCAGAATGGAACAGTTCCAGTGAGTGACGGTAAGTCGCTAGCCGGTTTTTCCGATGAGCGAGGAGGACATGCGTATTACAGAAGTGTTGACGGTCATGTCCACCACCTGTGGTGGGTTTGGAGTGATTTGACTACTATTTCCTACGTAAATTGGGAAGACTTGACTAACGTGGCGGGCCTTAAGGCGTCCTTACCCTGCGGCGTCTCCGCGGGTACGTTGACCGCGTTTGTCGATCGGAGATCTAACCCCAGCATCGAGCTGGTGTACTACGTTGGTACCGGGGGGGGTGTTGTTGCCCCTCATCTTTGCGAGCTCGCCTGGTATCAACGAAGGGAGCAGAGCTACGACTTAACAAACATGATGGTCTATACTCCCCCTCAGCCCATGATGCGGAGTCCTCTAACCGGATTTGTCGATGCTGGGGGGCAACATGTCTTCTATCTCGATACTCAGCATCATGTCTACCAGTTCTTAGTTGGTCCAGGGGGCCTGAGTAACGTAGATTTGACCTCTAAGAGTGGCGGCAATCCGGCGGTCGCCGATTCGTTAACCAGCTTCTCCAATGCATGGGGTCCGCAGGTGTTCTACGTCGACTCTTCTCTGCAGGTAAACCAGATCGATGTCAACGCTAGTGTCCACAGAGACTTGTCCGCCTTGTCTGGCGGCAACATAACTCAGCCTGCTAGCACTCTTGCAAACTCTTGTCCTTCGTGGGGCTATATATCACCAGGGACCCCTTTGAGTAGCATCGGCTTAGATGATAAGGGAGGCGGAGATGTGTTCTACGTCGGTTTGGATCGGCATGTTTGGGGGCTTCGCAGTGCTGACGGCCACAGTTGGTCGGCTATCGACTTAACGAATGCCTATGGCGGAACAACGACTTTCGGGGCGTATTACCCATGCAGTTACTACATTATCGGGTAACTCACTTCACCTGGGCTCGAACGATTTTGCGCGATCGTGCAATCCGCATCCAAGCGTTGCGGAAAGCGAAGGGGTGGGCGCAGACCGATCTGGCTGTGCACCTCAATTTGAACCGGGGACATATTTCCGACATTGAACTACGGAAACGAGAGGTTGGCATCATCACTCTTCAAGTAATGGCTCGCGGGGCTGGCCATCACGATGGCGAAACTTCTTGAAGGTCTGTGATGTGCTCTAACGTATAACAACGCGGAGGGCGTCAGTTCTGGTGAGTCAGTGGGCCCTGCGTGTGTCACGGTGCATCGCACTGCAGCGCGCGGCTACCAACAGAACTTCATCTACCGAGGTTTTCGGCGTTTCACATCTCGGTAGGTCTGGGTGCACGCCCATTAAAAGGGAATTTGAGTCAGCCGCGTCTGCCAGTTCCGCCATCCCAGCCTAGGATGGTAAGAGCAACATACTTCTCTTGACATAGGAACTTCGTGAGCCAATCGACTCCGCCGTCTCACAGGGCTTCACTGGAGTGATACGTGCTTACCGCCTCGGGTGTCACTTCGGCTGTCAGTTAAGGTGATTTTGATGCAATTCTGCTACGACTAGCAAACACTGCGAGGAAGCCAAGCAGTTGAATACACGCGTCAAGAAAATCGCCCGATGCTTTGCTAAACCGTTGTACGGGCTAACGCCTGTACCGAGGGTTCGAATCCCTCTCTCTCCGGCGCATCCTCAAGGACTTGGAACAGGGGAAATCCGCGGCAATTCGGCAATTCTGTTACCCACCAATTTGCGACGCCCCAGTGGAAGGCACTGCGATGTCCACCGAAACTTTCTGGGCTTGGAGAGCCTTCGATAGTGTGACGTCGCTTTTCTCAGAGGAGTCCTGGACCAGACGGGCGAGGGTTCAGTCAGAGGTCGAGCTAGCCCGAGCCGAAGGGGAACCTTGACTGGTTCTCCGCCCCTTCTGTATTCGCTCGGTAGAGAAACGACGGTAGTGGGTGGGGTTCCATTAAGGGTTCCAATTTCTGCAGGGTTTTGGGCGGTTGTTCAACCAGACGGGCCTGAATTGTCAATGAGTTGCCGTGGTTAAAGGGCACGATCTGCCCTGCCTTGGGCGCAGGGGGTTCAGGAGTTCAAATCTCCTCGCCCCGACCAGCCAACTCAAAGTCAATAACTTAAATCCGTTTACACCCCAGGCGTACACCGGGTGTCGGTTTGTGAGCGCAAGAAAACGTCCCATTGACGTTCCAAGTTGGAACGACCTGGAAACCGACTCGGAAGCTCAGAACGCGGATGAGCCGAAGACGAAATCAGCCACGGCTATCCTTTGGCGGCTCTGTTCCAATTCCGGAACGAGATCGAAGAATATCATTGACAACTCCAACCTGGACCTATAGTGCGATGCGGGTCCTTACCTGCCAGCGAAAACAAGCTCGGACAGGTCAACGGCCGGGACCCCGGTTCGATCAGGCCCACGCTCTCATAAGCCCCTTCGTCTTTCGTAAAGGAGGATCCCATGAGATGCAAGCTCACGGTCCTGCTGCTTTGCAGCCTTGTCACGGTCGCAGCCCAACAGAAAACGCCAAAGAAACCCACGGGCGAGCAGAAAACGATCGAGATTGTGCCCGGCGTCACGGTGGTTTTCCGCACTCCGTGGATCTTTGTGAGTCGCACACGAAACTCCGTCGAACTGGCCTATCCCTTACCGCCGGAACGAGCCAAGCCTGTTTTCAACGCGGAAGAATACCTTCGCGCCGGCAAGCTTCTGCAGACAGCGGACGCCAGCATAGCCATCGAAGTTGATCCGCGGCCCACTCATGCCGACGCTGTCCAGCGCCTGGCCCACATCGCTTCGGAAGTGGCAGAGCAATCGTCCCTTCTGGTGATCGCAGGCTGGCCGGCTGTCGAGCGACGCCGAACGGCGCCCTTGCCCATGCCGGGAGAAGCGGAAACACCCGCCGAAGCAACCGGCACCTTCATCACTACCGCGATCGCGGCCGATACCTTCTTGATTCGCTTCGAAACCGTTCTTGCCCCGGGCACGGACCCAAAGCTTGCGGATGCCGCGATGTCCATCGCCCGTAACATTCGGGTTCGTCGCGGAAACGCCCAGACCGCACGCACCGAGCTCAACGCCGTTTCCCGATCCATTGCGCAGCCTCGTACCACTCGCGAAAAGACGGTTCCTCGTGGCCCCGTCTCCTTGTCCCGGCCGCCCGCCAAGACTCTGGGGGAAGGCTCCGAGGCGGGAATGGCCTTGGTTCAGGGCGGAGTTGGGGAATTGGAAGTGGCGGTTTCAAACGACGGAAACCACGTGGTCGTTGCCGCCAACAGCGGCTTTTCTTTCTCCGACGACGGCGGCAGTACGTTCACCCGAGGAGGAGGAACGCCCTGTGTGTACAACGGTTGTGACGGCGACCCCTCTCTCGCAATTGGGAATAGCGGTGCCGTCTACTACTCCTGGATCGGGTTTCCCAACAGTGAGCCCGGAAGATTTCCTCCGCCCAACGGCTCGACCGACACCGTCTCGATTTCCACCGACAACGGTCACACCTTCAGGTTTGCTGGCAACGCAGTCGTTTGTCCGGCCACCACTCCAGTGGCGTGCTCGATCCCAGACCAGCCGCATATCGCGGCGGACCGGACTGCTCTGTCCTTCGCGGGTCAGGATCGAGTCTATTTAGTATGGCGGAACTTCTCCAGTGTTTCCCTGACGGCAAAGATCGTGTGCTCCAGTGACGGGGGTCTGACCTGGCCCGAGCAAGCATCGATTGACATCGCCGGAGATTTCCCGCGCGTGGCGGTCGGCGGCGACGGGTCGGTGTATGTCGCTTATGTCAGCGGCGGCAACATCATGTTACGTAAATTCAGCGCTTGTGACGCGGGCCTTACGCCGCAACCTTCGGTGGTCGTGTCAACCTTCGCCAACGTTCCCTGCCCCCTGCCAGGGTTGGACCGCTGCAATAATGGGAACGTCCTGAGCAGCCCGACTGTCTCCGTCGACCCGCTCGATGCGAATCATGTGTACGTGGGCTGGGCGACGTCGACTGTGGCTGGCAACGAAGACATTCGCGTCGCCGAATCGAAGGATGGAGGCGTGACCTTTCCCAGCTCCGTCCGTGTGAATAGCGCGGTCAGTGCGCGGCGATTCATGCCTTGGGTGTGTGCATCCAATGGTAACGCTCTGGTATCTTGGTACGATCGCCGAGCCGCAACCACGACCAACAACGACCTAACGGCGTACTTCGCCGGCATGGTCACAAGCGGCGCTGCCGGCCTCCAGGTGAGTTCGGACGTGAACGTCTCCGTCAATTCCGACCCGCAATGCGCCTCGGGTTGGCCCTGCGCCCCTCGGAGTCCGGGGGACGCGACATCTTGCTCGGTTCAACCCCAACTCGCCGGGGTTTGCAGCCAGTCCGGAGCTCGATGCAACTTCGCCGCGCCGAATTGCCCCATTGCTGGGGAAACATGCTCGACCGGAGGTGGCTGTCCGAAGTACGGAGACTACAATGGAAATGCTTGCATAGCGGGACGGCTGTTCGCGGCGTGGGCCTCTGCAACTTCTCCGCCGGGCGTTGCCACCGTAGCCGGCATCAGCCTCTTCTCCACAAGTGTGACCATTCCGCCACCCACCTGCGCTCCCGGCCTTACCTCTTGTTCCGGTGTCTGTGTGAATCTGAAGACGGATCCGGACAACTGTGGACACTGCGGGAACACATGCGAAGTCCGCCCTGTCTGCTCGAACGGAAAGTGCCTTGGTTGTCCGGCTGGAACTCAACCCTGTTGCGGAGGTGACTTCTGTCGTAGGATCTGCCCAATTTGCCCGTGATGGTTTGAGGACGGTGAAACGGACAGACGAAGCGCGGTACCCCACGTCTCGCGGGAGGCTATCCCGCACCGGTATTGTCGCCCCCAAGCGACAGCCCGATGACGCACTTAGATTTTGATCTTCACTTGGTTCGAGACCAGCGTCGGAGGGTTTGAATCCTCTTGACCGGAGCGTGCGCTTGGTAGCGAAAAGAGAACTGAAAGTGAGTGGGGGTCCGACGGTCTGCATTAAGAGCAGCGGCCCAGCGGATCAGCGGTAGAAAGGGGATTATTCCCCAACCCAAGCCAGCGTGGTCGCGTACTGAATTCTTGGGACTAAGCTTTGGGACTAACCAGAGTCGGTTTTGGGGTGGATTTCCTACCCTAAGCGACGCCGAATCAATGTATTTCCACTGTGTCCCGAACCAGGTGCTCTACCAGGCTGAGCCACTCCCCGACTTCTGGTTAGTCCCAATATTTTACTACACTTTACGCTGCGACACGCCGTTTCAATGCGACGGAGCGGGGCAAGACGGAGACGGCGATTGTTAAAGAGACACGGATACGACTCGCCATCTGCCCATGACACGAGGCCGCGAGGGTGTCAGCAAGTCCGAGATCGCCCGGAAGCTTCACATTGGCGCACTTCGGTGCACCGGATTCTGCGAGAAAGGATTCGATCATGACCATCTCGTCCACGGAATTCCACCAGATCTGAACCGGACAATGTGCAGCGACCGAAGAGATTCGCGAGCATTTCAGGCTGAAGAACGCCTTGGAATATCTGATCGGCGAGAAACTCTTCACCTTCGTGACGGCGTCGGAGCAGGATCCCAACTTGCCGCAGAATTACCGGCGTTTGTCACCGAAATTCCGGCGGCTGTTCGCACCCGGCGAAATCCCCGAGTATCTCAACCACCTGGAGCAAACGAAGTTTTGGCTCCGCTGGAGCCTGATATAGAGGATGGGGATCAGGAACAGCCTTGTCCGGCGAACTCCGTCCGGGGACAGAGGAACTGTCGCGCTTCTCCCGCATTCGGCAACTCCTTCAGCCCTAGCCGCCGTAAGCCGGAGATCCATGGGAAGCCCAAGAAAGACCCGTTCCGCGAAGACCGAATCCACAACGAAGCCATCGTGGACACCTATGGACCGGAAGCGCAGGCCCTGGGCTGGTACTACTACTGCGCCATCGACATCGTCCATCGCGGTGAATGGGGCCATGTGGCCGGCTCTGGTCCCTCTGGCCGACGCCATCGCCACCAACCGCAAAGTCGACCCAGAACCGATCGAAGTCGCCAACCGCATCCTCCAAAGCTTTTGAAGGACAAGGAGCCCGGCCCTAGATGAAGCGTTAAGGCGCTGGCCTGACGGTCGAAGATGGCCGCAGCAGATCGTGAATCGCAAATCGAACCGGCGGCCCAGCCTGTTCGGCTGTTTTCTTTCAGTTTAGGCTCTGGCCCTGCCAGGACAGCAAGTAGAGGTCTGCCTGCCCCCCGGGCCGCGCATACACAATCTTTGATAGATCAGGCGCTATGTCATACGCGTTGCCGTTCGAATTCTGTGGAAATGCAAATGGCACTTTAAGCACCAGCTGGGCCGGGCCGGTTGCCTTCCCGTCACGCCACGGCAGCCGATTCAAAAGAACCCGGCCTCGCTCTGAGACCGTGTACAACACGTACTTTCCATCCTGGCTGAACCGGGGTTGAAAAACGGTCACGTCCGGAACCAGTTCTGTACACTTCTTGTCGGCAAGATTCAGCTCGAAGATCCCTAGTTTGTCTCCGTAGATCGACGACATCAGCAGGTACTTCCCGTCGGGCGACGGGTCGGTTGCATATCCACACCCTTCCACCAAGGGTGCCGCACCCGATCCGTCGGCACGAGTGCGCTCGGTCTGCACAGTTCTTCTCGCCTCTCTCGTGCCGCTGACATAGATCTCCCTGCCGTCTCGGCTCCAGATCGACGACCAGACCGCCTGCAGCGTATGCGGCAACTGGCGAAGGTGACTGCCGTCTGCGTTGATCACGAACAATTTCGAGGCATTCCCCTCCGTTTCGACATAGTTCACCTGCGTGCCGTCCACGGACCAAGTCCCGGTTCCCATGCTCTTTCCCGATGCCAACTTAAGGCTGTTGCTTCCATCCACTTTCGCTACCCACAGTTCTGAGCGCCCCGCTTCCGGATCGGTCACATACATCACTCGCTTCGCGTCTAGAGACAAACTCGGTTGTGAGACAACTTCCGACACGATATCGCTCGTCGTCTTCGTCCGCAGGTCATA
>Ga0137415_10007553_pt1 | contig 10766 bp, 14 predicted proteins | sample CZODoug3_1_1_16f_FD_183082 | JGI IMG/M metagenome (GOLD analysis project Ga0137415, IMG submission 183082) | Vadose zone soil fungal communities from Angelo Coast Range Reserve, California, USA - CZODoug3_1_1_16fungal (Hybrid Assembly) | ecosystem: Environmental > Terrestrial > Soil > Vadose...
ATGATTGTCATCGTGAACCCATGGGCAAGGCTTGACCACGCCCCATAGGCGATCATCAAGCGATGCTTGGCCGGCTGATTAACGGCCACCAACAGACAGACCCCAAGCGCCGTGTTAAGGCTCAGGAACATCGGCATGACGTCACTATGCCCGCTAAGCCACCTAGAGTGCCACAGATCGTCGAACAGGAGATAGCCCCAAAAGCAATAAAACAAGCCCACCAACACCAACACTACCTGTAAGGCGCGCTCACGTTTCATACCGTCCTCCGTTTTGTGCGATGCAAGGTTATTACCACCTTTTTTACTTCAGATTGTGCGATTGTCAGCTGTGATGCGTCCGATACTGGAACCCTGCGAGCATCCGCAGTGTGAGCAGAATGCTTCTCCCCCTCGAATAGGCTTGCCACAGGAACTGCAAGGCCCAAGGAGAGGCCCTCGGAACACAAAATAAAGGATGAATCCAATCAAATTGGGTATGAGGAAAGCGGCAATCACCCAGGCCCAAGCAGGCATTTGACGCCTTTTTGCGTCCCCATAAATATATCCGAGGGCAAGGAAAAAAGCCGCGGTGAAGACGCCAAACGTCAAGCCAAACCAAAGCGCTTCTGGCATGGTACTGAGAAATCCTTTGGAAGCAAGTAAGGAACGGCCCTGGCTGGAAGCAAAATAGACTACCCAAATCGGGATCGCCAGTGCTGCGATGACCATTGCAGACCTGGGTAGAACATTCCGTCTTGCGGTTCCCAACAAGACAGCCGCAACTACAAGCCCGGCCAAGAACGCTATCAAAAGCACCGCCGATTGCTGTGTCATGCAATACCTCTATTCTCACCAGGCGCCGCGAGCAGACGTAAGGCCGAGCAAAAAGATGGCAGCAGCCAAAAGACGAGCACGCCTGCCTGGACTTGAGCAGTGTCGAAATGCATTGGGACCGTCAGGAGCTTGGCCACCTGGTAGACAAGTGCCGATCCCACAATTGACATCGAGAGCGCTACAGCAAATGCAGCCCAGACCTTGAATTGCACGTTGTGCTGGCGCATTAATCGCCGACGGCCTGGCTGTGCCGCCCGGACCTGTTGCGCCTGCAGCTTGAGGGCTGCCAGAACCCTGGCATTGAGGGTTGGATTCATCTCGAAGGAAAAACCGCTGAGGCCCGCGATAACCCGGTTGCTGGCGCTGAGATACTCCTGGCATGGAGCGCAAGTGGCGAGATGCTCGCGAAGAGATTGTTCCTTCTCCGCTGAGATGGCGCCCGCCAGACTCTCATCGATCATGCGTTGGAAACTTTCATGGTGGTCAATGTTCATGCTATTTCTCCCTCGAACTGCGGCCGCAGCGTTGCCAGTCCTCGATAGATTCTGGAAGCTACGGTAGAGACGGGCGCTCCCACAATCACGGATATCTCTTGTAGAGATAAATCTTCTTGAAAACGCAGTACGAGGGCTTCGCGATAGACGGGCTCCAGAGTTTGCAGCGAGTGGGCTAGCCGCTCGGCATCTTCTGTCCGCGCCGCAAGCGTGTATGGCGAAGGCTCACCGGAAGCAGGCGATGAGCGAACATCATCCCCCTCATTTGAGTCCAGACTGAACATCGGTCGCTTACGCATGGCATCGAGAGCAATATTGCGTGCCACCCTGAAGAGCCAGGGTTCAAAGCGGGAGTGCCCGTCGTAGGACCCACCTCGCTCCAGGACTCGGAGCCACGTCTCCTGCACGAAGTCGTCAACTCCATCGCGTCTGCCCAACAGGGAGACGAGATAACGAACAAGCCGGTATTGGTATTGCTCGACCAGCGTCTCAAGGACAACGACATCTCTCTGACGCAACCCAAGCGCGATTCGTTGCGTATCGCTTTCCATGGACGCCCTCGAAGTCAGCTCATAATCGAACATACGTGGGGTATACGAACCATGAACCCGAAATTACGAAAAGTAGAACCAGTGGCTATTGGAAACCCAAAACTTGCTTCTTGCAGTTCGATGACATTTTCTGGCAAAAGGGTCGGCAATCAGGAGTTTGGCGTGATTGGATCTCAATTCATGTCAAATTACCGCTAGAGAACCCTCTGGAAAGAGAAGTATCCCCTCTGGACACCCCTAAAGAGAAAAGAAAAGCCTAGACAAGGGAGAGAGAATCTCTCTGCGATCTGTATGGGGACAAGTTTGACCCTGCAATTACGAAACGCGAAGTCAGGGGTTTCGATACCGATGATCCGCTGACTCGTCGATATCGCGATCTCCTCGCATCCGCCGAAGTGCTGGTGATCGTACATCCAAACTGCTGGGGCTCACCCCCAGCCATGATGAAGGGGTGGATGGATCGTGTTTTCGCGGAGGGATCAGCGTATGCATTTGAAAAATCCAGCGACCAGGGCGACGCTCCAAAGGGTTTGCTCCAGGCTAAAGTAGCATTCGTCTTCAATACGAGCAACACGGATGAGGAGCGTGAGAGGGTTGTATTTGGAGACCCACTCGAACGCATATGGAAGGACTGCCTCCTGCGTTATTGCGGAGTTCAGAATGTAATCAGGCGCGTCTTCAGAATTATTGCCACCAGTTCCGATGCGGTTCGGCAGGGCTGGCTTGATGAAGTCCACCGGGTCGCCTTTAAGGCTGTGAAAGATGTGATTCACCCATAAGTCTGTCTCCAGTCGGAGCCGTTAGACTGGATATACGGCGTGCACGGCGGGGAGGCGCGCCACCACTGCCTTGAGGACACCGACTGGAAGAAGGAAATTGTTTGCATCCGCCGACCGAAACAGCGCAAGAGTCAACACTATCCGCTTGTTCGCGAAGTTGGCGCAACGAGCCTTCGATACCTACGCGAGGTGCAGCCGAAGTGTAAGCTGATCGCCGCCACCGACGCACGGCACCACTATCGCTGGCTGCTTGAACCGCACACGGTACGTACGCTCCTGCTACTTCTGTGTGAGGGAAAGCTATTCCTCCAGTGAAGCTATGGTGTGTTGACCGCGAGTTCACTGATTAGGCGATTCTGGAATACTTCCTTCACTAGAAAACGGGGCAATGAGTCATTTACGAAGACTTCAAATCTTTCACTGCCGGTTGACTTTCTGATTTGATAAACAATTCTGGCGACATGGAAGGTTCCGGCATCAACATGGATAGTCTCCAGCGACATAACGGTTGCTTCTACTGCAGAGTTGCCAGTTTTGGGATCATAGACATGAAGGAGGAATCGTTTTGAGGGAATGTATTCTTTGAGTAACATCACCGACGCCCAGTCAACTCTTTGGTCAACAGTGTCGGGGGCCACAGCGTCGTCTACAGGGCGGCTCACCGAGTCCGCTACTCGAGGCTCTTTTACGAGGAAGCCGGTGACATGCCCTGTCTGATAGGAAAGTGAAAACACCTTCTTCGCTATATCTTCTCGATCCTAATTACGCTATGCCCATCCGAGGTTCCTTCCAGATGGTCTCGATAATGGAAGGTACCCGTCATCAGTCTACTTGCATCAAAGTCGGGGCGATTTTGACCATAACACGTCAAAGAGAACGCCACGGTGATGAAAGGTAGTGGAAACAAAACACGATCAATTCTCATCTATCCTCCCTCACTGTCCAACAGACTTAGAGCGATGTTCACCGGCACATTTGTGCGTAGCAAATACTCATCGCCGCAACGTCTGCATAGCTTCGATCAAAGGCCTCAACGATTCGCTTCGGCGCTGTCGCATCTTATCTTGAAGGTTCTGCGATGCTTTACCATGCGTGCCCAGCCCCACGGTGGTACAAAACTTCGGGCAGGCCAATCGCCCAGGAAGCAAATCGCTTATGGCATGACCTCTGAGCCTATCACTTGCAAGTGTGAACGGTTCTCTGCTAACTGGCTTTGTATGAAGTTGGCGGCGCTGAGCCGAACGGGATCATCTTTGATTGCCCTCTCGATGAGCAGATTCAGCTTCGCTCTTAATCGTCTCAATCGCACTGTTCATAAAACTCGCATATTTGGTATTGAGAAAGGTCGTGCGGAAGAGGAATCGCCCCAACGCTCCCCAACTTCCGGGGAAGCAATCCTTCTTCAGGCTGAATGAGTAGCGCCATCTCAGTTGCGTTGCGTTTCCTTCCGGAGTCATAAAGAATTCTCCATAGCCGTACTCAACTGCTTGCGCCTGTGGAAGCGTATAAGCGAACACTTTATAGGCGAAGTAGCTGTTTTCTTTGAACGCGACTACCTGTTCCACGGCCGAATTGCCGTCCGCGAGGCAAACGTAGCGTCGGGCCCCGACCGAGGGAAAGGAGATTCCGCCGAACTCCACTGTGCCTACCACGCGGGGAATGTCCTTTGTGCCGCGCAGGAGTGAATCCAGAGCAACACTGTTGACCCACACCTGAAATTGACCGACCGGAACCTGAATCTGTCTTTCGACCGTGTAAGAAAGGTCCTTGTGGAGCGCAACTGCGACGGACACATTGGCTGGGGGTTTGAAGTCCGCAGGAAGAACGCATTGAGCGTTTGCCAACAGTGGTGCAGTGAAAGCGATCGTAAGAAGGTGGGCTACTGGGTGCATGTTTCACTCCATACGGGAAGTAGTGAAGACGTAGATTGGGAGCATTGTTTCGGTGTACCAATCAACGTCAATCCTTCTCAAACTCTAGACCGTGGACTATAGTCAATGGTCAAGGAGAGAAAACACGATGCTGATCGGAAAACTTGCGGAGGCCACTGGCGTCTCCCGGGACACGATTCGTTTTTACGAACGGAAAGGGATGATCAAGGGACATATATCCCCGGGCGCTACAAATTCATATCGTCAGTATGATGAGCAGATCATTGACCGCATTCGCATGATCAAACAAGCGCAACATTTCGGCTTCACACTTACAGAGATCGCTAAGCTGATCGATGAATTCGGAAGTGGACGAATGCCGAAAAAGAAACAAGTCCTGGTTCTCGAAGAGAAGATCGCCATGGTACAGGTAAAACTTGATGAGCTAACAAAGACCCGCGACTACTTGATTGAGAAACTCTCATTCATCCGAACCTCCTGAAAGTCAGTTGAATCTCTCGCAAGTTGTGCAGCCCTCATCGACTGGCCCGCAGCCCTCATGGGAAGGCAGCAAGCGCAGCGGTCTACCGCGATCCAAGTCGCTTCGTTGACGAGACCATCGGTTCGGTGGGAATGGCGACTTTGTGCCGTGACATCACGCGAACTTGTGTGCGTGTTTGGTGGCCCAGTCTTCGAAGCTCAGCGGTGGGCGGCCGATGAGTTGGGCCAGGGTGTCGGTGGCTTGCGCGGCTTTGCCTTCGCGGATGCTCTCGAAGGACTTGGCCACTCCCTGGGCTATGGGCGCTGGGAAGCCGGCGCGCACCATGTTTTCGACTGCGACTTCGATGGTGATGTCGACGATGCGGAGCGGCCGGTTGATGAGGCGCGAGAGGACTTCGACCTGTTGCGGTGTGTTGATGAGCTGGGCTCCGGTGAGGTTGTAGACCTCGCCTGAGAGCTGGGGTGAGCTCAGAGAGTGGACGGCGGCGGCGGCGATGTCCTCGGGAGCGATGGGGGCGTACTGGCCGGAGCCCATGGGATTGTAGACGGTCGATTCGGACTTGATGGTCGGCAGCCAGCCGAAGGCGTTGGACATGAAGCCTCCGGGGCGGAGGAAAGCCGAGGGAAGACCAGAGGCGCGGATAACGTCCTCTTTTTCGAGGTGAAGCTTTCCGACGGGGAGGGTGTCGGCCTCGGCGGCGGAGATGGAGGAGAGGAAGACGATGCGCGGGGTTCCGCTGGCTTTCGCGGCTTGCACGAACTGCTGGAAAGACTCGATGGGGGTGAGGAGGTTCATGAGGAAGATGCCATCGACTCCGCTGACGGCGGCGGCGTGGGTCTCGGGCTGGGTGAAGTCACCGAGGGCGACCTGGACACGGTCGCCCCAGTGCGCGACCTTGGCCGCGTCGCGGGTGAAGACGCGGACCTGCTCGCCTTGCGCGAGGAGCTGATCGACGACGTTGCTGCCTACATTGCCTGTTGCTCCGGTTACGAGATACATGGTGTTGCTCCTTTTTCTGAGTGCGACGGCTTGGGGTTACAGGCAGTAGATGCATGGAACAATGCATCGACAGGCAATACACTGTTGCAGTATGGGAACAATGGCGGGGTTGGCCACCACTGGCAGGGGGCGATGACGGACCTGAATGAGCTTCAGTTCTTTGTGCAGGTCTCGAAGGCGCAGAGCTTTACGCGGGCGGCGCGAAGGATGGGGGTTCCGAAGTCTAGCGTGAGCCGAGCGATCGGGCGGCTGGGTGTCCGGCTGGTGGAGAGGACGACGCGCAGCGTGGCGCTGACGGAGGCTGGAGCTCTATATCTGGACCACTGTCAGAGGGTGATGGAGGAGGCCGAGCAGGCGGACCTGGCGATGGGCGTTCTGCTGGCGAAGCCGCGCGGACGGCTGTGGGTGGCGGCCCCGCTGCCGTTTATACGGTTTGAGCTGGTTCCGCTGCTGGGGGAGTTTCTGGCCGAGTACCCGGAGCTTCGTGTGAGCGTCGAGGCGCTCTCGGTCGAGAAGGTGTCGCGCGAGGGAACGCCGGACGTGATGATATGGCCGGGGCCGCTCGAGGACTCAGGGCTGCTGATGAAGCCGCTGGCGGAGATCAGGCTGGGAGCGTATGCGAGTCCGCTTTATTTAGAGAGGACTGCGCTCGGAGGTGCTTTACCGATCGCGGTGCCCGCCGACCTGCACGGGCATAGCTGCATCACGTCGGGCTGCGGAACGCATGGCGAACCCATGGATAATGCCGTGTGGAGGCTGCGGCGCGGGGCCGAGGTGAAGGAGGTGCGGGTAGAGGCACGCGTTGCGGTGCCTGATCCTTCGATCACGCACCAGCTTGCGGTAGTGGGGGTAGGGGTGGCGATGCTGGGCCACTCGATGGCGCGTGGGGATGTGGAGGCAGGCAGGCTGATAAGGCTGCTGCCGGAGTGGGAGCCGGAGCCGATACTGCTGCATGCGCTGTATCCGACGAGGCTGAGCTCGTCGCCCAAAGTGCGGGCTTTTCTAGATTTTTTGCGCGCCCGGATGGACAAGAAATTTTGAATTGTCAGCACGAAACACTTCCCTGAAGGGAACAATTCGTAATAATTAGGATCCTCGTAAGCGCTTTCGTTGCCGATCAGATTCGCTTTTGGAAACTGATCCTGAAGCTCCCGAATAAACGAGAGCGGATCGTCCCCCATCAACACCGCGCTCACTCTTTGCCACGAGGGTCGATCCGAGCGAACACTCTCCAATTGCAAAGTGAATGGCGGTATTTGCTCCACCATCACGAAAGTTGGTCGGTGACTGTAGTGAGTTTTTGGCTATGGCAACACTCCGATTCTTGCTTTTCAATTCGACTATCGCACTCGCTAGATCTCCAAAGAAACGCGTTAACTCGCGAGGAGATAAGCCCTCGAATTCGAAAGCAAGAATCGGAGTGTTGCCTTTCGGAGATCGGCATGGCAGGCGCCCCAGGGCAGATCTCCTTAGGATTTTAGGCTTGAGTTCGACGGAGTGATAACGGCAGAACGCGATCGAGCTTGTCTTCGCTCAGAAGATCGCGCCCGTTCGGTGTGGGCTGCGGCAGACGAATCCGCTGCTTTCCGGTCAATCGAAGGCGGAACCTTTTTCACTTGAGTGCATGAGCCAAGCGGTTGAGCCATGCGCTCGCAACCGTGAAGGCAAAGCAAGACATTAAGCACTTGCCCGCCAGCATGGCCAACAGCGACAAGGGCGGATACAAGAAGCACCCCGCCAGCTTTAGGGCCCCGACTACAAAGAAAGAGTCGCCGCGCCCGCAGTTTGCTTGCCAGTGCTGTGATCATCGCAAGCCGCGCGCGCGCAGAAGGCGATCTCCCGAAGCAAATCAAGCCGGAAGCATTTGCGCGCTATCTTGCTGTCATTATGTCCGGCCTTGCTCATCAGGCCGCAACTGGCGCTACGCTGCCGGAGTTGAAGCAGGCGATCAAGATGTTCCGGCAGACGATGCCGTTTGACGTGGAAGATTCGACAGCGCGCTGACCCGCTGCAATTCCGTCGATAATTTTGAGAGTTTCCAACGGAATTTCGCCGATTTCAACGGTATTCAATATCAACGCAGCCAACAGCCGCAGCTATCAGCTTCTGCAACCCCTAATCAGTCTCGGCAAGGAAGGCAGTCCCTCATGACGAAGCCCACGAGGACAATTGGCCACCGTCTTGCGGCATCTGTCCTTACTCTGTCGCTTCTACTTTCATTCCATAGCCGGGCTATCAGTCGAACTCACAAACTCCAGTCTTAAGCGCAGGATTCGCTGACGGTCTATGGCGTTCGGAGGGATATGGAGAACTGATAGAAGTGCGAAGCAACAGAATGCGTGCGTTCGAGAATACATCAGTCAGTGGCATACCGTCGTGGGCGGCAAAGAGTGAGGCCAGTACCGTCCCGCAGCAGGAGATCATCTTCATGAGAGGAGCCAAGGCAATAACCTTTATACCCGGTGCGGCTGCGGATGAGGCGCTTGCGCACGAACGAGTCTGTCTCCAGCATTTTGTTGCACCGGATAGATCAGCGGCCGAGAGCGAACTCGGTAGGATCGTCCTGTTCATTCTGGCAGCACTTGTCGAAGAGATAGCAGGGGAGCCTCCTCGCAAGTTGTTTTTCTATTGCTACGGGCGGTCTATAGATCGTAGGACCATCGATTCATATCCACGAAATGCCGAACCGAAAGAGACTTCGATCACCGTGGCAATCGACACGTTTGTAACGGTCGCAATCGCGAGACAGAACTCTCGATGAATCAAGTATCTAGACGGGGATACGAGATAAGAACCGTTCGGCACTTGTAAATATTGCATCTGGACGCCGAGTGTTGGCCGGCCTCAGGTTAGAAGAGATTTCGACACCCGAGATGCCTGCGGAGTTTGGAACAGGATAACAGCCCTTAATCTCGCGCCAGTAGGCACACCCCTAGTCGCAAAAGGAGATCACGATGTCATTCATACATAAGAGCGTAAATCGCCCTGCTTGGCTATTCCTCGTACTCACAATTGCACTTCTAACCCCGATCGCGCTGTACGCTCTAAGCGGAAGCGTCCCTCCAGGAAGCAACTTCAATCTCTCCTACTGGGAATTAGCCATCCCGACGGGTCCGTCAGGAAACCCAACAATCATCTCGAACACGAGTCTCGAGGACGGCTACACGAACGGCTCATACTTCTTTACCAACAGCAGCGATGGCGCCATGGCCATGAAGCAGCCGGGATCGAACTGCACCAAGTTCTCCGGCTCGAGCTACTGCCGCACGGAGTTCCATGAGGTGAATCCAAGCTCCGGAAACGAGACCTCCTGGTCGCCAAGCGGAACCAATAAGCTGAATGCGACACTCAAGGTCACGGCAGTGGGGTCGGGCGTTGTGGTCAGCCAGGTCTTCCTGGACTCTTCGGAACATAAGCCTCTGGGCGAGCTGGAATATAAATCGAATGGCGACCTATGCCTGAACGTCGAGAAGAGCGTAACAGGTGGCACAGGCGAAACCCCTTATTGCGTGGGGAATGCGTCCGTGGGTTCCTCATTCAGCTATGAGCTCTCCTATACGGGCAACAAGCTGTCGATGACCTTTAATGGCGGAACCCGGCAGTACATGACCGTTCCCAGCAACGAGCAGAACATCAACGCTTTCTTCAAGGCGGGCAACTACGGCCAGTCTTCCAGCGCCACGGATGTCCACTTCACCAAGCTGACCATCAGCCACTAAAGCGAATGCCTTCGGACGGTCTCGACCGTTGCGAAAACCGGGAGACCTTGTGCAAAGAGGCGCAGGGTCTTCCGTTTGCCAATACGGCAAGCCCTGCGCAGAAAATCGCAGCGCTCATCTTCCGGCATTCTCGATCAGGGGCATCTCGATCGTGCTCCGGCTGGACTCCTGAATGCTCACAGCTTGGCCGAGACTCTCAAAAGGAGCTGCGGGATCCAAATACGATTCCGGCTCCATTCCATCCCACGCAAACAGTTTGTATCTCCCGGGCGGGATTCCTTGCAGTCTGAAGTTACCGGATGCATCGATGGATTCTCTCTTGTAAAGATCGCTCCGACTTCGAAGAGGTAGCTCCGGGACCAGGACCACATTGGCGGATTTGACCGGATGGTGTTGGCTGTCGACTACCCTGCCATCAATCATTCCGCCGTTGCCGCTCAACACAAAGACGAGCGGAGGTGACCCAGCCATCAGTTGTAGTTCGGCGGACTTCAAATCGCTTATGCCGACCGCAGTCGATTTCAGATAGCAGTTGCCAGTGAGCCCTTCGAGCATTAGAAAATAACGATCGGGACGCAGACTCACCAACTGAAACATTCCGCTCTCACTGACCGACGCCATGGCATGGCGCACTGCCCCTTGCTCCCCGAAAGATTGTGCGGTCACATTTAGGCCGGACAAGTGGCACTCCTCTCCGCCATCTATCGTCACGTTTCCACCGACCGCGAAAGTCGGATTCAGTGGCACGACAAGTCCTTCGACATTCTCCTTGTCGATATCGACGAATAGAGAGCCCGCATACTGGCGATCTCCCGCTTGAGCGTCGGCAGCCAGCGTGTATTCGCCCGGAGGAACATTATCGATAGTAAAGCCCCCTGTATGCTCGTCCGCCATTACGGCGCGGTCCTGGAGAGCGGCGAGCTGAAGCTTGTCTTTCACCATGAGCGCGGCGAGTTCGATGTGTCCTACCACAATCATCGCTTTCCCGTAGATCCCAGGGAGTACCCCCGCATCCTGCAGCACTGCGCGGACACGC
>Ga0137415_10007554_pt1 | contig 10766 bp, 6 predicted proteins | sample CZODoug3_1_1_16f_FD_183082 | JGI IMG/M metagenome (GOLD analysis project Ga0137415, IMG submission 183082) | Vadose zone soil fungal communities from Angelo Coast Range Reserve, California, USA - CZODoug3_1_1_16fungal (Hybrid Assembly) | ecosystem: Environmental > Terrestrial > Soil > Vadose...
CGCTCGCCGACACACACGATGGGCGTGAGCCCGGCCTCGAGCGCCGCCACCGTTTTCTTGAGCACCGTTTCGTCGGTTTCGCCGAAGTATTGCCGCCGCTCGCTGTGCCCGATGATCACCCACCGGCAGCCGATCGCGGTCAGCATGGGCGCGGAGATCTCGCCGGTATACGCCCCTTCCTTCAACCAGAAGACATCCTGCGCGCCGATCCCGATGGCCGGCGTGCCGTACCACGCGGCGGGCACCTACATCCAGCGGCTCCTCGACCAAGGGTTCAAGGTCGCCATTTGCGAGCAGATGGCCGACCCCTCGAAGGTCAAAGGCATCGTGCCCCGCGAGGTGGTCCGCGTGGTGACGCCCGCCATCGTCTACGACGACAACGCGCTCGATGCGCGCACCAATCTGTACTTGGTCGCCGTCGAAGAAGCCGCGGGACGCTTCGGCATCGCTGCGCTCGACTCGTCCACGGGGGAACTCTCCGCGTGCGAGGCCGCGGATCGCGAATCCGCCGTGGGCGAGCTGGTGCGCCTCGACGCGCGCGAACTGCTCCTCGGCCCGGGCGCAGAGTCCGTGGGCGAGTCGTTTTCCACGTTGCGGCCGCGCGCGGTGATCCGGCGGCTCGCCGCGCCCCTCGACGACGCAACGGCGACCGCGGCGCTCGATGCGGTGCTCGGTGCCGGGGAAGGGGAGGCGTCCGGGGCGACGATGGGCGCGCGTCGCGCGGCGGCGCGCTGCCTCGAGGTGGCCCGCGAGTGCGAGGCGGGGCAAACGCCGCCCGTGGCGCGCCTCGCGGTGTACGGGCTCGATGAAACCTTGGTGCTCGACGACGCCACCCAAGGGCACCTCGAATTGGTTCGCACCATGGATGGCGACACCCGCGGTTCGCTGCTCGCGCAGATCGACGTGACCAAGACGGGGCCGGGCGCACGCTTGCTCCGCCGCAGGCTGCTCGCACCCCGCACGCAGGTGGCGGAGATTCGAAGGCGGCACGACGCCGTGGAGCTCTTCGTGACCCAACCCGGCACCCGCAGCGAGGTGCGCGGGCTCCTGGGCCGTGTGTCGGACATCGAGCGGTTGGCCATGAAGCTCGCCGTGGGCCGCGCCAACCCGCGAGACCTGGTCGCGCTGGGCCGCTCCCTCGAGGCGCTTCCCGCGCTGGCGCACGCGCTGGAATCGTGCCCCGACTTGAGCGCGCGCGAGGCGCTGGGAATCGCCCCCGGTGCCCCGTGGCTCGACGTGTGCGGCGATCTATGCGAGGAGCTGACCCGCGCCATCGACCCCGATGCGCCCGTCCGCGCGAGCGACGGCGGCGTGATCCGCGCCGGCTACGACGACGCGCTCGACGAGGTGCGCACCCTGGCGCGCGATGGCCAGCGGCTCATCGTGGAGCTCGAGACGCGGCTGCGCGAGGAAGTTCAAATTGCAACCTTGAAGTTGCGCTTTACCCGCGTGTTCGGCTGGTACATCGAGGTGACCCGCTCGCACGCCAACAAGGTGCCCAAGGCGTGGCGGCGCAAGCAGACCGTGGCCAACGCGGAGCGATTCACCTGCGACGAGCTCGATGAACTGGCCGACAAGCTCGCCCACGCCGAGGAGCGCTGCATGACCCGCGAGACGGAGCTGCTCGCGCGCGTGCTTCGCCAGATGGGGGCGCACGTGGAGCGATTGCGTGCGGTGGCGGCGCGCCTCGCGGAGTGGGACGTATCGAGCGCGCTCGCCGAAGTCGCCCACCGCGACGACTACACGCGCCCCGAGGTCGACGAATCGCTCGGCCTGGCCATTGAAGACGGACGCCATCCCGTGGTGGAGCGCCTCGCGGCCGCGGGCCACTTCGTGCCCAACGACGTGACTTTGGACGCGGCCGCCGAGCGCCTCTGGCTCATCACCGGCCCGAACATGGCGGGAAAATCGACGCTGATGCGGCAGGTGGCGCTCATCGTCATTCTCGCGCAGGCGGGCTCCTTCGTGCCGGCGCGGCGGGCGCGCATCGGCATCGTCGACCGCGTCCTCACGCGCGTGGGCGCGAGCGACAACCTGGCCAAGGGCGACAGCACCTTCATGGTCGAGATGAAGGAGACGGCGCACGTGCTCCGGCGGGCGACGCGGCGCTCTCTGGTCGTGCTCGACGAGATCGGCCGCGGCACGAGCACCTACGACGGCCTATCCATCGCCTGGGCGGTCGCCGAGCACTTGCACGACGCCATTGGCTGCCGCGCTATGTTCGCCACGCACTACCACGAGCTCACCGAGCTCGGTTCCACGCGCCCCGGTTGCGAAAACTACAGCGTGTCGGCGCGCGAGCACGAGGGCACGCTCATCTTCTTGCACAAGCTCCAGCGGGGCGCGGCTTCGCGCAGCTACGGCGTGGCCTGCGCACGGCTCGCGGGCCTGCCGGAACTCGTGCTCGTCCGCGCGCGCACCCTTCTTGCGGATCTGGAACGCGGAGCGCCTCTTGCTGATGTTGCTGGTGGCACCCACGCTTCACTGCGGCGGCACGATCGCACCCCGCGCCCGCAGCTCGATCTTTTCGGCGCGGGTGCCGCGTCCGACGACCAGCGCGCACCGACCCCCGAAGAAAAAATGGCCCGCGAGCTGACCGAGACGCTGCGCGCGCTGGACACCGATCGCCTCACCCCGCTCGAAGCGCTGCAGCTCGTCGCGGAGTGGAAGAAACGCGCAACGGTCGGCGCGATGTAGCTCCCGACATTTTTGAATTCGCGATAGCGTAAACTTCTCGTATAGTAGACTCGTGTCTATTATTGCGAAACACGGGCGAAACGCTCGGGGCCTGTCGCGGCGGGAGGGGCTCTTCGGCGCCCTGGGCGTGCTCGGCTCGATGGCCCTCTCGTCGTGTCGCGCGGGATCGCGCGCGCCCTCCGAACGCCTGCCCAGCGAGCTCCGGGTCGATTGGGCCTACTACTCGCCGCTCTCGATGGTGGTGCGCAAAAAAGAGTGGCTCGAGGAGCATTTCGCCTCCGCGCGCGTGCCCGTTCGATGGGTGCTCAGCCTCGGGTCGAACAAGGCGCTGGAGCTTCTGGGCAGCGATGGCCTCGACTTCGGCTCCACCGCGGGCGGCGCGGCCCTCTTGAGCCGGGCGAACGGCAATCCGATACGTGCAGTCTACATCTTCAGCAAACCGGAGTGGGTGGCGCTGGTCGTGGCCAAGGGATCGCAGGTGACCAGCGTCCAGGAGCTTCGCGGAAAGAAAATCGCGGCGACCAAAGGCACGGATGCGCATCTGTTCCTGCTTCGCGTGCTGCACGATGCGGGACTCACCAAGCGCGACATCGACCTCGTGCACTTGCAGCACCCCGACGGCCGCGCAGCCCTGGAGCGAGGCGACGTGGATGCATGGGCGGGGCTCGATCCGCACATGGCGGCATCGGAGCTCGAGCAAGGGAGCCGGCTCATCGTCCGCAAGCCCGAGTACAACACGTACGGTTTTCTGGACGTGCGAGATGCCTTCGCCCAGAGCTATCCCGACGCCGTTCGCGGCGTGCTCCAGGTCTACGAGCGCGCGCGAAAGTGGGCGCTCGAGAACCCCGCCGAGCTGCGCACCTTGCTCGTGAGCGAAGCGAAGCTCACGCCCGCCGTCGCCGAGCGCGTCCTCGAGCGCCATGATTTCCGGGAGCCGCGTCTGGGCCCGGCGCACGTCGCGGCGCTACGTGCCGTGTCCTCGATCCTGGTCGACGAGCAGTTGGTGCGCGCAGGGGCCGACGTCGAGAAAGCCGCCATCGAGCTGATGGACACCAAGAGCGCGGAAGGCGTCGTCGGGTGAAAGGGCTCGTTTTGCCCCTGGGGTTCGTCGTGATCTGGGAGCTCACGGCGCGCGCCGGCGTTTTTCCGGCGTTCGTGCTGCCAGCGCCGAGCACCATCGCGGCGGAGCTGGTGCGGATGCTGAAAGCGGGCGAACTGTGGGCACACCTCGGCGCATCCGTGTTGCGCGTTCTCCTCGGCTTTGCGGTGGGTGCCACCATCGGAGGTGCTCTCGGCTTCGCGGTGGGGCTCAACCCGCGCGGCGAAGCATTCGTCGATCCGTCGGTGCAAGCGGTGCGTTCGGTGCCCTCTTTGGCGTGGGTGCCCTTGCTCCTCTTGTGGATGGGGATCGGTGAGGCACCCAAGATCACCCTCATCGCGATTGGGTCGTTCTTTCCCGTTTATCTCGCGGCCATCTCCGGTGTGCGAGGCACGGATCGAAAGCTCGTGGAGCTCGCGCGGATTCATGGTCTGGGGCGGTTCGCCATCGTCCGCGCCGTCATTTTTCCGAGCAGCCTTCCGTCGATGCTCACCGGGCTTCGCACCGGTCTCGCGGTGGCCTGGCTTTACGTCGTTGCCGCCGAGTTGATGGCCGCGCACGCGGGGCTCGGTTTTCTTCTGACCGATGGCAGGGAGCTGTCGCGCGCGGATCTCATCTTCGTCGCGATCGCGCTACTCGCGCTGTGCGGGAAGGTCAGCGACGGCGTTTTGACGCGCATCGAGCGCCACCTGCTTCGCTGGCGCGATTCGTAGAATGTGCCGGAGCAGGCTGCCGACGGTCTCGACGAAGGCGCGCTCTTCGCGCACGCGCGGCCGCGGCATCGGGAGGTGCAGGTCGACGGCGATCGCGCCATCTTCCAGCACCACCACGCGATCGGCGAGGGCGACCGCTTCCTGAATTTCGTGGGTGACCAGGATGGCGGTGAAGCCGTGTTCTCGCCAGAGCCGCTCGATGAGCTGCTGCATCTCGATGCGCGTGAGGGCATCGAGCGCGCCCAAGGGCTCGTCCAAGAGGAGCAAGCGCGGCTCGCTCATCAGCCCGCGCGCGAGGGCCACGCGCTGACGCTGTCCCCCCGACAAGCGAGATGGCCACTCGCGCGCGCGATCGGCGAGCCCGACCTGCTCGAGCAGCGCCTGCGCGCGCGTGAGGGCGCCGTCTCGCGCGCCGAAGGCGACGTTGGTGAGCACGTCGTTCCACGGTAGGAGCCGAGGCTCCTGAAAGATCATGCGCAGCTCGGGGTGCAGGCCCGGTACGAGTTGCTCGCCCACGCGAATCTCTCCGCGGTCCGGCGTTTCCAATCCCGCAATCAGCCGCAAGAGCGTGCTCTTTCCCGAGCCGCTTCGCCCCACCACGGCGATGAATTGGCCAGCTCCTACTTCGAGATCGACGCCGCCCAAGACGCGACGTTCGCCGTAGGCCTTGGACAAATCGCGCAGCCGGAGCTGGATACCGGAGGTCATCGCCGCGCTCCGTTCGCCTTCCGTGCTCCACGAACGGCCACCGCCCCGAGAAGCGCCGCGCCCAACGCACCGACCCACATCCACCACGCGCGCGCGCCGGCCCACGAAGGTCGCACGAGAGAATTCGCCCGCTCGGCGATGCTCGTATCGACATACGCGGCGAGGTCGACGCCCGACAGATCCGGTTTCTTCATGCCATCGGGGAAAAAGGCCAGCGCAGACTGGATCTTGTCGCTGTCCACCTCCGCCACATCCGGAATGGCAGGCGTGTAGAGTGCAACTATCTTCTCGAGCTCGCGCCGGTCGCGCGCGGGGAAGGCGCGCGCGAGGACATCCACCGATTGCGCGGCCGAGGCATGCACGAGGCGCTCGGCCCGCGCGATGGCGCGCACCGCGGCAACGGCATCTTCGCGGTGTGCGTCGAGGAACCTCCGCTCGAAGGCGAACACGTGGATCTGCCGATCTTTGAGAACGGAGACTTCGCCGCCCGATTGATTGACCAAGACGACGGCGTCGTCGTGCACGATGGCCTGCTCGACGAACGGGGTGTGCGCATAGAGCGCGTCGACCTTCCCTTGGCGAAAGGCATCGTTTTGCTCGTTGCCGTGGAGGATCACGAGAGAGAGCACCGCCTCGGCTTCGAGTCCCTGAGAGGAAAACAGGGCGCGAAGCCGGGTGGGTGGATGCGGCGCCACACCGAGGCGAATCCCGCGGAGGCCGAGGAGACGATCGCGCAATGGGAGCGCGTCCGAGAGCTTTCGGTCGGCCAGCACCGACCGGCGCACGACCAGCTCGATGGGATCATTTTTGAGAAGATTGGCCGCGAGAACGATGGGCACCTTCGCCGCGATGAGCTCGAGGTACATCGGAGGCGGCAGCACCGCCGCGTCGGCCTGGTGATCGACGAACAGCTTCGGTGCCCCGCGCGGCGCGGGCGGAACCACGAGCTCCACCTCGAGCCCCTCTTGTTCGAAATAGCCCGCGCCCTTGGCGAGCCAGAAAGCCATGTACTGAAGATTGTCGTCGTCCGGCACGAGAACGCGCATCTTCTCTCCGGCGACTGCGGTCGCCGGAAACGCCGCGAGCATCGCCGTCACGAGCAGCGCCCTCACCGCCTTCTCTCGTGGAGCGGGATGGGCAGGGGTGCGGGGGAGCCTCTTTGCCACCGTCGTCCCCTACTTTCCTTTGCGCGCGCGCGCCCGGAAACAATCGCGCGCATGATCGTTCGCGAGACCGCACGCCTGCATGAACGCATACATGATGGTGGACCCCACGAAGCGAAACCCGCGTTCCTTGAGCGCGCGGCTCAGCGCATCCGATTCGGCGGTGCTTGCGGGCACCTCCTTCAGTGACGCCCACCGATTCACGATGGGTTTGCCGCCGACGAACTCCCACACGAATTGATCGAAAGAGCCGCGCTCCTCGCGGAGCTCGAGAAAAGCCTTGGCGTTGCCGATGGCCGACTCGATCTTCAGCTTGTTGCGCACGATGCCCGCGTCTGCGAGCAAAGTCGCGCGCTTTTTGGCCCCGTAGCGCGCGATCTTCTCGGCGTCGAATCCGTCGAAGGCGCGCCGGTACGCTTCGCGCTTGCGCAAAATGGTGATCCACGAGAGCCCCGCCTGCGCTCCCTCGAGCAGGAGCATCTCGAACAGGTGCCGGTCGTCGTGCACCGGCGTGCCCCACTCTTCATCGTGATAGCGCAGGTAGAGCGGATCTTCGGTGACCCATCCACAGCGCGTTCGCGTGACCGTCATGCTGCACCTCCGCGTTCGCGCACGACAGATCGATGCGGCGCGTGCCGGGTGAGGTCGAGGTGCGTGGCCGAGTGCTCCCCCGCCTCGGTGCGCAGCGCGGGCAATCCCAGATCGGTCAAGGCCGGCGGCTCCTCTTGCGCGCGCAACGCCTCTTCGGCCACCGAACGGAACGCGGTTCGTTTCGCCTCGCTGTCGAGCACCACCCGCACGCTCTCCAATCGCGTTCCGCCGAGCGACAGATGCATCCGGAGGGCGGTCATCATCGCGTTGGCGCACGCCTCGACGCTGATCTTCGCCGCGCCCGTTCCGAGGGCAGGGAAAGCGAGTGACCTCAGGCCCAGCTCGTCGGCCAGCAAAAACGTGCGCTGCGTGGCGCGTCCCACGCATGAAATCTCGTTCCATCCGCCCACCGCATGCAGCACGCGCCGCGCGGCGAGGCGTCCGGCGCGCGTGGGCACCACGGTGCCGAGGGCTTGTTCGCCGTTTTGCATGGCCTCGGTCTCGATCTCGTCCCCACCGCGGGCGCGGAGCGCGTCGCCCACACCCGAGCGCATGCGCATATGATAATTGGCCGACGAGACGATGCCGTCGGCGCTGGCCTCGGCGAGATCGCCGATCTCCAAGGTGACGGTGCAGTCGAGGAGCCGGAAGCGGAAAGGATCGAGGCACACCAGCGGCGCCGCTTGAAGGGACGAGCGCAACGCGTGTTCGATCATCGCAAAGTGCCGCCCGGCCGTCGCCGCGTGCGGAAGGCGCCGGCTCGCATCCTTGCTCAACATCGCCGCCAAAAGTTGCTGAAAATAGCCCTCCTGCGGGTGCTCGGGCGGCGGGAAGGTCACGGCGATTCCCGGGTCGAGCAAGTCTTGAAGCGTCGCAAAGGGGGGCGATCCGTAGCGGAGCAAATAAGCCGTGGCACCGGCACCGAAAACGTCGGTTCGTCGGTCGATGGGCTCGGCGCGCAATTGTTCCGGGGCCATGAAGGTCGGCGTGCCGCAGACGTCGAGCGGCTGCCCGTTGGAGATGGCCGCGGCGATGCCGAAGTCGCCCAGGCGAATTCCCGTTTCGGGGGAGCCGAACACGTTGGACGGCTTCACGTCGCGGTGGATGACCCCGCTCTGGTGCGCGGAGTGCAGCGCGCGGCACGTCTCCTTCATGACGTGGCAGATGAACCAGAGAGGGAGCGTGACGCCGAGCGTCTTGCGGCGCCAGCCGTCGAGCTCCTCGATATCGATGCCGTCCACGTATTCCTGAACCACGTAAGGCGTGCCCTCGTGGATGCCGGCGTGCAGCGCGCGCACGATGCGCGGATCGGGAATTCGCGCCATGGAACGCGCTTCGTTGAGCACGCGGGCGTAGGCTTCCTCGACGGAGAAGGACGTCTTCCCGAGGGTCTTGATCATCACCGGGATGGACAGGACCTCGTCTTTGGCGAGCCAGACTTCGCTCATGCCTCCTTCGCCGAGGAGGCCCCAGATCTCGTAATCGCGAATGCGCATGCCGGACTTCGCGGTGGCATCCCTATCGCCGGCCTCCCCCGTGGGGCGCGAGGACCGGGGTGAGGGGACTAGGGGCGGCATGGGGAGAGACTATCTGATATAGAGCGCTCCACCACGCCATGTCTTCACCCTGGACACATCCCGATCGGTTCGTTTTGCGCCATGTTGGTCCCGACACCCACGAGATCGCCGAGATGCTGCGCGCGCTCGAAGTCGCGTCGGTCGACCAGCTCATCGACGAAACAGTGCCCGCGAGCATCCGCCTCGCGCGCCCGCTCGATTTGCCCGCGCCGCTCGGCGAGAGCGAGCTGCTGGCCCAGGCCCACGAGCTCAGTCGAAGAAACGAGATCTTCCGCTCATACCTCGGCATGGGCTACTCGGATTGCATCACCCCCAAGGTGATCCAGCGAAATATCCTGGAAAATCCCGGCTGGTATACGCAGTACACACCGTACCAGGCGGAGATCGCGCAAGGGCGGCTCGAGGCGCTGCTCAACTACCAAACGATGGTGAGCGATCTGACCGGGCTGCCGGTGGCCAATGCGTCGCTGCTCGATGAAGCGACCGCCGCCGCCGAAGCCATGCACATGGCCTACGCGCTTCAAGGCGGCGATGGGAAAGAGACCTTCTTCGCCGCCGAGTCGTGCCATCCGCAGACCTTGGACGTGCTGCACACGCGCGCGGAGGCCATCGGCATTTCGCTGGTGGTGGGCGATCCTGCGAAGGTCGATTTGGCGGCGTTGCGCGCGTTCGGTGCGCTGGTGCAATATCCGGCGACCGACGGCGCGCTCCGCGACCATCGCGCCTTCGCCGACAAGGTGCACCAAGCCGGCGCGCTCTTCATCGTGGCGGCGGACATTCTGGCGCTCGCACTCCTCGTGCCCCCGGGCGAATTTGGCGCCGACGTGGCGGTGGGGACCACGCAGCGCTTCGGCGTGCCGCTCGGCTACGGCGGACCGCACGCGGCCTACCTCGCGACCAAAAACGAATTCGTGCGCAAGCTCCCGGGGCGCATCATCGGCGTCGCGCAGGACTCGCAAGGGCGGCCGGCGCTGCGCATGGCTCTGCAGACGCGCGAGCAGCACATTCGCCGCGAGAAGGCCACGAGCAACATCTGCACCGCGCAGGCGCTGCTCGCGGTGATCGCGGGCATGTACGCCGTCTACCACGGGCCGCGCGGCATCCGCGCCATCGCAGAGATGGTGCACACGGCCACATCGTCGCTCGCCGAAGGGCTGCGCGGGCTCGGCGTGCGACTCGTGCATGATGCATGGTTCGACACGCTGCGCGTCCAGGGCACGGAGCTCGAGGTCAAGAAGTGGCTACAGGCCGCGGAGTCGAAGCGCATCAACCTGCGCCGCATCGACGCGGAAAACCTGGGCATCAGCCTCGACGAGACGACCACCCCGGCCGACGTGGCCCATCTGCTCTCCGTGTTCGGCGGCGAGGGTGCGGTGCGCGCGGCGGCATCTTCGGCGATTCCGTCGGTGCTGCGGCGTTCTTCGGCGTATCTCACGCACGCGATCTTCAATCGCTACCACTCCGAGACGGAGATGCTCCGCTACATGCGGATGCTCGAGGGGCGCGATCTCTCGCTCACGCATTCGATGATCCCGCTCGGCTCGTGCACCATGAAGTTGAACGCGACGGCAGAGATGATGCCCATCACGTTCCCGGGCTTCAATCGGCTGCACCCCTTCGTTCCCTTGTCGCAATCGCGTGGCTATCAGCAGATCTTCGACGAGCTCGAAAGCTACCTCGCGGAGATGACCGGGTTTTCCGCGGTGAGCCTCCAGCCCAACGCGGGCGCGCAGGGCGAGTACGCGGGGCTGCTCGCGATCCGCAAGTACCACGAGAGCCGAGGCGAGGCGCACCGCACGGTGTGCATCATCCCGTCCTCCGCGCACGGCACGAACCCGGCGTCGGCGGTGATGGCCGGACTCGACGTGGTGGTGGTCAAGTGCGACGACCAGGGCAACATCATGGTCAGCGATCTCGAGGAAAAGGCGCGCGCTCATCGCGACAAACTCGGGGCGCTCATGGTGACCTATCCGTCGACCCACGGCGTGTTCGAGGAGCGCATCAAGGAAATCTGCGCGATCGTCCACGAGCACGGCGGTCAGGTGTACATGGACGGCGCGAACCTCAACGCGCAACTCGGCCTATGCCGCCCCGGCGACATCGGCGCAGACGTGTGCCACGTCAATCTGCACAAAACCTTTTGCATCCCGCACGGCGGCGGCGGTCCCGGCATGGGCCCCATCGCCGTCGCCTCGCACCTCGCGCCCTTCTTACCCGC
>Ga0137415_10007556_pt1 | contig 10765 bp, 12 predicted proteins | sample CZODoug3_1_1_16f_FD_183082 | JGI IMG/M metagenome (GOLD analysis project Ga0137415, IMG submission 183082) | Vadose zone soil fungal communities from Angelo Coast Range Reserve, California, USA - CZODoug3_1_1_16fungal (Hybrid Assembly) | ecosystem: Environmental > Terrestrial > Soil > Vadose...
ATCGCGTGGCTGACGCGAAGGTGTGCCGGTTTGCCGCGTTCACAGAGGCGGTAGACGATCTCGGTGCTCACGCCGAGGAGTTGCGCGACCTGGCGGACAGTCACGCAAACTGGCCCGGCGACATACTTTGAGCTCAACATTGGACCCAATTTGGCCCACGCCCGGAAAAATCGCGCCAAAGCGGGCCGAAAGTCGGAGTTCTGGGGCTGCGTGATCTCCAGTGATTGCGAGTGCTTGATAAGGCTGGTGTAGGTCTGCCTACTGCTTTGAGCCGATTCACACGGCAGGGGCCGCAGGTTCGAATTCCCGCAGCGCCCCCCAAATACAAACGAGCTGATCGACGGCTCTCGCAACGCGCGATTTCATCTCCGAGTCGAGGTCTGGTGTCAGTACCCCAGCCGTGGCCGCCGCGAGCATCTTCATTCTTTCTCGGTGGTCGCCTGGACCGCCGCTCGAGCCAGATGCGTCACCATCGCGTCTGCCTCGCCATGCTGCCGCGACTCGACGAGCCGCGTGACGTATTGTTTGTTTGTCGCTCTGCTGCTCGAGGCGGGCGCGCAGTTTCTGCGCCGTGCCTGTCTTGCGCCTCCTGAAGATTCAGCTGAATTGCATCCCTCGCGCACCCCGGTTTGGGAGCAACACGGAGTTCACCACGGCCCAGGCGGGCTCGAGCAACGGCTCGAGCGCCTTATCCGCAACGAACCCCGTCGCAGCATCGAAAACCAACTTCGAACCAAGCTCGATCAATTGCTGCATTCCAGGCTCCATGCAGCCAGTAGTGTACTCGGCGGCGCGGCAACGCACGGCAACGAGGTTGCCCCGACACAGTGAACACGAGAGGGAAAGGACGATTCAACAGAGCGAACCAAAGTTGCCGTTCTGGCGAGAGCCCGAAACCAGCGAATAAAGTTTTCATGCGATTACAAGTAGATTTCCCGCCGCAGTGAGTCAGGGCTCATTCGTTGACGGGGGGCGGCTGAATCGACAGCTCAATACCTCACAACCGGTAACCCTGCCGTTCCGCCGCGTAGCGGAACCGACACTTTCTGGTCCTTTCTACAAGCAGGAATAGCCGTTGAACGCATTGACATCAATCCATTCAAATGGTTGGACCGACGGTGCGTCCCTTGCAGGGAAACGGGGTACCCGACGTCTGGAAAGTCTCGCCCGTAGCTGCTGCGCCTCGAATCCGCCGCACCCCCCTCGGGAGGCCCCACATGAACGCATTTCCTCGCTTCATCTACCTGCCATCGAGGTCTGCTCTTGCCTGGATCGCGATCCTGCTCGCCGTCGGAAGCGTCTGCTTCAAACGGAACAATTTCGAGTCGATGTTCAACCGCCTGCACAACGAGCACGCCTGGAACGGGGCCGGTCCGGCACCGTGCGGTTTCCCTTGCTGACGGAGTCCGCCATGACAAGCAAAAGCCGTGTGTGCTTGCCCGCCGCTCTCGTCGTCGCCTTCGGAGCGGGGGCGCAGACAACAACGAACCACCTGTTTTTGGACGACTTTCATCGCACGAGCGGTCTCGGCTCGAACTGGGCCGTCGCCTACGGAAGCTTCACCACCGACGGAACCTACGCCGTCTCCGGTTCACCGCCGATCAATGGCGACTGGGCTTCGGTCCTTTCACAACTCTCGACGGCCGACTACTCGGTTTCTGCGACGATCGTTGTTCCGCCTGTTTCGATTGATTGCGGTCTCGCTGCGCGAAGCGCTGATTCGGCGTATTTCGATCGCAACGTGTATGCCGTGAAAATCGGCTCGGAAGATGGGGCCCTCAATCTTTATCGCCGCAACGATTGGAACTGGACGCTGCTCGCCAGCGTGCAGGCCGGTGTGGTTGCAAACACCGCATACGCCCTGCAACTCATCGTCAGCGGTTCGAGCCCGGTCCACCTCGAGGTGTGGCTGAACGGCACGCGCCAAATCAAGTTCGATGACAATTCCGCTCAGGCTCTGACGACCGGCATTCCCGGTCTCGTGACGTACGCGGCAGGCGTCAAATATACGAACTTCGCAGTCGACCACGCCCCCATCGAAGTTTTCGAAGACACCTTTAATCGCCTTACCGGCCTCGGCGCGAACTGGCAGGTATGGTACGGTAGTTTCACGACCGATGGCGCCACTGCGATTTCGGGGACACCCCCGCTGAGTGGAAATTGGGCGAGCGTGGTGCCGGGTCTCGCAACGAACGATTATCAGGTGTCGGCTAACGTGGTCATCCCGTCGGCTTCGCTCGATTCCGGCCTCGTCGCTCGGGGCAGCGACTCGTCCTACTTCGATGACAATCTCTATGCTGCCCAAATCGCAACCGACGGCAATGTCAATCTATATCGCAGAAACAATTGGAACTGGACCTTGCTTCAGAGCGTCTCTGCTGGAATCGTAGCGGGCACGAACTACGCGTTGAGGCTGATCGCAACCGGCTCGACGCCCGTCCACGTCGAGGTCTGGCTCAATGGAGTGCCAAAGATCGCGATCGATGACAGCTCGACACAGCGCGTGATGACCGGCCGCGTCGGCGTCGAGAACTACGACGCGAGCGTGCGCTACGCCAACTTCATTGTCCAGTCGCTGACGCCTCCGCAACCAGTAGTGAGTGTCTCGGTCTCGGGGAGCGGAAGGGTGACTTCGAGCCCCGCAGGGATCGATTGCCCGAGCACTTCATGCAGCGTGTCCGTCGCTTCCGGGTCGACCGTGACGTTGACTGCGACGCCCGCCGCGAACTACGTGTTCAGCGCCTGGTCGGGCGCGTGCACCGGAACCGGGACTTGCAGCCTGACGATGACGGGCGACCAATCGGTATCAGCTGCGTTCAACCCGGTGAGCCAACCGACGATTTCAGTCACGGTCAGTGGCAACGGATCAGTGACGTCGGATCCTGCGGGGATCGATTGCCCAAGTACGCAATGCAGCCTTTCGGTGGCGTCCGGTACGAACGTCACTCTCACGGCGCACCCGGGTTCGGGTTCGACGCTGTCGGCATGGGGCGGCGCTTGCAGCGGCTCTGGGGGCTGCAGCGTCTTCGTCAACAGCAACATGTCTGTCAGCGCGATCTTTGGCACGAACAACCCGTACCCGTGTCTCGGTCACAAATGTGCGCATGGCGAATTCCCGCCCGGACCCTGGCATCCGTACGCCGACTCGAGCCCGTTCAATACCGTCGTTCCAGCCAATGCCGCCACGATCTCCGATTCGTATTGCACGTCGCATGGCTACGCGATCCCCGCGGGCTCGACCTGCTCGGACGAGATCCGCAAGGCAATACTGGTCGGCCTTCCAGCGAATAGGCAGCCAAGCAATTGGATCACGCCGTTAGATGGACACTTCGGGTGGCCGACGTACTATGGTCTATTAGGCGATCCTTCGTTCAACTTCACCTGCACGGATTTCCCGCCGTCGCCACCGCCGCCCGACGGCAATACCTGCCCGAACTTCCCTCTGAACAGCATCGGTCCTGGGGGGGCCATCGTTCAAGGCAACGGCAATCCACTTGGTGGTCCCGATCATCACTTGACGTTCATCGACCAGGAGTCGCTGAGGGAGATCGACTTGTACGACTACCCCGCCCATGCGCTTCCTTCGACGAGCGGCACGGTGACCACCGGCTTTGCCGGGTGGACTCGGGCAATGACGGGCAATGGTGTGTCGCAGTACCTCGGTGGAAACGCCGCGCACTTCGGCAACCTCGCCGGTCGGATCCGGATCGAGGAGATGAATTACGCGCTGGCACAGCAGAATGAGGATTCGAAATATATCCATCACGCGCTGACGATTACTGTCGACTGCATCAGCGGCCACGTGTACCCTGCGGATGGCAACGACGGCGCCGCTTGTCCGAGCGGCCGGCCCTCGTCCGGGAACGGCTTCGCACCCCCAATGGGTGCCCACCTCCGCCTCAATATGAATCTCAGCGATCTTAACGGCTCGGCTTTCTCCGCCGTGCCGGAATGGAAGAAAGTGCTGCTCCGGACGCTCATCCTCTACGGGGCGTTCATCAATGACACCGGATCTGCCTTCTATTTCGACTGGCAACTGGAAGGCGGAGTTCAGTATCTCACGTGGAACGAGACCGACCTCTGGCGTTCCTTCGGCAGCGCGCGCGCCACCGAGAGCGGAAGCGACTGGTACCACTGCCGAGACTCCGATGGGACGTCGGGCACCGATTGTCCTCAGACGAACCCGGATAGCTACAAAGGCCTCTGGCAGACCAATTCCGACAGTATCGACTGGAACGCCCGGGTCTGGAACTATCTCGAAGTCCTCGCCCCACCCGCGCAGTAGAGATGAACCCGAAGCAGGTCGACCGGCTCGCCAGCCGCCGGCCTGCTTCGAAGACCATGTCCCCGAGGTTCACCGAAGAGGCCTCGCGGATCTTGGTTCCGGAGTGTCGGAATGCATGGGTCGGCATCACGATCGAGGATCGCTCATCTCTCTTCTTTGCACGACGGGGGCCACTGCGGCTCGGCATCGTCCAGACGGGACGGTGTGGCTCCATGCGATGTGGACAGTTGAGGCAGGCGAACCATGTGGCGGACTGGGCTTATCACCGAGGGAGCGGCGTACCCAGGAGACAGATGCGCGCCGTAAGCTGCCGGCCATAATCACTGGACCGGCTGGGCACACCAGCACCTGGCGCTCGTGAACCGGGCGCGGTGAGGTTGAATCACGCCGCGGCCGGATCGTCACACCCTGGAGCAGCCGATGCACGCGGTCGTTGCGAGCCAAGTCGGCGTCGACACGGGAAGGCCGCGAAGATCGGAATGGAACTTCTCGTCATTGTCTGTGACAGAGATGGACGCCGGGACGCGATGGCCCCCGGGCCGATCTCGCATGACGTCGGTCGGATTGACGAAATCGTTTTCTAAAGAATCGACCTGACCACGGCGCGACGCGCTGCGGCGACGAAGACGCCAAGAATACGTGAAGGCGAGCGAATCCCTTAGTGGCTCGCGCATGAGAGTGCGGCGTTGGAATAGATATTCTGGAGTTCGTAACTCTTGCCATCGGTCAACGCCACGCAGACAAGCTCGCCGCAGAGATCGACGACTTCCTGCCCTTGCCAAGTCCAGGCAGTATTAAACGGGTCCGTGATCGTTTCGATCAATTCGTGCCCAGCGAGGCTCTGCGTCGCCATTGCTGTCGCCGAATACCGGGTTCCGCACGTGTCCGTCAGGTTATCGCAGCCCCCAGCAGCTGGATTCGGAATGTATGCGAACAGAATCGTCCGGCCGTGACAGGCCTCGGTCGCGTACGAGTGCCACGCGCATGTGGAGTTCGGGGGAAAATTTGACGTGGCAATGAGGAAGATGTCGCCATTCTGCAACGCGATGCCGTTCGCATCTATCGTGCGACAGAGTGCGTCTACCGCGTTGCCTACCTCCGGCGCGCTGGTGTCGACGAAGCTTCCGCCGAAGATCGTCGTCGTCTTTGCGCCGCGCATGTACTGATCGACGAGCGCGAGATACGAAGAGCCGTTGAGTCCAGTGAGGAAAGCCTCGAGCGCGGGTCTCGCGTCCGGAGCGAACGCCTGCGGATCGCCCCACCACAGGACGAACGTGCGCGTGTGCGGCTCGATCGGGCCGCCGCCGTCCCAGAGCATCATCTTGAACAGCACGTCCGCGGTCGCTTTCTTCGACGGATCGGCGCGGCTCGTCGCGACGATCTGGAACCAGCCTGCATCTCCTCCGGAAGTGAACAACCCATTCGCATCGATGGTGTTCTTTCCCTTGGGAGGAGCGATCGACCAGTCGACGCTGCTATCGGCAGTCCCGGTGACGTGCGCGGTGAACTGGATCGGCGGTCCGTACTGGCCCTCGGTCACACGGGCCGGCTCGATCGAAATTTGGATCTGCTGCTGAACGACGGTGGCTGTGGCCGTCGCTGCCTGGGTCGAATCGGCGAGGCTGCGCGCCGTGATGTGGTAGTCGCCTGCCGCCTGCGGCGCGATCCAGGAACCGTCCTGCTGGATGCTCCCGCCGTCCGCCGACCATGTGACGGGCACATTCGCGGTGAACCGGACTGTCGCGAGCGGCGCGACCGTGGTCGATTGCGGAGAAATGACGACCGTTGCACCGGTTGGATTCGAGACGGTAGCGACAGCCGTCGCGCTCCGCGTCGAGTCGGCATGGCTCGTCGCAACGATGTGAAACGTGCCGGGCGACGAGGGCGGCGTGAACGTCCCCGACGCGTCGATCGAGCTGCCATCGGAGGGGTCCTCGATTGACCACGCCACCGCTGTGTCGGAAGAGCCCGTCACGGTGGTCTTGAACTGGAAGGGCTTTCCGCCGGCAGTGAGCGTGACATGGTCAGGGGTGATTGCGATGTGGATGTCCGGGCTGACGACAGCAGTCGCGACCGCCCGCACGGCGCTGTCCATTGGGCTGGTTGCGACGACGTGAAAGGTCCCTTCCGTCATGGGCGCAGTCCACGAGCCGTCGCCGTCTACGTTGCCGCCATCGCACGACCACGCGACGCTCGCCGTCCGGTTCCCTGACGTGGCCTCGAAGCGTACAGATGATCCTGGGCGGACCGTCACCTGTTCCGGAACGATGCGCAGTTGGGCCGGTGGCGGCGGATCGTGTTCAGCGGTTCCGCATCCGCACGCCGCGATGGCGATGGCGGCAATCATGCTGCGAATCAGTCTTCGCGGCATTCTGAGTTCCCTCGCCCCAAGGGAAGCTAGACACCGCCTCCTCGGTCGGCAACGCCCCGCTTCAGAGGTATTGACTGGACGAAAAGCAGTTTGAGGGCTGCAAGCCAGGCATCGCAGCGGCGCTGCGGAGGATCAGCATTCCGTTCGCAGCGAACACGGTTCCCACCACAGCCCAGAACAGAATGACGGTGCCGGTTCCCATTGCTCGGTAGAGTCTCGCACCGGATCGGAGGTGGAGTTGTCAGCGTTTCTTGGCCGTCAACGTACGCCGCCAAGTCAACGAAGCGGATCCGGATCGCGTGGCTGACGCGAAGGTGTGCCGGTTTGCCGCGTTCACAGAAGGACGGATAAGCGAAGTTCCGTCGCCTCACCCTCCTCCTGCCTCCTCGACCAGCCTAGCAGAGCGCGGCCGGAGGGCACTACCCTCCGCCGTGCAGGGCGAAGTCAAGGCAGAGGCAGGGCGGCCCGGCCGCCCTCAGCGCAGCGTCTGCTGCAGCTCCGGTACGTCATCCTGCCAAGGGGCATCTTCGCCTATAGCGGTGATTCGGGCAGGCGCGATGGGCGGCTCCCCGTGGTCGGCAGGCCCAGATGCTCCAGGATCTGCCTCACCAGCTTCTTCTCGGTAATAAAGGCGAGCACGACCTGGCGGCCGTCGCAAGGACAGAGGAGCACGTCTTCGCGAAAGACACGCAGGAGAGCTCCGCCCAGCTACGACGAGTTGGAGGCACTCCTCGGCGAATTGCTCGAGGATCCGGTCGCGCGCGTCGCCTTCACCATCGCGACTTCCGCGGAGGCTGCGGCCACGGAGCGCGCCATGCGCGACGACGTCTCGCCTGACCGCCCCTTCGTCCAGGTGCGCGGATCGAAGCGTGCAACCCGGTGGCGCAAGGTGCCGATCGTCGCGAGCTGGCAGCGCGAGCTGCTCGACTTCGCGCTCGAGCACGCGCAAGGACGCGACGAGCGGCTCTTCCTGCCGCGCACAAAGTTCGGTCAGACGCTGGAGCGCGCCTGCGCCCGCGCCGGCATCCCGCGCTGCACGCCGAACGATCTCCGCCGCACTTACTCCACCTGGCTGCGCGCGGACGGCGTCCCCAACGAGCTCAGCGCGCCGACCATGGGGCACAAGGACACGCGCATGCTCGATCGCGTCTACGCGAGACTTCCGCCGGAGCTGCTTCGGCTCCGTTTGCTCGCCGCCCTCGGAAGGTGCAGTGCCGGTGCAATAAACACGAGTGACCCAAGTGCACAGAACGGACGCACCGGACAGCCGGCCGACGACGTAACCGCTGAGAAATTGGCTCCCCGAGCTGGGTTCGAACCAGCGACCCACGGATTAACAGTCCGTTGCTCTCTGCGCCTAAGGTGCCGCCACCACAAGGCGAACCCGTCCGGAGCGGTCAGCGTGCAGTGCCGGTGCAGTAAGACCGAGCAGCCGTGATCCACTAGGCACGTACGGGGAGGTCCAAGTCGGTTAAGGCGTCGAGTCGCCGTCATGACGTAGGCGCGTAGTGGGCTTGGCCCAGCCAATCTTCGTCAAGAGTAGATAGTCGCATCCAGACTCGTGACACGTTCGATACGCTCCTCGCGCCTGGACGAGCTTCGCAGCGAGCGATGTCATTTCCCATCCGTCCGTTTCGTACGCGGTCCACGTGGGCTTGACCAAGCGCTCGATGTGTTCCCGCTCTCCCAACTGCCTGACGGTCTTGGCGGCGCTCTTGAGAGGCTCGTCCACGGTGTCGTTTGCCCAGGCCCACATCCACGTGTCCGAGCGCTTGGACATGTCGCCGACGATCTGGAACGACGCGACGACCTTCGCCTCCCCCTTCGATGAGAACACGATCTCGCCTGTGTCCTGATGCCAGTCATAGTGGTCGTACTGGCTCAGATGGAACTCGGCCTCGTTCTCCGCCTGGCGCTCCTGGAGATAGGTGTGGCCCTCCACGATCAGGCGATGGAGTTGGTTCCCTCCGCCGTCGCTGCAGGCGATGGGGCAGAACAGTAGCCATGCGGACGCGAACCTCTGCAGGATCGGCCTCGACCCTGTCGGAAGTGGTCCCCGCGTCACGGGACGCACTCCACGCGGGCAGCGACGAAGCGGATAGCTGGGTCCTGTTCGAACGTCGTGACGGCGACCCGCACCTCCATCCCGCGTTCCGAGATGTCCTTGATGCGGAATCCGCTGTTGAACCCGTTGAAGCCTCTGTCGATCACAACCTCCGACGGACGCCAGAAACGCAGGTGTCGCACAATGCTGCTCTTCCGCTCCCGGAGCCACAGGTCGATGAACGGTTCCTCCTCTGCTAGGTGCCAGTCCACGCGGACCACCTCGTAATAGGCCGGCATCGGAAGAACCGGATGATCGCGCTCAGATTCGTAGGAGTCCGGGAACATTAGGGTCAGTCTACACGTGGTCCAGCACCTCGCGCGCACGCGGCAGAGCGGCTGAGTGGTCATGGCTTGCTGGCTACCGCGGCTGTAGTCTGAACGCCATGAACGTCGACGCGGCTCTGGCTCCGCTGGCCAATTACTTGCGTCGTATCCCCGCCGTCTCCGTACTCGCCGGCTGCACAGACGAGTCGCCCGACGGCCGATGGTGGGTGAAGTTGGTCATCGACATTCGCCACCCGCTTGCGTGGGCGTGGTTCAGGAACTCGCTCACGTTCTCAACTACCTGTCCGTGGACGAGCGGCTCCCCACCGTCTTCATGCCGGTGTCTCCGCCTCCCTACTTGAATGGCGGACCGGAGGAGTTCCTTTCTTGGGTCATCGAGTCCAAGGCGCCGGCCGTAGACGTTAGGTGGATCGCCGCAACGCTGGAGGGTCGGCTGCCCAGACCGGTTGGAGATGCCTCACGATGGGCGAAGGACTGAGGTGCGGAACGGGCTTCGCCCAGTTGCGGGGAGCGGTGTTGCAGGGTCTTGCTTGAATCACTTGGCGAGCGCACGGACGGCGGTCTCGAGTTGCTCGATCTGGGTCGTAGCCGTGTCCCAGACAACCTTCACCGACAGGCCGAAGTACGCGTGCGCGAGTACGTCGCGCATGCCGCAGATCAAGCGCCACGGAATCTGCGGCGCCTTTCTTGTGACTTCGTCAGGGAGGTGCTTCGCCGCTTCGCCGATGACTTCGAGGTTGCGGACCACCGCATCACGCGTGCGCTCGTCGGCGGCGAAGGTGTCGTAGTCCATTCCGGCGATGAAGCGCCGGATCTTGCCGCAGGCTTCGACTATGTCATCCGCGTAGAGCCGCCAGTCGCGCTCGCTGCTAGGCGACATCCACCGCCTCGCGCTCGACCACGCGCCGAAGGCGCGGCTTCAAGGCGTCAGGTGTGACCAGGTCCACCTTCCTGCCAAGACGGTCCTCGAGGAAACACTTGAGGCCCATGAAGGACAGGAAAGTGGGGCCGGTCTCGAAATCCACGAGGATATCGAGATCGCTGTCCTCGCGAGCATCCCCGCGGACGGTGGATCCGAACAGCGCGATTCGGCGCACGCCGAAGTCGCGTCGGAGTGCCGTCAGATAAGCGCGAAGCGCCCTGATCGCCTCTTCACGTCCCATCGGCGAGATTATAGAGGCTAAGCGCATGATGGGCCAACTACGCGCGACGCGACGTTCCTGAGCCATCAAGAGAAGAGGCTCGTCGTTGAGACTCTGATCAGCGCGAGACGCGACAGGTGTTTCGACGTTGCCCGCGATGGGCCGTCAACTGCCGGACCCACGAGGCTCGATCGGGATGAACGAGATGCTCTCAGACGGCACCGGTGCTCCGACCAGGCGAGCGAACTCTTCGTCCGGGATGTGCCCAAGGAAGGGCGCGTAGTCGGATGGCTGGACGCGAAAGCGCGGCTTCGGATTCGGTCCCCCGAAGGCGGGAATGCCGATGCCCGTGCTGGCTACTTTCTCCATCCGCACGTCCCGGGCTGCGTCACGCCGCCCTTCGGTAGTCGTGATGCAGGCCATTGAGGACTGGGAGTGCCATGACACGACCGTTAGCCTCGGGCATTCGAGGCAGAGGCTGTTCCTGCCCGAGGCCCTGGTGTGGCCGAGACTCGTTGTAGAAGCGGGCGTACTCCGCGACGAGGCGCAGAAGATGGCCCTCGCCAAGCACGAGGA
>Ga0137415_10007558_pt1 | contig 10764 bp, 10 predicted proteins | sample CZODoug3_1_1_16f_FD_183082 | JGI IMG/M metagenome (GOLD analysis project Ga0137415, IMG submission 183082) | Vadose zone soil fungal communities from Angelo Coast Range Reserve, California, USA - CZODoug3_1_1_16fungal (Hybrid Assembly) | ecosystem: Environmental > Terrestrial > Soil > Vadose...
ATCTTACGCTCGCGAGCGCGGCCTTTCATGGGAACCTGTTACCACTCTAGAAGTGGCGACGCGGCCCGAGGATGTGAAGAGGGTCGAGAAATACTATCACTGGGGGCTTCAGAATGGAATGGGGGGAGATGAGCTTGAGGTTCTCGATGCTGAGGGGGTTCGAAAGCTCGAACCGCATGTTCGTGGCTACGGTGCCATCTGGTCAAAGACCGATACCTCCGTAGATTATCGTGCTTTCACCAAAGCCCTCCGGGCAGATGCGGAGCGCGAAGGCATCAAGTTCCAGACAGGAATCGAAGTCGGATCTATCAAAGTCACTGGAGATTCATTGGAGATCCTTCCGACAGGAAATGGGAGTGAACCTATTCGAGCTCGATTCGTCATAAACTGCGCCGGAGGCAGCTCGCTCCGCATTGCGCACATGCTTGGCCTAGGAACTGAATACTGCGACTTGAATTTCAGAGGAGAATACTGGGAGATAGGTGACCAGTGGACTTACTTGGCTAAGAGAAATATCTACACTGTGGCGCAGCATCCCGAGCTTCCGTTTCTGGACCCGCACTGGATTGCGCGAGCCGACGGAAGGAGAGAGATAGGGCCCAACGCGGTGCCCGTCGCGGGCCCTTACGTGTATAGAGGATTCTTCAGGAACCCAGTTGAGGCAATAAAGAAGATTTTCGAGCAGCCCATCGCCAACAAGATTGCTCTACTTTACAACCGGGATTTTCTTGAATTAGCAGGCCAAGAGTGGCTCTCTTCAATATCGAAAGGCGTGATGGCGCGACGAGCTCGAGAGTTTATTCCCGAACTGAAAGTAGAATATCTGACAAAGCCAGGAATCGCTGGCGTGAGAGCTCAGGTGATAGATCGCAAAGGGAATTTTATCAAAGAGGCGATCGAGTTTCATGGGCCTCACTCGTACCATGTTACTAACTACAACTCGCCGGGCGCTACCGGATCTCCGGCGTTCGCAGCTTGGCTTGTGAGTAAGCTGGGCCAGAACGGTCAACTTAGCCATCTAAGGCGTGCGGTAGCAAGGAAAGGTCCATGGGATTTCAGAATGGTAAGTGAACAAATCGACGCGACAGTAACCTAGGCCGAACACTAATCCAATCAGTCCGGTTTTCTCGCCGTACCGTTGTCTTCAATAGCATGTTTCCTTTTCCGTCCGACGGTTACTCGTTCTCTAATGTGGTCGAGCGACGCTATGAGCTTCGGGGCGGCGAATACAGTCATCGGGCCGACCACAAGAACGGACGCAAGTGCTCCCCATATCGTTAGTTTCGAAACTATGTCGCTTGTTCGACTCTGGACCAGAGTATTCCAGTCGAGGTATTGCAGTTTTGCTCCATAGACTGGATCGGCGCCGCCCGCGCGGCTGGTTGCCTCAGGCAAGCTTCTGCCGGCTGAAAGCAGCCGTACGAAGGCGACAATGGAGGAGTCAGTGTGTATTATACTGACCGAGCTGTCCCACCCTATGAAGGAGTTCGCTCCTTTGTCAAGAAATGCTGAGGCTATGTCATGTGTTCCCTCCAGCGCGGAGCATCCCATGACTATTATCATTGATTCCGGGAATCTTCCAACCATGTCTTGCCGTACGAACTTTGGGGTCAGGGCAAAGTACAACGGCCCGCCCTCAACTTGAGCAGGGACAAGTCTGCCCGACAGCTGATCTGCTACAAATTCCGACTGGGAGTATGGCTCAGCGGTGATAATTGACTGGCTGGACCCGGTATGTGCTCGTATTATTACCAGATCGTATCCCAGTTTTGGAAGCTGACGAAAGAGGTCAACGGCTGTCGGCGTGGGTCCAGAATAGTCTACTGCATATCCGGCAGTCTTCAGTGCATTTGTTATGTTGGTGGTGAATGATGGGTCGGGATAGTTGAGCTCTAGCTGGTCCATGACGAGAGCTCTGGCATTTGAATTACTGTGCGATGCAGGGAGTCTCCAGAGATAATTATTGGTGCTCCAAGTCGCCATTCCAACAATCAAGATGAGTACAACAACAACTAACAGAATGAGGTTAGCTCGCGCTCTCGACCTCCTCGAATTGGCCCGTCGTGGCTCAAAGTCTCTTGTCTTTTTAGCCATTAGAGAGTGCCTAGTCCAGTCTTCTATCGTCCGCTAGATTCTTCGACGCCGAATCAGGAGGCCTTACTTCGTCTGTAACGTCCTCGGTAGACGAGCAAGCTGGCTCCAACGGCAACAATGGCACTGGCTAGTAGTGTCATGCTGACTAATGATCTAAGTAAGGGTGGCTCGTTGATCGGCAGCGTTGTGCCCCCGACGCTGCATCCTGCGGCGACTGTTAGCTGGATTGTTGCTTGGTGGATTGTCGCGTCGTGGAGTCCGGATACTGTTATCGTGTAAAGGTAGAGCGGCGTGGATATGGTGGTGGAGATTGTAAGGTTGAAGCTTATTGTCTGTCCGGCAGCTAGAGTTACACTTGATGGGATATGGGACAACGTTGGCCCGTTGGTTACCGTTGGACCAATGCTGTCTCCGAGGTTGACCGTGCCAGCAAAGCCTCCAACACTCTGAACGCTAATCGCTGAAACTGCGTTTACACCTGGATTGACACAGAGGTTAGACGGAGTCGCATTCAGTGTGAAGTCGGAGGTCTGTGCTCGGACCATTGGGGTTGCGACGAGTATGGCAACTATGAACATGATCGGAAGAGCAAGGCTTGCAGATATCAGACGCTCGTTTCTTCGCATCTTCAAGGAATCTCTGACTGGCTAAGGATATAACTTTAGGGGAAGCCCTGGATCGAGCTTTGCGGAGCCTTCCAGAATCTGCTCTAGTCTGCTGGAGATCCCGTTCGTCTCATCCGTTCCGAGGAACCGGAAAAGCGTTCTCTTCGAAGGGTGGGCTGCCGTTCTATCGTACTATGGTGAAGGAGAACTGGTTGTTTCTCTGGGTGACGAGTGTGATTGTGTAGCTGTTTCCGGATTGGAAGGTAAAGGAGTTTCCAGTGTGCGCGCAACTGCTGCACGCTATATTGATCGGAAGGAACACCCCGGTTCCGTTAACTATGCTTGCCGGAGAGGCCGATGGCACTGTCCAAGATGTTCTTGCGTATTGGTTGCCGTTCTGGTCCTGGATGTAGTAACTGGCTAGGGTGGTGGGTGTGGAGCCGGTGTTTCTTAGGTAGAGGATCATGTTCATGTTTGTACTATCGAAGCCCTGGTTTTCGATGGTCAATATCTCTCGGCCGGTGGGTGGTGCGGGGAGGATTTTTCCGAAGACTCCGAGGGACCAGCTGTAGACTATGACTGTCATGACTACGACTATGACTACGAGTAGGAGGGTGGCGAGTATGGTGTCTAGTCCCTTCCGATCGTAGCGTCTGAGGCGCATGACTGTCGACTGTCCCTAGTTCGAGGGTGTCTATCGGAGCTGTCTCTCAAACCTGTGTCGTCACCCCATTAGAAGCGAGTGAGTAACATCGAAAGACTGGGGGAGCGTAGTCTTCGGATTATTCCTCGTACGGTGAGACTCTATTATGCGTCTTCTCGTCAACTCCTCCAAACAACTGGTTTGTGTCGCGAGGAGAAAATTATTTTGAGATTTTTTGGATAGGGGTCGGGCCAGTTGAAACTGATCTGGGCGAGTCGTACGGTTTAGGGCGCAGAACAGCGTCATCGACAGTTTTTGCAGGTGCAAGATATCGGCTAGTTTCAGCGTGCGGATCTTACGGATTAGAATCGCCTGCCCCAATTCCAAATCAAGCCTTATTCTACGATTGTCGGGCTTGTGGCGGAACGGAACGGGTCTGCGCGATTTCCGTTCTTCGAAGAGCCGGAGGGAGAAGAGATTACCATTCGTTAATTCCCTCTAGATCACTAGTTTCGCGTCACGAGGATCAAGTGCAATTGACATTTCTTGTTTGGTAACGGGTTTGGTAACCGTAAATGGTAACAGAGCCAGGCGAAGGACTAGAGTTCTCTCCCATATTCAACGAAGCCCGAAGGCTCGCACCGACCCTTCGAGGCTCCTGCCCACCTTCCAAGCTATCGTCCACAGATTCCGACTACGACTGCGAGGGCGTCTGATCACCATGCCTTCCCTTACGTAGCCTGCCTCTGATCAAGATGTATGCCACAACCCCGAAGAAAGCGATGGAGGACAGGTCGAGCGCTAAGGCATAGTAGTCGGCTGTCGGTCCATTAGGGTTAACGGGAGGTGGGGGGAGACCCGGACACTTAGCCCAAGAATTGCCTATCTGCTGAATGAAAAAGAACAGGAGCATTAGAGCGGTGATGGAAAGGCTGAGCTTGGGAACCGGCTTTGGGGGGGTCGCGTGACCCGCCGTCTTGCGACGATTGAGTAGGAAGAGAGAGACTGCGAGGATTGCGGCGGCACCGATCAGAATCTCGGGTAGAATCGTCTCTAGCTGATACAATGGACTAGCGTTGACTTGGAGGAAGAAGCTGCCTATTGTCGAGACGTTGTCGTAGCTCGCGACTAGTCCTGCAGTGTAAATTCCTGATGGAAGGCTGAAGTCAGGTGTAACTGTCGCAGTAATTGTCTTGTTCTGGCCGGGACTTAGCGTCAGAGAATACGTCGATAGTGAAATTTCGGAGCTTGTCGTGTAATAGTTCGTTGTGAAGAAACTAGTGACATTGAGATCCAACGTGATCTGGGATGGGAGGTTGTTGACGACTAGGAATTGTGAAGTGATCGACTGACCCGAGGTGACGGCGGAAGTAGGAGTCGAAACTGGTCTAACGACGATCGAGGAGCTAGCGTTCTTCGGGATCATCCCAATGCTGTTCCCGTAAGCCTCAGCGAACCAGAAATTTCCAGACTGATCCACGCTATTCAAGAGCGAATAAGCACCCGGGACGGGGATACTGAATTCTTCCATGCTGCCAATGACAGGGTCCAGACGGCCGATCCTGTTAGAGTAGTGTTCTGCAAACCACAACCGGCCTAGAGTATCAATCGCTAGTGTTGCAGGACCAGTGCCTGGAGAAGCAGTAGCTTGTGATGTCGGATACTTCCTCCATGTCGAGTTTGACAGAACATACTCCGCGATCGAGCTTCCCCCATGCTCAGAGATCCAGACACTACCCTTGTTGTCAACCACCATCCCAACTGGATAACTCAGGGGGACGGATGGCGTAATTTCCTGGAAAGTATTGGAGGCCGTGTCAAACCGAGCAATCTTGCCAGAGATCTCAGTAACCCACAGGTACGAGGTCCCGCTCTGAATTGCAATTTCCACTGGCCCGGAGTAAGAGGCGGGTGCATTGAACTTCGTCATCCGCACAGTGTTGGTGTCGATCTTGCCAAGATAGGCCGCACTCGTATCCGTAAACCAAACGCTCTTTGAGGCTTGATCAGCTAAGACGAATACAGGACCAGAGTTGGTCGCATTGGTCAGGAATCTGCGAAAACCATGGTTCGTCGTGTTGAACATCCAGACACTCGGAGAGTTCGGATTCTGATCAGTAAACCACACTTCGTCGGGTGCATAGAAAGCCAACGTCGCAGGAGTGGCCCCAGCATTCGGAATCGGATATTCCGTGAAGTTCTTCATCACCGAATCGAACTCGCCTATCTTGCCCGCACCGTACTCCGTGAACCAGAGCTTGTGATTCAGACCCTCAACTATCGCATCCGGAACAGAGTTTGCTGTCGGCACGGTAAAGTTCGAAATCATAAAGGGTGGATTCTGTTGAAGGATTACCGGCGGAGCGACGCTACTGACAGTTGAGGCGGCGTTCTCTCTAAACGCGATCCCTAAGAGAGAGGTCAGGGAGAGCGCGATCAGCACCGAAACTAACGCCCACCTGCCCCGTCGCCTCTTCATTCCATTCGCAGTCCTAGAAGTCCCAGAGGTCTATGAACCTGCCCGTAGCCTTCTCCAATAGGACCGGGTGACGCCGGATCAACCCTTCTATTTTCCCTGGGTCTGTCAGTTCGAAGAGTCTTCGTTCTCCGTCAAGAATAGTCCTCACCACGCCCCGCTCCAAAAGGGTTCCAAGGTGCTCGCTGATCGTCGACTTCGATAGTCCCGTGATATCACTCAGACGATGTTGCGACAGACTGTTTTCTGCTAGGAATGACGAGAGGATCTTGCGATCAGTCTTTCGCCTAACGAGTGACAGAAGGATTCTGTCCCTTGAGTCAGTTCCCGCTGGATAGATTCGTGAGTAGCCCTTGTCTTCGACGCGATCGATCTCGCCCTCCCTCGTCAGTTTGTCCACGTGATAACGAGTGGAGCTGAACGAGAGTCCAATCTGCCTCTGAAGTTCCCGAAGGTGGAGACCGGGTTGAAGCGAGACTAAGAGCTTGATTCTAGCCCGACATTCAGACGCCACCATATGTCACCGTTCTCAGCTCCTAACTAGGAGTGCCAGGGCGAAGCTCGCTAGCATTAGGAATTCTAGGAAGTGGGATAAGTGTATCCCTGTAGAAGGAATGAAGATCAGCTGAGTAGACAAGAACCAAGATTCTATCAGGCCTACAGTCTCGCTCGCGGCAAGAAATCCGAACGCCAGGCACAAGAAGAAGTACCGCGAAGTCTTGCGATCTGCATAGGCGAGGACAGAGATCAACAGCACGACCCCTGAGAATGCGACCAGAAGGATATGGACGATACCATCCGTAAGCTCAAACATGGTGAAAATATGAGCGTTAACTTACGTTCAGTCTGCCGTTCTGCATGAAAACGTGGATAGTGCAAAAGATGTCGCAGAACACGTTGAAGCTTCCGGGTTGGCTCGCCACGAATCTGACGTCAGAGCACTCACCTGGGGAGAGTGTCAGTCCGCTGTCGAAATAGTGAGCTATGGCAAAACCATGGGCCTGAGACGTGTCATTGTTCACGACATGGATGACTACGTTCTGCCCCAGGGAGACGTTCATCACGGGCCACGGGTTAGGATGATATTTGCTTCCGTTGAAGCCGACGTTGAATCCTTCGTTTGCCATTATTACAGTAAAAATTGCAGCATTGGCCAGGCCACTGGGGCGGGTCGAACAGTTTGGTCCGCTCGGTCCGATAAGATGAAACGCATACGCAGTTGAGACAAAACCTACTACGATTATGACTGCTGCTACGGCTGCGAGCACTCGTCTAGAGAGCTTCACTATTGCCTGTTCCTCCTCCGATTCGGGCACGATGCCTCATCACGAGTGGAATAATGCCGCAAAATATATTGCAATGAACCCGAGTACGATCGGCACCGCGATCTTAATAGAATCTTCAGAGGTCGCCAACTCTTCAGAACGAAACAAAGGTCGGGACAATCTCAAAGCGGCATAGATCGAAGTGCCGGTGCCCAACGCAAAAAAGTACGTTGTGCCAAACCCAGCGAAGAATCCCGTAGCAGGTCCCATGATAAAGTAGCCCACCGGAGCCCCAACAAGAGACGGGAGAACGAAAACCACGCTCAAGAAAAACACATCTCTAAGCCGACCTGAGATACGAGAGCCCGTTCTATTGGAATAAACACAGTAGCAGGCCCCTGCCATCATCGGCTCAAGGCCTTTATGCAACAAATACGCGACACCCGCTGAAACTCCCCCAAACGCATCGAGCAGAGAATTGCTCGATGTAGAGTATGCGGTCGCACCAAAAGCGGCGCCTTCGCCAAGACCGTGGATTCCTATGGCCGCCGCAACAAGAACAGATATGGCCACGCTGAGCCCTCCAACCCTCGATTCTGAAGAGAAAACACTACACCGCCGATCTAGCCAGAAGACTGAAAGCACACCAATTACGAACAGCCCCACAGCCGCGACCTGTGCAACGCCTCCCGTGAATCCAGCGTTAACATCCAAAAGCGCCGAACCCTGAATCGTATCCACAAAAAACCAGAGAAAAATGCCGAGGGCGAATGCCGCGAGATACTTCGGTCTTACGACATGTCTAGCCCACACAATTACAAGCAATCCCACAAACGCGGGAATCCATGTTGAGCCCAACCAGGCCAGAAAACCCTCAACGAATCCTATCATGGGCACCCATACAAGTGCGCGCATTTTGAGACTTATGGCTCAACTCCCGAACAAGAGTCTCTTGACCGACTTTCATGCATAATCTAGCAGGGTTGTCTTGCGCCTTGGTCTTGGACCTCGATTCTTTACCGTCGCTAGGTAGCGGTGCATCCGTTCTTCCTTCCTCAAGCTAGTCCAGTAATACGCCTCGTCGATGGTCCCTTCAGTCATCAACACCGTAGTCTTACCTGCCCTAGTTCGGCCCGTTCGTCCGCGCCGCTGAATCATTCGAATCTCAGACGGGACAGCCTCGTAGAATATCACATGATCAACGTCCGGCACGTGCAAGCCCTCCTCTCCAATGCTCGTAGTTACCAGTACGTTGTGTCTGCCGTCCCGGAATTCTTCGAGAATCTGCATTTGTTCGCTCTGGCTTAGACCAAGATCCCCGGTGTTTCTGCTGGCCTGTCCTACGAAACGAACGGGCCGGACAGCATCAATGAGACTAAGATCTTCCACGATAGTCTCGACACTATCTCTAAACTGAGTGAACACGATAACTTTGGAGTCGGGATTGGATTGAAGATCTTTCGAGATTAGTTCTCGGAGTCGTTTCTGTTTCGGATGCGGGATCTTTGCGAGAGCAGCGGACAGTTTTTGGGCTTCAATTACTCGAGGATCACGGGCCAGTCCGCGAGCTGATCGCGTGCTAGCTCTCTCCAGCTTGGAGAGAAATCGATCAGCGCTTTGCGACCCCTGAGTCTCGAGAAGATCAATAGCATGGTTCAGCGACATTGCTTGTGCCTGGAGTTGTACTGCCCCAAATAGAGCGCCACCTCCACCTCTTCTCAAGCTAGTGTGGAGTTTCTCGCCTAAGTCTAGAAGGATCCTCTTGCTGATCCTTACGTTGGCTGGGAGTTGATGCATCGCTCTAAGCTTGTCTATTCTCTCGTCAAGGCCCGCCCGGAGGATCTTGCTTACCTCCTTGTACTTCTCAGGAAGCGCCAGTCGCTCATACTCCAACGAAACTTCTTTGACGTATGGCGTGACGTCCTCATCAGCCTCGGTACGAGTCTCCACGTTAGTAATGGCTAACTTTTCACAGATCTCGTCGACCCTGCTCTTCTTCGCACTTGGAGACGCTGTCAGCCCAAGAATCAACGGATTGTTCGCTTGTGACTTGTATGCCTGAGCCACCTCAGAGTACGCATAGCTTCTGACACATCTGTGAGCTTCGTCGAATACGATAAGAGAAACCCTTCCCAAGTCGTATCGTCCTGATGAAACGTCATTTCTGATGACCTCGGGCGTAGCAAAGACCAGCGTCGAATCGTCAAACGCCGATTTCCTCATTGGGGCCGGGGTCTCGCCGGTGAGAACGACCGATCTTGCCTCTCGATCTGGAAAATGGTCTTTGAAGAATTCGGCATGTTGAACCACCAGTGGCCTCGTAGGCGCTAAGACAAGGATCTTGCCTTCTGGAAAAACCGAGAGGCGGTCAGCCGCAACAAGCATTGCCACAATCGTCTTCCCAAGCCCAGTCGGCAAGACTACGAGAGTGTTAGCCGCCAGAGCGGATTTCGCAATTGCTCTTTGATACTCTCTGGCCTCAATTACCGCTGGTTGCAAAGTCTATAGACGGAATTCGTGCACTAGTTCCTAAGGGTTCGCGGAAGGATAGTTCAGCGGGGCGTTCCGGAGGAGGAAAAAGTGTTTACGCCCATACTTAGTTACTAGCAGGGCGCTTGAGAGCCAGGCTCCCACAGCAGTTATCTCGACTACCATTCGAACGGGCCGGTCGAAGAAGAGAAATCCTGTTAGTCCGAGCAATAACGCAATAAGTGCCAGAAATTGGTATCTGTCTACGAAGTGGAAATCCGATAGCCCCGCCCTCCAGGACTTGAAAGCTGTGGCCAGATAGAGGAGGAGTCCTCCGCCCGCGAAAATACCTACTGAAACGGGATTCCAGTACTGCAATTTCAGGACCAGCAATCCGATCTCGTCGGCGACAAGTCCCAACCCGATACCTGCGACGAGAGCGCTATCCCATCTTGCTCTCGCGTCAGAAGCGTAAACCATTACCCCCAAAGAGACTAGTAACAGAAGAGCGCCATAGTACATGTGATGAAATCTGAAACCCTGAACCCTGATGACGGGACAGCTCTGAGTGCAGACCGATTCGAGGGTGACGAAGAGCCGTGCGATTCCTACTGAGACCGTGTAGCCGAGTGAGACGAAGAATAGCCCCACGGGGCCAAGGAAGGAGCCGGCTCGCTTCATTCTAGTTACGCCACAGCGCTTTCATTCTCTTTAACCTATCCGGTTACATTATTGATTCTGGTATACGTGAAGATAACCCTCATTTATCGGCTAAGCGAAAACAAAGCTCTAAAAAAAGGCGAGACCACCCATAGCTCTCTACCGTTTTCAGTGAAACGCCAGTGACTGTTGAGGTCTTGTAATGAAGTGGAAGGAGCTTAGGCACAATGGTGTCGCGTTTCCACCAGCCTACGAGCCTAAAGGACTCCACATCAACATCCGGAACGAGACAGTCCGTCTTTCTCCCGACGCCGAAGAGATGGCCTACGCGTGGGGAAAGAAGAGAACAACACCCTACGTCCAGGACCCAGTTTTTCAAACCAACTTCCTCTCTGACTTTGTAAAAGTACTCCCGGCCAACTTTGCCGATGCGAAATATTCGGAAATCAACTTCAGACCGGTCTACGAGTATCTGTCAAAGGAAGAGCTTCTCAAGTCAGACAAGGAACTGAAGAAGAAGGTAGCGGCTCAGCGAAAGGAGCTTCGCCTTCA
>Ga0137415_10007559_pt1 | contig 10764 bp, 9 predicted proteins | sample CZODoug3_1_1_16f_FD_183082 | JGI IMG/M metagenome (GOLD analysis project Ga0137415, IMG submission 183082) | Vadose zone soil fungal communities from Angelo Coast Range Reserve, California, USA - CZODoug3_1_1_16fungal (Hybrid Assembly) | ecosystem: Environmental > Terrestrial > Soil > Vadose...
CGCCGCGCGGTCTTTCATGCGCTCAGCGCGTTACCAGAACTTGCCCCGGCCCAACAGGATGTAGAGGATCGGGCCGATGCCCCAGAAGAAGGAGACGATGATCCACAACACCTTCCATAACCCGCTGAGGTCGGCTCGGTTGACGATGTCGATCACGCACAACACAAATGCGACCGGGTGAAGGAAGATCGCCAGCAGCACCTCGACGATGAACTTGATCACAGCGCTTAGTGTTTCACGACTGCGTGGAGTGGGCTTGCGATGTGTGGCCATCCGCCGGCGGGCGCGTAGGTCCCGTCAGGCGACTGCTCGTATGTCGCGCTGATCCGGCCGCGGGAGATCTGCCTTGTCGCCTCGAGCAGGCGATCGACCTCCGCCTCGGTGTTGTAGGGCGCGAGACTTGCGCGGACGGCGCCCGGCAGGGCCTTTCGCCGACCCGCGGTGACCTCGTTCTCCACAGCGCCCACCTCGTCCTTGCTCATGTGCAGCAAGTGGAAGACGTATGGGTTGGCGCAAAAACAGCCGTGGCGGACGGCGATGCCCCATTCGTGGCTGAGCGCCGCGGCCACCAGCCCGTGGTGCAGTCCATCGACGACAAAGCTGGCCAGGGCCAGGCGTCCGGACGCGTATGGCTCAACCCCGCCAAGCACGTTGACACCTGGAATGGCGACAAGACCGCGAAGCAGGCGGCTGCCCAATCGAGTTTCGTGCTCGAGCATTTCATCGAACCCGAGCTCGAGCAGGGTCTGGATCGCCACGCCGAGTGCTACCGCGCCGATGACGTTGGGCGAGCCCGCCTCTTCGCGGTCGGGCAGGTCCGCCCAGACCGTGTCATCCCAGGTCACGATGCTGATCGCGCCGCCGCCCATCACCTCGGGCGCTCCGGCGAAGAAGTCACGCGGCGCGACCAGGACCCCGGCGCCGTAAGGCGCGTACATCTTGTGCCCCGATAGCGATACGAAATCGAGATGGCCGGGATCGCCGGGCGGGCGAACGTCGATCCGGTGATGCGGCGCCAGCTGGGCGGCGTCGACCGAGATTCGCGCGCCATGTTTGTGGGCCAGCTCCGCAACCTCGTGGATCGGTGAGACAAAGCCGGTTACGTTCGACGCGCCGCAAAGCGCGACCAGGCCGATCCCTCCCTCACTCGTCCTGAGCGCGTGCTCGATCGCGTCGAGGTCGATCTGACCCTCGTCGGACAGCCCGACCATCAGGTGGCCGCTCCGGTGCCGCCACGGCAGCAGGTCGGCGTGGTGCTCCATCTCTGTCACCAGGACCTGACGGCCGTCGAGTCGCGCCTCCTCGGCGGCGATGCGATTCAAGGCGTCGGTCGTCCCTTTGACGAAGATCACGACCTGGTTTTTCTCGTCGACCCCAAGGAACCGCGCCACCAGCTCTCGGGCTTGCTCATAGGCCTCGGTCGAGAGCCGCGACTTGTAGCCCGTGCCACGGTGGACGCTGGAGTAGACGTCCGAGAAGTGGTTGACCATGTCACGGACCCGCTTGAGAGGAGGGGTGCTGGCGGCGTTGTCGAGGTTGATCCCCGTGACTGTCGAGCCGCCGAACACCGGGACCGGCAGGTCGACCCCGGCGAAGTGCTCGCGCCACTGGCCGGCGTGCGGAGAAGTCACCTCCTGCCTAATCTAGCGCTCGCCGGGCAAAAAGGCAGTCTGTATCGCTCACACTATCCAAGGCGTTGTCCATTGTGTTATTGACACGAGACCTGGCATGAAGAGCAGCCGTAATTTAGCTGGTGTGCACGTGACCCCCGAGGTTTCGGACTCGAGCCTCGCCGCTCGCGAGCTCAGCTTTCTGGTCCGCCTCGCGCAGGCGGCGGCCGCGACCCAGCGGCCGGATGAGCTCCTCGAGCTCATCATCCGCGAGACGACCTCGGCGATTGGGGTCGATGTCTGCTCGCTTTATCTCCTCGCGCAACCCGGTCGCGAGCTGCTTCTGACCGCGACCAACGGGCTCAACGAGAACATGGTCGGGAAGGTCAACATGAAGGTGGGGGAGGGCATCACAGGCTGGGTGGCTGAATCCCGCCGGGCGGCCGTCGTGCCGGATGTCAGCAAAGAGCCGCACTGGAAGTGGGTGCCCGGCCTGGACGAGGATCGCTTTCACTCCATGGCCTCGGTGCCCATCGAGTCCGGGCCGCGCCTGGTCGGAGTGCTGAACGTGCAAAGCACCGAAAGGCGCGAGTTCAACTCGGGGGACATCGACTTCCTGCGCGCCATCGCGGGCCAGGTGGCCGGAATCCTCGAGCGCAGCGAGCTGCAGCGCCGGACCGAAGTGCAGCTCGCCGAGATCAGCCTCTCGCACGACATCCACGAGCGCTTCACCAAGCTCTCGCTTGACGGTGCGGGTATCCACTCCATCCTGGAGGTCATCGGCTCCCTCGCGGGTGGCCGAGCCGCGCTCTACTCGGTCGACGGATATCGCGTGCGTGGAGCGGGCGAGTCTTCCGACGGTATGCCGCCGCGCATCCACATCCCGCCGATGGCGGGCGGGATCGCACGCGAGCTGCGCATCTCAGCCGGCCGTCCCGCGCGGCCACTCGACGTCGTGCCCGTGCGCGCCGGCTCCGACATGCTGGGTTTGCTTGCCGTCGGCGTGGATGAGGGGGCCATCGATTCAGAGGGCCGCTTGCGCGCCCTGGAGCATGGCTCGACAGTTCTGGCGCTGGAGCTTTCGAAGGAACGCGCCGCGGCTGAGGTCGAACGGCGGCTGCGCGGGGACCTGGTGGAGGAGGTCCTTGCCGGCGGGTTGGAGGCGGACGAGGCGGAGCGCATCGCGCGCCAGGCGGAGCGCCTCGGACACCGGCTGCCCCAGAAGGCTTGGGTCGTGGTGCTCGAGGCGGATGACGACAAGACCGAAGCAGCACTGGCGGCGCGCGGACAGCAAGACCGGCTCGATGGTGCCCTCAGCAACCTGGTCCGCTCGCGCATGCCCGGGGCGCTCACCCTCGTGCGGTCTTCGTCGGCGGTGTTTCTCGTCCCGGATGAGCTCGCCGCGGATCTCGCCGCGGTGGAGAAGCTGGCGACGCAGGTGCTGGCGGCCGCCGCGCCGATCATGAAGCCAGGCTCGGGGTCGGTCGGCATCGGCAATCTCGCTGATGGGGTGGCCGAGCTGGCCCGATCGCATGTCGAGGCGCGGCAGGCCCTGCGCTTGACGCGGAGGGCCGGAGGACGCGGACGCATCGCGTCTTATCGGTCGCTCGGCGCCTTCAGGCTGCTGCTGGAGGTCCAGAGCCCCGACGCGCTGCGCCGCTTCGTGGACGAGCTGCTCGGGCCGTTGCTCCAGTACGCGCAGTCCCGCGACACTCCTCTGCTGGAGACGCTGGAAGCCTTGTCCTCGGCGCGCTGGATCCGCCGCGCCGCCTCGCGCAACCTCGGCATCCACATCAACTCGATGACCTATCGGGTGGAGCGCATCCAATCGCTGACGGGCCTGCAGCTCGACGATCCGGAGACGCGGGTGGCAATCAGCATCGCCCTGCGCGCCCGGACGATGCTTGGGATGTAGGACCGGTTCGGGCCTGTAACTTGCTAAGCGTCAAAAAAAGGGCTCCGGCTCGCGCCGAGGCCCTTGGAGTGGATTGTGCTAGACGTCCGAGTAGAGCATGAACTCCCATGGGTGCGGCCTCAACGCGACCGCGTCGACTTCCTTCTTCCGTTTGTAGTCGATCCAGGTTTCGATCACGTCTTCGGTGAAGACGCCGCCTTCGAGCAAGAACCCGTGGTCCTTCTCGAGGGCGTCGAGCGACTCGCTCAGCGACCCTGGCACTGACTTGATCTTCGCCTTCTCCGCACCGTCGAGCTCGTAGATGTCCTTGTCGACCGGCTCGGGCGGCAGGACCTTGTGCTTGATCCCATCGAGGCCGGCCATCAGGCAGGCCGAGAACGCGAGGTAGGGGTTGGCCGCCGGGTCGGGCGACCGGAACTCGACCCGCTTCGTCTTCGGGTCGGTCGAGTACATCGGGATGCGCACACACGCCGAGCGGTTGCGCTTGGAGTAGACGAGGTTGATCGGGGCTTCGTAGCCCGGCACGAGTCGGCGGTACGAGTTGGTCGTTGGCGCGCAGATCGCAAGCAGCGCCGCCGCGTGCTTCAGCAGTCCGCCGATGTAGTAAACCGCGGTCTGGCTCAGGCCCGCGTACCCCTTCCCGTCGGCGAAGAGGTTCTCGCCGTCCTTCCACAGGCTCTGGTGCACATGCATCCCGGAGCCGTTGTCCTGGAAGAGAGGCTTGGGCATGAACGTCGCGACGTATCCGTGCTGAGCCGCGATGTTCTTGATCACGTACTTGTAGACCATGAGCTTGTCGCCCATCTTGGTCAGCGAGTCGAAACGCATGTCGATCTCGGCCTGGCCCGCAGTGCCGACTTCGTGGTGCTGCACCTCGACGCGCACGCCGGCCTCGATCAGCTTGAGCATGATCTCCGAGCGGAGGTCCTGCAATTTGTCGGTCGGCGGCACGGGGAAGTAGCCCTCTTTGTGCCTCGGCCTGAAGGCGAGGTTCGGCTCGGAGTTTCGCCCCGAGTTCCAGATGCCTTCTTCGGAGTCGATGTAGTAGTAGCCGCTGTGCGCGTTCTGGTCGAAGCGGAGCGAGTTGAAGATGTAGAACTCCGCCTCGGGTCCCCAATAGCTGATGTCCGCAATGCCGGTGCGGCGAAGGTGCTCCTCCGCCTTCTTGGCGATGAAGCGAGCGTCACGCGAGTAGGGCTCGCGCGTGATCGGGTCGACCACGTCGCAAATGAGGAAGAGCGTCTTGTGTGAAAGGACCGGGTCGATCGTCGCCGAGTCTGGGTCGGGAATCAGGAGCATGTCGCTCTCGTCGATCGACTGAAAGCCGCGGATGCTCGAGCCGTCGAATCCGAGCCCGTCTTTGAAGCTGTCGACGTCCAGCTCGCCGAGCGGGAGGCTGAAGTGCTGCCAAGTCCCCGGAAGGTCGATGAAGCGAACGTCGACGACCTGCACTCCCTCGGCCTTCGCGCGTTCGAGCACCTCGCGCGGGCTGGTCTTGCTGACCGACTTTGTCTCCACTGCCATTTACACCCTCCCAGAGAACAAATTGGATTTCGCGGGCTCAACGAACTTCGCGCCCATCCGCTCAAAGGAGCAGACAGGCGCTAGGCGGCGGCACGCGAAGCCACCGCTAGTCAGCGCCGCCGGACCCGAACCAGCGGCCGTTCGGGTTGTGCGGGCTATACCTCTTCTGGGCTGCGGCGCTTGACGACGACCAAGAGCACGGCCCAGAACGCTGCGATTCCGACTATGTACAAAGCTGTCATGGGTCAATCTTCTCCAAACCCGAGTGGCCGAAATACATGTGGTGTTCACGAAATTGAGGCGGTGCGCCTCGTGTGGTTAACACAGGAGCGCACCGCCGTTACGGCTTCAGGAAGTCGGCGCGGGAACGCCTGGCGGGTCGTAATGAGTGAGAGGCACCGACGGCGGTTCGACTCCTAGCCTGGGGACGCCCAGGTCAAGCGATACGTCGCCGTGGACCATCTCGTCGCCGATCTCCAGATGTCTCTCGGACATTCGCAGCGGCACGAGAAGCCCGACAACCTTCACGACGATGAACGTGGCGACTCCGTCGTAGACGAGGACGATGCCGAGGGCGAGGGCCTGGACGAACAGCTGGTGAGGGTTGCCATAGAAGAGGCCGGTCACCGAGAACGACGCGGTGTTGCCGGTCCCGATGTACTGGATCATGTTCGGGTCGGCGATCAGACCCACCATCAGGCCGCCGATCGCGCCCGGGAACAAGTGGGTGTGCATCACGCCTAGCGTGTCGTCGATCCGCTTGAAGAAGTTGAGGCGGGGCAGGTACTGCATGGTGAACCACGGGATGACCGACGCGAGCGCGCCGATGAGGATGGCGCCGAAGCCGTTGACCCAACCAGCGCCGGGAGTGATTGCGACGAGGCCGGCGATCATGCCGTTGATCATTCCGGCGACGTTGCTCTTGCCGGTCATGAAGACGTCGAGCAACATCCAGACAAGAAGCGCAGTGGCGGTGGCGAGGTTGGTGTTCAGGACGGCGGCGGCCGCGTCCGCGTTCGCCGTGTACGGGTCGCCTCCGTTGAATCCGTTCCAGCCCAGCCACAAGAGCCCGGCACCGACGATCGCCATGAGCAGGTTGCTCGGGTTGTTCTCCTGTCGGTCCTTGAGCAATCGCGGTCCGACCACCGCGGCCGCGACAACGCCGGATATACCTGCGGCGACGTGAATCACATAGCCTCCGCTGTAGTCCACCGCGCCCTGCTGGGCGAGCCAGCCGCCGCCCCAGATCAGGAAGGCGCCGACCGGGTAGACCACTGTCATCCAGAGCGGGACGAACAGGATCCAGGCTTTGAAGTTCATGCGGCCAAGCAACGAGCCGGCCAGGATGATCACCGTGATGGCGCCGAACACGAACTGGAAATAGACCATCGCCGAGTTCGGGAAACGAAGCGGCGGAAGGCCGCCACTGTTTGTCAGCAGCGGAATCGTCGCCTGGGTGATCTCCGACGAGGCGAAGTTGACAGGCCACGGGATCCCGATGATGTCCTGGCCGAACAGGTGGGCCGAGTTGCCGAAGCCCATGTTGTAGCTCCACAACGTCCAGATCAGAAGCGTCATGGCAAACGCGTAGAACACCATGATTGCCGAGTTGAGTGACCACTTCCGCTTCATCAACCCGGCGTAGAGAATCGCCAGACCCGGAACGCTCATCAGGCCGACCAGCGTGGCGGCCGTCAGCTGCCAGGCGGTGTCACCTGCGTTCAGCCAGTCCGGGGCAGGAATGAGTCCGTCAAGAAACATAAGGCGTTATCCCCCTTTGGAAGAAAGGTCTCAGGCCAGCGCGCAGCGGGCCCCATAGCGCGCCGACGAGACCAATGCTCACAGAGGGTCAGCACGTGGAACATGGTGTGGACGTCACAAACCCATCGCGTGATTACCTGTGCCAATGAGCCAGTCAACGGATGGATCGCACACAAAAAAAGGCGGTGGGGATTTCCCCCACCGCCCATGCGCCGCGCGGTTAGTTCTTGGCCGTCGTTGGCTCAGCGCCCTTCTCGATCCAGGCCCTGATCGGGGCGGCTCCGCCGGGATAGCCGACGAGTCGGTCCACCAGCTTGCCGTCCTTGAAGAGTCCCAGCGTCGGGATGCCCATCACGCCGTAGCGGATGGCGAGCTCCTGGTTGATGTCGACGTCGAGCTTGCCGATCTTGACTTTGCCGGCGAACTCGTCCGCGAGCTTCTCCACGGCCGGTTCCATCATCTTGCAAGGAGGGCACCAGTCCGCGTAAAAGTCCACCACCACGGGCTCCGGAGCGTTGAGCACGTCGGCCTCGAAAGTCGGGCCGTCGAAGTGCTTGAGGTTTTCCATGTCAATTACAAGGCCCGAGGCCCCATTCGTATTCCCCAGCCATAATCGGGCCATGGCGGTGATCGAGGCCCGACCCCCGGCGCCGGTCTGGGAGCAGGCCCTGCGTCAGTTCGGCGCCAGGTTTTTCGAGGCCGCGCCGGGCCTCGTTACCTGGGTTTTGCTGCTGGCGCCGGCCTGGATCCCGATCATCTTCCGCTCCTCCGGGGCGTTGTTCGTGGCCTCGGTGGTGCTCATCTTCGACGCTTACTGGGTGCTGCGCGCCATCAGCGTGGTGACCGGCGTGTACAGCACGATGCTCCGAATGCGCCGTGACATGCGGAAGGACTGGCTGGCGCTTTGTCGCGAAGAAAAGGCCACGGGCAAAGTCGACCCGCTGCAGTTCCTCCACCTCACCGTCATCCCGACCTACACCGAGCCATACCACGTGCTGGAGCGCACGGTGCAGGCGATCGTCGACTCGAACTATCCAGACGAGCTGAAGCTGGTCGGCATCATCACGCGCGAGACGGACAAGCCGGGTTGGGAGAACGTGGCGCGGCTGAAGGAAAAGTTCGGGGGCCGGCTTGGCGGTTTCTACCACATCAAAGACCCGCTCGAGCCAGGGATCGTGATCGGCAAGTCCGCGGCCATGAACTGGGGCGGCCGCTGGATGGTCAGGGTCCTGACGGATGAGGGGTACGACCTCAGCAAGGTGCTGATCACCGACCTCGATTCCGACTACCGGGTGCATCCCCAGTATTTCGCGTGGATAAGCTGGCATCACGCCCGCGAGCCGCTGCGCGACTACGTGATCTGGCAGCCGGTGCCCCTCTTCCACAACAACATCTGGCAGGTGCCGATGGCGGTCCGCATCATGTCCGCGAGCACCTCGCAGTGGCAGATGTTCCTGCACTCGCAGCCACACCGACTGGTCGCTTTCAGCAGCTACACCTGCAGCCTCGACTTCGTGCACAAGGTCGGCTACTGGGACAAGGACGTGATCCCGGAGGACTCACGTTTCTACTGGAAGGCGTTTTTCACATTTGGCAAGAGGTTCTCGGTGAAGTCGGTGTGGCTCCCGATCTACGGCGATTCGCCCCAGGCGCGCGACTACGCGGCGACGCACGTGAGCCAGTACAACCAGATCAAGCGATGGGCGTGGGGAATCACCGATGTGCCCTACGTGCTGGCCCGCTTCTTCAAACACCCCGAGATCCCGATCTGGCTCCGGTTCCGGCGCTTCATGAACCTGTTCCTGAATCACCTGAACTGGATCTTCCTGCCCGTGCTGCTCCTGTTCGGCTTTTCCGTTCCCATCTGGGTCAGCACCGACTTCTCCCTGACGGATCTCGGGCAGACCCTCTGGGGCATCTCCGGCGTCCTGCTTGGAGTCACGCTTTCCACCGTGCTCTTCTTTCTCTATTTCGAGATCCGGATGCTTCCCCCCAAACCCGCCGAGTGGCCGCTCGTGAAGAAGGGTCTGATCTACCTCGAGTACTTCATGTACCCGATCGTCGGCCTGGTGCTCAGCGTGCTCCCCGCCCTGGAAGCCCACACGCGTTTACTGTTTGGGCGCTACCTCGAATATCGCGTCACTGAGAAGGTATGAGCTTGGACGAAGCGAGCGCGCAAACGATCGTCAAGACCGTGGCGACCCTCTACCACGAGATCCACGACCATCTCCGAGAGCACGTGCGCGGCCTCGACCACGGCACGCTGAACTGGAGGCCTCTGCCCAAGGCCAATTCCATCGCGGTGCTCGTGACGCACACCCTTGGCTCCGAGCGCGAGATGATCCGCGCGCTGAGGCAGATCTCGACCGACCGAGATCGGGATGCCGAGTTCAGGCTGGAGGCCGAGGCCGCGGACCTGCTCGCGATGATCGACGAGGCTGACCGCGAGCTGGATGAGCACAGCTCAGCGCTGACTGCAACCGACCTGACCGAGATGCGGCCACGCGGCGACCGGCCGCCCCGGCCCGGCCTCGAGTGGCTGGTCTCGAACTATGGCCACGCGCGCGAACACCTGGCGCAGGTCGAGCTGACCAAGCAGCTCTACGACAGCCGGACCTAGCCCCTCCGCCGGCTACGCCGGCACCTCCCCATGAATGGGGAGGACTAGCCTCCGCCGGCTACGCCGGCACCTCCCCATGAATGGGGAGGACTAGCCTCCGCCGGCTATGCCGGCACCTCCCCATGAATGGGGAGGACTAGGCTCCGCAGACGGGGCCGGTGAAGTACGGCAGGCAGAAGTCCGGGCCGGCCAGCGCCCAAAACGTCAGGAACACGACGAACCCGAGGCTGACGATCCAGATCGCCCCGGTGATGATGTTCTTGCCAGGCGCGGGCCAGCTCTTCCAGCCCAGCCTCTTGGCGACGCGTGGCCCAATCCCGGAGTCGAGGAACGGAACCAGGAGCAGCGCACCGATGGCGACTGGCGGGATGACCAGCGCCATGAGCAGCTCGGGACCCAGCTTCAGGAGCTGAAAGAGGAACAGGAAATACCAGTCCGGCCGCGGAATGGTGACCGCGCGCGGGTCGGCCGAAGCTTCGAGCTGCAGGTTCTTCTGGACGTACGCCGACAGCAACCCGACGGCGACCAGCATCAAGACAGCGATGATCGGGTACGGCCAGAAGTGATCCGGGAAGAACGGATGGGTCTCGTCGTCAGGCATATCGTCGGCCAGGTGGTGCCCCGCGTCGCCCATCAAGATGGGGAAGAGGGCAAGCCCGACCACCACCGGATAGAGGATGTGGTCCGGACCGATCGGAAGCCGCTTCCACTCAGGCTCGAGGGTGTGGCCGCCATGCCCATCGAGCTCGATGATCTGCACTTCCTTCGGCGGTGCGACCGCCGCCCCTGGACCTTCCCTGGTGATGTCGTTCTTGCTCACAGTGGCTCCGAGATGCCGTGGGCCCGAATGAAGCGGAAATGCACGTACATCAACAACACGATCAGCGCCGGAAGCACGAACACATGCAGCGTGAAGAAGCGCTGCAACGTCGGCGGGCCGACCGCAGGGCCGCCCTGCAGCACCTCTTTGATGAACGCGCCAAGTTGTTGCGGTGGCGCCAGGCCGGCGATCTTGATCGTGACCTCGGTCGCGAAATAGGCCTTGGTATCCCAGGGCAGAAGGTAGCCCGTCAGGGAGAGGGCCAGGATGATCAGAAGCATCAGTACGCCGACCATCCAGTTGAGCTCACGTGGCGCGCGGTAAGAGCCTGTCCAGTAGACCCGGAACATGTGGATGATCACCATCACGATCAGAATGTTCGCGCTCCAGAAGTGCACGCCCCGGATCAACCAGCCGAGGTAAACGGAGTTCTGGATGAACAGGACGCTGTTGTAAGCGGGCGCCCCTGTTGCCGGGTTGCCGGTCGCGTCCGGCACGTAGTAAATCGCCAGCA
>Ga0137415_10007560_pt1 | contig 10763 bp, 11 predicted proteins | sample CZODoug3_1_1_16f_FD_183082 | JGI IMG/M metagenome (GOLD analysis project Ga0137415, IMG submission 183082) | Vadose zone soil fungal communities from Angelo Coast Range Reserve, California, USA - CZODoug3_1_1_16fungal (Hybrid Assembly) | ecosystem: Environmental > Terrestrial > Soil > Vadose...
GCTAGGAATGCTCCGCCAAATCCTCTGGAAGATCAAACAATAATGTGGGGCGGACGGTCTTGCCGTCTGCCGCGACGAAGGTACCGGCAGGGACTTATTTCGCGGCGGGCGCAAGCGGCTGCAGATACTTCTTCTTTAGTCTCAAGACAACACCGGCGTTACGGTCTGCGGCTTCGCTCACTCTGTATTCAGCGGCGGCTCCAATGACCTGTGCGATCTCGGAGGGCGTAAGCTTGTAATCCTCCGCAAGCCAGCCTGCCATGTCGCTAGTCGCCTCCTTAAAGGCGTCGTCCAGCGAGCCATCGAGCCCCATGCTGATGATTGCCTCAGTAGTCTCTACACGAGGGTCGCCGATACGCTTGTCGGGAATGACGTCGACCGTGACTTCAACGTCCATGGAGGTCTCCAGCGCATTGCCGTTGAGTTCGCCGTCACCTTGGGCGGCCATACAGGATTGACCGATGGCGCGGTCACATTCGACATCGACAATACCCATCTGCACCAATATGGCGCGGTCAATCTGGCGGATGCGCGCCTGAATGTGGATTGGACCGAGGATTTTCGCACCACCGATCCCATCACCACCCGGATGACGGTCAAGGGTGCGATGACCGAGGGCGGGCGCCAGGCGCTGAACATCGGCTTGATGCGCTTCTTCCGCGGCACGGTGCCGATCACCGCCGACATCACCGGCCATCGCGGCAGTCTCAGCCATGCCGATGTGACGGTGGACTTCGCTCCCGCAACCTTGTCGGTGCCGATCGTCAACCTGGAAAAAACCCCGGGCCAGGCGGCCACGGGTCATATCGGTGTCAATTTTGCGCCCGGCAATGTGGTGCAGGACGAGACCATCCGCATCAGCGGTCCCGGATTGAACTTGAACGGCACGGCTGATTTCAACCGCAATGGCGAGTTGACGGTGCTGAATTTCCCTTCGGTGAAGATGGGGACACTCAACGACCTGTCGTTCCAGCTTTCGCGCGGCGCGGGAGGCGATGATTATCTGCTCCGGGGCCATTCGCTGGACGGCTCGAAGATCGGGCGCACCGGCTCCAATGAGCAGCCGGGCGGGGGCGTGGCGGCGCCGAACGACACGCCGGAAGGCCACTTCCATATCGATGCTCGGCTGGACCGCATGGCGATGCGCGACGGCGTCTCCATCATGCCGTTCAATTTCGACTTGGCAGGGATCGGCGGCAACGGCGCGGTGCGGCCTTCGGCGCTGAGCCTGAGCGGCAATCTTACCCAAAGCGGCAAGACTGCGCCCATTGCCGCAACCCTCGAAACCACCGCCACCGGGCGCAAGATAACGCTGACCAGCGGCGATGGCGGGTTGCTGGCGCGGGGTGTCTTCGCCTTTGAGAGTATGCGCGGTGGCGAGCTGAGCGCCATCGTCAACCTGACCGGCCAAGCCAGCGACAGCGCCAATCCGGCCGCCCCCGATTTCACCGGGGTGCTGAATGTGAAGAATTTCTCGCTGATCAACCAGCCGCTGATCAGCCGCATGTTCGCGGCGGGCTCCCTGACCGGGATCGGCGATCTGATGGGCGGCGACGGTATCAGCCTGGAGGAATGGAATTTCCCCTTCACCTCCAAGAACAATGTCATCAGCGTCAACGGCGCGCGGGCCACCGGCCGCGCCATCTGCGCCACTTCCGACGGCTATATCGACCGGCCGCACGGAATCCTGGCGCTGAAGGGTTCGCTGGTCCCGGCCTGCGGCGTCAATTCGGTGCTGAGCAACATTCCGCTGTTGGGCGACATCCTGGCCTCCAAGAAAGGCGAGGGGATATTAAGCGCGACCTATTCGGCCACCGGCAACATGGAGCAGCCCGATATCAGCATCAATCCGCTGTCCATGCTGGCGCCGGGCATCTTCCGGCGCATCTTCCAAGGCCATATCCCGACCGCGGCCAACGCGCCGTCGAATGCGCCGCCGGTGCCGAAGCCGGGATCATCTCCTCAATAATTCACCATGGCCGGGTCAAGCCCGGCCATGGTGATTAAGTTAGTTTGAGAAGGACGTGCTTCTTTTTTCCAGCGGAAATTTTGATCACGTCGTCCGTGATATCTGCTTCCGAAAGCGTGGCTTTGACGTTCGTTATCGCCACATCATTCACGCGCAGTCCGCGGTTTTGGATAAGGCGCCGCGCTTCGCTAGTTGAGGTCGCAAGATGGCACATCACTGCAATACCCGTAACGGCGGGCTTATCGGCCAATTTAGCCCGTTCATATTCATAAGTAGGCAGGCCTTCCGCCGAGGCGCCTTCCTCAAAGGCGCGCCGTGCCGTGTCGGCGGCTTTGTCCGCGGCCTCGCGGCCGTGCAGAATGGCAGCGGCTTCCGTCGCCAGTATTTTCTTGGCTTCGTTCAGTTCCGCGCCCTGAAGTTTTCCCAACCGGACGATCTCGCCCTCGGGCATGTCGGTGAACAGACGCAGGAAGCGGCCGACATCGCCGTCCTCGGTGTTGCGCCAGAACTGCCAATAGTCGTAGGGGCTGACGCGCTCGGCCTTCAGCCACACCGCCCCCGCCGCGGTCTTGCCCATCTTGGCGCCCGAAGCGGTGGTGATCAGCGGCGTGGTCAGGCCGAACAGCTGGGCGCTTTCCATGCGCCGCCCCAGTTCTATCCCAGAGACGATGTTGCCCCACTGGTCGGAGCCGGACGATTGCAGCTTGCAGCCATAGCGCTTGTGCAGCTCAACAAAGTCATAGGCCTGCATGATGGAATAGTTGAATTCCAGGAAAGACAGCGGCTGGTCGCGGTCCAGCCGCAGCTTGACGCTGTCCATGGTCAGCATGCGGTTGACCGAAAAATGGCGACCAACCTCGCGCAGGAAGGAAATATATTCGAGCTTGTCCAGCCATTCGGCATTGTCCACCAGGATGGCGTCGCTGGGCCCGTCACCGAATTTCAGCAGGTGCCGGATACTGGCCAGGATGCTCTGCTTGTTGGCTTCGATTTGCGCATTGGTCAGAAGCTGGCGAGTTTCGTCCTTGCCGGAAGGATCGCCCACCTTGGTGGTGCCGCCGCCCATCAAGAGAATGGGCTTGTGGCCGGCCTGCTGCAACCGGCGCAGGGTCATCAGCTGCACCAGATTGCCGACATGCAAACTGTCGGCCGTGCAGTCAAAGCCGATATAGGCGGTGACGCATTCCTTGGCGAACAGCGCGTCCAGCTCGGCCGGGGCCGAGCAATCGTAATAGGCCCCGCGCGCGGTAAAGGTGCGAAGGAATTCGGACTGGAATTGCGGCGCGGGCGGCATGGTATAGACTCGTTACGATAGGCAGGCGGCATAGCACGAATGGACGAAATCTTGAAAGTCATCGGCCTGATGAGCGGCACTTCGCTGGACGGGATCGACGCCGCCCTGCTGGAGAGCGACGGCGAGGATGTGGTGCGCCCCGGCCCCAGCCTGACCGTGCCCTATGACAAAGACACCCGCGCCCTGTTGCGCAGCAGCCTGGACGCCGCCCGTGACGTGGCGCAAGGCGCTCCCGTGCCGCATTCCATCCGTGAGGCCGAGCGAGTCCTGACCTTGGCCCATGCCAAAGCGGTGACGGCCTTGCTGGACAAGGCGGGGCTGGCGGCGGACCAAGTGTCGCTGATCGGCTTTCACGGGCAGACCATCCTGCACCGCCCCGAACGGCATTGGACCTGGCAGATCGGCGATGGCGCCTTGCTGGCGCGGCTCACCGGAATCGACGTCATCAATGATTTTCGCAGCGCCGATGTGAAAGCCGGCGGGCAGGGCGCGCCCTTGATGCCGCTCTATCACGCGGCTCTGGCGCGCAAATCAGGTCGGGCGGAGCCATTGGTGGTGGTGAACATCGGCGGGGTTGCCCAGGTCACTTATATAAAGGGCGACTTGGTGCTGGCTTTCGACACCGGCCCGGGCAACGCCCCGATCGACGATTGGATGCACCGGCACAGCGGCAAGCCCGTGGATGAAGACGGCGCTTTCGCGGCCACCGGCAAGGTCAATGACAGTGCCTTGGCCAAAATGCTGGATCACGCCTATTTCGATCGCGCGCCGCCCAAGTCGCTGGACCGCATGGATTTCGGGATGGAGGCGGTGGAGGGGCTATCGCCGGAAGACGGCGCCGCCACCCTGACGGCCTTTACCGCCGCAGCGCTGGCCAGGGCGCGGGCGCATTTTCCCGAGCCTGCCGCCAATTGGATCGTCAGCGGCGGCGGCCGCCACAACAGGACGTGAAGGCGCGGGTGAATGCGCCGGTGATTGCGGCGGAGGATGCGGGCTGGGACGGCGATGCGCTGGAGGCGGAAGGCTTTGCCTATCTGGCGGTGCGCGCAAAAAAAGGCTTGCCGCTGTCCTTGCCGACCACGACGGGAGTCAAAGAACCGATGACCGGCGGAAAATACTGGAAGACTTAACGGCTTTTTTTGAAACTGGGCCACCCGCATACGCGGGTGGCTGCGAGAAGGGCTAACGGCTTTTTTAACTGGGCCACCCGCATAAAGCGGGTGGCTGCGAGAAGGGCTAACGCCCTTCTCTTGGCTTGCTCATCATGTTCGACACATAGCCTTTCACCGTCTCCACCACCTCTTCCTCGCGTTTGTCGAAGAAGTGGTTGGCGCCGTCGATCTTGTCATAGGTGATCTTGATGCCCTTCTGGGCGGTGAGGCGGTCGACCAGCTTCTGCACATCGGGCTCGGGCACCACATTGTCCTTGGTACCGTGCACGATCAGCCCGCTGGCCGGGCAGGGCGCCAGGAAGGCGAAGTCATACATGCTGGCGGGCGGGGCGATGGAGACGAAGCCGGTGATCTCCGGCCGGCGCATCAAAAGCTGCATGCCGATCCAGGCGCCGAAGCTGATGCCGCACACCCAGACATTGGAGGGATTGGGATAGAGCGTGTTCATCCAGTCCAGCACGGCGGCAGCGTCGGAAAGTTCCCCCGCGCCATTGTCGAAGCTGCCCTGGCTGCGGCCGACGCCGCGAAAATTGAAGCGCACCGTGGTGCAGCCCAGGCCGTGGAACATGTGAAAGAGGTCATAGACCAGCGGGTTGTTCATGGTGCCGCCGAACTGGGGATGGGGGTGCAGCACCAGTGCCATGGGGGCGCCGGGATTCTTTTGCCGCTGATAGCGCGCTTCGATGCGCCCCGCCGAGCCGGGCAGAATGATATCGGGCATGGATTTTCCTGTTTTCTCAACCGCTCATCCGCAAGCGAAAAACTCGGTCTTTAGGAGGTGCGAGCCCCTTAAAAATCCGTGAAATTTCAGATGCTTACAGGATGACCCACCAAAGAGACGCGAATACTTGACCAAATTACTCGGGAACTATATATCCCGGGCCGTCAGGCGTTGCCTTCTGGCTTGCGCCCTCTCTACACCGGCAGGGGGGGCAAAAAGCAAGGAAAAACGCCTCTTTACCGAAGGGAACCTGTGATGCGGCTGAGCACCAAAGGACGTTATGCGGTGATGGCGATGGCCGACTTGGCCGGGAACGCCGTCAATGCCCAGATCCCGGGGGATCCCCGCCCCGTGGCGCTGGCCGATATCGCCGCCCGCCAGGATATTTCGCTGTCCTATCTGGAACAGCTGTTCGCCAAGCTCAGGCGCGGCGGATTGGTGACTTCGGTGCGCGGGCCGGGCGGCGGTTATCGCCTGTCGCGTCCGTCCGGTGAGCTGCGCATCGCCGACATCATTCTGGCGGTGGACGAACCCATTGCCGCCACCCGCTGCAAGACCGGCAGCACCCAGGGCTGCACCAAGACCGGGGCGCGCTGCGTCACCCACGATCTGTGGGAAGAGCTGGGCCAGCAGATTCACGTCTTCCTGTCATCCGTCAGCCTGGCCGATGTGGTGGAGCGCCGCGTGCTGGGCCGTTCCAAGCCCTGCAACGATCTCAACGCCATGCTGGACAGCGAGACTGCGGCCGCCTGAGCGGACATAAAGCCATGCATTATCTGGATCACAATGCCACATCGCCCCTGCGCCCGGAGTCCCTCTCGGCGATGACCCATGCCTTAAGCGTGGGCGGCAATCCGTCTTCCGTCCATGCCAGCGGACGCGCCGCGCGCGCCGTCATGGAAGAGGCGCGCGAGAAAGTGGCGGCGCTGGTGGGCGCCGGCGCGGAGTCGGTGATCTTCACCAGCGGCGCCACGGAAGCCTGCAGTCTGGCCCTGTTCGGCGCGGCGGAAGGTTCCCTGGAAGGCGAGGCCCGCATCACGCGCGTCTTTGTCTCGGCCATCGAGCATAAGGCGGTGCTTGCTGCCGCGGATCGTCTCGCCGAACGTTTTCCTTGGATTCGCGTGACGACGCTGGCGGTGACGGCCGAGGGCGTGATTGATCTTGAAGCGTTGCGCGTGGCGTTGCGCGAAGGCAAGGGCCGCGCCCTGGTGGCCGTGATGGCCGCCAACAACGAAATCGGCACGGTGCAGCCCATCGCGGAAGTGTCGAAGCTGGCGCGCGAGGCCGGCGCCTTGCTGCTGGTGGATGCGGTGCCTGCCGCCGGCAAGATCGCGCTGGATTTTTCGCTGTGCGACTACATGGTACTGTCGGCACACAAGATGGGCGGGCCGCAGGGGTCCGGCGCATTGCTGGTCGCAGCCGGTGCGCCCTTGGCGCCGCAGTTGGCGGGCGGCGGCCAGCAAAAGGGTTTGCGCGCGGGTACGGAAAACCTGTCCGGCATCGCCGGCTTCGGCGCAGCGGCGCGTGCTCTGGCCGACGGTGAGGGCGAGCGCGCCCGTATTGTTCATTTGCGCGATCATTTTGAAGCCGCTCTGAAACAGGCGGCGCCGGAAGCCGTTATCTTTGGGATGGAACAGAAGCGGCTGTGCAGCACATCCGGCTTTGCCATTCCCGGGGTTCGGGCGGAAACCGCGCTGATCGGCCTGGATCTGGACGGCGTGATGATGAGCGCGGGTTCCACCTGCTCCAGCGGCAAAGTATCCGTCAGCCATGTCCTGGCCGCGATGGGTGTGGATGAGGCGCTTGCGGCTTGTGCTTTGCGCGCCAGCTTCGGCTGGTCCTCGACCATGGAGGACGTCAATGCGGCGGTGGCGTCGCTGATCAAGCTGCGCGAGCGCGTGCATTCGAACAACAAGGCTGCCTGATGTCCATCGCCGCCGAAACCAAACAGCAGGTCGCCGATATCGGCGAGAAGTACAAATACGGCTTCGTCACCGACATCGAAATGGACATGGCGCCCAAGGGCCTGTCCGAAGACACGGTGCGCTTTATTTCCGCCAAGAAAAGCGAGCCGGGCTGGATGCTGGAATGGCGGCTGGGTGCGTACAAGCGCTGGCTGACGATGCGCGAGCCGAACTGGGCGCGGGTGCATTATCCCAAGATCGACTATCAGGCCGCTTATTATTACGCGGCGCCCAAGAACACACCCCTGAAACAGTCGCTGGATGAGGTCGATCCCAAGCTGCTGGAGACCTACAAGAAGCTGGGCATTCCGCTGCAGGAGCAGATGGCCTTGGCCGGGGTGGCGGTGGACGCGGTGTTCGACAGTGTTTCAGTGGCCACCACTTTCAAGGAAAAGCTGAATGAGGCGGGGGTTATTTTCTGTCCCATCAGCGAAGCGATCCGCGACTATCCCGAGCTGGTGAAGAAATATCTCGGTACCGTGGTGCCGGTGACCGACAATTTCTTCGCCACCTTGAACGCGGCGGTGTTTTCCGACGGCACCTTTGTCTATGTCCCCAAGGGCGTGCGCTGCCCCATGGAGCTGTCGACCTATTTCCGCATCAATGCGTCTGAGACCGGCCAGTTCGAGCGCACCCTGATCATCGCCGATGAAGGCAGTTATGTCAGCTATCTGGAAGGCTGCACCGCGCCCAAGCGCGACGAGAACCAGCTGCATGCCGCGGTGGTCGAACTGGTGGCGCTGGACAATGCCGAGATCAAATATTCCACGGTGCAGAACTGGTATCCCGGCGACGAAAACGGGTTGGGCGGGATCTTCAACTTCGTCACCAAGCGCGGCGATTGCCGCGGCAAGAAGTCCAAGATCAGCTGGACCCAGGTGGAAACCGGCTCGGCCATCACCTGGAAATATCCCAGCTGCATCCTGCGCGGCGACGACAGCGTGGGCGAATTCTACTCCATCGCCATCGCCAACCATTTCCAGCAGGCCGATACCGGCACCAAGATGATTCACCTGGGCGCCAATACCCGCTCGCGCATCATCTCTAAGGGCATTTCGGCGGGCAAGGCGCAGAACACCTATCGCGGGTTGGTCAGTGTCTATGGCAAGGCCAAGAATGCGCGCAACTATACCCAGTGCGATTCCCTGCTGATCGGCTCCGAATGCGGCGCCCATACCGTGCCCTATATTGAAAGCCGCAATCCCACGGCGCGCATCGAACATGAAGCGACCACTTCAAAGATCGCCGAAGACCAGCTGTTCTATTGCCTGGCGCGCGGCATCCCGCAGGACGAAGCGGTGTCGCTGATCGTCAATGGTTTCTGCCGCGAAGTTCTGCAGCAATTGCCCATGGAATTCGCGGTCGAGGCGCAGAAGCTGGTCGGCATTTCGCTGGAAGGAAGCGTCGGATGAACCGTTTCCACACATGTCATGGCCCGCAAATGCGGGCCACCCAGGTGACGAGAAAAATGGTCTTGCAAATCGTGGCGCACCAGCTGGGTGGTCCGCCCATCTTCCAATTAAAAGAGGGCCGGGCCATGACAATTTGGGATTTTTAAAGATGCTTGAGATCAAGAATCTTCACGTCGCAATCGGCGGCAAGGAAATCCTCAAGGGCCTGACCCTGTCGATCCAGGCCGGCGAAGTGCATGCCATCATGGGCCCCAACGGCTCGGGCAAGTCCACGCTGTCTTATGTGCTGGCGGGCCGCGCCGGCTATGACATCACCGAAGGCAGTATCAGCTATAACGGCGAAGATCTGGCGGCGCTGGCGCCGGAAGACCGCGCCGCCAAGGGCGTGTTCCTGGCCATGCAGTATCCGGTGGAAATCCCCGGCGTCACCACCATGACCTTCCTTAAGACCGCGCTGAACTCCCAGCGCCGCAAGCGCGGTGAAACCGACCTGGATGCCATCGGCGTCTTGAAGCTGGTGCGCCGCAAGGCCGCGACCTTGAATGTGTCGGAAGAGATGTTGAAGCGCGCCCTCAATGTCGGCTTTTCCGGCGGCGAAAAGAAGCGGCTGGAAATTCTGCAGATGGCGATCTTCGAGCCCAAGCTGGCGATCCTGGACGAAACCGATTCCGGGTTGGACATCGACGCCCTGAAGCTGGTGGCCGAAGGGGTCAATGCCTTGCGCAGCCCTGAGCGCGCCATGCTGGTGATCACCCATTACCAGCGCCTGCTCGACTATATCGTGCCCGACCGCATTCATGTGCTGGCGGGCGGGCGCATCGTGGCGGAAGGCGGCAAGGAATTGGCGCTGGAACTGGAAGCCAAAGGTTACGAGCATATCGTGAAGGAGCCGGCATGACCGGCGTCACCGCCTTGGGCCTGCCCGAAGCCCGCCGCAATGAAGCGGCGGCGCTGTTCCGCGCCCGCGGCGTGCCGCATCGCCGCATCGAACAGTGGAAATATTCCGATCTCAAGGCGGCCTTGGGCGAATCTGGCGTTGGCGCGGTGGTGGCGACGTGGCTGGTCGGCAATCTGCCGTCGGGCGTTGAGGTGTTCGACCTGGCGCAAAAGAATCCGCCGGACTGGGTGCGGGAGCATTTTGCGCACCCGACGGACAATACCATGAGCGCCGCCTCCCTGGCGCTGTCCAGCGGCGGCGTGGCGTTTCGCGCGCCGAAACACGCGGTCATCACCGATCCGCTGAAGGTGGACTTCACCGGCAAAGGCCATGTCCGCGGTTTGCTGGTGCTGGAAGAGGGCGCCGCGCTGACCTTGGTGGAAGGCGCCGGGCTGACCGATTTCCGCAATGTCGGTTTTGAGATCGTGCTGGGCGAGGGCGCCGTGCTGGAGCATGTGCGGATTTCGCCCAATGCCGATGACGGCGTGCTGGTGGAGGAAGTGGCTGTGCAAGTGGCCGCGCGGGCGCGTTATCGCGCGCACTTCGCCAGCTTCGGCAGCAAGCTGTCGCGCCTGGAGCTGGAGATCGCGCTGGAAGGTGCGGGAGCGCAGGCTCACCTTTCCGGTGTGTCGGTGCTGGACGGCAAGCGCCACAGCGACGTGACCACCCATATCGTGCACGCCTCAGGCAACACCAATAGCACTCAGATTTTCAAGCATGTCGCGGGCGGCCAGGGCCGCGCCGTCTATCAGGGCAAGGTGACGGTGGCCAAGGGCGCCAATGGCAGCGACAGCAACCAGAGCGCCAAGGCGCTGCTGCTGGGCGATGCGGCCGAGGCCGACCTGAAGCCGGAACTGGAAATCTTCGCCGATGACGTCAAATGCGCCCATGGCGCGGCGGTGGGCGACCTGGATGCGGAATCGCTGTTCTACCTGCGCGCCCGCGGCATATCCGAGGCCGAGGCGCGGGGCTTGCTGCTGCATGCCTTTTTGGAAGATGCGGTGGCGCAGATCGTCAATACCGATCAGCGCGAGTTGGTGCGCACCGAACTGCTGACGGCGCTGAAGGCCATGGCATGAACGCAGCCGCGAAAATTTCTGCCTCATTCGATGCCGAAAAGGCCCGCGCCGATTTCGCGATCCTGTCGCGCACGATTTACGGCAAGCCGCTGGTTTATCTGGACAGCGGCGCTTCGGCCCAGAAGCCGCGTATCGTGCTGGACACGATGCGCGACTTCGCCCAGAGCGATTATGCCAATGTCCATCGCGGGGTGCATTTCCTGTCCGCCGCCGCC